>JAESFN010000259.1_pt1 | contig 66680 bp, 53 predicted proteins | sample 9269411 | NCBI WGS metagenome assembly JAESFN01 (sample SAMN14505399, study PRJNA617100) | algae metagenome | isolation source: Iphinoe sp. HA4291-MV1 and co-occurring heterotrophs from trail next to... | place: USA: Maunawili Falls, Hawaii | collected 2009-07-25
CCCTCGACGACGACAGCGGTGACCACCAGACGGGCCTTCGACATCCCGCATGAACACCAGTTGATCTATGCCGATGTCTCGCGACACGCTATGCGTATGTCCTGAAACAGCACACTGCCGGGGGCACCAGGTCAGAGCGTTGCAGGTGGACGATCAAGGATTCTCATGGCGCCATATGTGGCGCCAACCGCTGCTAGAGTGCCTGCATGGCGCCACGATCTGCGTCCGCTCGCCGGTTGCGCGGGAGGGTTGAGACGCTCCCGAGCGGCTCGCTCCGGGTTCGGGTGTACGCCGGTCTCGACCCGATCACCGGTAAGAAGCACCACCTCACCGAGGTCGTGCCCGCCGGCCCCAAGGCGGCGAAGGAAGCGGAGAAGGTCCGGACCAAGCTCCTAGCTGCGGTGGACGAACAGCGCACCTCACGAACCAACGCGACGGTGAACGAGCTGATCGACCGCTACCTCGAGGTGCTCAACATTGAGGACACCACTCGCGCCGGCTACGAGCTGCTGATCCGCAACTACATCCGGCCCGTCCTTGGCCACCTGCCGATCGGGCGCATCGACGGAGAGACCCTTGATGCCTTCTACGCCGAGCTGCTGCGCTGCCGCATTCGCTGCCCGCGCCGGAAGCTCGTCGACCACCACACCGAGGGCGATCACACGTGCGACGAGCGATGCCGGCCCCACGTCTGCAACCCACTGAAGCCCAACACGATCCGCAACATCCACACCATCCTCAGCGGTGCCTACACCCGTGCGGTCCGCTGGCGGTGGATCGGCACGAACCCGGTCCGCCAGGCCCAACAGCCCTCTCCCACCGCACCCGATCCGCGACCACCGAGCGCCGCCCAGGCGGCCCGGATCGTCAGCGAGGCGTGGAGGGATCCGGACTGGGGCATGGTCGTCTGGCTCGCCATGACCACCGGCGCCCGGCGCGGGGAACTCTGCGCCCTGCGCTGGAACGACATCGACTTCGGCACCGGAGTGCTCGACGTCCGCACCAGCATCGGCGAGCTCAACACCCGGATGTGGGAGAAGGACACCAAGACCCACCAGCGCCGGCGGATCGTCGTGGACCCGCAGACGCTGGCCGTCCTGCGCGCCTACCTCCACCACATCGCTACGCGCGCCTCCGCGCTCGGCATTGACCTGCCCGAGAACAGCTTCGTGTTTTCCCGCGATCCCGACGGCGGCACCTGGCTGAAGCCCAGCTCGGTGACCCAGCGGTACTCCCGCATGTGCAAACGGCTCGGCTGGGACATGCACATCCACCAGCTGCGGCACTACTCCGCGACCGAGCTCATCACCGCCGGCGTCGACATCCGAACCGTCGCCGGCCGCCTCGGCCACAGCGGCGGCGGGACCACGACATTGAAGGTCTACAGCGCGTGGGTCGCCGAGGCCGACCAGCGCGCGGCAACGTCGCTCGCCGCCCGGATGCCCGAGCTGCCAGTGGCGCCCTCGAACGGGGACGGGCAGCCGGCGCTGCCCGCCGCTCCGGCCGACGATCACGCCGACCGCAGCCCATACCAGGAGATCGCGGCCGATCTCCGGGCTGCCATCAGATGCGGAGCCCTCGCCGCCGGCGACCCACTGCCGACCGTCAAGATGCTCGCCCAGCGCTATGCCGTCTCACAGGGCACCGCCCATCGCGCGATCGCACTGCTGACGGCCGCCAGTGAGGTCGCCGCCTCTCGAGGTCGCCGCGCGACCGTCGTTGAAAGCGCCCTCCTCAACGAACTGCTGGGCGACACTCCGCGCGCGTGATTGCCAAGCAGCAAGAGACGGGCGCCGACCAGAACGGCATCTGGACATGCCCGACGGCGGCTAACTTCCTCCGCGTCAGAGCGTCGACAGCCCAGCTACGCACAAGGGAGGCCTCCGAAGCTGCCTGGCAAGCCGCTTGGCAGGCGTGGTACTCGCAGCCCCGGAATCAACTTAGCAATGACTGTTTCCGTGTCAAGAAACTACTGGAGGTCGGAGGTCAGGCGGTATGCGCAGGTCAAGCGCGGTCCGACGTCCGTGGGCGTCCACGGAGGTACCGGGTTGCACGGGGTCGTTGTCACCCAGTTAGTCACTCCAGGCCTCGGCTCGCCTCCGCGCGGACTGTGGTCGTGCGCTGGACGGACGGGCCACTCCAGTCGCCCCAACTTAGGCCTCTGCCCTGACGAGGGTTGGGCGCGGAGCGAGTGCATTCAGAACAAGATGAGGCAGAGCTGTGAGCGCGTCATCCATAACTTTGTTCAAGGCTGCAGCGTATGTGGAATTGTCCAGGTCGAGGTCTCTTGTCCACTCAACCGGATGGTATCGCGCAAGGTTCGAGAATGTGTATAAGACCAACCACCACTGCATTAGTGGCGACGGCGGTTTTCCTCCTGACAATCGCGGCATGACGTATCTAGTGCGCTCGTAGCGGTGCGCCGGAGCAAACTCATCGAAGAATTCGTCAACTTCTTCTTGCGACTTCCCGACTCCTGTTGACCAGTGCACTTGCGCCTCAAATGTATCGCCATCCTCCGAGTTCTTGAACGCCTTCTCTTCGGGCCTCGTGAGCAGCGCTTGCTGAAGTCCGAAGTATCGCTCTCGCAGTGTCGAGATCCACGCCTCATGCTGCTCCGGAGTCGGTGCTGACCCTGGGAAACGAAGATTTGCGTGAGGATATACTCCCTCATAGGATTCCCCATTGCCGAGAGATACAAAGCGATACTTAAGATCGAAAACTGGTTCCAGCAGGGCGGCTGTCTCGTGCGTCGATTCGGGATCAAGTGGAGCGTTACATCCGAGGTCAGGGTTGCATGACCATAACGCTCCAATCTCAACACGACCGCTCATGATCTCCGAGTTAACTGCTCTCGATACGTACTGATAGCCGCCCTCGCGATCGTCAGATCCGACCGTAATCGCCGGCAGAGTCCCAGCTTTTCCGTACTTGAGACCATGATAGTCGAATGACCACCTTTCTTCGTCAAGCCTCGCCGCACATATTGCGTAACCTGCCTGGACAAGCCCGTAGTAGAGATTGATTGGTCGCGTCGCAGCAGTTACAACCCTCGCCGCTGACATTTGCTCATCGAATTGCCGCATAGCAGCAGCGAACCCATTTTTTCGACTGTTGGAGTTCTTCAGTAGCGAGTCCTCCAGTAGGGAGGAACGTAAGCTCTGCAGGCGGAACCGAACCAGGGCCGAGGTACCCGACATCACTCCTCCTAAATACGACGGAGAGCATAGCGCTCAAAGCGCGGATCTCTCTATCTCGATCCGAGGTGCCATCCCGTCGACCTGGCGCAGCCCGACCGGGCCGCAGTGCGGGGGCACCCGCCACTGAAACCGCCAGCTAAACTCGGCAAGATTGCCCCCGCGCTGCGGTCTGGTAGCCCTCGGGGAGGTCGTCGGACTGGCACCGGACGCACCCACCTCGAACCGCCGGCCGATCGCCGTTCCGGCCATCCCGGAGACCTGCCCGCCCGGCGAGGGCGGTGTCACTTGGAGTCAATGGGTAATAGAGTCCGGGCATGACCGGCAACCCTGACGCTCAGCAGTACACACGTCGACTGTTCCTAGTGTTGGGCGAATTTACAGTAGCCTTCTCGGAGTTGGTTTCATCGATGAGAGAGTCGGCGTCTCTGCTTCTCGAAGAACCCTCGAAGGGGACGGATGTAGACCTCGCACTGCAGCGGAATCATCGACTGCATACCGCCTTTGAATCCTTAACGGCGGATCCGATTGCGACCATTTACTTCTCGCTGTGTGGCGACGTTGGCGATCTAGACGAAAATGATATCGCGGTACTGCGAGCGTTGCGTCGACTCGTTAGCGAGTATGTTTCAGTGCGAAATCAGATTGCCCATGCTGACTGGTCGGTGGGCTGGGTTGACCATGAAACAGACGAGGCGGTGGAGCCGGCCGCGTACAAAATCCGTACGTCAAAGCTGCAAACGCGATATCAAAAGCTCACCCTCACTGTCGACGGAATTCACGAGTGCAGCGGGCAGATGTCGTATGTTTCGTCCCTGCTTAGAACGTATGCGGCAATCTGCCGTGATCGGCAGTGCGGAAAGGTGACACTGCGGCCGAGCGATAAGCTCGTCTTGCACGTAGTCGACAAAGGACAACGTAGCTCTCCGAAACTCGTTCGCCACGTTGACGACGATGCGCCAAGGCAAGCCCACTTGCTGTACTGACAGGTAATATTCCGCGAGTGCGGTGGCGCAGAACTCGCAGCCGCGCGCCGTGCGGGGTCGGCCGGCAGGCCGCATGCCCCGCACGAGCGCTTGCGGCTGCACGGGCAGAGTGCCGCCTTGATCACAGCAACGAGACTCTGAACCGTGACTCAACGGGCCGCCGTCCTGGTCGGCAACGAGCGACGCATTACGAGTAATTTCTTCACCGGGTACACCGTGCTCACCCGGTACATCTGTGCACGTCAGGGTGTTCACCATGCTCAGGGCCAGACACCGCAGGACTCCATTGGAGGCCACGAAGGAGGCCACAGTGGAGATCGAACGGGCTTACTGCGAGTCGGCGCCGCTGGGGCCGTTCTGGATGCCGTAGAGCGTGAGTTCGGTCAGATCGTCGAGAAGTTGGTCTTTGGTCCAGGTGTTGCGCCCTGTGGGAGTAGCCACTTGCGGCTGGTGATGACTCCGATGACCACGGCGATGGCCAGGCGCGTCTTGACGCTGACGGTGGCCAGGGGGACGTCGGGTCGGCGTGTCTTACATTCGGCCAGAACGACGGCGATGAGCTCCTTCGATGACGCTGCTCTTCTCACTCGGCGTTGCCGGACGGGTCGGCGGCGGCCTCGTCGATCCAGCGTCGTTCGGCGCTGGACCGATCGGCGTCGGGGTCGGCGACCGCGCGCAGTTCGACCTTGTTGAGCTTGGCCAGGGTGGAGCGGGGGAACTGGGCTATCCGGTACACGGCGCGGGGCCGCTTGAAGTCGGCGAGCTTGCGCGCGCATGCGGCGTCGATCGCCTTCAGCACCGCCGGGTCGGCGTCGATAGTGGTGATGAACGCGACGGGTACCTCGTCGAGCTTGACGTCCGGGCGGCCCACGACGCCGACCTCCACCACCCCGGGGACCTCGGCGATGACCCGCTCGACCTCGGCGGCCGACACATTCTCCGCGCCCACCTTGAGCATGTCCTTGGCCCGGTTGTCGAAGCTGAGGTGCCCGTCGGCGTGGGCCACCACCAGGTCTCCGGTGTGAAACCACCCGTCGGCGTCGAAGGACTCGTCGGTGGCGTCGGGGCGGTTGAGGTACTCGGTGAACATCGACAGCCCGCGCACACCTCGGACCAGCAGTTCGCCCGACTCCTCGAACTCGGTGTCCTCGAACCGGGTGTCGTCTCCGCCGTCCGGGCGGACCACCCGGATCTCGTAGAGCGGGCTGGGCCGGCCCATGCTCTGTGGCCGGTTGGGCAGGAACGCATCCCCGACGATCGGGTGGGAGATGGTTTCGGTCATCCCCCACCAGCCGATGGTCTTCACGCCATACGCGGCGTCGATGGGCAGATCGCACCAGCCGGTGCCGAACAGGCGGTAGGAGTGCCCGGCCGGGATCGGGTCGTACCCGACGAGAGCCCGCACGGACAGTCCCATCAGCGACAACCAGGTACACCCATGCCGCAACGAAATGTCCCAGAACCGGCTGGTCGACCACTTCGGCGTCAGGACCATCCGGGCACCGACCCACAACGAGGCCAGCACCGAGTAGGCCAGCGCATTGGTGTGGAACAGCGGCAGATAGACCAGGTGCACATCGTCGGGGCGCAACGCCTCCTGGGCGGCATTGCACCGCGCACCCCACAACGCGTTGGCGTGAGTCCACAACACGCCCTTCGGCCGGGACGTCGTGCCGGATGTGTACTGAACAGAGCAGGGCGCCAACGGGTCCGCAGGCCGCACCGGCAGACGTCCGGGATCGCGGGCAAGGGCGGCCCACGGCTCGCCGACACCGGCGGTCGCGGCCACCCCGGCGTCGTGTCCGGTGCAGATCAGGAAGTTCAGCGCGGGCGCGGCCCGGGCCACCAGATCGGCGAAGGCCGGCTGGGTGATCGCCCCGACCGCGGCGCAGTCGCTCGCGAAATAGGCCAGCTCGTCCTCGGCGGAGCGGGTGTTGGTGGTGACCGCCACCGCACCCAACCGCGCACAGGCGAACCAGGCCACCAGGAACTCCGGGCAGTTCTCCAGATGGATCAGCACTCGGTCGCCGGCCGTCACCCCGCGCACGGCCAGCCCGGCCGCCACCGAAGCCGACTCCCGGGCCAGCCGGTCGAACGTCCACACCTGCGGCTCCTCGCCGAACGGCTGCCACACCACGAACGGGCGCCCGGCATGCGACCGGGCCCGCACGGACAGCAGGTGCCAGACGTCCATGCCGGTGAACGGATGCCGGTCCGCGCTGGTCAGCCGGTGCTGATCCGACACCGGCCGGCCGGCGGAGTGCCGTAGGCGGGTCACGGGCGGCCCCAGAAGACCCGGCCCGGCCTGATCACGAGACCGGCCGGTCGGTGCTGTGGCTGTCCAGGTTCCCGACCTCGGGTGAGCTCCGCCAGATGATCTCCAGCGGTATCGACATGTCGTCGCCGAGCCATGGCTGCCGCGCCACCATCTCCTTGGTGTAGACATAGCCGTCCTCCAGCCGCCCGGTGACGGCGTCGACGATGCGGTAACGCTGCCGCTGCCGATGCAGGGGCTGGGACTCGAGGATGATGACGACTAGCTCGCCTTCGCCGAATCGGCAACGCTTCTGCACCGAGGCGAGCAGGCGTTCGTCGTGCAGGTGGCCGTCGCCGAAGTTCCAGCCCATGACCGCGCCGCACAGGAGCTCACCGTCGAGCACGGAGTAGCGCCCGATGTCCGCCCCGAAGGTATGGGTGAGCAGCCCGTTGAGCGCGCGCCCGTGCGGATGCAGGGATCGCCAGGCCCGAACCTTCAGATCCGCCACCTCGGTGTACTCGGCGCTGAACAGCGCCGCGAGTTGCTCTTTGGTGGTGCCCGAAGCCTTGATGATGTTCGGCGCCAGCCTGCTGTCCGCGCCGTCCTTGAAGCACCACAGGCTCGTCGCCCAGTTGGCCGCGTAGTAGCGCATGCCCGGCAGGAACGACACCAGGTCCGGCCGGAAGTTACCCAGAAGCACGGGCCCGGCCAGGACCACCACCAATCCGACGATCAACAGAGGGTTCTGCGTGTCCATCACTGAGATGTCCCGGTGGGCCCAGAACAGCGTAAGCACGCCGAAGATCATGAAGACGTTCCACTCGTTCGGGGTTCCCACCGGCACGGTCGAGATGATGTGCAGGTGGAAGATCACCATGACCGCGACGGCCGCCGCGAGGACGTAGCCATGGGTCGTCAACAGCAGGAACGGGACGCCGAGCTCGATGGCCGATCCCACGTGAGTGAGGACCGTCGCGGCCAGGCTGGGGCGGATGTCGCTCGGGACGTCGCGATACATCATCCGCTTGAACCACAGTGGACGGCCCGGTGAGTTGCTCAACATGGCGGTGACCGCGTACGGGAACAGCCTGGTCAGCTTGGAGAATCCGGCACCCCACCAGATCAGCAGCAACGCCAGCTGCAACCCGATCATCATGTCATCGCCGGGGAACATGAAAATGATCATGGCGACCCAGTACATCTCCGCCCGCGCGGCCAGGAAGATCGTCTTGTCCCGCAGGCCGATCACCGCGAGCAGCACCACGGCCGGCAGGACGTAGCCGGCTCCGAGCCGGCCGACGGTCTCCCCCGCCGCCGGGACCCCTTGGCCGGGTGCGAGGAGGATCAGCAGCAGGTTCGCGGTGAAGGCACCGAAGAGCAGTACGTCGACCAGGGTGCGGGTGTCGCCCTTCGTCGCCGGGACCAGCCGCGGCCACGGCGGCTGGCGGATCGTGCCGGGCCGGAACCAGTGCCAGTACGAGGTGAAGGGCCGTTGGAACCGGAAGTTGAGCGGCCCGGCGCCGCCGCCCAGGCCCAGCACCTCGAACAGCATGGTGAAGACCACGATCTTCTGGTAGACGATGGTCTCGCTCCACCAGTGTGGGAAGTCCAGTGGACTTCCCAGGCCTGGGGTGAGGGACACGATCCCCACTCCGGCGCCGAGGTACACGAGCAGCTTCACGAGGTAGAAGACGAGGACCACGGCCGGCAGATCGGCACCGTGCTCGGCCCACCGAAGTACCAGTGGGCGAAGCCGCTGGAGATAAGGGAGTTTGCGCCACTCCTCGTAGTCGAGGTTGAGCGGCGGTTCGGGCAGCCGCGCCATCACCGTGCTCCGATTCCTGCGTAGTCGGCGGCGAGGGATCGCGCGATCAGCTCTTTCATGACCTCGTTGCTGCCGCCGTATATCCGTTGTGCTCGGGCGTCGACCCACATGCCGCCGATGGGGAATTCACGGGTGAATCCGTAGCCGCCGAACAGCTGCAGGCAGCGGTCGAGCACCTGGCCCTGGGTTTGCGAGCACCAGTACTTGACCATCGCCGCGGCCGCCGTATCCAGGTCACCGCGCAGGTAGCGGTCGATGGCGTCGTCGACGAAGACCGTCGCCACGCCGGTGAGGGTCGCGCATTCGGCCAGCTCGAATCGGGTGTTCTGCAGGCCGAACAGTGCTTCGCCGAAGGCCGTGCGTTCGTGGGTGTAGCGGACGGTGAGGTCGACGGCGCGACGCATCGCGGCCACGGCCGTGACGCCACCGAATAGGCGCTCCCGGGGCAGTTGCTCCATGAGCATGGGGAAGCCGCGGTCGAGCTCGCCGAGCAGGGCTTCGGGCGGCACCTGGACTCCGTCGAGGGTGAGCTGGCTGGTGTCCGCGCCGTGCTGGCCGATCTTCTCGATCACCCGGTCGACGGTGAACCCCGCCGTGCGGGTGTCGACCAGGAACAGTGACAGCCCCCGGCTCCCCTTTCCGGGGTTCGTCCTGGCCACCACGATGACCAGGTCGGCCATGCTTCCGTTGGTGATGAACACCTTGGTGCCGGTCAGGGTCCAGCCATGATCGGCAGGCACGGCCTGGGTTCGTAGGGCCTGCAGGTCCGATCCCGCATCGGGTTCGGTCATCGCGATGGCGCCGATGGTCTCGCCGCTCACCATCGGCGGGAGCCAGCGGCGCTTCTGCTCCTCGGTGCCGTAGGCCAGCAGGTAGTGGATCACGACTCCGCTGTGCACCGCGACGCCGAATGCGTAGTCGGTGACGCGTAGCTGCGCGTCGACCACGGCGAGATCGTGCGCGACCGTGCCGCCCGGCCCGCCGTAGATCTCGGGTACCGAACAGCCCAGCAGGCCGACGGCGCCCGCGCGCTTCCAGAAGTCCCGGTCGACGTGGCCCTGGGCGGCCCAGGCGCGTTCCGACGGGGCCGCCTCGGCGCGGAAGAAGCGCTCCGCGACCTCGGCGAGCTCAACACACTCCGGGTCCATCCACCTTCGCGCCGTACCGCTCATGCCCGACCTGCCTCATCCGCTGCCGCCATGGCTAACCCACGTGCTCGCGCGGCTCGGCCTGCTCCGCGGGTTCGCCGTGCGCATCGTCGTCGGGCTCGGCAAGGATCCGGATCTGACCGGTGTCCCCGTTCACCGCGATCGTGGAACCGTCTTTGATCAGCTTCTTGGCACCCGCCAGTTGCACCGCCGGGATGCCGTACTCCCGCGAGATGCACGAGCCGTGCGCGAGCATCCCACCGTTCTCCAGCACCAGGCCGGAGATCACCAGGAACACGGACGTCCAACCGGGATCGGTGGCGCTGGTAATCATGATGTCGCCCTTGCGCACACGGCCGATGTCCTGCTGGGTGGGCACGATGCGGGCGATACCGGTGGTCTCCCCTCGGCTGGTACCGAGGCCGGTGTAGACACCGTCGACGCCGCCCTGCTCCTGCGTCCCGTCGAGGTCGACGGGCGTGCCTCCCCGCAGAAACATCGGCGGGTCCCACTCGTCGTAGAGACGGTCGAAGTCCCGGCGGCGGGCGGCGATCTTCGCGGCCGTCAACCGGGTCGCGGGCTTTCCGGCGAGCAGATCGCAGGCCTCGTACTTGCTCAGGAAGTAGATGTCGTCGCCCTCGAGGATCCCGCGCGCGACCAGCCTGCGGTTGATCTCGGTGACGGCCTGCTTCTTGGAGAACTGGTTGCGGTCGAGGTGGTGGCGCTCGTCGTCGCGCATCGCCCAGAAGCGGACCATCCAGGCCTGGACGAACTTGAACGCCTCGACCTTGGGGCCGGCCAGCGGTTGTTTCCGGATCTGGTCGATGACGTCCTGCTCGGCGGCCTCGCGCCGGCGGACGAGCTCCAGGTTGACCGGCTCCGGTTCGGCGGATTCCGCGGTGAGCAGCGCCGTGAAGTTGTTGTAGTCGATCCCGGGGTCCTCGACCCGTCGCGGATGCCACAGGTCGCGATCCGCCTGCCCGCGCCAGCCGTAGTTCTCCAGGAACTCGGCGTACCGGTCCAGGAACTCGCGGCCCTCGTCGCCGGCGTCTTCGAGCGCGGTGAAGAACGCCTTGCCCTGGTGGGCCTCGAAGAGCGCCATGAGCTGCGGTGACGTGCGGATCCGCTCGGCGAGGTGCCAGAGCTCGATGTTCTCCTTGACCGTCACGGTCGGGTTCGGGAGCCCGGTGATGAGGTCGGCGAAGATCGCCGGGTTGGTCCCCTTGTACCAGCTCTCGATCATCTTGCTGTGCGCCGCCACGACCATCGGCATGTACAGGTAGAAGATCGTCCAGAGGTCCTCCAGATACTCCTTCTGGAACATCAGCCGGCTGTCCAGGTAGCGGAGGAGCTCCTGGTCGGACAGCTGCCGTAGCTGTTCGAGGGGTAGACCGTTGCCGGCCTTCGCCGATTCGGGGCTCTCGATCTGGTCGTAGACGGTCTTCCAGATCCGGAACGGGCCGTGCTCGGGGTCGATGAGCTTGATCCGCGCGAAGATCTTGAGGAAGTTCGCCCAGGAGAACGGCTCCTTCATGATCTCCTGGCCCCAGGATTTCGGGGCCAGCTCCTGCAGTTCGGGCCGGCGCAGCGCCGGGGGCAGCTGGTGGGCCTGGTTCAGGTAGTCGATCCGGCAGTTGTAGTAGACCTCGCCCCGGTGGTACTTGAACATCCGCAGCTGCGCGACGTCCTCGAAGCCCCACAGCCGCTCGGCGGCCATGTGCATGTGGGTGCCCATCTCGTCCCGGGTACTGACCCCCAGCGGGGTCTTCTTACCGGTGTATCCGTAGTCCGCCCACTTGCGGCTCCAGATCGTGTCGTCCGGGAGCGGCGGTTGGAGCTGGTTCCAGGCCAGGATGTCGCTGTCCCAGGAGAACTCGACCCCGGTCACATCCCGCGACTGCAGCAGGTAGAACTCACCGTCCGCGAGCGCCCATTCGATGTCCTGAGGGATGTCCTCGTAGTAGGCGGCGACGTCGCGGCCGAGCGCGGCCAGGCGCTTCACCTCGTCGTCGGTCAGACAGGCGGAGTCCGCCCTGGCGCCCTCGACGGGCACCGTGACCGTGCCCTTTCCACTGGGGTTGCGGACGACCTCGACTTCCTTGCCGCCGATCAGGCGGTCCTTGACCTCGAGCGTGTGCCGGTCGAGGACGAACTGGTCCGGGTTGAGGATGCCGGACACGATGCCCTCACCGAGGCCCCAGCTCGCGTTGATCACGATCTCGTCGGTGGACGCGGTCATCGGGTTCGCGGTGAACAGCACCCCGGAGACGTCCGAGCGCACCATCACCTGAATGACCACGGCGAGGGCGACCTCGCCGTGGTCGAAGCCCTTCTGGGCCCGGTAGGCCGTCGCCCGCGCCGTCCACAGCGACGCCCAGCACGCCTGCACCGCCGCGAGCAGATCGAGCTCCCCGCGCACATCGAGGATCGTGTCGTGCTGGCCGGCGAAGGATGCCTCCGCAAGGTCCTCCGCCGTACCCGAGGACCGGACGGCGACGAACTCACCGACGGCACTCAGGCTGCGATACGCCGCGGTGATCTCGTCGGCGATCGCCGGGGGCATGGGCGCGGACTCGAGGAGCTCCCGGATCCGCCGGGATTCCTTCTCGACCGTCTCGAAGTCGTCGTATCTGATCCGAGGGAGGATCTCCGCGATCGCCCGGTCGAGCGTGTTGCCCGATATGAAGTCCTGGTAGGCGTTGGTGAGGACCGTGCAGCCGGGTGGCACCGTGAACCCGGCTCCGGCCATCCGGGCCAGATTCGCGCCCTTGCCGCCGACGAGGCGGTGGGAGTCGGCGCCGTCCGCGCCGAAGGTCAGCACATAGTTCATCGCTGGTGTCATCTCCTTCAGAGACGTTCGAGGTCAGTCGACGAGGGTGGCGCCGCTGAGGCCGCGCTCGGACGCGCCGTATCCCATCTCGCCGTCGGCGGTCTCGTAGGAGCCTGTGTCCTCGTTGAGCACCAGTGAGCGGCTCGGATCGGGCAGGACCCCGTTGACGTTCATGTTCGGCCAGCCGATCGTGATCGGGACCCCGTGGTGCACCCGCCCCACCAGCGATATCCGGGTGCCGTCGAGCCTGCGCATCGAGATCGGCAGTTCCGGCGAGGCCTTGGCCACCGACCGGGTCAGCGGCAGGTCGAGGTCGGTGACGATCTCCAGCTGGTCGTTCTCGCAGATGTACCCGATGCTGGTGACCGCGTGCCCAGGGGTGTCGTAAAGCTGGACACCCGACATCAACCGTCCGCTCTCCGGGAAGATCGCGTAGAAGAAGGAGCTGCAGTCCCATCCCTCGAGATCGCGTGGTCCCCACGAGTGGTCTCGGTACGCGATCGCGTCGAGCTGCCACCGCTGGTCGCCGACGACGAGTTCGCCGGTGACCTTCATCGCCTGCTCGAGGTGACTCGACAGGCCCGACATCCCCGACGGGTCACCCGTCCTCCGTCCGCCCTGCAGCGCGGCGGGAAGGTCCCAGACCGGGAACATCGCGGTGGCGTCCAGCTGAAAGCTCATCGGTTGGAAGGGGCCGGCTCCGATCGGCGAGCGCGCGGCGGCGTCGCGGGTGGTGTCCTCGCCCGCCCCGTCGAAGCTCAGCGTCCAGTTGACCATGGGTTCGTTGCAGTGCAGGGTCAGGTTCCCGCTAGACGGCCCCCGGTCGTCCCGCGAACGCCCGAAGGAACGATCGATGATCAGGCGGTCACCGGGCAGGTAGGCGATCGTCCGGGCCCACCAGAGGTCGATCGCATTGCGCACCCGCCCGATGTGCAGCAGCACGCCGACCCCCTGGGCCGGGTCCCAGATGCTGTAGTAGTAGGTCTCGCTGTAGTTCGGTACGTCGTACTGCGGGGGCCTCGGTAGGTCCATCTCCGCCGGGACCTCGAACGGATTCCCGCCGGTGAGCACTCGCGCTTCCGGTTGACCGTCGGACGTGGTGGACGTGCCCATGGCAGAACTCCTCCGCGTGTCAGCGGTGCGAGACGTCTGGCCCGCGCCAGCTTCATGATCGACGTTCCGCTCGGCCAGGTAACCAGCACTAGGTCCGAAGCGGCTTCGACACCCGAGGTTAGACCCGAGCCGGTAGCACGAACAACCCCTCAACACGAAATAAGTAGTTCACGACTAGGTATCACGTACCTCCCAAGACGCGGCTAGCCGCCCGGAAGCCACGCGGCGGCCCGTCCCTCGATTCCAATGCGAGATCAGTCGCTCACCGCCGTGAACAGCGAATATCGAGCTGATCGGCCTACTTGACGCCCCAGATGGTCACCGCCACCTGCCAGCGCGGCTCGCGCGGGACGGACACGCGCACTCAAGAAGGAACTGGTCCCTAGGTTGACGAGCCTGCGCTTCAGTGCCACGCGTGCACGCTCTAAGTCGGTCTACACTAGGTTGAGCAATCATCGAAGGGGGTGCCTGTGCGGCCCACATCGCCCGCTGTCCCGAAGGAGACGGGGGAACAGCGCACCGTTATCGCCAGACCGGCTGACCGGCGGGAACAGATCGACCGGCACGCGGCCGAACTCTTCGCCGTCCACGGCTTCCCCGCCACCCGCCTGGAGGACATCGCCTCGGCGGTCGGGTTCACCGCGCGAGCGCTGTACCGGCACTACCCGAGCAAGAAAGCCCTGCTCTTCCACCTCACCCACAGGGGCCAGGACGCCTACCTCGACGCGCTGACCGACGATCCCGACGTCACAGAACCAGGCGATCGGCTGCTCCGGGCCCTGAGCAGGCTCGCCGACGTCATGCAGGCCGACCACACCCACGCACTGCTGTGGCAGCGGGAAGCACGCCATCTCGACCCGGATCAGCGGGCGGTCATCCGAGCCAGGGTCGTCGACATCGCCGCCGGCCTCGCCACATTCATCGCGGAATCCCGTCAGGAGACATCCGAGACCAGCGAACTCCGCGCCTGGGCGGTCCTGGCCGTTCTCGCCAGCACAGGCCACCAGACACCACCCGCGCGTGGGAAACGGACGCGCGATCGGCTACTCACGGTGTCAGAGCGGATCGCCGAGGCTCCCGCGCTCTGCGACACCGCCGAGGGCGCATTGCGCTTGTTCCGCAACCAGCCCGTTCTCACATCGCGGCGGGAGCAGACTCTGGTGGCGGCGGCCAGGCTGTTCCGGCGGCGGGGCTTCGCCCTGGTGTCGGTGGAGGACATCGGTCAGAGCATCGGCATCCTCGGCCCGAGCATCTACCACCACTTCGACAGCAAGCAAAGCATCCTGGCCGCGCTGGTACACCGCCTGAACGAATGGCTCAGCCTGGCCGTGCTCGACGCACAGGGCCGCGGCAGCGACGCCGCCGAGTCCGTCGAGATCCTCACCCGGTCCTATGTCGAGTTCGCGCTGAACTTCCCCGATCTGGTATCGGTGACCCTCACCGAAGCGCTGTACCTCGCCGAGGAAGACGCGGAACTGAACCGCGTTCGCGCGAGCCTGTTCACCGCCTGGGCCGCCATGCTGTGCCAGGCCCGGCCCGAACTCACCGAAGCCACCGCGATCCTGCTCGTCCACGCCGCGACCTCGATGATCGACGACCTCGTTCGGATCCCCCACCTACGCAACGAAAACCTGCCGACCCGGATCGCGGGACTCGCGCACCTGATCCTCCGGTCCTGACAGAGCGTCGTCTGACCAGCGAGTACGAGCGTCGGGTCCTGCGTTGCGTCGGATGTTGACAACGCACACGGTGGCCGCCCTGACGGCCACGAAGGAGGCCACGTCGGAGATCAACAGAACTTTCGGAGGAAGAGCGGTGCACGTCATCGTTGAGCGCGAAGCTGCCAGAGGTCGTTGAGCAGGTCGGCTATCTGATCTGGATTGCTGAGGATGCCGGGGTTCAGGTGATCGAGCTCGCCGGGCTCGGGTCGGCCGCCTGCTGCACGGGGGCCGCCGCTGGCTGGTCGGCGACCTGAGGAAGCCCGAGGACCGGGACGCGGTGCTCGGGCTCGTGGCGGACGCCGACGTGCTCATCGAGGGCTTCCGGCCCGGGGTCGCCGAGCAGTCATTACTGCCGACGACATCACTTCGACCCGTGATGTACTGACGGCCCAATGGCCGGCACGGCGGACGGCAGGACATGGCGGTACTCGACGCGGCGGCATCGCAGATCGAACGACGATTCGGCGAGTGCCTGGGGCTGCGGGTGCGGCTGACCGGCCGGAAGCTCGCCGGAGAGGGTCTGTCTGACGAAACCGCGATCCTCACGTTCGACCACGACGGTTCCGAACTACGGCTGGTCGTTCGCCTGTTCCGGCCCGGAGCCATGGCTCGACACGAGGTCGATCCGCACCGGCTCCACCGGCTGCTCGCCGCCTTGGGCGCCACCATCGTCCCGGTCCCACAGGCGCTCTGGTTCGATTCTTCCGCCGATCTGTTCGGCGCGGCCTACTCGGTGGTCAGCTGGCTTCCTGGCCGCAGTGTCGTCCCCTGGTCCCGCGAGGGCCGAGAGTTCCTCGCCGACGCCGGATCCACCGCGATCAGCAAGTCGTTCTCCCGCATCCTCGCCGACATCCACTCGCTGGACTGGAGCGACCTCGGACTGGATCTCCTCGGATCGCCTCCCGTCGACTTCGCCGCCGCAAAGATCGCTGAACTCGAGGATTACCTAGACCGGGTGCGGGCCGAACCCGAACCAATCCTGGTGGACAGCCTCGGCTGGCTCCGGGCGAACCGACCGCACCCAGATCAGATCACGCTTGTCCACGGCGACTATCGCACCGGCAACATGCTGTTCGACGGCGGCGACATCTCGGCGGTGCTGGACTGGGAGTTCGCCATGCTGGGCGACCCGCTCTTCGATCTCGGTTGGACCTGCTGCCCGTCCAACCGGGTCGGAAGCGAACTGGTGTGCTATCTCCAGTCCGAAGAGGCCTTCATCTCCGGCTACGAGCAGCACCGTGGCCGGCCGGTGGATCGGGACGCGTTGCGCTTCTGGGTGGTGTTCCACCAGGTCCGACACGCGCTGATGTGGCTTGACGCCGGCCGAAACGTCCAGACCGGCGCCACCGACGACCTCAGGCTGGCTCGGATGCACTACACGATGCCCACCATGCGCAAGATGGTCGCCGATCTCCTGGAGTACCCGTGATCCCGCCCCGACAGATGATCGAGTCGATCCGACAGGAACTCGCCGAACGGGTCCTACCGGCACTGGACGATGACCGCGCCAGGTCGTCGGTGATCGCCATGCTGGGCATCCTGCGAAACCTCGCGGTCCAGATCCGGGAGGACGACGCCTGGATCGATGACGCCCTCGCCGTGCTGGAGCCCGGGTGCGTCCGCTGGCGGTCCGCGCTCCCGGCCGACGCGCCGATATCGCTGCCCGAACCGGCCGGCGCCGGAGCCCAGTCACCGAAGGAGCGGCGGGAGGAGCTGCTCGCGGCGTGTGAGGAGCTGGTCACCTACCTCTGGCGTGAGCAGACCGCTCCGACGGTGCTGGCCGATATCCGAGCCGTCCTGCGAGCGGATCTGGAGCTCCAACTGGCCCGTAGCCGATAACCGATGCACCAGAGACGCACGATGGACCGCGCGGGGTCGATGAGGTACGGCAAGCTGGGCATCTCACGCCGTTCCGACCTCGGAGCCGCACTCCAGCTCGAACCATCCGTCACGCGGTGAGCTATCCGCGCAGGGCTGACCGCCGGAGTTTTCCCACCTCGGTGCGCGGCAATTGCTCGACGAAGTCGATGACCCTCGGTACGGCGTGCCGGGCGATCCGCAGTCGGACGGCGGCACGCAGCTCATCCCTGTGTGCGTCCGGGTCGGGTGCGTCATCGGTGCGCACGACGACTGCTCGCACCACCGTTCCCCGCTGTGGGTCCGGTGCGGCCACCACCGCGGCGTCGGCCACGCCGGGTTGCTGCAGCAGCACCGCCTCGACCTCGACCGGGCCCACATTGAATCCCGATGTGACGATCATGTCGTCGGCCCGTCCGGCGAACCGCCACCGCGCATTGGACTCGATCTGTGCGACGTCCTCGGTGATGAACAGGTCGTCGATCCAGCGGGCCGTCCACTGCTCGGGCACGTTCTCGTAGCCGATGGACAGCTGGTAGCGCGGTTTCCGGATGGCGATCCGCCCCGGCTCCCCAGCGGCGACCGGCGCGCCGGAGTCGTCCACCAGGGACACGTCGAACCCAGGGACCGGTCCGGCCAGCGAGCCAGGTTCGGTGCCCGACTCCGGATCGCTGAGGTCACCGAGCACCATGCCGACCTCGGAGAGCCCGTAGCCGTCGTGGATCGGTGGCGCGCGGGTCGCCCGCCACGCCTGAGCCACCGCACCTGGCAGCGGCTCGCCGGCGGCGGCCGCGCCGATCAGAGCCGGCGCCGGACCGGCTTCGGCGAATGCCCGGGCGAGCAGCCGGTAGGCCGAGGGCGCGGCAGCGATGTGTGTGACCCGCTGGTCGACCGTCACCCGGCGCCACTGCTCCGCCGCAAAGTCACCCGTGTAGATCACCCGGGGCACGCCCAGAGCCATCGGGACCACGCCGGTTGTGTAGAGCCCGTACGACCAGCCGGGATCGGCTGTGGTGAACAGCAGCGACCCGGGGCGCAATCCGAGCCCGTGCACGGCGAACGGCATCAAGGAGACCAACCCGCCGTGCGGCATCACGCACGCCTTCGGTGACCCGGTGGTGCCGCTGGTGAACATCAGGGTCGCCACGTCGCCCGCCACCGTTCGGGCTTCCGGACCGTCCGTGGTGGCCCGGTCGATCTCGTCCCAGAACGCGCGATCTCCGTTGGCCGGCTTGCCGACGGTCACCACGTGGACCTCGGGTGTTAGCAGCTCCTGGGCCCGTGCCAGGGTCGCCCGCCAACGGGAATCGACGACCACCACGGCGGCCCGGGACACCTCGATCCGGTAGGCCAGCGCATCCGAGCCGAACCCGCAGTACAGCGGCACGTATACCAGGCCGGACCGCCACGCCGCCAGCGCGACGATAAGGCTTTCCACCTGCCTGCTGAGCACCGCCGCCACCCGGTCGCCCCGGCGCAGACCCGCTGTGACGAGCATCCGGGCGCACCGGGCGGCCAACGCGTCCAGCTCGGCGTAGGACCAGCGCCGGGCCGAGCCGTCCGGCTCGCAGACGATCAACGCCGTCCGACCGGCACTTCCGGAGTAGCGGCCACAAGCCTCGACAGCGGTGTTCAGCTCCCGAGCCGGGTCTCGGGAGAGCCCCCGTTCGACCGTCGACCACACCCGATCCGGATCGTGCATCGTCGCCTCCGACCGTCAGCCGTCGCCTCGGCGCTCCAGGGACAGGATCGTGACGGCCGCGGCGGCCGGGTCGGCGAGCTCGTGGTAGAGGAATCCGCCGCCGTTCTCGGCCAGGGCGATCCGGGCACCGGTGACCTGGCGGGGCCCGCAGCGGCCCCGGAGCTGGTCGGCGAGCTCGACGATCTGAGCGCAGCCGGTGGCTCCGATCGGATGGCCCTTGGCCAGTAGGCCCCCGCTGGGGTTGATGGGGAGCTTGCCACCGAGTGTCGAGTCGCCGCTGGCGAGCAGTTTGGGGCCGTCACCGGGTGGGCAGAGCCCCATGTCCTCGGACGCGGCGAGCTCGGCCGGCGCGGCAGCGTCGTGTAGCTCGACGACGTCGAGGTCGTCGGGTCCGATGCCGGATGCCTCGTAGGCCATTTGGGCGGCACGCACGATCGCGGAGGCGTCGCCGACGGTCCGGTCGCGTCCGGACAGCAGGACACTCGCCCGGATCCGTACCCGGGCGTCGATCCGGCGGGCCGCCGTATCGGAGCACACCAGCACCGCGGCTGCGCCGTCGGAGATCGGCGAGCACATCAGCAGGGTGAGCGGGTCGACGATCCGGCGGCTGTTCAGGACGTCCTGGACGGTGAGCCGGCTACCGTACTGGGCGCGCGGGTTGAGCTCGCCGTGCCGGTGGTTCTTCACGGTGACGCGGGCGAAATCCTCCGCTGTCGCGCCGCTGGAGTCCATGTACTGCCGGGCGATCGTGGCGTAGATGTCCATGAAGATCGATCGGACTCCGGTGCTGGTCTCCTCCCCGCCACCGATGAGCTGAGCCAGGTCGTCGAGCTGCTCGAGGTCGAGCGCGGTCTGTAGAGCGGCGAACGTCCGGGTCTTGTCCTGATGGGTCATCTTCTCGCTGCCGACGGCGAGCGCGACGTCGACGGAGCCGGACGCGACGGCCATCCGGGCGAGGTGGAGCGCCGAGGAAGCCGAGGCGCAGGCGTTCTCCACATTCACGATCGGGACGCCCAGCAGCCCGGTGTTCCGCAGGGCGGCCTGGCCGCGGATCATCTCCTGCCCGGTGATCAGTCCGCCGACGGCGTTGGCGAAGAACACCATCCCGACGTCCCCGGCTTCGAGTCCGGCATCGGTGAGGGCTTCCCGGACCGCGTCCTGGGCCTGGGTGCGCACGGTCTGGCCGGGGTGCCGGCCGAATCGGGTCATCCCGGTCCCGCCGATGTACACCTCGGTCACCGGTCCACCGCCTCGGCGCGGGACACCAGCGCGGGTAGCGAGGTCGTTCCCCACACCGTCGCCATGTTGAAGATGGCTGGGTTGCCTTCGACAGGACGGATCGAGGCGAACTCTCTGAACAGCTCCTCCAGCGCGATTCGCACTTCGAGCCGGGCCAGTTCCATACCCAGGCAGCGGTGGATGCCGTAGCCGAAGGCGATGTGGCTGTTGCGCGGCCGATCGAATCGCAGCGACAGCGGATCGTCGTACACGGACTCGTCGAGGTTCCCGGACGGGTACAGCAGCTGCACCCGCTCACCCGCCCGTAGCTGACGCCCACCGAGCTCGCAGTCCACGACGACATCCCGCGCGGCGGCTACGCCGGCGAAGCGGCGCAGCAACTCCTCGACGATCTGCGACGAGACGCCGTCCCGACGGATCCGCTCGAGCAAGCTCGGATGAGCGATGAGATGAACGAGCATCTGTCCCAGCGCCTTGACCGTGGTTTCGAACCCGGCGAGCACCAGGAAGAACGCCATATCCGCGACGAGGTCGTCGGTGAGCGGCACACCGTCCACGCTGCTCGCGAGCAGGTGACTGACCAGATCATCAGTGGGCTGGGCACGCCGCGAGCGGACGACCGTCTCGAGCACGTACGTACGCAGCTCGCCGTAGACCTGCCAGATCAGTTCATGGTCGGTGCCATCGACCCCGACGATGACGTTGGCCCAGGTGTCGAGCTGCTTCATGTCCAGCTCGGGGACGCCGAGAACCCGAACGATCGCGTACAGCGGCAGGGGGCGCGCGAAGTCGGTGAGCAGGTCGCACCGCCCGTCTCTGATGTCATACAGGAGGTTTCTCGCGATCAGCCGGATCTCGCCCTCCCAGAGTCCGATCGCTTTGGGTGAGAACCAGCTCTGCATCAGTGATCTGTATTTGCGGTGCTCGGGTGGGTCCAACTCGATGGGGACGATCCGGGGCACCTCCGCGGGCGTGCTCGGGACGGTGACAGATCGCGAGGAGTACGTAGTGGTGTCCTTGGCCACCGCGACGAGGTCCTCGTAGCGCGATACCACCCACATCCCGCCGTAGTGCTCGGTTCGGCCGACCGGGCACTCCTGGCGGAAGGCGGCCATCTCGTTCTCCAGCCCGTCCTGGTTCTTCGATCGGTCGTAGGTGTCGAACGCGCTCGTCAGCTCGGACATGATCGACGCTCCTTCGTCCTGGTCGACTCCGGTCATGGGGCCACGTCGATGCGGTAGAGCTCGGCGGCATTGCGCCAGAGGATCTTCTCCCGGTCCTCGGTCGACAGATCGCTCAAGCCGTTGCGCACGGCGGCCTGCACCTCGTCGTCGGCCAGGCAGGTCGGGTGCGGGAAATCGGTCTCGAACATGATGTTGTCCGCACCGATCTTCTCCACGTGCCAGGGCTCGATCCGTTCGAACCAGTAGTTCAGGTACACCTGGCGGCGGAACAGGTCGCTGGGGAGCAGGTCGCCGAACTCCGGGCGGGTGCGCTCGACCCGGTTCTTCTTGAAGTGGTAGTCGACGGCGTCGAGCAGGAACGGCAACCAGCCGATGCCACTTTCCACCGAGACGAATTTCAGGGTGGGGAATCGTGCGAGGATTCCCGAGAAGAGCAGGTCGTTGACCTGCAGGGTGTTGTAGAGGAACTGGTTGGTCGTCTCGCGGGACAGCCAGGCCGGCACCCCTTCCGCCGCCATCACCTCCGGCGAGGTGGTGTCCTCTCCGGACTGACCGCCGTTCGAGGCGTGAAAACTGACCGACAGGCCGGCGTCCTCGCAGGCCGACCACATCGGGTCCCAGTGCGGGCTCACCAGGTGCGGCTGGTCATGCAGCTGCGGTGCGCCGGTCATGACCACGCCGCGGTGGCCACGCTCGGCAACCCGCTCGATCTCCTTGACCGCCTGGCTGAGATCCCAGTACGGCACACAAGCCATCGGCACGAAGCGGCCGGGCGCCGCCTCGGACCACTCGGCGACGAAGTCGTTGTAGGCGTGCAGGTGGGCCAGCGCCCAGCTGGGGTCGGGATTGCTGACGAACGGGTCAAAGGCCAGCCCCGCGATGTTCGGATACAGCACCGAGGCCGATATACCGGCGCGATCCATGACCTTGGTTCGCTCGACCGGGTCGTAGTTCGCCGGGTGTACTTCGTCCCGGGTCCGCGAGGGAGTCGGAAACTCGCTCTGATTCTTGTAGGTGGCGAACAACCACGCCGGGGAGATCTGCGTGTCCCCGATGAACCAGGCCTCGGCCTCGAGCTGTTCGCTCCACTTGACGTGCATGACATTGGTGCCCCAGGACGCCGGCAACCGGCTCGTCCACAGGTCCGGCGGCTCGATGACGTGGGAGTCGGTGTCAATGATCGTTGTCATGGCTGGTTGCTCCTCGGTCGGTCAGACGTGCACACGGTCGGATGGTCGGCGTGGTCTTCGGTCAGCCAGTACTGGCGGGAGATCGACCCGGGAAGAAGTCCTAGGCCTTCGAGGAGCCGGTCGCGCTCCGCCTCCGTGCGGTCGGCATCCGAGTGCACCCGGTTGGGCTCGGTCCACTCCTCGATGACAGTGATCCGGTTCGGGTGGTCTCGGTTGCGCATGGCTCGCAGCGACACGAACGACGGCGGGAGGTCCGCGCCGCTGACGAAGCTGGCGAGAGCGGCGCGGAACGCGTCCCAGTCGTCGGTCTCGGCACTGAGCTGCACGATGATCGGCACGGTTTCCTCCCCCGTCAGGCGTCGGCTCGCGTCGACCGGAGCACCTGCTTGAGCACCTTGCCGGCGGCGTTGCGCGGCAGCTCGGACACAACCCTGATGGAGGTGGGGCACTTGTAGTGGGCGAGGTGCTCGCGTGCGTAGGCGACCAGCCCAGAAGCGTCGAGGTCCCGTCCGGCGACGGGCACGACGACGGCGGTGACGGTTTCCACCCACTTCGGGTGCGGCGTCCCGATGACCGCGACCTCGGCGACCCCCGGATGGCCGATGAGCACGTTCTCGACCTCGCGCGGGTAGACGTTCTCACCGCCGGTCACGATCATGTCCTTGATCCGGTCGGCCAGGAACAGGTAACCGGCCGAGTCGAGGTAGCCGCCGTCGCCGGTACGTACCCACCCATCGGCGGTGATCGTCCGCGCGGTCTCCTCCGGTTGGTTGTGATAGCCGGTCATTCGCTGCTCGGTGTGGACCCAGATCTCACCCGCCTCCCCGACGGGACGTTCCTGGCCGGTCTCCGGATCAACGACCTTCAGCTTCACCCAGGGCATCGGTCGCCCCACCGAGTTCAGCAGATGACCGCGGGGGCCATCCGGATCGTGGTCCGTGGGGTCGAGCTGGGTGATCGCGCCCGCCGTCTCGGTCTGGCCGAAGTGCTGCACGAACCGGCAGCCCAGCACGTCCAGGCATTCCCGCAACAGTGCCGGGGTGATCGGCGAGGCACCGTAGATGAGGGTGTGCAGGCGCCGGTAGTCCCCGGAACGCGCTTCGGGCAGCGCCATGACCATCTGCAGCTGCGTCGGCACGAGTGTGGCGTGGGTGACCTCGCCGGCCAGGGCTCGCAGCGTGGCTCGCGCATCGAAGTCGTGGTGCAGCACGATCCGCCCACCGTGCCATGTGGCAATTAGCGAGGTCAGGTTGGCGCTACCGTGGCCCACCGGGGTCGTCACCAATGTGGCCGACTCCTCGGTCAGCTGGCAATCGCGCGCCGAGTTGACGATGGTCAGCCCGAGCGCCCGGTTCGACAGGATCACGCCTTTCGGGCGGCCCGTGGTCCCCGAGGTGTACAGCAACATCGAGGTGTCCCGGTCGCTGACCACGACACCCGGATCACCGTCTGGATGAGCCTCGACCCAGGCGGGATAGTCCGACCGCGGGCCGTCTCCGAAAATGACCCGTTGGACGCCGGCCGGCAATGTGACGGCCTCAGCGAACTCCTCGGCCACCACCAGCACCCGCACGTCGGCATCCCCGACGATGTACTCAAGTTCTCCCCGGGCGAGTCGCCAGTTGAGTGGCAGCATCGCCACGTTGGCCAGCCCGGCACCGAAGAGGACCTCGAAGTACTCCGGTGTGTTCCGGCCGAGGTAGGCCACGACCTGCCCCGGTCCGAGCCCGGCCGCCCGGAGAGCATGGGCCACCTGACCCGACCGCCGCATCATCTGCCCGTAGGTCACGGTGCTGTCGCCGTAGTGCAGTACGACCCGGGAAGGGTCTCTACCCACTTGCCGACGTAACGTCTCGGCGATCGACCAGCTCATCTCGTCTCCCGCCCTGCCGCCCGCGCGGACCCGGTGGCTGATCAGCCAGCTGGTGTGATGACCACCATCCCGTCGGGAGGACGTCAGAGCAGCCCTGGCGAGCACTGAACTTCGTCACGAGCGACCACATTCCGGCGTCGGACAACCGTGAGGAGATCGACCGACGCCCTACACTCGGCAGGTGGCGGAGTGGCCGCTCGTCGGGCGTGAGCGAGAGCTGACCCGTTTGCGGGAGCTCTTGGCGGATCCGGCTTCGGCGGGCGCGATCCTGTCCGGACCCCAAGGCGTCGGCAAGACACGGCTGGCCCTGGAGTTCCTGCGGATCGCGGAGAACAACGGATTCGCCACCGAACGGATCATGGCGACGCACGCCTCATCGACCATGCCGTTAGGGGCGCTGGCCCTGTCGGTGCCGTTCACCCAAACCCTTCCGGGCCACCCGGAAGGTACTCAGCAGGCGGAGATGGTCCACCGGGTTGCCCAGGTTCTGACCAGCCAGGCCGGGAAGCGTCTCGTGCTTCTCGTCGACGACGTGCACCTCCTCGACCGGCTGTCATCGGTGCTGGTTCAGCAGCTCGCCGTCTCGGAGTCGGCCTTCGTCGTGCTCACGATGCGCAGCGGTGCCGTGGCCCCCGACTCCATCGTGTCGCTCTGGAAGAACGACATCCTGCAGCGGATCCCGATCGGTACCGTCGCCCAACCGGTGGTCCGTTCGGTGCTCGAAACGGTCCTCGGCGGAACCGTCGCCGACGCCGCCGTGGACCAGCTGACCCGTCGTTCGGACGGAAACCTGCTGTTCCTGCGCGAGCAGGTGATCGGTGCACTCGATGACGGTGCCCTCACCGACGCCACGGGCATCTGGCAGCTCAACGATCTCGGGCACACCCCACGTCGACTGGCCGAGTTGATCGAGTCACGGCTACGTGAGCTGACCACCGCGGAACGGGCACTCCTCGAGCTCGTCGCGTTCGGCGAGCCGCTGGACCTGGACGACCTCACTGAAGATCAAGACATTGACGACGTCGAAGCGCTGGAAGGCAAAGGCCTCCTCAAGATCAGCCCCGATGGTCGGGGTGGGGCGAGGGTCGTGCCTCCACACCCGATCTACGGCGAGGTACTCCGCTCGGTGACCTCGGTCATCCGGGCCCGAAAGATCACCAGGACCCTCGCCGAGCGGATGGAGGCCAGAACCGACCTCGGCCACGACGACCTCCTACGGATCGCCACCTGGCGCCTCACCTGCGGCGGCGGCAGCGCCGCCACGATGCTCGACGCGGCCCACGAGGCCCACCGCCGCTTCGACTACGAACTCGCCCGACGGTTCGCCAGCGCGGCGCTGACCATGCACGACAGCTTCGAGGCACGCCTGCTCATCGGGCGCTGTCTCGGCTTCGAAGGACGCCGCGAGGACGCCGAACTCGCCCTGTCCGCCCTCGCCGAGGTGGCCGACAACGACGACCAGAGAGCCGCCGTCGCCAACGCCCGCATCGTCAACGCACACTTCCAGGACAACCCACGCCGAGCACTCACCCTCTACGACGAAGCCATCGCCACCATCGTCGACCCCGGCTGGCGGGTCGAGCTGTCAGCGAAACGCTCCATGTCCGTGTGGGTGGTCGACGGCCCGAAGGCGGCGCTGGACTACACCGACGCCCTTCCTACCCTGCATGGCGCCGCGCTGGTCACCGGGTGCATCACCCGCGCCATCGCCCTGGCCCGCGCCGGCCGAAGCGACGAGGCCTTGACCCTCACCGAGATCGGTCGGACCGAACAAGCGCGGCTACCCAGTGGCTTCGAGCTCCCCGCAGGGATTCACGACTTCATGGCGTGCGAAGCCTTCCGCGCGGCGGGCCGGATCGCCGACTGGGACCGGCGTGCGCGCACCTCCTACCAGCGGGCTCTCACCGATCACTCCCTTGGCATGCAGGTGTACCTCGCCTACCAAACGGCGAGCGTGAACCTCGACGCAGGAGCCGTGCGGAGCGCGCAGAAACGCGCCCGCGAGGCGATCGCGCTCGGCCACCAACTCGCCGAACCCATCCTGCTGGCCGCAAGCTACGGCTGCCTCGCCGAGGCACTCGCCGCCGCCGGAGCCGCCGACGACGCAGCCGCCGCGCTCAGCGAGCTCGATCGGATCACAGTTTCCAGCTGGCCGATCCGAGATCTACACATCTCCCGAGCGTGGGTGACCGCGGCGGCGGGCGACCTCCCCACAGCCCGGGACCTGCTCATCGCGGCGGCCGACCGAGCCGCGGCGGGCGGCGATCTGTCCACCGCCGCCAACGCACTCCACGGCCTCGCTCGACTGGGCCGACCGAACCTAGCCGAACCCCGACTCGCCGAACTCGCCGAACACATCGACGGCCACCTCGCGGCCACCCAGGCCGCCCACGTGAAAGCCCTCTGCGCAAAGGACACAATCAGGCTCGAACGCGTCGCCATCCGGTTCGAGGACCTCGGGCTGCTGCTCCTGGCCGCCGAAGCGCACGCTGACCGCTCCGCGATCGAACGACATCACCACAACCATCGAGCGGCCGCCGGCGCCGAACGGCTCGCCGCGGCACTCGCCCTGCGGTGCGAAGGGGCCCGCACCCCCGCCCTACAGGCTATCGACAACCGTGCCCGACTCACCCCTGCCGAGCGCGACACCGCGCTGCTGGCCGCCCAAGGCCACTCGAACAAGACGATCGCCTGCCGACAGCACATATCACTGCGCACGGTCGAATCACGGCTGAAGAACGTGTACGCCAAACTCGGCATCAACTCCCGCAGCGAGCTCAAAGGCGCCCTCACCGAGCTGACCTGACGGCGAATGGGCACGCCACCGCCGCCGATCACACCGATTCGAGCAGGTCGAACGTCGCGGACCTCGCTCCGGTAGCTCCGCGCGGTCCTCGGCGCTCACGGTCGGGATGATGCGTCGGAGGAGACTGCGGGCGCGCGGCCGAAGGTCCGCTCCCGGTATCCGGGGTCGATCAGATCTCCATAGATGTTGATGTTGTGGGTGTGGCAGAGCTGGTGTAGTGCGAACGCGGTCTGCATCGCCGACACCCGGCCTTGGGCGTCTTCGGCGGCGTTGACGGCTTCCTTGGCGAGTTTCAGCGCGAAACGAGGCTGGGTGGCGATGCGCCGGGCGAGTGACATGGTGAAGTCGGTCAGCTCCGCGCGAGGGACGACATGGTTGACCATGCCCAGACGCTCCGCCTGGTCGGCGGTAATTGCCGCCGAGGTGAACAGCATCTCCTTGGCTTTGCGAGGGCCCAGCTCCCAAGGATGCGCCAGGAACTCCACACCGCATACCCCCATGGACACCGTATTGTCGATGAACTCGGCGTCAACGGCCGCGATAATCAGGTCGCACGGCCAGGCCAGCATGAGCCCGCCCGAAATCACCTTGCCGTGGACCTCGGCGATGGTTGGTTTCGGAATGTTGCGCCATCGCTCGGATAAGCCAATGTAGAGCTCTTTCTCCCGCGCCATCTGCGACTCCGCGCCTTCGCAGGTGAAACCGCACCAGGTGCCAACGGTCCGGTACTCGCTCATCGCTTGGTGGTTGTCGATTTCTCGCAGGTCGTGGCCGGCGGAGAAGTGCGGTCCGTTGGCGGCGAGCACGATCACCCGCACGTCGTCATCCTGCGCTGCGCGGTCGAAAGCGTCATTGAGGTGGTAGAGCAGGCGAGTGTCCTGGGCGTTCCGGGCACCCGGTCGGTCCAGAACGATGCGCGCTACTCCGTCGTCGCCGCGGGAGTATGCGATGGGTGACTGATCGGTCATCGATGCCACTCCGTAGTGTTCGGTGCTACGCGGTCAGTGGGTCGGGATAGTGAGTGCGGCGGCGGGTTGTCGAGCTCGCGATAAGACCGACCGACCGTCGTTCTCGGCCAGACCAATCTGGGCGGGGCCCTGACGTGCTCAGCAACGGCCTTGGACCTGACGATCCCGGCACGGCCGACGAGTGGCAGCCCAGGTCGGTACTGAACTTTGTAGGCCGCAACCACAATCCGCAGGTTCGAGAGCACAGCGGATGCCTACTGGGCAGCCATAGTGTCCGGTAGCAGGGTGACCATTGGTCACACTGGAACCGGAGCTGGCGGCCAAAGTCGGACTCGCAAGTGAGCCCCATCGTGCCGTCAGCCGACCGCCGTTTCCGTTTCTCGAACCTGTTGGGCCCAGCAGGGCACCGCCGAAAGTGGTTGAGTCGGTGGGAAGCCTGATGCGAACAGGGCCCGCGTGTCGGCGCTCGGCGAGGTGGGTACCTTCCGGCCAGGGACCCTGTGCTGTCGACGCGACGGACCACCGATCAGCTTAGGTTCCTCGGATGATCAGCCCAGTACGGCTTCCGGAGTTCGGTTTGAGAATCTTGCCGGTGGCGTTATGGGGCAGAGCGTCGGCCTGCGGCGCAGGTCGTACCAGTGCACGAAGACGCTCTCCTGCCAGTCCGCGTCGCCGGTGGCGGGTTCGTGGCTGCCTTCGTCCTGGTAGTCGAAGTGCCTAGTCATCGCCCGAGGGCTCCTCGGGCAGGACGACCAGACCGCTGTCGCCGTTGATCTCGATCGTCGCGCCGTCGAGGATGAGCCGGGTGGCGTTGGGGATCTGCACGGCCGGCAGGCCGTAATCGCGGGAGAGCATGGCGCCGTGCGCGGTCATCCCGCCGGTTTCCAGCACGATGCCACTGATCACGTTGAACACGGTGGTCCAGCCGGGGTCGGTGGAGTTCACGATCATGATGTCGCCGTGCTTCACTCGTCCGATCTCGTGAAGTCCGAGGACGACCCGGACGGTACCGGTGACCTTTCCGCGTGAGGTGCCGAGGCCCTTGAGGGTGTTGCCTCGTGCTCGACCACGTCGAGTTCGACCCACATGCCGGCGGCGTTCTGGTGGGCACCGACCCAGGCGGGCGCCCGGACGGTGTACATCAGCGGGGACACCGCCCCGGTCCACAGCTCGTCGGCCATGTCGCGGGTCCGGATGAATCGTCCTCGTCCTCGGTGTCCCGCAGCGCCCGGGCCGCCCGCCCGAGCTACCGGACGACGAAGCCGGCGTCGACCGGCAGGGCGACTCCCGTGACGTAGCGGGCCGCGTCGGAGACGAGCCAGGTCACGGCGCTGGTGACGTCGGAGGCCTCGATGGCCGGGACCGGCATCAGGTTGCTCATCGCGGCGGCGATTCCCGGGTTCTCCGCCATGTAGGCGTGCATCGACTCGTTGTTGATCATGGGTGTGTCGACGGCTGTCGGGTGCACGGAGTTGACCCGGATGCCGTGCGGTCCCAGCCAGTTGGCCCAGGTCCGCATCAGTCCGACGAGAGCGTGCTTGGCGGCGCAGTAGCCCTCCATACCCGCCGTACCAGCGCCTCCTCGTCCGGTGAGCCCCTGAGTGGAGCCGGTGAGCACGATCGAGCCACCACGATCCTGCTCGAGCATGGTCGGCACGGCGGCGTGGACGGTGTTCCAGACCCCGAACATGTTGACGTCGACGACGTCCCGGAAGATCTGCTCGGGATCCGGCTCGTCGGCGAGGATGACCGCGACGCCGGCGTTGGCGAGGACGATGTCGACGCCGCCGAGTTCGGCGATGCCCGAGGTGACGGCGTCACGGAGCGCGGTGGCGTCGCGCACGTCGGCCTGGCGGGCGATGATCCGCCGATCGAACGTCTCGACCGCGGCGACGGTCTGCTGCAGGTCGTCCTTCGTGGCGAGCGGGTAGGGGACGGTGTCGATCTGCTGGCAGATGTCGATCGCGATGATGTCGGCACCGAGCTCAGCCAGCCGGACGGCGTGGCTTCGGCCCTGCCCTCGGGCGGCTCCGGTGATCAGCGCGACTTTCCCGTCCAGACGCTCGCTCATGAGGTTCTCGCTTTCTCGTTCCTGACGGCTGTGCGGCTCAGAGGTCGACCCGGACGACTTGACTGCCGAGGTAGTCGCCGGCCCAGACCGTGCGATTCGGCCCTTCGCACAGGTCGGACCAGATGTTGCCGCCGCCGATACCCGGCAGCCTCGGCAGCCCCATACCTCCGAGCAGGCCGGTGAGCGGGTACTCGCTGAACGTCTTGGCGTCGGGATCGAAGCGGGTGAGTTTCTGGCCGCCCACCGGTTCGAACCAGATTCCACCGTCTTCGGCGAACGTCGCGGTGATCGGGTTCTCGCCCGGGCCGGAGTACGGATAGCTTTCGATCTTTCCGGTCGTGGGGTCGAGCGAGCAGATCGCGCCACCGTAGACGTCGGTGAACCACTTCAGGCCGTCCGGCTCGAGACCGTGGATCGCGCCCTTGTCCAGCACGACGGTCGGCATCATGCCCTCGGGAGTCGGGTACTCGGTGAACTCACCGGTGAACGGGTCGAGGCTGTAGATGGCGCCGCCGGTCCATTCGCCGCCCCAGAGCCGGCCATCGGTGTGGGCCTTGATGTCGATGGGCGTCACGTCGGGCCGAGGGGTCGGGAATTCGGTGATCTCCTTGGACGCCGGGTCGATACGGCCGATCTTGCTCGCGCCGATCTCGATGAACCAGACCGCGCCGTCGGCTCCGACGGCCAGGTCACCCGGGACCGAGTCAGGCGTCGGCACCGGGTACTCAGTGATCTCCTTGGTCTCGATGTCCAGGCGGGCGATCTTGTTCTTGCCCATCAGCGGGAACCAGATGGCGCCGTCATGCGCGGTCGGGCCACCAGGCGCGGCTCCGGGCGTCGGGACCGGGTACTCGGTGATCTCGTTGGTCTGCTGGTCGATTCGCGCGATGTTGTTGGCGAGCCACTCGGTGAACCAGATTCCGCCGTCCGGGCCAGGGACGAAGTCGCAGGGACCGGACAGCAGCGTCGGGATCTGGACATAGGTGATCTTGGGCTCGGTCATGCTCTCTCCTCGACCTGACGTATTTGTGAGCATCGCGTCTCAATAAAGCTCGAGGGGAGGCTAGCGGTGCGCCTGAGGGAGCACAAGCCTCAGTGCGGACTCGGCGATGTCCTCCGGATTGCGCCCTTCCGACTCCCGGTACCAGCGCGCGACCCACAGCGTCATGCCGATCAGCAGCCGGGTGGCGACCACCGGGTCGTCCTCGGGCAGATCGCCCGCGGCCATCGCGTCGGTCACCGCGCGCAGCCAGATGTCCTCGTAGTCCTTGCGCCACGTCCGCCAGCGCTGGAAGTCCTCCTCGGGCAGCCATCCCGGGCCGAAGAAGACGAACAGGTACTTCTGTTGACGTACCGAGATGGCCACCTGGACGCGGACCAGATCGGCGAGGCGGTCACGGGGAGCACGAGCCTGGTCGTCCATGATTCGCAGGGCGTCCCGAAGCGCTTCCTTCATCATCCGCTCATGGAGCACGCCGAGCAGGTGCTCCTTGGTCGGCACCGTGCGATAGAGGGTCGCGCGGGACACTCCGAGCTCCTGGGCCACGCGCACCACGGAGATCGCCTCGTACCCCTCGGTCTCGAAGATCCTCTCGATGACGTCGGCGGCCCTCTCCCGCTCGATCTCCCGGCGCGGACGCCCCCGCCCCCGCGTGGGCGGCGGGGTCAGCATGGCCGCCGGCTCGGTCTCGGCGGAGTCGAGCCCGACCGGGTTGGCATCGGCGGTACTCACGGAGACCCGCCACCGGCTGACGATCCCCATTCCGACCGTCCGGCTTGACAGCGCACCGCAGTCCTCCTCAATAATGAGATAGCAAGCTCAATATACAGCCGGTGGGTGCTCGCACGACGGTGCGGAGGCATCTGGTTTCAACGTCGACCCCAGCCATCCGCCGAGAGGGAGGCTCCCATGAGTAGGTACCTGGAGGAGTTCGCCGAGTACATGCGCGACATCATGCGCATCACCGAGGAGGAGAAGGACCCGCACCGACACGCGATCATGCGGAACTACGTGCGCCACCACGGGTTGGAGTTCAGCGGCCGGGTCGACGAGATCTTCGCGCCGGAGATGAGCGTCAAGGAGCCCTTCTACCACATCAAACTCTTCACCCCGGATGTCGTGACCTACACCGGCGTGGACGAGATCATGGAGCTGTACAAGTTCGTCGGCGATCAGCCGCTGATCCTGGGATCGTCGCGGGTCGCGGTGGGTGACTGGGGAGTCGGCGCGTACGAGACCCTGTACGTGTTCCAGGAAGGCCGCGCGCTGCAGGCGGCCGGCATCGAGGTCGACGATCCCGGAGCCACCTATCTGCGTAGTTGCCAGCTGGCAGAGTTCTGGCGCTATGACTCCGACGCGAAGCTCATCGGGGAGGACACCTACCAGATCACCCCTGACGTGATCACCAAGCTCGCGCCCGAGGACGTCATCACCTTCGAGCAGCAGGCCGAGATCGCGCGCGGCTACATCGACGTCTGACCGGTGAGCTCAGAGACGGACACCCGGCCCGTGGACGCGCCCGGCACGGCGGCCCGGTCGGCGCCGCCCTTCGACCATCTGCGGGTGTTGGATCTGAGCCGGGTGTTCGCCGGTCCGTACGCCACCCAACTCCTCGGTGATCTCGGCGCCGACGTGCTCAAGGTGGAACATCCCGGAGGCGGGGACGCGATGCGCACCTACGGCCCGCCGTACCTGCGGGACCGGGCGGGCGCCCAGACCCGTGAGGGCCCGTACTACCTCGCGGCGAACCGCAACAAGCGCTCGGTCACGATCGACCTCTCGACGACCGGCGGACAGGATCTCGTCCGACAGCTGGCGGCCACGGCCGACGTCCTGGTGGAGAACTTCAAGGTCGGAGACCTGGCCCGGTACGGTCTGGACTACGAGTGCATCCGCCGGATCAACCCACGGATCGTCTACTGCTCGGTGACTGGGTTCGGACAGACCGGCCCGTACCGGCGCCGGCCGGCGCTCGACGGCACGATCCAGGCCCTCAGCGGCTTGATGGCCCAGACCGGCGAGCCCGACGGCCCGCCGCAACGCAACGGCGTGATCATCGTCGACCTGGTCACCGCGCTGTACGCCGCCAACGCCATCGCCGCCGCGCTCTACCGACGCGACGCGCGTGGATCCGAGGGCGAGTACATCGACCTCAGCATGCTCGACGTCGGGGTGTCGATGCTCTCGCACCGCGCGCAGCACTACCTGATCTCCGGGGAACAGGCCCCACGCACCGGACGCGGCGCGACCACCGGAATGCCCGCTCACGTCTTCGACACCGCCGACGGGGCCGCCTACATCTCCGCCAATCAGGACGACCAGTTCGCCCGCTTCTGCCACCAGGTGATCGACCGCCCGGACCTGGCGCGGCGCTATCCGACCTACGCCGACCGGATGACCCACCGCGACGATCTCGGTGCGGCCATCACCGAGATCGTGGCGTCCCGACCGACCTCGCACTGGGTCGACCGCTGCGACCGGCACAACATCGTCTGCTCGCCGGTGAACGACATCGTCGAGACCTTGGCCGACCCTCAGGTGGCACACCGCGACCTGGTCGTCCGGGCCGCCCACCGGGACAGCGACGACCTTCGGCTGCTGCGGAATCCCATCCGCTACGCCAACACCCCGCTCGAGCGCTACGACGCCCCACCGGTCGCGGGCCAACACACCCGCGAGGCGCTGGCGGACTGGCTCGATCTGGACGAGCCCGCGACCGACGACTTGATCGCCAAGCTCACCGCCGACGGTGCGCTGTGAACGGCACGCCAGCACGATGACGAACCCGCGGCACAGCACGGGGAGATGAGGTGGGATGCCGATGGCCGAGTTCGATCTAGTCATCAGGGCCGGCACCGTGGTCGACGGGACCGGAGCGCGACCACGCACCGCGGACGTTGCGGTGCGCGGCGACCGGGTCGCCGCGGTCGGACGATTCGCCGGCCGGGGAACACGCGAGGTGAGCGCCGACGGCGCGATCGTTGCGCCCGGGTTCGTCGACATCCACACCCACTACGACGGCCAGGCAACCTGGGAGTCCCGACTGCAGCCCTCGTCCTGGCACGGCGTCACCACGGTGGTCATGGGCAACTGCGGAGTCGGCTTCGCGCCCGTCACACCGGCCAACCAAAACCGGCTCATCGAGCTGATGGAAGGCGTCGAGGACATCCCCGGCATCGCCCTGCACGAAGGTCTGGCCTGGGACTGGGAGTCCTTCCCCCAGTACCTCGACGCGCTAGAACGCCGCGATCACGACGTCGACCTCGCCGCCCAGATCCCGCACGCCCCACTGCGGGTGCACGCGATGGGCGAGCGGGCCGCAGCGCACACCGAGGCCACGCCCGCGGAGATCGAGACGATGGCGCAACTGGCCGCGGAAGCGGTCGAGGCGGGCGCCCTCGGATTCAGCACCTCCCGCTCGCTGAACCACAGGAGCATCGACGGACAGCCCATCCCCTCCTACGACGCCGGGGCGGTCGAGCTGCTCGCCATCGCCGCGGCGATCGGCAAAACGGACGCCGGGGTGCTGCAGGTGGTGTCCGACTTTCACGCCCTGGAAGACCCGGCTGCCGAGTTCGAGCTGTTCCGCCGCATGGCGCGCACGTCGAGACGGCCGCTGTCGATGGCCCTGGTGCAGTTCCCAATGGCGCCACGACGACACCTCGAGATCCTCGACATGATCGACAACGCGCAGGCCGACGGGCTACAGATCCGGGCCCAGGTCGCGATCAGGCCGGTGGCAATGATGCTCGGACTCCCCAACGCCCTGCACCCCTTCGTCACCAACCCGCGATGGTCGGACCTCGCCGACCTGACTTCGACCCAACAAGCGGCGCGGATGGCCGATCGGGCCGTCAAGCGCGAGATCCTCGCGGAGCAGGACCGCGACAAGGACCCCAGCGGGCGCGGCGGCAAGCTGATCCACAAGTACGAGATGATGTACGAGCTCACCGACCCGCCGGACTACGAACCCGCCCCGTCGGCGTCGATCGCCCGCCGCGCGGCCGCCGCCGGGCAGCCCGCGGCCGAGCTGGCCTACGACCTGATCGCCGAGGGCAGGACGCTCTACGTCACCGTTGCGAACTACGCCGAGGGCAACCTCGACGCCGTCCACACGATGCTGACCCACCCCCACACCGTGCCCGGTCTCTCCGACGGCGGCGCACACGTCGGGTACATCTGTGACGGGAGCTTCCCCACGACCCTGCTCCAGCACTGGGTCCGGGATCGCGACGGCGACCGGCTCGACCTGGCCGACGCCGTATCGCAGCAGACCCGCGGCACCGCCCGCGCGGTCGGCTTGCTCGACCGAGGTGTGCTTGCGCCCGGCTACCGCGCCGACCTCAACGTGATCGACCTCGACCGGCTGCGGCTGCACCGCCCCGAGATCCGCCACGACCTCCCGGCGGGCGGGCGCCGGTTCGTCCAGCGGGCCGACGGATACGCCCACACCTTCGTCGCGGGCCAGGAGACCTACCGCGCCGGCGAACCCACCGACGCGCTCCCCGGCCGGCTGGTGCGCGGATCCCAGGCAGCACCACCGATCTACGCGGGCAGCTGACCGTGGACTCAACGCGACACACTCCCCCGTCACCCGAGCACATCCTCGCGGCACGACAGGACGAACGATGACCACGCCAGGCACACCATCAGCGCTGGTGGCCGATCCGGTGGACATCGATCTCGGGTCGCGCTACCGGGCCGGCGCCGGCCCGGTGCCGCTGACCGGGGTCCAGGCAATCGCGCGGCTCCTGGTCGAACAGCACACCGCGGATGCGGCGGCAGGGCTGAGCACGGCGACGTTCGTGTCCGGGTATCAGGGCAGCCCGCTCGTCGGCCTCGACAAGATCCTCGCCGGAGCCCCTGAACTGGCCGAATCCGCCGGTCTGAGATTCGTGCCCGGCCTCAACGAAGAGCTGGCCGCCACCGCCGTGTGGGGCAGCCAGGTCGAGGTCCCCAACCACGAACGCACCGTCGACGGCGTCATCGGGATCTGGTACGGCAAAGCGCCCGGGGTGGACCGGGCCGGAGATGCGCTCCGGCACGGGAACCTCTGCGGAGCTCACCCGCAAGGCGGGGTACTCGTCCTGGCCGGCGACGATCCCAACTGCAAGTCCTCATCGATCCCGGCCGTCAGCGAGCGCGCCCTCGCCGCCCACGGCATCCCGGTGCTCTACCCCGGTGACGCGGCCGAGGTGCTGCGGCTGGGTCGCTACGGCATCGAGCTGTCCCGGGCCACCGGCCTCTGGGTCGGCATGAAGATCACCACAGACGTGGCCGACGGGGTGTACGGAATCGACGCGGACGCCGGACACGTCGACGTGGTCCTACCGGCCCTCGAATGGGACGGCCGGCCCTGGCAACCTCGCCAGTACCCGCTACTCGGGCCCTCCTCTCTCCCGGCCGAGCAGGAGCAGCACGGCCCGCGCCAGGCGATGCTGCGCGCCTTCCTCGCCGAGAACCCGGTCAACACCGTCGAACTCGACGCCGAGAACGCACGGACCGGGATCATCGCGGGCGGCAAGACGTTCACCGACGTGCGCCAGGCATTGCTCGACCTCGGCCTCACCGACGACGACCTGCGCCGGGCCGGGATCAGACTCCTACGCCTGGGCATGATCCACCCCCTGGAACCCGACCTGATCCGCGAGTTCGCCACCGGCCTGGAGTCCGTGCTGGTGGTGGAGGAGAAGACACCATTCATCGAGACAGCGGTCCGGGACCTCCTCTACGACCTGGCCGCCGGGCCCGTGGTGATCGGTGCCCTCGACCGGGCCGGCGCCCCGCTCGTGCCGACCACCGGCGAGATCACCGCGGCCACCCTGAAGGGACCCCTGCGCCGGGTCCTGGCCGCGCATCCGGGCCTGACGTTGACGCCTGATCGGCGTCCGCCGCCCGCGCTCGAACTACTGCCGACGCCGCGCACTCCGTACTTCTGCGCGGGGTGCCCGCACAACCGCTCCACCTCGGTCCCCGAGGGCGCCGTAGCCGGTGGCGGGATCGGATGCCACGCCATGGTCACCCTCGTACACCGCCCGGAGAGCGAGGTCAGCTCGCTCACCCAGATGGGCGGCGAAGGTGCCCAGTGGATCGGGCAGTCCCCCTTCACCGCAGCCCCGCACATGTACCAGAACCTCGGAGACGGAACCTTCGCGCATTCCGGTCAACTCGCCGTACAGGCCTGCGTCGCGGCCGGAGTCTCGATCACCTACAAACTGCTCTACAACAAGGCCGTCGCCATGACCGGCGGCCAGGAGGTCGAAGGTGGCCTCGAGGTCCCCGCGATGGCCACGAAGCTGATCGCCGAGGGAGTCAAGAAGATCATCATCTGCGCCGACGAACCGGAACGGTACCGAACACTGGCGCCCCTGCCGACCGAAGCGCAGCTGTGGCATCGCGACCGTCTCGCCGAGGCCCAGCGCGCACTGGCCCAAGTGCGTGGCGTTTCGGTGCTGATCTACGACCAGCGGTGCGCCGCCGAAGCCCGGCGGCTGCGTAAACGTGGCCAGCTCACGCCACGCACCACCCGGGTAGTGATCAATCAAGAGATCTGCGAAGGCTGCGGGGACTGCGGGGCCAAGAGCAACTGCCTCTCGGTTCACCCCGTCGACACCGAGCTCGGCCGCAAAACACGCATCGACCAGTCCAGCTGCAACACCGACTACTCCTGCCTGGACGGAGACTGCCCGTCGTTCGTCACGGTGGAACTACCTTCCGGAGAGCAGCCCCGACCCCGCCGAACTCGACCCGAACCGCCAACCGTGCCCGACATCCCGAGGCCGCCGTCCGCCCGCGCGGTTGACGTGTTCCTCGCCGGCATCGGCGGCACCGGCATCGTCACCGTGAACCAACTCCTCGCCACCGCGGCCCTCCGAGACGGCCTGACAGTTCACGGTATGGACCAGACCGGGCTGTCCCAGAAAGCCGGACCAGTCACCTCACACCTGCGAATCGACCCGAAGGACACCACCCACCGCCCAGCCAACCGCGTCGGCCACCGCCAAGCCGACTGCTATCTGGCCTTCGACGTCCTGGTCGGCGCGGATTCGAAGAACCTGGACCACGCCTCACCCGAGCAGACGATCGCCATCGTCTCGACCAGCGCGGTTCCGACCGGAGCGATGGTGCGCGAGGTCTCGACACCCGCGCCGGACGGAAAGGCCATGCTCACCCGGATCAGACACGCGACCCGCGCCGCCGTCGCTCTGGACGCCCAAGCCGCGGCGCTGGCACTGTTCGGCGACACGACCCCCGCCAACCTCCTACTCGTCGGTGCCGCCTACCAGGCAGGCGCGCTGCCGCTGTCCGCCGATTCGATCGAGGCGTCGATCGAGCTGAACGGCGTCGCGGTCCCGATGAACATCGCCGCCTTCCGATGGGGCAGAGCCGCCGTCGCCGAGCCGCAGACCTTCGCCACCGCAACCCGCCACTCACAACCGGCGCCGCCGCGGCCAGCAGCCTCAGAGGCCGACCTGCCCCTGGGCCTCGACCTCGGCGAACTCGCCGGCGAAACCCGCAGACGGGTTCAGCTCCGGGCCGCGAAGCTCATCGGCTACCAAGATCTCGCCACCGCTGACAGCTACGTCAGCGACGTGCTCAGCGTGTGGCGGGCCGAACGGCGGCTCGGCCAGGACACCCGGTTCAGCACGGCGGTCGCGGAGGGCCTGTACAAGCTCACCGCCTACAAGGATGAGTACGAAGTCGCCCGGCTGCTCACCGATCCCGCATTCGAGACCCAGCTGGCCGCCGAAGTCCCCGGCGCGCGCAAACCCCGCTACCGCCTGCACCCACCGATCCTCAAAGCATTGGGCCGCCACAAGAAAATCGCACTCGGACCCTGGATGCGCCCGATACTGCGCGCCCTGGCGCACGGCAAGGCCGTGCGCGGCACGCCGTTCGATCCGTTCGGCCGAACCGCGATGCGCAAGCTCGAGCGCAGCCTGCGCGACGAGTACCGGACCCTCGTACTGCGGCTCGCCGACGACCTCGAAACCTCCTCCTACGACCAGGCCACCGCCGCAGCGCAGGCCGCCGACCTCGTACGTGGATACGAGGACGTCAAGCTCGCCAGCATCGGCCGCTACCAAGCACGACTCGCAGACCTCGGAGTCCAGCTACCCGGCCGATAAGGCCCGATCTCCGACCGTCAGTCGCCGCCTCGGCGCTCCAGGGACAGGATCGTAACGGTCGGCGACTACGGCGGCGCCGAGCCGCCGCAGCACCGTGTCGAACGTGGAGAGGTCGCTCTCGCTGCCCGACGAAGCGTTCGCCATCGGCTTCGGCACGGAGTGGTACCGCCGACACCCCACACCGGACCGCCAACCCCGACCCACGTACCCATCATCGGCACCTGATCGAAGTAGCAGCCTGACAGGTCTGAGCCTGACCGAGCGCCGACACCCGCCAACACGCCACACGCCACGGTCTTGCAGTAGCCGTCCCGCCGAGTCTTGGCGTGCCGCCATTCGTACGAAGGTGCACAACCGCGCACCGTGGCGGCCGTCACCGATCATCCCGCAGGCAACCGGCTGCACGTTTCCTAGATGCTGTACGTGTCTCCCCGGGGGCACAAACCGGCGACGCATTTGTGCAGGTCAGAGCGATCGACGGAGACTCCAAACTCGCGCACCGAACTCGTTTGCGCAGGTCAAACCGTTCCTCGCATTGTGCCCCCCGGGGCACCACACCAACCGGCCCGCATCGGCGCTCATGATGCTCGGGTCACTCGACGACGAGGTCCTCGCCGACGTACGGCCCGGCGGGTTCGCACTCGTGGCCCGATCCCTCGGTGGATAGCGGCGGCTGCCGGTGATCGGTGTCAGACCCGTTCACGAAGACGTAGATACGGCGTGGTCGGTGTCCGGCTGCGTGCTCCCGGTCCGTTCCTGCGCGCGGATGGCGCGGAAGGTGACCACGGTGGTGACGACCACCCAGATGAAGAATGAGATGAGCGACAGCCACCAGGAGAACAGTCCGTCCCAGGCCAGTGGGCCGTCCTGGAAGAACACATCGAGGCTGGCCGGGCAGTAGAGCAGGGCGAACCAGAGGCTGAAGTAGCCGTACCAGCGGGGGTAGATCGGGGTGGCGCTCTTGTCGGAGAGCACGGCCAGCCCGATGACCAGGTTCTGCACCAGGATCCCGTAGATGATCCCGGTGAACGGGAGCCAGCCCATGTCGTTGAGCTGTTGCACGGCCTCGGGCGAGCGCTCGGGTCGGTAGGCGGCGTTCTGGAAGTAGTAGAGCGTGGGGATGAAGGATGGCGGCAGGGTGGCGCCGATCGCCAGCTGCGCGTAGGTCAGCGGGCTGTGCTGGCCCTCGATCCGTTTGAGCTGCACGGAGATCGCCGCGCTCCAGGGCACGTAGAGCACCAGCGCGTAGAGGCTGACCACCATGCCGGTGCGGATGGCGTTGGCGTGTTCGCGGTATCGCTGCGCTACCTCGGAGGCTGGGGCCAGGGGGTCGGGCGGCGGGATGTAGCGGGCGATGAGGCCGAAGCCGACGAAGAACAGCAGGGCGAACAGCGGCCCTGACCACGTACACAGCCGTTGGGTACGAGCGTTCATCTGCTGTCTCCCGTCTTTAGTCCCCGCGCCGCTCCGAGCGTGGGACGACCAGGTTCAACTGCTGGAAATCCAGGGTGGCGCTGGTGATGGCGCGCTCGCGGAGGACGAACTTCTGCACGCGGCCGTTGACGTTCGCCGGTAGCTCGTCGACGAACTCGACGTAGCGCGGGATGGCGTAGTACGGCAGGCAGCGCTTGAAGAATTCGAACAGCTCCGTCGGCGCAGGCTGGTCTCCTGGGGCGGGCACGATGCAGACCTTGATGTCGTCCTCGCCGAGCTCGGAGGGCACCGCGTGCACCGCGACGTTGGCCACCGCGTCGTGGCGCAGGATTGCCTGCTCGAGTTCGATGGAGGAGATGTTCTCGCCGCGTCGGCGGATGGAGTCCTTCTTCCGGTCGACGAACCAGAAGTAGCCGTCCTCGTCCTGGCGGCCCATGTCCCCGGTGTGGTGCCACAGGTTGCGGAACATCCTCACCGTCGCCGAGGGGTCGTTCCAGTAGTCGGAGAACAACCGGTACGGCTCGGTCGGTCGCACCACGATCTCGCCGGGTTGCCCCGGGGCGACCTCGATGTCCTCGTCGTCGACGAGTTTGACCTCGAGGCCCGGGGTCACCTTGCCCATGCTGCCGGGGCGGCGGGGACCTCGTGGATCGCCGAGCAGCGCCGGCCAGCACTCCGACTGGCCGAAGACCTCTGCGAACGGGGCGATGCCGAACCGCTCCTCGAACCGGGCGATCAGGTCGGCCGAGGACGGCATGAAGGTGATGTGCCGCAGCTTGTGATTCCGCTCCCCCTCGGCGACCGGCTGGGCCAGGACGGCCATGCCCATCGCGCCCATGCCCAGGGCGGCCGTCGCGCCGGTCTCGCGGATGCGGGACATGTACCGGGTGGCGCTGAACGCCGGTTCGACGATGGCCGATCCACGCACGGCGAGAGCGGCGGCCACCAGCCAGGTCTGGCCGCTGAAGTGGAACAGCGGGTTGGCCCCGAAGATGACGTCGCCGTGCTCGTACCAGCCGAGGTCGATGAAGACGTTGATCAGGTTGCAGTAGTAGCCGTGGGTGATCGTGCAGCCCTTGGACGGGCCGGTGGTGCCGGAGGTGTAGATGATCGCGCAGACGTCCGAGGGCCTCAGCTGAACGGGGGCCGGGTGTCCGGTCGCGTTCTCCAACTCGGTGTAGGCGATGTCGGCGCCGGCGTCGCCGTCGACGAGGACCAGGGTGGGGACGGACTCCAGCTGGGGCAGCACCGGGCGCAGCATGCTCAGGCCGGCCTCGTCGGTGATGTAGAGCATCGGTTCGGTCTGGGCGAGCTGGTGGCGCAGGAACTCGCCGCGCAGGTAGGTGTTGAGCGGAACCTGGACCGCGCCGGTCTTGGCGATGGCGTAGATCAGGACGATGAACTCCATGCGGTTGGGCAGGTTCACCGCCACCCGATCGCCTTTGCCCACTCCGAGGCCCTGCAGCGCGGCGGCCACCCGGTCCGATCGTCGGTCCAGCTCCGCGAGGGTCACCCAGTCGCTCGCGCACTGCACGAACGAACGCTGGGGGTCGAGGGCAGCTTCCTCGCGCAACCACTCGCCGAGGACCTTGTACCCGGGCTGCTCAGCCGGCATGACCTTGTACCGCTTTCAGCTCGAGGAACTCGTGCAGGCCGTAGGTGCCCATCTCCCGGCCGACGCCCGACTGCTTGTATCCGCCGAACGGGGCCAGCGGGTTGAAGAACGAGCCGTTGATGTCGACGGCGCCGGTGCGCAGCCGGCGGGCCACCCGGTTCGCCCGGGTCGGATCGTTCGACCAGACCGCGCCGGCGAGGCCATAGATGGTGGAGTTGGCGATGGCGACGGCTTCCTCCTCGTTCTCGTAGGGGATCACGGACAAGACGGGTCCGAAGATCTCCTCCGTGGCGATGGCGGCGTCAGCTCGTACCCGGGAGAAGGCGGTGGGGCGCACGAAGTAGCCCCCGGCGCACCCGTCGGGCAGCCCCTCTGGCGGTTCCGCACCTCCCGACACCAGCGTGGCGCCCTCGGCGATGCCGCGCCGGATGTGGTCGCGTACCCGGTCGCGGTGGGCGGCGGAGGCGAGGGGCCCCAGCGTCGTCGTGCGGTCCAGCGGATCGCCGACCCGGTAGCGCTCCAGCCGTGCCCGGACGAGGTCCTCGACCTCGGGCAGCAGGCCGACCGGGACCAGCATGCGGGTCAGCGCGGTGCAGGTCTGCCCTGCGTTGGTGAAGCAGTTGGCGATGCCCACCTTGATCGCCTGCTCGAGGTCGGCGTCGTCGAGGATCACGTTCGCCGACTTGCCGCCGAGCTCCAGCGCTGTCCGCTTCACCGTCCGGGCGGCGATTTCACCGATCCGGCGGCCGGTGGAGGTAGAGCCGGTGAAGGTGACCATGTCGACGTCCGGGTGCGCGACCAGTCGTTCACCGACCTCGGGGCCGGTTCCGGTCACCAGGTTGAACACGCCGGGCGGGAAGCCGACCTCGTCGACCAGGTCAGCCACCGCGAAGGCGCTCAACGGCGCGATCTCGGACGGTTTGACCACCACGGTGCAACCCGTGGCGAGCGCGGATCCGATCTTGCCGAGTACCTGCTGCAACGGGTAGTTCCAGGCGGTGATCACGGCGGCTACCCCGACCGGTTCGCGCAGCACCAAGGACTCGCCGACCCGCTCCGAGAACGGCTGCGACTCGACGACCGCGGCGAGTCCGGCCATGTTCCGGATCGGCGGCGCGACCTGGAGCATCTCGGAGAGCTTGATCGGGGTACCGACCTCGGTGGTGATCAACCGGGCTAGGTCGGAGGCTCGCTGATCCAGACCGGCGGCGAGCGCGCTGAGCAGACCGACTCGATCGGCGGCGGATCGGGCGGACCAACCGTCGAAAGCCTCGCGCGCGGCGGCCACCGCCAGGTCGGCGTCGGCAGCGGTGCCGGCGGGGATCCGGCCGATCACTCGCCCGGTCGCGGCGCCGTACACGTCGATCTGCCCCGCGCCGGCCGACGGTTGCCAACGGCCGTTCACGTAGATGCGGTCGCGTACGTCGATGCCCAGGTCGACGTCGTCGTCAACGAGAGCCACCGGTCAGGCCAGGCCGGTCAGAGCGGCGGCGTTCTCCCACATGATCTTGCGCTCGGCCGCCGGATCGCCCAGCTCGGCGACGATCTTCTCGTACTGCCGGGGTTCGGCCAGACCCTCGGGGTGCGGGTAGTCCGAGCCGAAGATGACCTGGTCGACGCCGAGGTGGCCGACGACCTCGACCACGTCGTCCTCCCAGAACGGCGACACCCAGACGTGGCTCGTGAACTGCTCCACCGGGTCGGAGGCGAAGTAACCGGGCCGCTGGAACCCGGCCCGGTTGAGCCCGCGCAGCGACAGCGGCAGGAACTCCGCGCCGTTCTCCACCGACGCGATCTTCAAGCGCGGGAAGCGCTCGAAGAGCCGGTCGCAGGTCAGCGCGGCCAGGTAGTTGGCGATGGCGCGCTCGTGGCCGACGGCGATCTGCATCGGGGAGGCGAACTCGCCGATGATGTTCACCCGGTGCGCCACGTACTTGTCGATGCCCGAGCCGCCGACCTCGCCGACGTGCACCACCAGTACCGCGCCGGCTTCCTCGATCCGGGCCCAGATCGGGTCGAAGATCGGGTCACCGGGGCTGCGCCAGGCACCGCCGGTGTACACCGCCTGGGCCCGGACCACGAACAGCCGGGCGCCGTTGGCCAGGCCGAACTCGACCTCGCGGGCGCAGGCGTCGACGTCGCCGAAGGCCAGGTAGGGCGAGGAGAAGATGCGGTCGCCGTGGTTGAACCGCCAGTCGTCGAGCAGCCACCGGTTGAACGCCTTGAAGGCCACCGCGGCGGCTTCGGGGTCGTGCTGCAGGTGCTCCTCGTAGCCCATGGCGATGGTCGGGAGCATCCACGCCACGTCGATGCCCTGCTCGTCCATCTTGGCCAGCCGGGCGTCGCGGTCGCGGTAGTAGTCCGGCAGCGGTTCGCGGGCCGACAGGATCTCCAGCAGCTGTTTTCCTTCCGGGTTGCCCCGGAAGTACTCCATCATCGCGCCGGCCTTGACGATCGGGTCGAAGGTCGGGTTGGTGACGGTCTGGTCGATCTTCCCTCCGACGATCTGGCGGGTCCGCTTCCCGATGACGGCGGTCTGTACGGTGCGCTCGGCCCAGCCTTTGGGGCAGTGCCGGGTGAATGCGTCGACCGGCTCGTAGTAGTGCTGGTCGACGTCGAGCACCGGAGGTCGGGTCGAATGGCTCATGGTCAGTCCTCTCGCCAAGTCCGGAAGGGAAGGGTGGCCAGGCTGCGGGTCTGCCCGCCGTAGGCGGCGAGCGTCGCGTCGGCCGGTACGGAGAAGCGCGGGATCCGGCGCAGGATCTCCTCGAAGGCGATGGTGAGCTCCATCGTCGCCAGGTTGGAGCCGAGGCAGCGGTGGTTCCCGGCGCCGAAGATCAGATGCCGTCGCGGCTTGCGGTCGAGGCGGATCTCGGCGGCGTCTTCGAACTCGGCCTCATCACGGTTGCCGGACGCGAGCGCCACGCACACCCGGTCGCCCCGGCGTAGTTCGGTGCCACCGACCGTCGCGGGCTCGAGCACGGTCCGGGTCATATGCACGATGGACTCGTACCGCAGCAGTTCCTGCACCGCCGACGGGATCAGCGAGGGGTCGGCGGCGAGCTGGTCCTGCAGGTCCGGGCGTCGGGCCAGGTGTAGGAAGCTGAACCCGAGCGCGGTCGTCACGGTGTCGAGGCCGGCCAGCACGAGGACGTAGGTGAAGTTCAGGATCTCCTTGACGTCCAGCTTCCGCTCACCACCGAACTCGGCGGCGATGAGGTGGGAGAGCAGGTCGTCACGGGGGCTGGCCTGCCGGTCTTCCAGCAGGCCGCGCAGGAAGTCGTGCAGCTCCTTCCCAGCGAACATCCGGGCGGCGATCTGGGCCTCGGCGTCGCCGTGGCTGGCTCCGGCGGTGGTCGTGTGCAGGATCGTCCCCGACCAGCCGCACAGCCGGTCCCTCAGCTCGGCATCGACGTCCATGCCGATCAGCCGCAGGAACACCGCACTGGGGAAGGGCTGGGCGAACTCGGTCATGAAGTCGAACTCGCCCTTGGCGACCATCGTGTCGACCAGCTCGGCCGCGTTGGCCCGTACCGACTCCGCCACCTGGGCCATCGCCTTCGGCCGGAAAAGCGGGTCGACCAGGCGTCGGTAGCGCTTGTGTTCGGGCTGGTCGACCTCGAGTGGGATCAGCGCCCGGTTGTGGCCCGGGGTGGGCGGGGTGTCGGCCGGCCAGGAGGAGAAGCGCTCGGCGTTGGTGAGCACCTCGAAGATGTCGGCGAACTTCGTGAGCACGTAGTACCCGCCGTAGTTCTCCGAGTACGCCACGGGGCACTGCTCGCGCAGGCGGGCGTAGGTGTCGTGCGGGTCCAGCGCGAAAGCCGGGTCGTAGTGGTCGTAATCGTGGCCGATGGTGGCCACGCTGCGCGCGTGCTCGGGTCGGTCGGTCATGGCGCGACCCCCTCCCGGCAGAGGTCGGCCACCGCGGTCGGCTCCTTGTAGTAGACGTCGACCCGGGCGATCTTGCCGTGGGTCAGCCGGTAGACGTCGACGACGTCCATGTCCATCGACCGGCCGGTGGCGCGTGACGTCATCGTGCCGTGCACCCGGACCGCGACCAGGCCATCTCCGCCGACGATCTCCGGCGCGTCCAGCTCCACCCGCAGGTGCCGGTTGACCGAGCGCAGCAGGTCCAGGAACCCGTCCTTGCCGACGTAGTCACCACCGAACGGCAGGCTTGCGGCCTCGGCGAAGACCAGGTCCGGGTCGATCAGGTCCAGGCAGGTGCCGATGTCGCCGGCGCGCATGGCGTCGGTGAACGCGCGGACCACCGCGACGTCGTCGCTCACCGCGCGATCCGAACGGGCAGGGTGTGGGGGCCCCGGGCGAAGGCGGCTCGCCAGTTGACCTGGGCACCCTCTACCAACTCGAACGTACTCAGCTCGGCGATGGCCCGGATGGCGGCCTTCAGCTCGCGGCGGGCCAGGTGGTTGCCCATGCAGCGGTGCACCCCGGCGCCGAAGGAGCTGTGCTTGGCGACGTTCGGCCGGCTGAAGTCGAGCTCGTCGGGGCGGGGGAACACCTCGGGGTCGCGGCTGGCCCCGGCCCAGTTCAGCATGATCCGGTCGCCGGTCCGCATCGGGCATCCGCGCAGCTCGACGTCCTTGGTCAGCGTGCGTCCGGCCAGCGGCACCGGCGGGTCGTGCCGGAGGAACTCGTCGACGGCCCGGGCCAGGACGTCGTCGTTCGCGCCGCGCAGCGACGCCCGGAGCTTCTGATCGGTGGCGAGGTGGTGGGCGATGTTCCCCAGGCCGGCCGACGTGGTCTCCATCCCGGCCAGGACCACCATGTTCAGGGTCTCCAGGCGCTGCTTGTCGTCCATCACGAAGCCGTCGGCGGACTCGTCCAGCCCGGCGTGCGCGATCACGCCGATCAGGTCGGTCTGGCGCCCGGCCTCGCGGCGGCCCGCCAGCAGCTCGGTGTACCAGGCGAACAGACCCGGAGCGACCTCCAGCGCCTTATCGGGGAACTCGAACATGGTGAGGATGGTCTGGACCACCCAGGGGATCCGGCTCTGGTCGTCCGCGGCGTCGAGGAAGTACCGGAAGAACACCTGCGCGGGCAGCAGGTTGGCGAAGCCGCCCACGAAGTCGCACTCGGCCTGGGCGACGCACTCGTCCAGCAGGGCGTCGGCGATACCTCCGGCGGCCTGCTCGGCGGCCGCGACGGCCTCGGGGGTGAAGAACGGGTTGAGCAGGCGCCGCACGTGGCGGTGCAACGGCGGGTCGACCTCCAGGGGAATCATCCGGAACATCTCGACCGGGAACTGCACGGGCGTGGCCCCGTTGGCGCTGGAGTAGGTCTGCCAGTCGGCGGCCGCGTGATAGACGTCGTCGTGTCGGCTGAGCAGCCAGAACCCGGTGTCCTCGGTGCTCCAGTGGCCGTCGCTTCGCACCACCGGACGGTTGGCGCGCAGGCCGTCGGAGTACTCCCAGTACCCGTTAGGCAGCTCCGGATCGAGCGGCTCGAAGTGTTCGACGTGCGCGTCGGTAGCGGGTGCGGTGTCCGTCATCGGCTACTCCTGTTCGTTCCGGGCCAGGGCTGCGTCTCGTTCCGGGCCGACCACTCCATCGCGGCGCATCTCGGCGATGGCGTCGGCGGTGAACCCGAACTCGGTCAGCACCTCGTCGGTGTGCTCGCCGAGCGTGGGGGCGTGCCGGGACTGGTCGAACGGTTGGCCGGCCACCGGCGCCGGCCAGCCGATGGCCGTGAACGGTCCGGCTACGGGGTGCTCGGAGTGGTGCACGATCTCCCGGGCGTTCAGGTGCGGGTCGTCCAGAAGGTCCCGCTTCGAGTTCGCCGGGCTCAGCGGGATGTCGTACTCGAGCGCCAGCTCGACCCATTCGGCGGCGGTGCGCTCGCGGAACACCGGGATGAGCACGTCGAGCAGGTCCGCGCGGCCGCCGTCGGCGAAGTCCACCGAGAACTCGGTGTTCTTCACGTCGATCAGATCCTCGCGGCCGGTCGCGCGGCAGAAGTTGTCCCAGAACTTGTGCTCGATCGCGGCGAGCAGCACGACCTTGTCGTCCTTGGTCTGGTAGTAGGTGTACTTCGGCCGCTTGCGGGGGTCCAGGCCGACCGGGGGCGGCGGGTTGCGGCGGTCGGTGATCCGCTCGTCGTTCCAGGCCAGCAGCGCGTCGAGGCACTGCATAGCCAGCACGGAGTCCGAGCCGGCGGCGTCGATGAACGCGCCCTCGCCGGTCTGGTCGCGCCGGCGTAGCGCGGCCACCCCGGTCAGCGCGGCGAACAGGGCGGTGGACAGCGTCCCGTCCACGGAGCCGGAGAAGTAGTAGCCCTGCGGATTGACCACCTCGGTGACCACCTGGTCGGCGTCGACCTGCAGTTCGGACTGGCCGGCGACCGCGCCCATCATGTAGCCGTGCACCGGGATCTGGCTGTAGCCGCCGGTGGCGCCGAAGCCGCTGGCCTTGCAGTAGACGATGTCCGGCTTGACCGCGCGCTGGGCCTGGTAGCCGATGCCGAGCTGGTCGCAGGCGTCGCCGGCGAACCCGTCGACGAACATGTCCGCCTGGCTCAGCAGCTCGAAGAACACCTCCCGGCCCCGGGCGGTGCGCAGGTCCAGCTCGATGCTGCGCTTGTTCCGGTTGAGCAGCATGTGGAAGACGCTGTGCTGGTCGGTGATCCGGTCGCCGAGCTCGCGCAGGTAGTCGCCGGTGCCGGGCCGCTCGATCTTGATCACTTCGGCGCCGAGGTCGCCGAGCAGCCGGCCGAGCTGGTCGCCGGTCGGGAGGATGGCGCACTCGATGACGAGCACGCCCCTCAGCAGTTGGATCACGTCGAGGCCGCCTTCGCACGGCGTCGGGCGGCGGCGGTCTTGCGGTTGTTCCAGGCGAAGACCTTGGTCGGGGTCAGCTCGATGACCACCCGGTTGAACTTCCGCTTGCCGTTGCCCAGCCAGGCGTGCACGAACTTGTCGAACTCAGTCCCGAGGTTCTCGGCGGCGTGCCGGCGGATGATGGACTTGCTGATCACGTTGTCCGGGTCGTCGACCAGCCGTAGTGGCCCCTCCAGCTGGACGGCGGCGGATGCGGGCGGGCTGTCGTCGAACACGGAGAAGAAGCCGTTGGCGTTGTTCCTGATCCGTTTGACCAGGACCCGGGTCTCCTCGCAGGAGAAGTAGATCTTCCCGTCGATGTAGTTGAACCCGACCGGGTCGATGTGCGGGCGTTCGCCGCTCTTGACCGTGGCCAACGCCCCGTATCGGGGCACCTGCAGGAACTCGTCGATCTCCTCCTGGGTCATCTGAATGTCCTCGAAGCCGCGCCTGACCATGGTCTAGTCCTCCACGTCCGGGTTGCGGCCTTCGAACCGGGCCAGTGCGCTCTTGAACCGCTGGTCGCGGGCTTTCCATGCTTCCTTCGCGCCGTGTCGGCCGCGCTCGCGGATGACGTTGAACTCGTCGGGGTCCAGGCGTTGCTGGACCTGCATGGAGTGGCCCATGTTGGACTGCAGGGAGCTGGAGCGGGCGCCCATGATGTCGAAGGCGACCCGCCGGTTGAGCTTGCCGATGTAGAGGCCGTCGGCGGCGATGCAGCACACCGACTCGACCGCCGCCTCGACGGTCTCCTCCAGCCGGTCGCGCGGCACGACCCGGTTGACCAGGCCCCGGTCACACGCCTCCTGGGCGCCCACGTACCGGCCCATCAGGGATATCTCGGCGTGCAGCGCCGGACCCATCTTCTGCATCCAGTACGCGGTGCTCATCCCGGAGAAGGCGATCATCCGGGCCGGCGGGTAACCGAGCACGGTCTCTTCGGAGCAGATCATGATGTCGGCGGCGACGAACCAGTCCAGCGCCACTCCCAGGACATAGCCCTTGCCCTCGGCAATGACGACCTTCGAGCTGTACGCGATCGCCTCCCAGGTCCGCGCGACCTGCTCGTCGACCCGCAGGTAGCGCCGCTGCGGCGGCCGCTTGCCGGGCAGATCGTCGGGGTGCTGGTACATCACCCCGAGGGTGCCGACGTTGCCGCCGGTGGAGAACGCCTCGCCGAGCCCGCGGAAGACGATGGCCTTGATCGAGTCGTCGTCGTTGAGCTCCTCGAACGCCTCGCGCACCTGCACGACGGTCGCGCTCAGCTCGCCGGGCTCGTAGGGGGCGAAGGCATTGAGCTGGTCGGCTCGGTTGAACACCACCTCACCGACCGGCCCCTTCCGGTTCAGCAGCACCACAGGGTCAGACGGGTCAGACACGCTGGCTCCCTCGATCGTTGGAGAACTCGGCCCGCACCGCGTCGGTGTGCTGCCCTTGCGTGGGCGCCGTGCCTTCAGTGCGGACGATGCGGCCGTCGACGAGCATCGGCATCCGGATCACCGCGCCCCCCTCGCCGGGGCGCCGCTCGAACCAGCGGCGCTCGTCCGCGAGCGGGTTGACCACCGCCTCCTCCAGCCCGAGCACTTCGGCGGTGGGGATCTCGGCAGCGGTCAGCAGCTCGGTCCAGTGCGTGGCCGGGTGGGCGCTGAGTCGGTGGGTGATCTCCGCGCGGAGCTCCTCGACGTTGTCCAGCCTGTTGTTGCCGGTGCGGAACCGGTCGTCGTCGAGCAGCTCCGGGCTGTCCAGGACGCGCAGCGCCAGCGCGCGCCAGAGATTCTCACTCGGCGCTCCGATGAAGATCGGCCGGTCGGCGGTGGCGAACACCTCGTGCGGCGCCCCCAACGGGCTGCCGCTGCCGTAGCGGGGCGGGCGGACACCGGTGATCAGGGCCTCGGTGGCCTGGTAGGGCACCAGCCCGATCGCGGTGTCGACCAGCGTGGTCTCGATCGCGTCGACCGGCTGCCCCTGCGCGCGCGCCATCAGCGCGGCCAGCACGCCGATGACAAGCCACTGCCCGGTACCGAGGTCGACCACGGCCGGCGCGCACCGGGTGGGCGGTGTGCCGGGGTGTCCGGTCATCTCCATGATGCCGGTGCACGCCTGCGCCACCCCGTCGTATCCGGGCAGCCGCTCCCCGATCGGGCCGTCGCCGAACGCCCCGACCGTGCAGTAGATGATCTGCGGGTTCATCGTCTTGACGTCGGACTCGCGCAGCCGCAGCTTAGCGAGCACATCAGGGGTGTAGTTGTGCACGAACACATCCGACGCGGCGGCCAGGTCCTCGAGCAGCTGCCGGTCCGCTGCGTCGTTCAGGTCGAGGACGATGCCTTCCTTGCCCCGGTTGAGCGAGTCGAAGGTGACGCTCTGGCCGTCCACGAACGGGGCCCACTGCCGGCTCGGATCGCCCGCCGGGCGCTCGACCTTGATCACCCGGGCGCCGAGTCGGGCCAGGGTGAGGGTGGCGGCGGGGCCGGCGATGTTCGCACTGAGATCCAGGATCTGGACTCCCTCGAGCGGCCTCATCCAGCCTCCCGGGGCAGCGAGTGGGCCAGCATCGACTCCAGGTCGGACACCCGCCGCTGGAAGCCGGCGTCGAGCAACGGGGCGCTCCACCAGCGCTTGGCCTGGGCCGCCACCTCGGGCCGGCTGAGCGCGAGTTCCATCCAGTCCGTGATCCGGGTCGGGAGGTCGTGCTCGTTGACCAGTTCCGTGAGCAGGCCGCAGGCGTGCGCCTCGGCGGCGTCGATGACGCCACCCCGCATCCCGATGGTCAGTAGCCGGCGGGCCGGGACCCGGCCCTCGAGATAGGGCACGACACCGAGCGGGAAGACGCCGTGTCGGGCCTCTGGCAGGCCGAACACCGCGCGGTCGGTGCCGATGGCGACCGGGCACGCCGCCACGAGCTGCACCCCGGCGCCGTACACCCCGCCGGTGATCGCCGCGGCCAGGAACAGCGGTGAATCGGCCAGCGCCCGGAACGCCCGCGAGCTGGGCCGGTCGGGATCGAGGGACATGCCCTCCTTGAGGTCGGCACCGGCGCAGAACACCGGCCCACGGGCTGAGATCACCGCGGCGCGGGCGGTCTTCTCAGCTCGGCCGAGAGCCTCGATCAGCTCGTCGACCAGCACGGAGGACAGCGCGTTGCGACGCTCGCTGCAGTCCAGTACGAGCGCGACCCAACCTCCATGGTCGATCTCCTCGACCAGCGACATCGGCATGCTCCCACCTGACAGGAGTGATATGGCCGACCATATTGCGGGTCTGAGTTGGAGTCAACCGTCTGGCCCGCAGAGAGTCGCTCCAGGTGTCGATCGCTTCGGTGCGTACAATTGCGTGATGAGCGGCGAACGGAGCGGGGACAAGCGCCTGTCCCGGGCGCGACAGCAGCCGGCCTACCTGTCCGTCGCGGCCGACCTCCGCAATGCGATCCTGCAGAACCGCTATCCGCAGGGCCATCGCCTGCCGACCGAGGACGAGCTGGCGACCACGTACGGCCTCGGCCGACAGACGATCAGACGCGCGTTCCAGGAGCTGTCCTCGGAGGGCCTGATCTACCGCGTCCGCCGGCGGGGCACATTTGCCTACCCGATCACCGCCCCGCTGAGCAACGCCTTCGGCCGCGCCGCCGAGACCATCGACTCCTCCCCCGACGACGAGACCGAGATCATCGAGCCGCTGCATGAGGTACGGATCGACGACCACGCCGCCCGACTCCTCGCCCAGGACTGCCAGGTGGCGATGGGGCTGACCATCCGCCGGCTCAAGCAGGGCAACCCGCTCTGGTACTCCCACCTGCTGTTCCCCGACAAGATCGCCGCCGACCTGGCCCAGGAACCGGCGCTGGCCAAGCGCGGCCACCGGGGCCGGTTCACGATCATCGGCCTGATTGACCTGCACTGGCCGGAGACGGTGGTCAGCCTGACCCAGACCATCGAGCCGGTGGCGATGGACGAGGTGGTCGCCGCCCAGCTGGACTGCACGGCGGGCGAGCCGGTGCTGCGGGTTGAGCGGGTCTACCACGACCGGGTGGGCGAGCCGGTGGAGATGGCCATCAGCTACCACCACCCGAAGGACTACCAGATGCGGATGCGCCTCCGCCGCTGATCACTTCGGTGCCGGTCGGTCGGCGGTGAAGGACTCGATGAGCCCCTGGCGCGCGCCCGGTACCCGGCGGATGAGGCCGAGCGCTTCGAGATCGTCCAGAGCGAGGGGCACGGTGAACGTCCTGGGCAGTTTGCCCCGTGGTCGGCTGCCCGTCACCCCATCCCGCTCCAGCGCCACGAGCTCCTCAGGGGCCACGCCGAGCCCGGTCAGCACCTCCGCGTTGTCCTCACCCAGCGACGGGATGTGCGCGATCGCCGGCCCCACCGGCGCCCCGTCCCAGACACCCGGAACCGCCCGCGGATACGGCAGGGTGGGGAAACCGTGCCGGGTGGCGGGCACGAACGCGCCGCGAGCGCGTAGCGCCGGGTCGTGCCACAAGTCCTCCGCGTCGGCCACCGCGACGGCGAGTACTCCCGCCTGATCGAGCAGTTCGAGCACCTTGGTCCGGTCCAGCGCGGTGCGTACGACGCCGTCCGGGCAGGGAGGCTCGGCGTCGACGATGCCGGGCAGAGCGTCGGCCGGCGTCGCAGCGGGCACATGGGCAAGCACCCATCGCTGGCCTTCTCCGGCGCCCGCCTCGATCAGCACGTGACGGCCGGACGTGAAGAACTCCTGGTCGGGCGACGAGTCAACGCCAGTGGCGTGCGCATGCAGCAGCTGAGCGGCCAGGAACGGGATCGGCGCCTCGGCGCAGGCGAAGTCGATGACCTGCCCGCGCCCGGTGCCGACCCGATGGGCCAGGGCGAACAGCGCCGCGCCGGCGCCGCACACACCCGACACCATGTCGCCGAAGTTGAACCCCAGCGCCCCGGGCGGCTGCTCCGCGCTCGCCCGGACCAGGGAGGAGAACCCGGAGGCGGACTCCATCGTGCCGGCCAGCGCCGGGTTGTCCGCCCGCGGACCGCTCAGCCCGAACCCCGACATCAGCAGGATCACCAGGCGCGGGTTGTGGGCATGCAGGACCTCGGGCGTCAGTCCCCACCCCCGCAGTACCCGGGGCGTGAAGTTGGAGACCAGCACGTCGGCGCTGCTCAGCAGATCCAGGAAGAGCGTCCGGCCCGCGTCGGCGGCCAGGTCGAGGGTGATGCTGCGCTTGCCCAGGTTCCGCTCGCCGTAGTACCCGGAGCTGTCCCACCACTGTCCATTGGTGTCGTTGTCGAACAGCGCCATGCCCCGGGCGAGCAGGTCGAGGTGGGACGGCGACTCGATCTTGATCACCTCGGCGCCGGCCTCACCCAGGATCCGCGAGGTAGCCGGGCCCGCGAACGCGTGGGTCAGATCCACCACCCGCATCCCGGCCAGCGCACGGCGACCGCCCCCGGCTCGTGACTCGACCGCCATCGAGTCGGTCCGAGCGGGGCCCTCGGTGATCCTGAAAGGCTCAGCGAAGTCCAGGCCCTCCGCGGCGTCGTCGGTGAAGGTGTTCCGGCTCGCAAGCTGGGTGTCCCGCAGCAGGGTCGACGGCGTGTTCACCGGTCCACTGGGCATCCGCAGCGGCGCCGCCCGCTCGGTGAGCTCGGCGACCGTGAAGGTGGCGACCGCGTCGGCGATGGCCGCGTTGATCCGCTCCGCGCCCGCCCGACGGGCAGCCGGATCGTTGCCGACCGCGTCCACCAGGTCCGGGCGGCCCACCAGCTCCGCGACCTTTGGGAACCACTGGTATCCGGAGAAGACGTAGAACCAGCCGTCCGCCGCGCGCAGGAAACCACCGCCCGAGGCCTGCTCGATGCGCCCACTGCCCACGCCCCGGTACGGGATGGCCTCGAGGTATGAGTACCAGGAGAAGACCCGCTCGGTGTTCACCGCGAGGATCTCGTGCAGCGACAGATCGATGATCCCGCCGTCCTGACCTCCGCGCAGCCAATCGAGAGTGGCGGCCATGGCCGCGTAGGTGCCGCCCAGAATCGACGGGATCGGCAACGCCGGAGCCAACGGAGGGCCCGCCGGCGGCCCGCTGATCAGCATCGCCCCAGCTCCAGCGAAGAGAGTCTGTTCGGTGGCGGGATCGCCGGCTCGTGGGCCGATCAGGCCGTACGGGGTAACCGAGACCAGCGTCGTCCCGGGGCGCAGCAGGCATCGCAGCTCGAGCGCATCCAGCACGGCCGGCGCGTAGGTGGACAGCACGATGTCCGCCGCGAACACCAGCTCCGTCAACCCGCCCTGGTCGGTCGTCCGAACCTCGGCGACTCCCCGGTCGAGCCAACGGCGGAACGGCCCTTCGCCGGCGGCGGGGCCGTCGAACACCATCGAGCCCATCGCGCTCGGCTCGTCCACTCGGACCCGGGTCACCTCGAAGCCGTGGCGGGCCAGTAGCCGCCCGGCGTATAAGCCCGCGACATCGGTCGACAGATCGAGAACCCGTCGGCCCCGGACGACACTCATCGTTGCGACCTCCCTGCATGCACTCTCGGGGCACTATATGGCCGGTGGAAATGCGGAGGCAAACGCCCGAATCCGCACGAGCCGAGCACTGCCGCAGGTGCGCAGATCGGTTGACAGTCGCCGAGCGTGCAAATATGGTCGGCCAAAAGAAGCTGGCACATCGAGGTGGTCTTCGTGAAGTTCGCGACCTTCGCCCTGTCCGACAATGTCGCCGGCCGACCGCCCCGCGAGGTCCTGGACACCACTGTGCGCCAGGCCGTCCTCGCCGAGGAGCTCGGCTTCGACGCCGTGTGGCTCGCCGAGCACCACTTCAGCGACTACGGCGTCACCCCGTCGACGGCCGTCCTCGCCGGGGCCATCGCCTCTCACACCGAACGCATCCGGATCGGCACCGGTGTGCTCGTCCTGCCCTTCCACGACCCGATCGCCGTCGCCGAGCAATGGGCGATGGTCGACCAGCTCAGCGGCGGCCGCGTCGATCTCGGCGTCGGGCGCGGTTACCAGCCCGGGGAGTTCGCCGGCTATGCGGTGCCGATGGGAGAGGCGCGGGAGCGGTTCACCGAGGCCCTGGACATCATCGAGGGACTGTGGGCCAACGAGAGCTTCTCCTACCAGGGCAAGTACCGCACTCTCGAGAACGTGCGGCTGAATCCCCGTCCGTTGCAGCGCCCGACGCCGCCTATCTGGATGGCCGCAGTCAGCCGGGAGTCTTTCGAGAACGCCGCCCGCGCTCGCCGACCGGTGATGTCAGCGCCGTCGATCGCCCTGGACGCAGCCGCCACCTGCTTCGATCTCTACCGGAAGACCCTGGAGGAGGTCGGCGGATCGACCGAGGGAAGCTTCTTCCCGATCCAACGCCACGTGCACGTCGGCCCTGACGACGACTCCGCCTTGGCGGCCGTGAAACACCCGTACATGCGGTTCCTCCGACGCAACACCGAGCTGATGCTGGCCAGCAAGGAGCAGGCCCACGATTCCTATCGGATGTACCAGAAGGCCGCCGAGAACAAAGCCAAGATCGAGTTCGACGAGGTCGCCGCCGCTCCGGCGTTCCTGGTCGGATCGGCCGACACCGTCGTACACCGGATCAAGGCCGTCCGCGAGGCGATCGGGCTCAACTACCTTCTGGGCTGCTTCCAGTTCGGCGGGCTCGAGCCGGAGCTCGCCGAGCAAGCCATGCGCCGCTTCGCCACCGACGTCATGCCGGAGTTCCGCTGAACGCCTACCGGCTTGCCCCTTGCAACACGAAAGCGTCCTTCGCGCTTCAGCACGTGGACACCGCAGCCGGCACGATCCAGCGGCATCTACCGGGCCGGTTTACCCACGTGCCCTGCCGGGGGCACCAGGTCAGAGCATTGTGAGTGGTCGACCAAGGATCCTCATGGCGCCACGTCGCCGGCGGCGATCAGCGTCCGCTCGCCGGCAACGCGGGCGAATCGAGAAGCTCCCGAGTGGCTCGCTGCGGGTCCAGGTCTAAGCCGGCCTCGACCCGATCGGCGGCAAGAAGCACACCATTTCACCGAGGTCATGCCCGCCAGTACCACGTCGGCGCGGGAAGCCGAGCCGCCGGTCGTCCAGGTGCGTGCCCGATGGTGTCGAGGTTGCGGACGTAGATCAGCAGCTCGTCGACGCGCGGTGGATTACGCGGGTTTGCCGGTTCTCCCCGATCAGGCTCTAGTCCGATAGCGGCCCGACGCAGAAGTGCTTCATGTGCCGCTCCGCCAGCTTCGAGTGGTAGTCGCCGAACTCGGCGGTGGCGTCCCTACCGGCGTACATGCGCGCGACGAAGGGGCCGCCGGGATGGTGGTCCTTCCACTCGGTGAAGTCGTACACCTTGCCGGCGATGATGATCCAGCAGTCATCGAACGTGGCGTGCTGGGCGACCTCCGCCCGGGTCACCTCGCGGTCTCCGGTCAGGGGTTTCGACGGTATCCAGAGGTTGCGTGAGATGTCCTGGCGGGCGGCCATCGCGGCCTGGCGCGAGCGGAAGTGCCACGGGCCGAGCTTGCGCAGCGGCAGCTTGTCGCCGATGTTTCGGGCGTCAAAGGCGTAGATCCACGAGTCGTCGTTACCGGCGCGCTCCTCATGCACGAACACCGGGTAGTCACGCTCGTCGAGGGCTTTGAGGATCTGGCGGCGCTCCGCGGTGTCTTCCGGTTCGAGGTGCTTGAACAGGAACTTCGACATGAACTGGAACCGGGTGGCCCGGTAATGACGCACCCGGACGTAGTGCAGCAGCGCGCTGTAGACGTCCGTACCGTGCAGCTCGAAGGCCTTGCCCAGCGCGGCGGCGTCCTCGAACGACTGGGCCGCGCCCTGCCCGAAGGTCGGCAGCATCGGGTGGGCGGCGTCGCCGAGAAGGCAGATCCGGCCCTCGGTCCACTGCTCGAGCGCGTCGCGGTCGTAGAGCCCCCACTTGGTGGGCTGGGCGATCCCTCCGGCCAGCGCGAGCACGTCGTCGTGGCGGATGTCGCCGTCGAACGCCTTGCTCATCTTGCCGGTCATCTCGGCGTGCTGGACGGGGAACCAGTCACCTTCGTCGCCCTCGAACTCGGCGGCGTTCGGCTCGTAGTAGGCCAGCCACACGTTGAGTAGCTCGCCGCCGCGCACCCAGTAGGTCACGCACCAGGCCCAGGGGTTGCGCCGGACGTCCATGCTGAACGAGTCGATCGGGTTGTTGTCCATCGGGCTTCCATCGTCCTTGGTCATCGACTCGACGACGTGACGCGGCACCAGGCCGCGATAGACGGTGACTTCGGTCCAGCGTTTCGGTGGCGTCCGCGGCCACTGCAGCGCCAGCACGGCGGAGTTGATCCCATCGGCGCCGACGAGCACGTCTCCGGTGGCGGTGCTGCCGTCGCCGAAGGTCGCGGTGACCGAGTTGTCGTCCTGGGCCAGCCCGGTAAGTCGCTTGCCCATGTGCACGGTGATCGGGCAGTCCTGCCCTGAGTCCGGGCTGAACTCGAAGACCCGCTGGTAGAGCGCCATCAACAGGTCGAGGCGATGCATGTGGTGGAAACCGGCGCCATCGCCCGCGGACGTGTGGTGATCGAGCGGCTTACGGGAGACGGTGCCGTCGTCGGCGATCATCCGGGTGGCGTCAAGAATCGCTGCCCGGCCGCCGTCGACCGCGCCGTGCTCGCCCTTCGGATCACCGCCGTCGAGATCGACGCCGAGCCAGGCGGTGCACAGGCGCGCGCCGTTGGGTGGGATGTTGAGTCCCGCCCCCGCGGTGCTTGGTTTGGTGGTCTGCTCATATACATCGATGGCGTCGAAAGCCTTCGACTCCCGGAGGGCGAGCGCGGTGCACAATCCGCCCATGCCCCCACCGATGATCAACGCATGCATTCGAGGCTCACTTCCAGAGTGCGACGGGTGTGACGGGGGTCGGGTCGACCTGAACCTGTCCGTTCTCGATCCGGCTCGGGTATTCGGCTAGGTCGGCCTCGGTTCCTTGGACACCCTCGCCGGTGCGGACGTCGAATGACCACATGTGTGCCGAGCAGGTCAGCACGTCGTCGCAGAGGTCACCCTCGGCCAGCGCGCGCCGCTGATGCGGGCAGACGCCCTGGAAGACCTTGACGTTGCCCTCGGAGTCCCGCACCGCGACGGCCGTCGTTCCGTCGGAGAGCAGGCATTCCCTGATCTCCTCGGGCACCACCTCGTCGGCCGCACAGAGCGATTGCCACATGGTCAGCGCTTGCCTCCGTACGGCACCTGTAGGCCCCGGTTGTGCTTGGCCGCGATGCGCCGCCAGGTGAGCACGTACCCGTCGACCCGGGAGAGGTTCTCCTTCTCCCCGAACTCGTAGCCCGGCTCGGAGTAGGCGCGTTGGGAGGCCTCGTTGGCGGTGATGTCGCTGGCGTTGAAACCTTCGTACTCGAGGTAGGACCAACGGGTGCGCACGTCGTGCTCGACCTGGAGTGCTTCCTCGGCACTGGTCACCTTCTTGCCCCAGGCGATGATGTAGCGGTGGTGGGTCTCGTCGATCGGGACGTACCACTCGTAGTGCCAGTAGTCCGCGCTGGCGGGGTCGCCCGGGTTCGGACCCCACGGGCCGATCCGCAGACCACAGGGCAGCGTCAAGGTGGCCTGCATCTCGCCGAAGTTGACGCTGCCGCCCTCGGTGCGGGGGTCGTAGGCCGCGCGGATGACCCCGATCTCGCCGTCGCACTCGAACTTGAACTCGAAGACGGGGGTGGCGTCGCCGAACGCGTCGGTGAACCCCTTGAATCCCGGGCCCTCGTGCAGGATCCAGCCCTCGTAAGGGTTGTTCCCGCGGGGGATCTCGGCGAACGGCAGGGGCTGGCGCCAGTACTCCAGCAGCGCGTCGCGGCGGTGGATGAAGGTGTGGTTGAGCTCGGAGGCCGAGTCCGCGGCGACCCGCCAGTTGGAGGCCACCTCCTGTGAGTGGAAGGGCACGACGTGCATGTCGTCGGCCAGGAACTCCGGCGGGAGGTCGTCTTCCAACGGTGGCGGTTCGATGTCGCCGATGAAGACGAACAGCATCCCCTTGCGTTCCTGGATCGGGTAGGAGCGCAGCTTCAGTTTTCCGACCAGCTTGCTGTCGGGGTCGGACGGGATGCCCACGAGGCGCCCGTCCGCCAGGGAGTAGGTGAAGCCGTGGAACCAGCAGGTGACGGTGTTCTTGGTGAAGCACTCGGGCTTCGCGGAGAACTGGAAGCCGCGGTGCAGGCACTCGTCGCGCACCCCGTACACCGTGCCGTCCACCCGCTTGAGCAGGATGTCCTCGCCCAGGATCCGTAGTGTCCTGAACTCGGTCTCCCGCACGTCCGAGCTGAACATCGCCGGGTACCAGTGGTTACGGAAGCCGAGCGCGGCGTCCTCGTAACGGGCGGGGGTGAGCTCCGAATCTTGCACAGTGGTCATGACGGAGCTCCGTAGTTGTCCAGGAAGTCGAGGGTGACCTGGGAGAACAGCTCCGGGTACTCGATCATCGCCCAGTGTCGGCAGTGCGGGATGAGGTAACCGGTCGAGTTCGTCAACAGCCTCAGGAACGTGTAGGCGTGCTCGATCGGCACCACCAGGTCGTCTTTGCCGTTGACTACCAACGTGCGGGTCTTGATCCGCTTGATGTCGTCTGCCGTGTAGCCGAAACCGTTCTGCCCGACCCAGCCCATGATGGCCTGGTAAGCCACCCGGGTGTCCGGTTGGACCGACAGCTCGTGGCGGTAGCGGACCTGGTCCTCGCTGGCCGAGTAGCCCGGGTTGGCGAGCACCTCGATGATCTTGCGCATGCCCTCGGCGGTGAAGTCGTAGTTCATCAGCGGGGCCAGCGCCGGGCTCATCGGGCCGGCGTGCGGGGCACCCGCGCTGCCCATCAGGACCAGGTTCTCCACGAGGTCGGGCCGCAGCATCGCAACACCCATCGCCGTCGCGCCGCCCATCGAGTTACCCACGATGCTGACCCGCTCCAGCCCCAGAGCCTCGATGAACGCCACCATCTGGGCGTTGCGGGCGGGCTGGGTGTAGGCGAACCCGGCCGGGTCGGGTTTGTCGCTACGCCCGAACCCGACCAGGTCCGCCGCGATCACCCGCCGGCGCTTCGCGAACAACGGCAGGCAGTCGCGCCAGTTCGACCAGCCGTCCGCCCCGGCACCACCGCCGTGCAGCAGGATCACCGGGTCGCCGGCCCCTTGCTCGAGGTAGTGGGTGCGGAATCCGCCGGTCTCGACGAGCTCTCCGGTGGGGACGTTCATCGGGCGCTTCTCCTCAGAACAGGACGCTGATGTTGTCGGTACGGAACGACGCGTGGTCGAGCAGGACCGTCCGCTCGCGAATCCGCCATACGGCCTGCTCGGACGGCTCCAGCAGGTCGGTGCGGCGGCCGACGAACAGGTGCTCGATGCTCTCCAGCCGGGTGCGGTAGAGCAGGAAGTTGGAGCCGGCCGACACGGTGCCCTCCTCGTTGCGGGTGCACTGGACGTTGGTGATCAGGCGGCGGGTGCGCGAGGGCGGGCTCTCCGCCCATGCGCTCGGCGCCCTCATCGCCGCCACCCGCAGGGCCAGCGTCATGTAGTCGTCCTCGAACACGCCCAGCTCCCCGGGTGAGGTGAAGTCGTCGTGCCCCTCCCGGGTACGCCGCACCGGCGCCCAGTACCGGGCGGCCTCCGGATTCCACAGCGCCAGCCACTCGTCGAGGCGGCGCTCGTCGAGCATGGCGGCCTCGGTGAAGTAGAACTCCTGGACCGACCAGGTCAGCAGCATCCGGTCCAGCTCTGTCGGAGGCGCTGTAGCGGTCACGGGCGGGCTCCTTCGCGGCTCATGTACTCCAGCCAGTGCTCGTAGAAGCGGCGCTGGTTGGCCTCCGACCAGATCCCGCCGCCGACCCCGGGCGCGTCCGGATCGCCGACGATGTCCGCGCCCGAGCGGTCCTGGCCCTGGCCGAGCATCAGGTTGTTCTCCAGCCGGCGTCCGATCGTGCCGCGCATGGAGGCCTGACACTCCCGGAAGTTCTCCCCGTCGTCCTGCTCGAGGACACCGCTGGGCCCGAACGCCATCGTGTACTGGCGGCGCAGCGCGTCCTTGACCTCTTGCGGCAGGCTCGCGTCGACCACGCACCACTGGTAGACGGTGTGCGAGTCGGGTCCGTCGGGGTGGTGCACCCGCACCAGCCGGAGCAGCTCGATGTCCAGGAAGGCGAAGTTCGGGAAGATCGCGCCATGCCCGGCCGGCACGATCCGGGACAGCGCCTGGCTGTACTTCTCGGCGATCCGGGCGCGCTGCCCGGCCACGTGCTCGGAGTAGGGGTTCACCATGCTCGACAGCGGACTCACCGGGGAACCAGGGGTGTCCTCGTCGGACCGCTGGTTGAAGGCGTTGCCCAGGTAGCCCATGCCGGCGGCGATCTCGTACCCGTCGTCATTGGGGGGCCGGAGCAGGCCGATCTCGACGGTGCGGGCGTGGCTGTGCGCCACGTGGGACATGTCGCAGGAGAAGTTCTCCGTGGGGATCTTCCAGTTGCTGGCCACCGACCACTTGTGCATCCCGCCGACGAACTCGACGCCGTCGGGGTCCCGTCCGAAGATCAGGTCGAAGTAGAACCGGAAGTCGCCCAGCCACTCGCCCAGCGGCACCGCGTCGGCGTCCCAGTTGCCGAACAGGAACCCGCCGTACTCCTCCACCCGGGGCACCTCCAGCAGACCCCAGGCCTTCTTGTCGAGCACGCCGTCGTAGCCCAACCGCAGCTTCGGGACGCCGGTGAGCTCGCCGGTGTTGGAGTACGTCCAGGCGTGGTACGGGCAGCGGAACGATCCGGCGTTCCCCTCGTCCGCCCGGCAGACCCGCATGCCCCGGTGGCGGCACGAGTTCAACATCGCCCGCACCTGCCCGTCCTTGCCCCGCGCCACGATCACCGGGTCCTCGCCCATGTTCGTGGTCACGAAGTCGCCGGCTCGGCGCAGCTGGCTGGTGTGCCCCAGGAACAGCCAGGACCGGGTGAAGACCCGCTCCAGCTCGCGCTGGTAGATCTCCGGCGAGACGTACACCTGGCGAGAGACGGTGCCCTTGGCCGGCTGGACCAGCCCTTCCAGCTCGTCGGTGATCGTCATACCGACACCTCCCGATTGTCACGAGCGACGGGCTCGACCGCGCCGGGGGGAGGGCCGGACGACTCGTGGCCCCACACGCTCGGGCTGTCGTAGCGGGCGACGGTCCACGAAGCGTCGACCTCGATCGCCCCCCAGCCGTACTCGACGTCGAAGCCCGACGGGGTGCGCACGTAGAACGACACCATCCGGTCGTTGGTGTGGCGGCCCAGCGTCATGGTGATCGGCAGGTCACGACGCCGACATTCGTCATAGGCCACGCCTACGTCGTCCAGATCGGCGAGCTGAACCATGATGTGGTGCAACCCGCGCAATCCCGCGATACCGCCGAGCGCGAGCGAGTGGTGGCGCGGGTTGCAGTGGTAGAAGCGCAGGTCGAACGGGCTGGTGACATGGTCGCTGGCGCGCATGCCCAGGACCTCACGACAGAACCGGTCGGCCCGCTCCAGCTCCGGTACGACCAGCACGGCGTGCCCGAGTCCCTGCTCGCCGGTCACGAACCCGGACATGGGCCGCCCCGGGTGGAACGACTTCAGCAGCCGGTCCTGCCCGTAGAACATCTCGTGGGTCAGCCCCGCCGGGTCGGTGACCCGCAGCAGGTCCACCACCCCACGCTCCGCGCGTTCCTCGTCGGTGCCCCGCTCATGGGGCAGGCCCCGGCGGTCACAGGCCTCGGCGAAGGCAGCCAGCGCGTCCGCGTCGCCGACATCCCAGCCCAGATGCAGCAGTCGGTCGCTCTCCCCGGGGTACACGGTGACCCGGTGCGCGCAGTCGTCCATCCGCAGCCGAACGGCTCCGCCAACCAGCCCCATACCGGGGTCGACGACCTGCATACCGAGGACGTCGGAGCCGAACTCGACCCAGTCCTTCGCGTTTGGCGACGCCACCCCGACGTAACCCAGAGCTCTGACGGTCACTGCGCACTTCCTTTCAGGTCGGTTCCGCCGGCTGCCTGACCGAGACCGCGCACGCCGAGCCCTCCGTCGCTGCTGATCACCTGGCCGGTGATGGCCCGGGAGTTCGGGGTGGACGCGAGCAGCACATACGCCCCGGCGTGGTCGGCGGCCTGCTGGGCGAAGCCGAGCGGGGCGGTCCCGGCGACCAGCTGCTCGATGTTCGGGACGCCCGCCATGGACATGTCCTGCTGGCCGAGGCCGCTCAGCCCGCGCAGGTCGGTCAGCGTGCCGCCGGGCGCCACCGCGTTGACCCGGACGTGCGGTGCGAGTTCGTAGGCCAGCTCCCGGACCAGGCCGACCACCGCGTGTTTGGCGGCGGTGTACAGCGGCCCGCCCCCGGCGGGGAGGAACGAGGCGTTGGACGCGGTGAACACGATGCCGGCGGCATCGCTGCGCAGCAGCGCGGGCAGCGCGGCCTTGGCACCGAGCAGGTAGCCCTTGAGGTTGACCGCGAACAGCTCGTCGAACGAGGTGGCCAGCCGATCGGCCGGGGTGTCGGCAAGCGTGGCGAAGTAGTCCCAGACACCGGCGTTGCCGACAAACGTGTCCAGCCCGCCGAACGCCTCGACCACCGCCGCGACCGCGTCGTCGTTGTCGCCGGCCGCAGTCACGTCACCGGTGATGGTGACGACCCCGTCCACCTCGCGGGTCAGGCGCTCGAGGTGCTCGGCCGATCGGTCCAGCACGCCGACCCGGGCACCCTCGGCCACGAACCGTTCGACCACGGCCCGCCCGATACCGGAGCCGCCCCCGGTCACCAGCGCCACCCGGCCGTCCAACCAACCCATCACGCCTCCCGTGCCCTGCCACGGCCGATTACCGGCCAGCCGGGACGATGGCACAGGTCACGGTCCGGCGGACCCTAACCTCTACCGTTCGGACGAGGAGGTCAGGCAGACCGGATGATGTCGGCGGCAGCTCAGCGCAGGTGGGGTCCGCGGCCGGAGAGCCAGCGGGTGACCGCCTCGGCCCGGTTCGCGGCGCCCAGTTTGCGCAGGACGCCGCGGACGTGCGTCTTGACCGTGCCTTCGGAGAGCACCAACCGGGTGGCGATCCGGGCGTTCGTCTCCCCGGCCGCCATCAACCGCAGGACGTCCAGCTCGCGCGGGCTCAAGGTGCTGCCCGCCGAGTAGCCGTCCCGCCCCGTCCCGGCCGGGTGCGGCTCGAGCAGACACTCGTCGGGCACGCTCGGGCCGTGCGCACATCCGGAGACGGCCGCATCGACGGTGGCGGTCAACTCGCCGGTCAGTCGGCCCACCGAGTCGCGCAGCGTCGCCAGGCGGGTCTGCAGCATCGTGCGGTGCAGCGCGTATCCGTACCCGGCGGCGAAGGCGGCCAGCAGGTCGCGGTCGACGTCATCGACGTTGCGCCGCTGGAAGTAGCAGTCGGCGTGCAACAGCCCGACCACGCAGCCCTCCACCAGTACCGGTGCCGTCACGTACGAGCGGGACAGTGACGCCTCCGCGATCTGCCGGTGTACGTGGTCCTCGCTCTGCACGTTGGTCACCACGATCGCCGCGCGCCGTCGGGCGGCTTCGGACTCGACCAACCCGCTGCGCAGTTGGCGCGGGTTCGCCTGCGCCACCGTGACGATCTCCGCGGCCCACTCCGGGTCACCGCGCACACACATGGCCCTGGTCCGCCACACCGAATCCCGCACGTCACCGGCAATGGCCCGGTCGAAACCCACCTCGCACAGCGCCTCGACGCCGACGGCGGTCAGCTGCGCCGGTGTGCGGGCTCCGCTCAACCGACCGAGCGCACCGGCGACCTGACGTAGCGCCTGCTCCCGCTGTGTGGTCCGGCTCTCGCGCAGCGCGTCCCGGGTGTCACCGAGCCGCTCGAGAAGGCCCCATAGCTCGTCCGTGGTACACACCCGTTCCGCCGCGAGGTGGTCACCCCGGATCGCGTCGGCAACCAGATTCCAGACCTCGGACAGAGCGGCGCTTGCGGTCAGGTAGTCGATGGCCGGCGACGCGACGGGCGACCGGCCCAGTAGGCGGGAAGCGACGTCGAGTACCTCGCGCACATCACGCGTGATGCCCTTCGGGACCGGCAGACCGTTCACGGCCCAGGGGTCCAACGGATCACTGGCGCGGTGCAACGCCAACCGTTCCGACGCCAATGTCGTCATGAGGACCTCCCACCACGAGTCCCCGTACACGCTAGTACGAATGAGGCGCAACGCTCCGCCGAGCAGCGCCCGGGATGTGCCCGCATGCGCGCACTCCGGCTACCCGAGCAGGTTCAAACCTGCGGCACGATCCTGGCAGCGGGGGCCATCCGGCCCCGCGGACCTGGACAAAGCCGTCCGCGCCTTCGAGGAACAGAGGCGGGCCCGAGCCAGCAGCCGGGCGAAGATGACGACGGCAAGCTGTGGTGGTGCCCCTTGGGGGCAGCCAACCGGCGACGCCCCGTGAATGTCCTAGATGCTGTCCGTATCTCCCCGGGGGCACGATGTGATGTCGCGAGACATAGGCATAGCCCGAACCCTCATTGGGTTCGGGTTTTGTGCTTTGTGGGCCCGGGTTTGAGGCCGCGTGGTTGGTAGTCCCTGGTGGGATCGAGTACCAGTTCGCGCAGGAGTCGGCCGGTGGTGGCGTTGATGATGCGCACGTCGCGGTCGTGGACCAGGAGCAGGACCTGGGTTCGGGCGTGGGTTCGTCCGATGCCGATGTGGTGGAGCCGGC
>JAESFN010000260.1_pt1 | contig 66583 bp, 54 predicted proteins | sample 9269411 | NCBI WGS metagenome assembly JAESFN01 (sample SAMN14505399, study PRJNA617100) | algae metagenome | isolation source: Iphinoe sp. HA4291-MV1 and co-occurring heterotrophs from trail next to... | place: USA: Maunawili Falls, Hawaii | collected 2009-07-25
AGGCAAAGCTGCACTATTGAAACCTCGGTTTTAACTGTCAGGACACTTTAAATGTACCTGCTAATAGGTCGCCTATTGACTGTTTCTTTCATTCGTAGCGGGTGGTGTGCCGCCAGTGCGCCTGCTCCTAAGAGAGACGCACTCGCGTTGGCGCAGCCTGTTAAATACTTAAGCAAGTGGACCGACTAGAAAAAATCGAGCCAGCCTTTATTCAACTAGTGCAAGAAGGCAGCTATGCTGGAGGCAGAAGGAAACAAAGGTTGTACAGTAAGCTTTTTAACCTTTTTTAACTGGATAGTTATTTCCGCCACGCTGCACTAGTTTTTTCCCAAAATCTATTGTAGAGGTCGTCCCCGCTGGAAGGGCACAGGACTTGCCCTAGCTCGGTTTTTTTGGTGTTGATGTGCTTAGTTTATCACTTCCACTAGTGATTATTACAAATAACTGACATCTTTAATCTAATTTTTTACGAAAAAACCTCGTCCTTGTACTGAATTAAAGTTTTGAAAATTACTATTTTCAAATAAAAATGCTGGAACCTTAGTAAAGTCCAGCTTTTAGCCATGACATAAACAAAAATAATTGTTGAAAAACAATTTAAAGAATTCAAGTAGTTTTGTTTTCTTCCTGGTATACCAGCGATTAGTCTGAAGAAATAAGGGCAGATTTTTTCTGTATCTAGTTGAACCGCACTAGTTTTCTATATTCAATACTCAATCCCCAATTCCTTCAAAAAAGACTAAGCCAAGACGGCTGGATGTCAAAAGTTGCTTAAAAGCTAACCAAAGAAATGGTGGAATAGTCTTGGTATAGCGTCCCCAGAGGCGACGCGGTTCTTGTATCCACCGATAGAGCCATTCCAAACCTAAATCCCGCACCACACGCGGTGCTCTTTTATGGATTCCTGCATACACTGAGAAAACACCACCCAACCCAATCATCACTGCCTGAATTTTATCCTTGTGCTGAGCCATCCAATTTTCTTGTTTTGGACACCCTAAACAGACAAATACTAAACCCGCACCACTGGAATTGATTCTTTCTATCAGTGCTTTATCTTCGGCTGATGTCATCGCACAAAAAGGCAAGGGTTCCATCGCTGCAATCTTCAGGTTAGGAAATTCCTGATTTAACCTTTGTCTCATGCGAGAAAGAATCTCTGTTTGAGAACCCACAAAAAAAACACTGACATTCAATTGTTGAGCCAGTGCACAAGATGCTAGTAAAATATCCATTCCTGGTACGCGCTCTTGATATCTTGCCCCTAAAAGCTTCATCATCCATACCAGAGGCATACCATCAGGAGTGACTAGGTCTGCATTCTTTAGTACAGTACCAAAGTCTGGATTCCAATAAGCCTCCATCAGCATATGTACGTTTGCAACACACACAGTTTTACTATCCCGTGCGATCGCCCATCGTAATATTGTTCGTATCTGTTCATCAAAGCCTAAGGCAGTAATCGGAAAATCTAGCACTCTTTGAGTCGGTAGAAAAGCTCTTCCTACCATAAGTCACTCCTTGTGTCTCAACAAATAACAAAATATCTTCCTGACCATTGCAAATATTGAAACGTGTTAGCCTATCTCACTTGACTCACTCGTTTCAACTCTTGATTTCTGGTCGAAAGTTAACACATGGAGATGCACTCGCTTTTAAAGTTAATCGCCGATTTCCCTGGTATTAATTTATTCACACATTAGCCTGTATAGAATCTACTCTAAAATCCTGCTTTATCAGGCATTCTCTGTTAATCTTTACATGAAATTCATATTTTCTTTTTCTTTCGTTTATTTTTTCTTAAAAAAGAATTTTTAAAAAAAGAATTCTCTAAGGAAATAGGGAACAGAAGATAGGATCAGAAAAACCTGTCATCTGTACCCTGTAACCAGTACTCTATAATCTGCACCCTGTATGTAACTTGTGCCTTATGACTGACTGCTGTTGCCATCCAGCGCAGATTTATGTAGTTGAAAATCGTTCACCCAAATTGCTTGTTGAGGCACAGGAATGGAAATTCCGGCTTGGTCGAAGGCGATTTTTAGGCGGCGACGATACTCTCGTGCTACATCCCATTGCTTAAGAGGCTGTGTCTTGATCCACACGCGAATGATCAAACCTCTCTCACCAAAATTCTCTATTCCCAAAACTTGAGGAGTTTCCAAAATTGGATTCTGCCATTTTGGGTCTTGGTCCATATCTAAAGCGACAGTTTCAATCAATTTCATTGCGTGGTCAATATCGGTGTGATAAGCAACTGGGATAGTTAAATCAGCGCGTGACCAACGACTAGAAAGATTGGCAACAATTTTGATTTCGCTATTGGGAATTGTGATCAGTCGTCCTTCTGCATCCCGCAGCTGAGTCATCCTTAGGTTTAGATTTTCTACCAAACCTCCCACATCTCCCACAGCAATAACATCACCCAAGGCGTACTGGTCTTCCACGATAATGAGAAAGCCATTAATCGCGTCTTTAATTAGGTTTTGGGAGGCAAGAGACAAGGCAACACCGATTAAACCGGCACCAGCTAGCACGGGTGCAAGTTCTATACTCAATGTTGCTAGAAATAGTAGGATACCAACTCCCGCCCAGACAATGGTAACAATACCTTTGCTAACACCAGAAATGGTAGAAACTCGCAACTGTAGACGTTCAGAAGTTTCAGGAGTTAGTAAAGTACTGCTGTTAATAAAAGCAGTGGTAAAGCGGTCAATGAGAGCATAGCTAAGACGTACTGCCACATAAGTTCCCAGAACCACAACACCAAGGGTCAAAGGAATTCGCGCCGCTGAGATAATGACGACCTGAAGAAATCGCGTGTAGGGAAATAAACCCAGTATGAAGCAAGTTCCACCTCCCCAAATCGTTGCTTGTGCAAGTTGAGAAAGTCGTCGCTTGACTTCTTGAAAATGTTGATGTTGCTGTTGAGTTAGCTGTGTCGTAATAGGTCTAGCTTCTGCTGAGCTTGGAGGTGGCGGCTGTAACGGGTATCTTTTTGAGCGGCGTTGCCAGTTATAAACCCCCCAACTCAATGCAATCATTCCCAGACCAGTTGCACCAGCAATTGCACCCTGGCGGATTAAATACTGGGGCTGTCGCTCTTGTCTTGCCTCCTTTAATTCGTCTGCTAGGCTTTGAGCGATGAGATTTGCTGCGTCTGAGGGACTTGCTTGTCGCAGGTTTGCATCATCAGAAGTAACGGTCATTAGATATAGACCGTTGATGCTAATGGTTGGTGAAGAACCTGAATCATTAACCTTTATCTCAAGCTTGGCATTACGGTCTTGAAAGTAATCTTGGCTAATTTCAGTCAAATTTCGTTCAATTGGTTGTAAACGCTCGGAAATGTTCTCCTTTCGACCTGCAATCTGAAACAAACGGCGACCATCTAAATAAACCCAGCGAGGAACAACTCTATTATCTGATTCACTACTCCGATTGGTGGGAAGTTGCACCGAAAAGGGAATCTGCGCTGTAACTGGAGGCATCGCTCCTATTGTTATCACTGTAGAAGAAAGAGCTACTGCCAAAAATTGAAAGCGCACTTTCACACCTCCTTGAGCAAAATGTCCTTGAGCAAAATGTACAGTTGAGTACTCTTGGAGTTATGCTCCAAAATCAACTCTTGGAGCATAGCTCCAAAATCAATCTGAGTAATTGTACTTTTTATATGTCAATTTTTAACAAATCTTTAAGCTATTGCCATCTTCAATTTTTGTGATGTTTATCTATCTTTAGGTGGATGACAAAGTGATAATCACAAAAATGAGTAAAATGTAGCAAATGATTCCCTTTACTTTACACCCTGCACGTCGCTTTGCTCCAATTCAAAATTAAAAATTATCAATTCAAAAAAATAGTTTTGAATTTTGAATTTTGAATTCCCCAAAGGGGTGACATTTCCCCATTTTGCCAGTTGTGGAATAATCTAGTAGAGTGCATGAAGATTTACTCTAATTGAGGAACTATTTAATGACCGCAACTTCTCCCCGATTAAAGCACGAGGTTAAAGACCTCGCCCTAGCTCCCTTGGGAAGACAGCGCATTGAATGGGCTGGACGTGAAATGCCAGTTTTGCGGCAAATTCGCGATCGCTTTGCCCAAGAAAAACCTTTTACAGGTATTCGCCTTGTGGCTTGCTGCCATGTCACAACAGAAACAGCACACCTGGCAATTGCACTGAAAGCTGGTGGTGCAGATTCCCTGCTCATTGCGAGCAATCCTCTATCAACTCAAGATGACGTAGCTGCTTGTCTTGTTGCCGATCATGAAATTCCTGTCTTTGCCATCAAAGGTGAAGATAACGAAACATACAGCCGCCACGTACAAATTGCTTTAGACCATCGCCCCAACATCATCATTGATGACGGTTGTGATGTCGTCGCTACGCTGGTACAGCAACGCCAGCACCAACTGACTGATATCATTGGTACCACAGAAGAAACGACAACAGGAATTGTGCGGTTACGCGCCATGTTCAGAGATGGCGTTCTCACCTTCCCGGCAGTCAACGTCAACGACGCTGACACCAAACACTTTTTTGATAACCGCTACGGTACCGGACAATCAACCCTAGACGGCATTATCCGCGCTACAAACGTTCTGCTTGCTGGTAAAACCATTGTCGTTGTTGGTTACGGCTGGTGCGGTAAAGGAGCCGCCTTACGGGCGCGAGGACTCGGAGCTAACATAATTGTCACCGAAATTGACCCCATCAAAGCAATTGAAGCAGTGATGGATGGTTTCCGCGTCCTGCCAATAGCACAAGCTGCACCTCTAGGTGATTTGTTTGTCACTGTGACTGGTAACAAGCACGTCATTCGTGGTGAGCATTTCGATGTCATGAAAGACGGCGCGATTGTCTGTAACTCCGGTCACTTTGACATTGAAATTGACCTTGTCGCTTTGGGTGCTAAAGCCAAGGAAATCAAGACAGTACGCCCCTTTACCCAAGAATATCGCCTGCAAAATGGCAAATCTGTCGTCGTTCTGGGTGAAGGACGCTTGATTAACCTTGCTGCAGCAGAAGGACATCCCAGTGCAGTGATGGATATGAGCTTTGCCAACCAAGCCTTGGGTTGCGAATACCTCGTGAAGAATAAAGGTAAACTGGAACCCGGTTTGCACTCAATTCCAACTGAAGTCGATCAAGAAATTGCACGGCTGAAGTTGCAGGCGATGGGAATTCAGATTGATACCCTCACGGAAGCTCAAATTGAGTACATGAATTCTTGGACTTCTGGAACTTAAGTGTAGCCTAGAATTTTGAGCGATCGCCTTTGGCGGGCACTCCGTGCCATCGCTCTTCTAGTACTTGGGTGGAATAGGCAATTGACCTATCCCGCTTTTTTTGCAAGAAGTGCGATCACATCTATAACGGTTCTCGCGCTTAATGCAATACAAATAATAATTCTCAATTGTATACACTATAAGGTAGGGGCACAGCATGCTGTGCCCTACAAACGACACGGCAATTGCTTGTGGCGATCGCTTTATTGTGGACTACTCATATTTCAAGCAGCACAACAAATAGGGGCAGGTTTGAAACCTGCCCCCATGTCTTCTGATATTCTCCTTCCAACAGATGCTGCTACAAGCCTTAAGCTATGAACCAAATTCACCATATCTTCTAAAGACAGCGCTTGACGTGCGTCAGAAACAGATTTTTCTGGTTCTGGGTGACACTCAATTATCAACCCATCTGCCCCACAAGCCACAGCCGCTTTGGCGACAGGTGCCACGAGTTCTCGTTTACCGACTGCATGAGATGGGTCTACAATCACAGGTAAGTGAGTTATCTGCTTGAGAACTGCCACTGCTCCCAAATCTAGTACGTTGCGGGTGTAATTATCGAAGCTGCGGATACCTCGTTCGCATAGCACGACATCAGGATTTCCGTGACTTAAGATGTATTCAGCTGCCATAACGAATTCTTCAATTGTCGCTGCTAAGCCACGTTTGAGAAGTATCGGCTTACCCGCTTGTCCTAATGCTTTAAGTAAGTCAAAGTTTTGCATATTGCGGCTACCCACCTGAAGCATATCAACATGGGCAGCGATCGCTTCTATTTGAGAAATTGACATGACTTCGGTGACGACTGGGATATTGTGATGCGATTGCACTTGAGCCAAAATTTCCAGTCCTTCTTCTCCCATTCCCTGAAAAGCGTAGGGAGAAGTGCGAGGTTTATAGACACCGCCACGTAACGCCTGTATGGGTGCAGCAGATAGCTTTTGGGCTATTGTTTCCATTTGTTCTGCGCTTTCCACAGCACAAGGTCCACCGATAATTACCAGCTCTGTACCACCAAAGGCAACTTTCTTTGAAAGATTAACGATTGTTTGATGGTGAGGATGAGATTTTGCAGCTAGTTTAGCATTGTTCATGGTTGGATTCTCCGAAAAAACAAGTCAAAAATAAGAATGAGAGGTTGACACTAAAAAAGCCCGGAACCTTTGCTGTTCCGGGCTTGAAAGATTCATCGACATGACGCTATCTACCCAGAACTTGTTCGGGACCAAAAATAAAAGCCATAAAACCAGCTACTGAAATAGGTCATCACGATGAAATTTCACTCCTTAAAAAACAAAAACCGCAGAGTATGCTCTGCGGTTCACCGGGCAGTTTCCATGATAGAAACTCGATTCACTCCCGGTGAACCACCCTAAACCAAAAATAAAAATAGGAATTATTGCAAATCATTTGTCAGGCGTTTTGTTGAATAACTTAATTTACACTCATGTTTTATGACGCTAGCATAGAAAACGAGTCGCGTCAAGACCATCACAATTAAAAAAAAGCGCTAAACTTAGTACAATTCTAGAAAACAAGGCATATTGCTAGCTAGCTATAAACATCTTTATTTCATGGCTGATGGAGAAATAATGAATATATGAATCCTGAATGAGGAATTGGATTATTTTGACCTCACCATTGACTTAATTAACACTTAAAGATAACTGAGTATTAAGCTGTAACACATTCAATTTGCATACAGCTAGGAACTAGACCAATTGCTAGCATTGATTTTTTTCCGGAGTAACTTTGAATTTTGAATTGCTTATTATGCCCAGTTCCAAAATCTTAACCACATCTTTTGATTATCAAGGAGTTTATCCCTGCCCAGTCTGTCGTGTTGGTAAAATTAGTCATATGCCATTAATGGAGGCTATGTCTTGTGACTTCTGTCAACAAATTTTTACTGTCAACGTAGAACAACAGCAAATTAAAATGCCATCCAGACAACCGCCTCTAATTTGGCGTTGGAATGGCTTTCATTGGACAGAAGCCCAAATAGAAGGTGTAGAATTCGGATGGGGCTATGTGATAGCAGCAGTTGCTTTTGTACTCCTACCAACTACTTTAATTGGGATAGTCGCTTATAATTTCCCACCCAATCCAGAAACTCCCCTGTCTTGGATACCGTATATTTGGACAGCTTTAACCTTCTTGTCACATCTAGCAATTATTATTTGGCTTTTGATTGAAGTTTATCAAATTCCAGTTAGTGCATATTGGCGAGCGATACAACAGCGTTGCCTTGGTCGCTGATACTTAGAAGTAAGCTGGAGGAAAGAATGATTTGAATAGCTTATAGTGTATAAGTTAACAACAGATGTTGGAAAATCTCAACAAAGCTTAATTTCCAGGTATAGCAGCTATCAAAGCATTGGAAAAACCGTCGTAAACTCAGAAAAGTTACAAAAGAGAAAGTCAAGTTAAAAAATATTAAGTAATATGTCATTTTTAAGAAAATAAAGAAGCAATTCAAATTTAAATTACACAAAGCATAGAGTTTGATACTTTTTGTAGGATGCTTGTTGTATTCCGTCAAAAGACGGTGTCTGTTAGCATACAAATATGCTGTAGTAAAAAAGAAAGTGACTACCGCTCAAGTGTTATCTTAAGCTTAGGGAAATGATACTAAGAAGTCTCAGCTTTTAGTTAAAGTTGTCCAACCAACAGCAGAAAAGTTTGACAAATGATTCAGCCGTTAAATGGCTGCATCACTCATAATTAAGATAATTTCCATCGAAACGTCTTATGAGCCAGTTGGAGCAGTACTATAGATTGTTGGAATTAGAGCCTGGGGCAACATTTGACGAAGTGACCCAAGCTTATAAAGATTTGGCTTTTGTATGGCATCCTGATCGCCTCCCAAAAGACAATACCCGCTTACAAGAGAAGGCGCAAAAAAAGCTACAAGAAATTAATGAAGCTCGTGAAAAATTGCGTTCCTTACAAACTAGGTGTCAAAGGTTACATCATCCAGCACCATCTTCACAGAAAAACCCAACTCAAAAAAACTATCAACCACCGAAGCCAAACCCAGACTTAAGTGGACAAGACTTTAGTCACGCAAACTTACAAGGCAAAGATTTATCTGGCAGAAACTTGAGTTATGCGAACTTGAGTGGTGCGGATCTCAGTGATACTTTTATGCACAAAGTGAATCTTAGAGGTGCAAATTTGTCTGAGGCAAATTTATTTAGAGCTAACCTACTTTTAGCAGATCTGAGGGAAGTCAATTTACGGTCTGCTAATTTAATTGGAGCAGATTTGAGTGGAGCAGACTTGCGGGGAGCAAACTTAATGGGAGCGCGTATGAAGTCTGGTGACCGACTTCTTGTTAAACTGGTTGGAGCTAACTTAGCTGGGGCAATCATGCCTGATGGCAAAATTTACGGTTAAATTAAGACAATGAACGTTGCGATTATTGGTTGCGGATATGTCGGTTGTGCAATTGCTCGATATTGGCAACAAAAAATGACTTGTGTAGTCACTGCTACCACAACCACCTCTGAACGTGTCCCTGTGCTGCAAGCAGTAGCCCAACGAGTTGAAGTCGTCAAAGGAAATGACCCAGAAGGTCTAAAATCAGTCCTGAAAAATCAAGATGTTGTACTTTTGAGTGTTGGTGCAAAAAGTGCCAATACTGATATTTACGAAGAAACCTATCTACACACTGCTAAAACTTTAGTCTCTGTCCTGAAACAGATTTCTAGCGTACGGCAATTGATATATACAGGAAGCTATGCCATTTATGGTGACAGAAACGGAGCGTGGGTGGATGAAGAATCACCAGCTGCACCTGTTAACCAAAATGGGCAAATTATGAACGATACGGAGCAAGTTTTACTATCAGCATCCAGTGAAAACCTTCGTGTTTGTATTTTGCGATTGGGAGGAATTTACGGTCCAGGGCGAGAACTGGTAAAAATATTTGGTCGATACGCTGGCGCAACTCGACCTGGCAATGGTAAGGATACAACAAATTGGATTCACCTTGATGACATTATTGCTGTTATAGAGTTGGCCCGTAAGCATCAACTACAAGGCATTTATAACTTAGTTGATGATGCCCATCTCACAACAGGAGAATTACTTGAACGTGTGTTTGAAACGCACAATCTACCCAAGGTGACATGGGATTCTTCCCAAGAGAGTAAGCGTCCATATAATGCCAAGGTATCTAATAAAAAGATAAAAGATGCAGGATACGAATTGATTTATCCACAGATGATTTTCTAGCTGTTCTTAAATGCAGTCCCATGATTACTCAAGATAAAACAGCATCTCCTACCCAGTTTTACACTTGGAAAAATTATCGCTGCGCCTACGAAGTTGATAACCCAAGTCATTCAACTCCTGAGGGTATTCCCCTATTGTTAATTCACCCTATTGGCGTTGGACTGTCGCGCCAATTTTGGCAGCGGTTTTGTCGTGAATGGTATCAACAAGGTCGCCGCAATCCTATTTACAACCCTGATTTGTTGGGATGTGGTGAAAGTGATATGCCCCATGTAGCTTATACTCCAAGTGATTGGGCAGAACAATTGCAACACTTTTTAAAAAAAATAGTACAAAAACCTGTCATTTTGGTTGTAAAGGGCGCTTTATTTCCAGTTGCAATAGAATTAGTTCAAAAGGAACCAAATTTCATTACCGGACTTGCATTATCTGGTCCTCCCGCTTGGGCAGTTATTACGAAAAAAACACCAGAATGGCAAGACAAACTCATTTGGAATCTATTGGATTCTCCTTTGGGTAATGCTTTTTATCATTATGCCCGAGGTGAAAAGTTTTTGCGTAATTTTTCAGTTCGCCAACTGTTTGACTCAACCGATGCTGTTGATGCTGAATGGATAAATACTTTGCAAAAAGGTGCAGAAAAGACAGCCAATCGTTATGCAGTGTTCTCTTTCTTAGCGGGTTTTTGGCGCAAAGATTACAGTCAAGCTATTGCTTCTATCAAACAACCAACGCTGGTAGTTGTAGGAGAAACAGCATCAAGTATTAGCCAAGAAGGTAAACAAGAAAAACCAGATGAACGCTTGGCTGATTACCTCGCCTGTTTACAAAATGGTCGAGGGGTAAAAATTCCTGGTCGAAATGTTTTACCGTATGAGTCAACGGCTGAATTTGTTAGAGCGATCGCGCCTTTTATCAATGAAAATTTGAGGTGAGTTCTATTTGCAAATTTTGCCAGAACTCAAGCACCGAGGAATGAGCTTAGTAGGGGAGAATGTTAATCAAACTGAGAGATAACAACCTCTCTATCAGGGAAGCGAGCAATGATTATAAGACTTCCTCCAAGAGATTTGATGTATCGCGAAAGCGTAGATATTTGAATATCGTCTTGATGCTCAATCTTTGAAAGCGCCGATTGTACGACTCCCATATCCTTTGCAACATCACTTTGAGTTAGTGCAAAGGATTCTCGAAGCTCTGAAAGTGTTAGGTGGAGCAGCGCAAGGTTTGCTTGCATCTGACTTTCTGCCCGTTGTTCAGGAGTCATTCTTTTGCGAAGTTCATTAAATGGCTTCGTCTTCATAGAAACCCTTCTGTTTTTAATTCCTCTAAGTGTTCGTCATACAGCGTATCTGCCTTTGGAAGATTTTCCTCGTACCATCGAGCGTCTCCTCCCTTGTTTCCTCCAAAAAGAAGAATGGCGACTCTTGTTGGATCAAATGCATAGAGTATTCGGTACGGTTCTCCTTTGTGCTGTACTCTCAACTCTCTGATATGGGAATGACGTGAGCCGTTAATTTTTGAACTGTAGGGAAAAGAAAGCTTTGGTCCTCGTATCTCAAGCAGTCGCACGACTGCATCGATTGCAATCTGGGTGCTTTCTTCTAATTCAACCCACCACGCTTCAAACTCGTTCGTGAATTCTACCTCCCATGTCATTTTTCTTTACATATATTCTAACAAAATATCACCTTTAACTCATATTATGACTGTGTGTGCAGGCAAGTAAAGAAGATATGCTGAAACTTGGCGATAGCCGTTCGCGAGTGCGTTCCGTAGGAAAGGCTTAAGCTCCGCTTATCGCCTTTAAGATTTCAGATTCAAGTCCGTTTTTAAATGTCAACTTGGCTATTGAGAGCCTGAACTCTCATGGCTACAATGCAAAACGCTTCTTTATGCGATCGCCTTCAACATCAAGTTGATGTTTTTTGAGCAACATCTTATTACTTTAGTATTATTTTGACAGATTTGGTGCCGCGATTTCTGGCCAGCTTTCAAAATTGCGCCTAACCCAATCCATTCCTACTTCGTTGTTCAGCTTAATTTTTTGGGGTGTATTTGGATAAATCTTCCGCAAGATATCAGCATCTTGCTCAACTATAACTTTGGCAAAGTTGAGAAACGTCTGCCCTAAAACATTAAATGCAGGGTTTTTCGCTATCCCATACATCAGTATGTAGGTTCGTGTCCGCGTTTGAGACTCTGGGACAAACAAGTGGATTTGGGCAACTTTACCCAGTCCGTTTTCCACATGAGCTATGACTAAGGATGGAAAGTGATTTTCCAAATGAGCTTTAAGGACTTTTGGTAGCAACAACAAACTTGGGTTTTTCAGTTTTTCACCCAAGCTAGCTGTTGCTGTTGGCAGATCATAAAACGCATGGGAGTGATGCCCATTGTCAATAAACGTCTCAAAATGCACTTCCTCAATCCTGAATAAAGGTCGATGAGTTCCGTTTTGGTGATTGTAGTCGTGCATATTCAGCAGCATACTAAGCAAATCAGTCTCCACGCTCGTATCAGCCGTATGACCGATAAACTCATATTTAGAGGCAATTTCATTAAGGATATTGGGAATCGGTATTTTGGGTTCAAAGCCACCATATGACCAAATAAAATTATCTTGAATAATCAGTTCTAATGGTTCGAGTTGCGGTAGAGTTTTCTTGTTGGAACCTGGCAAAATTGTGCAACCTTCACCATCAAACTCAAGTGCATGAAAAGGACAGACGACAGCACTCGATTTATCTTCACGTTCTTGGCACCATCCTTCAGATAGCATAGCACCCATGTGCGGACAGGCGTTGGGTAGAGCATTCACTCTGCCAGTTTTATCTTGCCAAAGTACATAATCAGTACCATAAAGAGATACTTTTTTTGGCTTGTTGACTTCCAACATAGACTTGTGTGCCAATAACCAGGGCGCACCAGTAAGCATAGACATGGTGTTACACTCTCCTTATTTACTGAAGTTCACGAATTGCCAATCCAAATATGACGCAAGCAGATTTGACTGGCGGTGGATGTACAACGTATATCTGACCTATGTTGAAATGCCTCATAAGGCAACTCAACTAGGCTCAGGTAGAATGAGAAAAATGTGACCAATTATTCGCTTTTATTTTAATTTATGAGTAAAAGTTCATATTTGTCAAGAGGAATGGTGGAAAGGGTGTAGAGAAGATAACTATGAATTCGCCAACAAAGAAAAACGCATCTATGCGTCGTCAGCCTAAGCAAAAGCGCAGTCAGCAACGTGTTAATCGCATTTTAGACGCCGCAGCCGAGGTTTTTGATGAAGTGGGTTTTGAAGCGGCGACAACTCATGCGATCGCCACTCGTGCTGACACAGCCATAGGTTCGCTTTACCAGTTTTTTCCAGATAAATTGGCGATTTTTCATGCTTTGGAATTGCGTCATGTGGAGCGAGTACGCGCTGTGTGGGCACAACTGAGTAAACCAGAAATCATTCAACTTCCTTTAGAAGGATTTATCCGAACTTTGGTAGCAGCATTCAAGCAACTTTTTGAGCAGCCCACGTCTCGGATTGTCTTTGTGCAATACTTTACTTCTCGATCAATCTTTCAAAGCATCGATGATAGCTTTACTGAAGAAGCGATCAACTTTATCGCAAAACTGCTGCAAGAACGTAATCTCGCCTTGAGTCCCGAACAGTGCCATTTACTAGGTGAAGTCTGCACCTATGCCTGTAATGCTTTGATACTCCATGCACTACGCAGCAATGAAACTCATCGCCAGCAGATTTTTGAGCAAATGGAGGCGCTGCTATTGGTGTACTTACGCCCCCATGTGGGAGATGAAAATTTGCACAGCCAAGTAATGATGGTAATGAAATGTCCTCACTGTAATGGAGAGCGCATCTCTAAAAATGGGCATCGTCATGGCAAGCAGCGTTACATCTGCAAAGACTGCGGTAAGCAATTCCCTGAAGCTTATTCATTGCAGGGATACGGTGATGAAGTGAAAAAGCAATGTCTGGAATTGTACTGCAATGGTGTTAGTTTTCGGGAGATTGAAAGAAGAACTGGCGTTTCGCATAATACGGTTATTTATTGGGTGAAGCAGACTGCCACCAGTTGCTAGCATTGCACAAATTCACCTCATTGACTCTAGTAAACCTTTGAGAGTTAAGCTAGAAAAGAGTAGGAGTCACATACGCCTTATTCCTCTTATAGTATTGGATTTCAGAGTGATGAATCAAGTAAGAAGTCTAAAACTAGAATGTTGGAAGGCACGTTAAACTTCCTCTAGCCATGCCAAGATACTGTCTCTACTCTGGGCCAACCCCTTGTAAACTAGGGACTCCTGCGTCATAGACTGGATAGCAGAAGACAATTTGTGCCGTAAACTAGTATCTTTTTTAACTTCACAACAATCCCGAAAGTAGGTGCGGATGGTAAACAGCGCCGCGTCATATTCTGGTAGCCCCCAAATGACTTGTCGTTCAATTCTCAGGAACAATCGGGGGTTTTCTTGATGAAATTGTCTCCCTTGCCATTCGTTAATCGGTACATTGGGAGGTGGTTCGGGATGGTGGTTTAGGCGGGTGTCAGTACTCAATCCCCAAGCGAAGCGCACCATCGGTTCTCTCATGATCATCGTATTGACGATCGCACTCGCCCGTCGATTAATTTTATCCATACCTGCTACAGGTGAGTGTACTGTAACAAAGTCTTTGCCAATTTTTTCCTCGGCTGACCAATGATTGGGATAGCATAAATGGATTGCACTCAACCAATTGCTACCATCTGCTGAACGACAAATAACTGTCATGTCTTCTTGCACTTGTGCTGCTATTGCATCAAGGGTGGAAGCGTAAGGTGGAAAGACTTGCTTGCTCTGGGTTTCGATTTGCTGTAACTGCCAATTGGCATCTAAGTAAAGGGTTTCTCCGGTAAGCTGGCTGTGAAAGACGAGTTCGCCACTGGGTAACCGTCTAGAGTGAAAGTGTCGAGGGTGTTCCTGGGTGAGACGGTCGATAATCAGATGAGCGATGCCACTTGCAACAGTATCAGAATCATGACAAGTTTGGTAATATTTGCTCAAACGTTCAGCACGAGCTAAGAGCTTAACTTGACGGTAGTGAGCAAAGTTACTATCAATTTGAAAGATCTGCTTGTCTGCCTCACCATTACCCAAACAACAACCAAAGGGAATTAAACCTGGCTTAACCTCGTACCGTCCATGATTAAGAGGAAAATAGTAAGCTGAACTGTTAGATGCTTCGACTGTCTTGGCTTCTTGGAAGAAACTATCTGCAAGTGTTTGCATAACCATTGTTGGTATGCTTTATTTGACTAACTACTATTATTATAGTTATCCATGTTGAGGTCACAAGTTGAGCGATCGCGGTCATTTTGTACAAAAGTCTGATGAGATCGTTCAAGTTTTCAACGGCTAATTCTGTGTATCTTTATGAATGTGAACCATAGATGTTGATTCTGCTGAACCGAAATCAAAGGAGTAACATTCATGTCTGTTGATACTTATTATACGCTGGGACGTTCCGGTCTACGAGTCAGTCGTCTTGCACTGGGTGCTATGACTTTTGGCACTGAATGGGGCTGGGGAGCCGATGAGGATATGGCGCGTCAACTGTTCAACACCTACATTGATGCAGGTGGAAACTTCATTGACACTGCAGATGGGTATACCTACGGTACGAGTGAGGCTTGGATTGGCAAGTTCGTTGCAGAACGTGAACTACGCGATCGCGTTGTTATTGCAACCAAGTTCACCTACAACGCCGAACCAGGAAACCCAAACGCTGGGGGTAACGGACGCAAGAATATCCTTCGAGCAGTGGAAGGTTCATTGCGACGTCTCGGAACAGACTACATTGATCTTTATATTCTCCACACGTGGGATCAAATCACGCCTGCTGAAGAAGTGATGCGAACTCTTGATGATTTAGTCCAATCTGGAAAAGTTCGTCATGTCGGGTTGAGTGATACACCAGCTTGGTATGCAGCACGAGCACAGACGCTAGCAGAGTGGCGCGGCTATGAACCTCTGAGTACATTACAACTTGAGTACTCGCTTGTTGAGCGGAACATTGAACGTGAGTTCATTCCACTGGGTTTGGAACTCGGTATGGGCATTATGGTGTGGAGTCCTCTAGCAAGTGGTCTTCTCAGTGGCAAATATAAGCCGAGTGAGGGTGGATTCAGCGGAGGGGGACGACTAGATACAATGCGAGACACTCAGAATCCAGCATTCCAGAAAATCACAGAGCAAAACTGGCAGATAGTAGCAGAACTAGAAGTGGTAGCTAAGGAGCTTGGTCATAGTATGGCTCAAGTTGCAGTCAACTGGACGGTAAATCGACCTGGCGTTGCGAGCGTGATTGTCGGAGCTACAAAGCTAGCGCAACTAGAAGACAATCTCAAAGCATTGGATTTTCAGATTCCAAATGAACTGAGCGATCGCCTTGAGGCAATTAGTCGTCCTGAAACTCAATTTCCCTACAGTTTCTTCGGTCCAGAGATTCAAGAAATGATTCATGGTGGTAAGCCAGTTGGTACCAAACCGACAGGATACTATCCCAACGTACTCATCGAATCTGCTGGTGCTGGAGTGTCTTAGAGCGGAACGCTGAGTAATTAATATCCAATTTTACAAGTGTGAGTCATCCCAATACGATTCGGATAAGCTCTTAAAGCTCTTGATACTCATGGACGAGTGTTTAATACTCGCACAGGAGTGTTTGATGTTCGTGGACGAGTGTTTGATGTTCGTGAACGAGTGTTTGATGTTTGTGGACGAGTGTTGAATGTTCGCGGACGAGTGTTTGATGTTTGTGGACGAGTGTTGAATGTTCGTGGACGAGTGTTTGATGTTCGTGAACGAATGTTTGATGTTCGTGGACGAATGTTTGATGTTCGTGGACGAATGTTTGATGTTCGCGGACGAGTGTTTGATGTAGATGTAGGGCGATCGCTCGTCTAAGATCTTGCACCAGCTTTTGAATCTGCCAAGAAATTTATTTCTTGGCTCAAAGCTCAAGTAAGCTAAAGCTTACTGAATATACATACTAGTCCGTTTTAACGGACTTTGGCTATAAGCCTTGAACTGAAGTTCAAGGCGTACTCAGGGGAAGGTGCAAGATCTAAGTCGTCGGGAATACATCAGTTATGATGAAAGTCTGTACTTTTCCGGGATCTAGGGTGCTGGGATTGAATTTTCTTCATAATAAAAGTGTGATTTCTTGCGCCCTAACCATGAACGAACAGCGTCAGCAAGCCTATCTCGACTTGATTGGAAAACTGCTGAATTGTCCTAGCTCGGAAGAATTACTAGAGATTTTAAAAGCTAACCAAGACTTACTTGATGCTGACTTCTTGCTCATGCTGGAAGCTAGGGCGGAGTATATGTCACAGCAGGAAGATGAAAATACAGCGAGTTGGTTGAGAAATCTGGCAAATCAGTTGGGGGAAGAGTTGAATTTATCCTCATCAACTATTGTGAACATTTCAGAAGAGGACTTACAAGCTTATTGGCAATTCTTGATGGAGGTGCTGCGAGCAACTGCAGAAAGTGGAGGTGATGGGCGGGTAGTTTACTCGTTGCTGGCAAACAACACACAATATCTCAATCTGAATTTAGCAGAAGTCTTGCGGCTTTGGGCGACAAATAATAAACTGGCGGAAGTGGAGACAGATGAAGCACAATACATCGCCGCAGTTATTGGTGACTTTAGTAATGTGATTCAGCAATTTCCCTTGGGTGACAAAGCCAGCAACATGGAAATTGCTATTGCTGCTTATGAAGTCGTGTTAACCGTGTTCACCCGCGATGCCTTCCCGCAGGATTGGGTGACGACGCAAAATAACCTGGGGAATGCTTACCGTAACAGAATATTGGGCGAGAAAGCACAGAATTTAGAAGAGGCGATTACATCTTATACTGCTGCTTTGGAAGTAACAACCCGCGACGCCTTCCCCCAAGATTGGGCTCGGACGCAAAATAATTTGGCGATTGCTTACTCTGACAGAATACGCGGGGAGAAAGCACAAAATATAGAATTGGCGATCGCATCCTACACGAATGCTTTGGAAGTAACAACTAAAGACGCCTTCCCGCAAGATTGGGCGACAACGCAAAATAATTTGGGGAATGCTTACTCTGACAGAATACGCGGGGACAAAGCACAAAATATAGAATTGGCGATCGCATCCTACACGAATGCTTTGGAAGTAACAACTAAAGACGCCTTCCCGCAAGATTGGGCGATGACGCAAAATAATTTGGGGAATGCTTACCGTAACAGAATACGCGGGGACAAAGCACAAAATATAGAATTGGCGATCGCATCCTACACGAATGCTTTGGAAGTAACAACTAAAGACGCCTTCCCGCAAGATTGGGCGATGACGCAAAATAATTTGGGGAATGCTTACTCTAACAGAATACGCGGGGACAAAGCACAAAATATAGAATTGGCGATCGCATCCTACACGAATGCTTTGGAAGTAACAACTAAAGACGCCTTCCCGCAAGATTGGGCGACAACGCAAAATAATTTGGGGACTGCTTACTGTAACAGAATACGCGGGGAGAAAGCACAAAATATAGAATTGGCGATCGCATCCTACACGAATGCTTTGGAAGTAACAACTAAAGACGCCTTCCCGCAACAATGGGCGACAACGCAAAATAATTTGGGGAATGCTTACTCTGACAGAATACGCGGGGACAAAGCACAAAATATAGAATTGGCGATCGCATCCTACACGAATGCTTTGGAAGTAAGAACTAAAGACGCCTTCCCGCAACAATGGGCGACAACGCAAAATAATTTGGGGACTGCTTACTCTGACAGAATACGCGGGGACAAAGCACAAAATATAGAATTGGCGATCGCATCCTACACGAATGCTTTGGAAGTAACAACTAAAGACGCCTTCCCGCAACAATGGGCGACAACGCAAAATAATTTGGTGGCTGCTTACTCTGAGAGAATACGCGGGGACAAAGCACAAAATATAGAATTGGCGATCGCATCCTACACGAATGCTTTGGAAGTAATAACTAAAGACGCCTTCCCGCAAGATTGGGCGATGACGCAAAATAATTTGGCGATTGCTTACTCTGAGAGAATACGCGGGGACAAAGCACAAAATTTGGAATTGGCGATCGCATCCTACACGAATGCTTTGGAAGTAATAACTAAAGACGCCTTCCCGCAACAATGGGCGACAACGCAAAATAATTTGGCGGCTGCTTACTCTGAGAGAATACGCGGGGACAAAGCACAAAATATAGAACTTGCGATCGCATCTTACACTGCTGCTTTGGAAGTAACAACCCACGACGCCTTCCCCCAAGATTGGGCGAAGACGCAAAATAATTTGGCGATTGCTTACCTTTACAGAATTAGAGGGGAGCGGGCTGAGAATTTAGAGCAGGCGATCGCTTGTTTGCAAGAAGCTCTGAAAGTTTATACTTTTGACGCTTTTCTCCAAGATTGGGCTGCAACGCAAAATAATCTCGCTATTGCTTACAGTGACAGAATCAGAGGTGATAGAGCCGAAAATTTAGAAAGGGCGATCAGCTGTTATCGAGAGTCCTTAAAAATTCTTACTCTTGACGCTTTTCCCTATGACTGGGCAAGGACGCAAAATAATCTGGGTGCTGCTTACAATAATAGAATTAAAGGAGAGAAGGCAGAGAATATAGAAACCGCAATTTCCTGTTATAAAGAGTCCTTAAAAGTTCGTACTTTTGATGCTTTTCCCTATGACTGGGCAACCACTCAAAATAATCTAGGCAATGCTTACAGCAACCGCATTTGGGGAGACAAAGCAAATAATATAGAAAGCGCGATCGCCTGTTACCAAAAAGCTTTACAAGTTTATACCCGTGAAGGTTTCCCGATTGATTGGGCAAGAACACAATATAATTTAGGGAATACTCTTAGAGAGCGTTTTAAGCTTCTCGGCAAAGTAGAAGATATCCAACAAGCAATTGCAGCTTATAAACTTGCGAGCGCAGTTATTCAAGAAACAGAAAATAAGGGATTACTTTTCAATTACTCATATCAGTTAAGAAAAGCTTTAGTTGAAGGAGGATACTATACAGAAGCAATTGAAAACTTGCAAGCCTCTCAGCAAATTTATCAACAACAAAAAGATATCGCTAGTTTAGCCTCAACTTTATTTGAACTTGCCCGTCTCTACCATCTGACTGGAAGACTAGAACAAGCTAGGCTCTATTTTAAGGATTCTTTGCGGCTATTTCGTCGTTTACAGGATGAGGATAAAATTGCTGCTGCTACGACAGCACTTGGCAATTTAGAAATACAAATAGGCAAGATACCCCAAGCTTTTATCCATTTAAGAGAGGCACAAAAATTTTATCAAGAAAAAGACAATTCAGAGCGACTAGAAGAAATCAATCATTTACTACAAATTTTGCAACAAGCTTAAGATGTCAAGACTCAGCCACTATCAATCAACTCTCAAAAAATGGGGGCTTCAAGAAAATCCGTTTCGGGCTACTCCTCCAGATGATCCTCAGAAACTCGCGCAAATTTTTTATGGACGAGATAGTGCTTTAGAAGTGGCTATTCCTGCACTTTATGAAGGACGTAATATCCTCGTGAGGGGAGCTTGGGGAATTGGAAAAACTGCCTTAATTCTCAATTTAATCTATCAGTTACAGCAGGAAGTAGCAGAGTTAGATGAAAAGATGTTAGTTCTCTATCTCAGCAGTATTCCTGGAGAAAGCCCAACAGAGTTTTATCGTGCTTTACTATTAGCTGTCGCAGATAGTTTAGCAGACACCGATGAAGAAGCCCAAGACATTGCTAATACAGTTTTAGGCTTCTCAGTACAACGCACTAAAACCACAACTGACGGACAAGTTAAATTAGGATTAGTATCTTTCGGAATCAAGCAAGAATCTCCGTCTAATCAACTGACTCCTACTACTAATGCCGAACCCTATCCCTTGCTAATTCGTTTACTTAATCAAGCAGAAGAAATTTATCCTCGTATTGTCATTGCAATAGACGACTTTGACAAAAAAGACCCAATTGTAGTGCAGAGTATTTTAGAAGGTAGCTTGGATCTATTCCGCATGGGGAAACACAGGGGATTTATCATGACGGGAAGGGGATTTACCGACCTCCAAGAAGCAACATTAAAAGCTCTCGGCATCTTTTCTGAAGATATTCCCCTTGAACCAATGAGTCAGGATGCTTTACGTCAAATTGCTATTAACTATCTCAACAGTGCCAGAAAATCTCAGCGAAGTGACCCTCATCCTTTTAAAGAAGAAGTGATCAAATTAATTACTGGTTATGCTCAAGGAGTTCCTCGACAGTTTAACACTATCTGTGAAAAAGTATTACGTAAGGCAGCTTCAGCAGGATATGAAATTATTGATGAAACTGCCTTTGGTTCAATTTGGCAAACTCTCCAGCAAGAATTTACCTATTCTCTCAGTCCTCAGCTTCGTCATCTGCTATACGTTGCTTATCAAGCAGGTGGAATTAGTGAAGATATTTCTGATCAAGATTTAGATAAACTTGATGCTGTAACCTTTGTGGCGCTCTTACCCCAACTTAAATCTATGGAAGAACAAGGACTGTTAATCCGTCAAGAAGATGAAAGCGGTTTTCGTTTTTTTCCCTCTCAATTATTTCAACCTGAATTACGTCCTGAATCTAAATCCGAGTAAGGGTTAGAACAAGTTATCCTACTCACACGACATCAATAGTAGGAATAATTTTGCTCTGCGATCGCCCTTGATGGACACTCCCTGCGATCGCGCAAATTTTTTGGACAACCAGAAAAATTCACCTGGAGACGCTGGTTAATTTCATGCTTTTTTCTGGTATAATTACATATTGATTCATACTCTGCACTAGCAGGTTGCGGTGTATTAAAATCCAAGCTTAGCTTTCGCTTCCTCCCAACTGATATGATAGTTTCTCCCCGTTCCGCTTGGGCTATGCTTTCTTGTAGCTGATGGATAAACTCATGGTCAGAGAGGACAGACAGCGTTTCCATAAGAGATTCAAATTGGTCGAAACTTAGTGCAGCCATCACGGGTTTACCATGCTTGGTGATTATGACTGGCTCGTCCTTTAACTCATCTGGTAAATTCAACAGTTGTTGTTGAGCTTCTGTAATAGTTAAGTATTTTGGCATATGGAATTAGTATACATTATAATATACATTTTCTTGTAGCATTAAAGTACCTCCCCTTTCCTATCTTCACTTCACGTCCTTTACATCTACGCGCATCTATGGGAAAGACTTAGCCAAGAAACACGACTCACACAATTTCCTGTAAGAGCGATGACCTTTGCGCTAAAGTGTCAAATGCAAGTACAAGCTCTAGCACTGAGGAGGAAGCGATGAAAGCAGTCTTAATGACAGCAGCTGGCAATCCCGAAGTTCTGCAAGTACAGGATGTGCAAAATCCTGCCGTTCCTGTGGGAGAAACAGAACTTCTGGTACACTTACGAGCAGCAGGTATTAACCCTATTGACACGAAACTTCGTAAACGTGGCACTTTTTATCCCGATAAAATGCCTGCTATTTTGGGATGTGATGGTGCAGGTGTTGTCGAAGCTGTAGGTGCTGGCGTTCAGAAATTTCGCGTAGGTGATGAAGTTTATTTTTGTCATGGTGGCATAGGTGGACACCAAGGCAATTATGCTGAATATACGACAGTTGATGAGCGATTTGTTGCCCGTAAACCGGCTTCTGTATCGTTTGCAGAAGCAGCAGCAGCGCCGTTAGTGCTCATCACCGCTTGGGAAGCTTTATACGAACGGGGACGCTTGGAACCTGGAGAACGGGTATTGATTCATGCTGGTGCTGGTGGCGTCGGTCATGTAGCAATTCAATTGGCGAAGCTCAAAGGTGCTGATGTTTGCACGACTGTGAGTAATCAGGAAAAAGCAGATTTCGTTCAGAAACTCGGTGCTGACTATGTCATTCTTTACAAAGAAACAGACTTTGTGCAAGCAGCACTAGATTGGACAAACGGGGAAGGTGTAGATTTAGCTTTTGACACCGTGGGTGGAGAGACTTTTCATAAAACTTTTCCAGCAGTGAGAGTTTATGGTGACATCGTAACCATTCTAGAACCAGATGCCAAGACTGTTTGGAAAACTGCCAGACAACGTAATCTCCGCATTGGTTTAGAATTAATGTTGACACCAATGTCGCAAAGAATTGTAGAAGCGCAACAGCATCAAGCAGAAATTTTAGAACAGTGTGCGAAATGGATTGATGCAGGCAAATTGCAAATCCAAGTTAGTCATACTTTTTCACTAGAAGAAGCACGATCAGCTCACCATTTGCTAGAAACTGGATCTATGACAGGTAAAATTGTTTTGCTAGTAGAAGATAATTGATACGAATACTGTTTTGGTAAATTCTCATTTACTCGTTCCCTGGCTCTGCCAAGGAATAAAAACTAGGAGGCTCCGCCTCGCCACATACAAATGGAGGCAGAGCTTCTTTGAATGCATAACCAGGCAAGAGGAGCCTGGGAACGAAGCTATCTGGGTAGATTGGCTCAAAACAGCTGGCTGGTTAATGACCTTGTGTACACTGTTATTTTTTTCACTATCCTTACCTGCGTGGGGCGCACCTACACAAACAGAACGCACTCCTTTAACCATAGAATTGTTGCAAGAGCGACTGCATACACCCGTTATCCGCGAAGGCAATGTTGTAGTAGATTTACAGCAGACGCTGATAGATTTACGACCAGAAAATGCAAGCTTTCGGGATATGTTCTATCAAATTTTGCGAAAAGAACTGCAAAAAGCAGGCTCAAAACCTTTGGGTTTGGATTTGAGTCATTCTCTTATTCAGGGAGATTTTTCTGGCAGTGATTTAGGTTTGAGAACACCTCTATATGCTCAAGCTATTGCCCCTATTTTCACCTCAACTGAACAAGAACAACTAGAACGTCTACGCGGGGTTTGCTTGGAGTCGCTTGCCTTGACTTTACCTAGTTCCAAAGATTGTAAGTCACTTTTGGCAACTGAGTTACCTTCATCCAGTGAAATCAGTGTTTTCCGTGGTTCGCTAACACTGGTAGAAACTCGCTTTAACGGAACCGTGCAATTTGTTAATACATTTTTTCTTCAATCTGTGGATGCCCAAGGTGCTATTTTTAATCAACAAGCAAATTGGACTGAAACAAGATTTAGCCGTACAGCTAGTTTTGCTAGTGCAGCTTTTAAGAAAGAAAGCCAGTTCCAAGGCAGTATATTCTTTGATAAAGCTAATTTTAAACAAACGCAATTTCAGCAAAACACAAATTTCCAAGACAGCAATTTTGGGGATACAGCCAATTTCAATCAGGCAAATTTTAAGCAGTTGGCTAAATTCAGTCGCGTACAATGGCAAGGAAATGCTGATTTTTCTAATGTACGTTTTTCCGAGCAAGCACAGTTTACTAAAGCTATTTTCAAACAGTTTCTCTTCTTTGTAGAAGCAACATTTGAGCAAGCTGTGAGCTTTCGGGAATCACAGTTTAACCAACTCGTGAATCTGCAAGGTGCTAGCATTGTCAACCAAGCAGATTTTAGTGATGCTGGATTTGCAAAAGCTGCTTGTTTAAATATCTCCGGCTTGATTTTTAACTCTAATCAAGCAAAAATTTTAGGCAATCCAGGTCAAATTGGCAAAATGCTTGTCGTACCTAGTTTACTAGGTAATCAAAGCGTCTTGCGGAATTTAGGGCAAAATTTCCGTCAGTTGCAGCAAATTGGCGATGCTAATCAGTTGGAGTACACAAAGCAGCGTCTGCGACTGAAGGATTTAAGCCGTCGTTTGGTTGGTACAAATATAAACAGTGCTTCCCAAGAACGTTTGATGAATTTGGGTTTTTCGGCAATTCAAGCAGAAGCGATCGCTCACCGTCGTCTTCAACAACCATTTCATAACAAAAGTGAGTTACTCGCTCTAGCAGATATAGATTATGACACATACACGCGAGTCAGTTCTGAGTTAATCGTTGGCGAATCCCTCTCACCATTTGGGTGGTTACTGGAAGCATGGAGTTGGCTAATGTTGAGTTTGTTGCTGCTGCTTTCTGGGTATGGTACGAATTTTTGCTTAGTGCTTGGTATCGGATTGATTGCGATCGCCTACTTCGGATTACTGTTTTGGCTTATTGATCGTTTCCGCCGCTTGCTTCCAGTACCAATTATTCCTACAAGCTACGAAACCGCTTGGATGCTGACTAGTTTTAGCCTACTTTTACTGTTCGGGATCTTAGCTATCTTTCGCACAGCAGAACAGTCTTGGCTAACACTGGGGTGTCTTTTCATCATCATCTTCCCTTTGCCAACGGTTTGGTTATTCCAACTTTACCAACAAGGTCGTTATCATAACTTGATGGACGTTTCCTACTTCACAGAAGATGGGACTTTGCGGCAATTACGATTACTCATTGGACGTTTGCCAGTGATACCCAGGTATGAATTGTTTCGTGAGCGATATCTACCTTTGTTGTGCGATCGCCGTTGGAATTGGCTCAATTATTACGACTTTAGCCTCAACAACTTTCTGAGATTAGGCTTTAATGACATTCGCTTGCGAGACGAACACCTTCCAGGCATCATCGCGACACTGGCATGGTATCAGTGGATTTTGGGTATACTTTACATCACTCTCCTTTTGTGGACTCTTTCTCGCACAATTCCGGGATTGAACTTGCTGATTTACTTGAAGTAATACTTTGGTGAAGCCAATAGTTATGACCTGTCGATTAACCGCTATAAAGAAAGTATGAGCCGCCCAAGGTGATTTTGCAGAAGCTGCGAGATTTAGAAGATGAAATAGGGGGAGATTTGGATGCTTTGGAGGAGTTGCTGGGATGAGCCGTCAGGAATTTTCCGATGACAAGATTTTATTTGAAGTCTGAGACTCCGCTTGGCTTTTATGTCCGCACGACAGTCAGTTATTGGGAACTCATTACAACCGTTAAGCACCCCATTATGCGAGGACGGGAAGTTGATATTCAAACTACACTCAGCGAACCCGATGAAATTCGTTTGAGCAAAAGCGATCAACAGGTTTACTTGTTTTATCGTTCGGATGGTGAGAAGCGATGGGTTTGTGCTGTGACGAAACGGCTCAACGGTGAAAGTTTTTTGATAACAGCATATAGAACAGGTGCGATTAAAGAAGGAGAAGTTATATGGCACAAGTAAAAGTGTTTCACGACAAAACTGGGAATACTCTCGTTGTCTGGTTTGGCAATCCTGAAGATGAATATGAGGTTGAAGAAACCGGGGACGAGGTGGTGTTGATGAAGGACAAAGACGGGAAGGTTATTGGTTTTGAAAAGCTCAATTTTATCTCTGCTGCATCTGAACCTATAGAAGTGGCGTTTGAGACGTTTGCAATATAGTGACTTTATGGAGCTTAACCGTCAATTGCAGCAAATTGGCGATGCGAATCAGTTGGAATATACAAATGTTGTGCGTAAACGCTGCATCGGTGAGGGAGTCGCAGTCTTGGCGGTTCCCGTCGATTGCGAACTCCCGAACCCGTTCGCCCTTGGCGTTCCCGAAGGGTAGGGCTTGTCGTCAGACATCGCCGTTGGAATTGGCTCAATTATTACGACTTTAGCCTCAACAACTTTCTGAGATTAGGCTTTAATGACATTCGCTTGCGAGACGAACAGTTGAAGCAACAACTAGAAGATGAGCTTTTCGAGCAATTGTTAGAAGAGAAAATTCAAAATATTAATGTCAAGCTTCAGGTAAAATTTTAGTGATAAATTATGAACTTACGCTGGGAAGAGTTGCCTTTTTGCTTGCTAACTCCTGAGCAGCAAATGGAATTGAAAAATCAAGCAAAAACTGGTCATTATCAGACAGGAAATATAATTTGGTCTACAGATGAACCTGGAAGCCAATTTTTAATTATTTCAGGAAATGTGCGTTTTAGAGAAGATGGAAAACCTCAGTCATTAGCAACTTTAAAATCAGGAGATTGGTTTGGGGATTTACTAGAGTTTTCTGGACAATTTAAAGCTGTGGCAAAAGATTCTGTGGAGGTGGTAAGCTAAGAACTGTTTTCTCCCGCATTACAATGTCTCCAGTAGCACGCATACTAGGAGTTATCATTTTATATCCATCCCCTACTTTCAAGACAAATTTATTGAGTTTAATCCTGGTCGGAGAAACTCCCTTACCCGAATTTTTATCCTTAGTAACTGCATTAAGCTAATGTCAACGACTTCGCCATCAATACAATATTATTTGAAAATAGTAAAAACGTTTTACGGGGTAGGAAATTGCAAGGGAAAAACTAACTCTGTAAGCCAGCTTCAAAAATTTCTTGTACGGTTAAATTCAATTCAGGAAATGTAGGTGACACAATGCGTTCCCCTTTCCTAAACTGGCTAACTTGGTATTCACCTTCCACCAGTTGATAAATTGAAATAGTTGGTTGTTTGGGGTTACCGATAAACCGCCTTCCACCCAAGCCAAGATAATCGACAATCCAATATTCGGGAATACCAATTTCCTCATAATCGCCAGCTTTATCAAGATAATCATCGCGCCAGTTAGTACTGACAACTTCTACAACTAATGGAATTGATTCACCGTAACTAACTGTTGATTGATTTTTCCATCTCGGTTCTGTTGCTAAATTAGGACGGTTTAACAACAGTATATCTGGCGAGTAACCTGTTTCACTGTCAGGCGGTTTGACTAAAGCTGTTTTGGGTATTCGATAAGGCAAGTTTAAACGGGTATATTCTGTAACTAATTTTTCAACCAAAAAACCAACAATATCTTCATGGTCGCCTAATGGTTGTGACATCTCAACAATTACCCCGTTGTGTAGTTCATAACGTCCGTTGTCTGGTTTCCAATTTACAAATTCTTCAAACGTTACTAGTTTGGGTAGGGCTTGAGTCATATATACCTCAGATAACTCTTGTTCAGATCCCCGACTTCTTTCAGAAGTCGGGGATCTTATTTCGACGATTCACTTAACAGAAAACACCTCATCAAATTTGCGAGTAACCGGCTCAATCAACAAGCTCAAAATCGACTTTTGCCGCATCACAATTTCCCCATTAGCATTCATCCCAGGAGTTAATGTCTTATCTTGACCCCGCCTTCTAATGGTGACTTTATGGAGTTTAATCCTGGTTGGATAAACCTCCTTGCCCGAATTCTTATCCTTCACAACTGCGTAGGGACTAACGTAAACCACAGTCCCTTCAATCACACCATATTCTTGATAAGGAAAAGCTTCAATCTTCACCTTTGCATTCATCTTTTCATCAACAAATCCCCGATATTGATTTGGCAAATCAACTTCTAGCAAAGGTTCTTTCCCTTCTGGCAAAATTGACAATAACTCCTCACCAGGTTGCACTGTTCCCTGACTTGGATTGACTTTGATGTTATAAACTCTGCCAGCAATTGGAGCTGTAATAGTTTGATTTTGCCGCTGATTTTTAGCTTGAGCTAGTTGCCTTTCAACAGACTGCAATTCCTCACGGCGCTTGCTCAAATCAGAAAGGGGTCCAGTTTTATAATTTTGCTTCAGTTGCTGGATATTTTGCTCTTTGGCAGCAATACTTTTTTCTAAGTCTTTGACTTTATCTTGAGCATGTTCGTAATCTTGTCGCGGGATAGCACCCCTGAGACTACGCAACCTATTGACATCCCGTTGAGCCGCTTTAAGATTAACTCGCAAACCGGAAAGTTCAATTTCTGCCTGCTTAATGCTTGCTTTCTGGCTTTCTTCTGCTGCTTTGCTACGACTCTGGATGTCTTGCTTAATCAATTGAGCTTGGTTGTTTAGCCTTTGAATATCCGCTTGGGACGATTTTGAGTCCAGTGCTACTAAAATGTCACCTTTTTGTACAGGCTGACCTTCTGTAACCTTAGTTTTGTTGATATATTTAATTTTGCCACTACTAGGCGATCGCACTGGCTGCACGTCTTGCTCACCCGGAATTAACTTACCTGGAGCCACAGCCACTTCATCGACTTTACTCAAACCAGCCCAGGCGATCGCGCCAAACACTGCTAAACTTAAGGTTACGCCTACCAATCTTGTGTATAGCGGGGGTAGCCCTTGCACTGCCTTACCTAATTCATAATCTAGGTAAGCATCTGGTGGGTTAGCAAATTGCTCTCTTGTCTGCCGTGCTTGAGCAGGAGATGAGGCTGAGGGCTGCTTCATAATTCTTGCAGCTTATTGTACAGTTCTCGCAGATTCTTTTATAGTATCACTTGCTTGGGTGTAGTATTCCTCGGTAAAGTAGTAGTGGCTCAAACTTAAATTTTTAGGAAGAACTGCATTCACCACTTGTCCCAAGACATTCTGACCAGATTTTTCCAAAAGCTCTTTCGCAAAAGCGGCATTAACAGAATCAACAACCCCAGGTCGAACGACCAACAAAACACCGTCAGCCATTTGACCCAGAGTAGCAGCATCAGCGGCAACTGTTAATGAGGGAGCATCAATGATAACAAAGTCGTAGTTGGCAGCAAAATTTTCCATCAACCCAGCCATTCGTTTCGAGTCGAGGAGCGATGCTGGAGAGGGAGGCACGACTCCAGAAGTGAGGACATATAAATTATCCATGACTGATGCTACTGCTGTCCAGATTTCAGCCTGACCGACAATCACATTACTCAAACCTGGGCTATTTGGCAGTTCCCATATGTGATGCTGAACTGGACGGTGCAAATCCCCATCTACCAGTAAAACTTTACGCTCTCTTTGAGCCATTGCTATAGCTAAATTGGCTGCAACTGTTGACTTACCTTCTTTGGGTACAGAGCTGGTAACAACGATAACTTTTATCTGTTTATCAGCACTCGTATACTTCAAATTCGCCCGCAGCATCCGGAAAGCTTCACTAATTGGGGAACGAGGAAGATCCCTAACAACAAGCTGATACGTTAATTCTGACTCTTGATTGCCGCGAGTAGATTTTTTAGACTTACTAAAGGCAGGAATAACCCCTAATAAGGTCAATCCCAGTAATTCTTTTGCCTCATCAACAGTCTTGATTGATTTATCTCTTGCTTCCAAAAGATATATAGTCGCTAAGGAAGCTAAAATAGCTAGTAGACCTGAACTCAGATATGCAACTATAGGAGAAGTAATAGGCTCTAGAGGGACTTGAGCCTTGGATATTATGCTGGCGTTACCTAAGTTCTGATTTTCTGCTATTCGGCTCTCTTGTAGCTTTTGTAGCAGAAGTGAATAGGTCGATTGGGCTGCTTGTACTTTGCGTTCTAACTGGCGCTGTTGTTGCTCCAATTTGGGTAGACTGTTAAGCCGTTGCTTATAAGTAGCTTGCAATTTAGATAAAGTAGCGACTTGACTAGCTAAACCCTGACGGGTTGATTCTAATTTGACGAGATCAGCAGTGAGTTGTTGCTTTAGCTGTCCAACCTGGAAGTTACCATTCTGTTTTAGTTGAGTCGTTCCTGCAACCTCTTTTACTCGCTGTTGTAGTATTCCTTTTAAGGCATCTAACTTACTTTCTAAACTAATGATTTCAGGATGGGTTTCTTGGAGAAGTGTGCGCTTAGTTGCAAGTTGAGACTCTAGCTGCTGGATTTCTTTGATGGTATCTTGCACTCCAGAAGATTGGCTAAGGGAAGCTGTTACTACCGCCTCTTGGGGATTCATGCCCAATTGCTTGCGAATCGTTTCTGCCTGGGAGTCGATATCAGCAATTTGAGATTGAGTTGCAATAATTTGCTTTTGCAAGTCTGTAATCACTTCAACTGCCTTATTTGCTTCTTCTTGCAGAGCAACAATTTTGTTCTTTTCTTTGAACCGGGCTAGTTGAGCTTCTGCTTGGCGGACAATCCATTCAGCTTGTGGTATCTGTTTTTCTATAAATTTGCGGGCAGCCGCCGCTTGGGTTCTGTTGTAAGATACATTGTGTTCTAAATAGACAGCTATCAGCGTATTAACAACCTGTGCAGTTCTTTCAGGGTTCGTATCCTTGTAAGAAACTTTGAGAACGTCAGTTTTCTGAATATCATTTACAGTCAACCGTTGAAGAAATTCCTTGAGTTTTAGGGGTTCGCCTTTGTTGTCTTTCAGGCTTAGTCTGTCTATGGTAGTTTTTACCACAGGCACAGAAAGTAAAACTTCTGCCTCTGTATTTAAAGGATTAGTTTTATCTTGCACTAGTGGTTCTAACTTGCCTATTTCTGTTCCCACTCCTGTTAGGGAAGAAGTCGTATTTATCCTTTGAAACCGCAGCTTTCCTTCCGCTACATAAGAAGGTTTTCTCAAAAATGAAACCATTAAAGAAATTAAAAAAGTTGTACAAAAGATTCCTAAAACAGGCACCCAACGGCGCTGCAGAATTGGCAAATATTTGTCAAATCTTGAAAGAGATTCCTGTGATGCCATAAAGAAACTTTTTTTACTTGCTTAGTCTTGATAAATACATACATTACTAAATATGGAAACTAGTATAGTCTAAATGCTATATCAGAAATAAATTTTTCGAGTGTCAGAAGATATTGCTGCGATCGCCTGAATCACTCGGTCTAAGTCTTCAGTTGTGAGATTAGATCCAGAAGGTAAGCAAAGACCCCTTGCAAATAAATCTTCAGCCACTTCACCTCCTATACATTCACAACATTCGGCAAACACAGGCTGTAAGTGCAACGGCTTCCACACAGGACGTGTTTCTATTTGCTCCAAGGCAAGTGCTAAACGGACTTGTTCTCTATCTGCCCCAAACGCCTTGGGGTCTATTGTCAGACAGGTCAGCCAGCGGGTAGCATATCCAAAAGTGGCTTCTGGCATGAATTCTATTCCTGGTAGATTTCCCAAAGCACAGGCGTAAATTTCATAGTTGTGTCGCCTAGCGGTGACTCGCTCGTTCAAAACACGCAACTGACCACGACCAATGCCAGCCAAAACATTGCTCAGTCGGTAGTTGTAGCCTATTTCCGAGTGTTGGTAATGTGGAGCCGGATCGCGTGCTTGGGTTGCTAAAAAACGGGCTTTTGCCACCAGTTGTGCATCATCGGAAACCAACATTCCGCCGCCAGAGGTTGTGATGATTTTATTGCCATTGAAGGAGAAAATGCCAATGCGCCCGAAAGTTCCAGGAGAACGCCCTTTGTAAGTAGCTCCCAAAGATTCGGCAGCATCTTCAATTAAGGGAACCTCATACTGATGACAAGCTTCCACAATCGGGTTAATATCGGCACTTTGACCGTACAAATGGACAACGACAACGGCTTTGGGTAATTTGCCAATGTGTGCGTGTTTGTCTAACGCTTCCCGTAACAAATCGGGATTCATGTTCCAAGAAGTGCGATCGCTATCAATGAATACTGGTTTTGCCCCTAAGTAGGTAATTGGGTTGGCGGTGGCTGCGAATGTCAGGGTAGAGCAAAAAACTTCATCCCCAGACTCAACACCAATTAATCGTAAAGCCAAATGGAGCGCCGCTGTACCAGAACTCACAGCAGCTGCATAACCTGCTCCAGTGACTTGACAAAATTCTTGCTCGAAAGCATCTATATGGGGACCAACAGGAGCTATCCAGTTCGTGTCAAACGCTTCTAGGACGAATTCTAGTTCGCGATCGCCCATATGAGGTGTTGATAGGAGAATTGGTTTCGTCATTTTTACCTTGTCATTCAATCAGATTTAAGCTCGATACATTGGAAAATAATTATTCTTTGGTATCCACTCGTATCCTGTAGATTTCATCATAGTCATTTTATTGTTAACTAATTTATCGTACAAGTCGGAACAAAATATCCGGAATCCTACAAAAAAAGGTATATTTCCATTTGGAGCAAATGCCAGTTTATATTGATAAATTCCATCCTCGCCTTCATACCCTCCTCCTAAGATAAAACGATGTTTTCCCTGATTTTTAGCCCAGAGAATTATCTCGTACTTTAACAAATCGTTTGGACGGAGGTCGAAGCAACTGCTGTCAGTTCCTCCAAGGAATGAATAAACATTATGAGCTGACACCAAAACTAACTCTGTGGAAATGATCTTTTCATTGTGGATGGCATGAAAGTACATGAATTGCCCAGGAAGTGTTTGATGAATTTGCTCGAAGTAGGAGCGCGGGAAATAATATCCTTTACTGGCGTTACGTCGTGTCATGGTATCTTCGTACAGACTCAAAAAATCATCAAGCTTTTTGCCTGTTGAGTCTAACTCCACCTGTACCCCATTGCCCTTGGCTCTATTAACGTTTTTTCGCACCTTATGCTTAACATCCATCCAAAGAGAATCTGTGTCAAGGTCTAGGCTGCGGACAACATTTTGCTGTCTGTGTTCCTCCTTACCTGGATAACTCAATAAAGTGTCGCGAAATAAAGAGAATCGTACAAACTCAGACACTATGTTTTGCTGGGTTGCCCAACCGTCAAAATTTGCCCAAAATTTCTCTGCGATACTCTGGACATCTCCATGTCCCCACACGTACGGTCCACCATATCCATATGGTGTGATAATGTCTGCCACCGGACCAACATCTGAACTCCACAAAGGTTCAAAAGTCAAGTCCCGAAGAATAAATGGATAAAGGACGCAGGTGTCAGTTGTTTGCCAGCAAGCACAGTAGGCGCGACTTTTTTTGCCATCTGTGTAAAGCTTCACATAATTTGGATGGGCGTGGACTTCTCGCTGGGACCATGACTCCCACAACGCTATCCACTCTTCGGTATCCTGCAAATTAGCAGTGTCCCAAACTTGAAAACAAGAGTGCTGATTCTTAAAAGCTTCTGTGCCAATTTTAACTTGCATAAAAAATTTACTTTCAATTCTTTAATTTAAGTGGCAGCAATATGGTCATACGTTTTGAGAAATTCAGTAATATTTGACACTATCCGCTCAATATCATCCAAAGAATAACGCTGATCAGTGGGGATTGTCAAAATACGATTTGACAAATCTATTGCCATAGAATCATTTGCAGAAAATCCTTTAAAAGGTTGTTGCCAATGAACTGTGGCAAAAATATTTTGACTAATTAAGAATTTGCGTAGACCTTCGCGAACTTCATTATTTGCACAAACAAGAATGCTGTTAAAAGGTACTGCTCCACTGGACCAGGTTGTGAAAAGAGGTTTACAGTTGGAATGGGTCTCGGTTAAGAGCAAATAGAAAAATTGCTTGATGTTTAATTCTCGTTTTTTCCTCAACTCGGAAATATTCAAGTAATTCAGAATGTTAGAAGTGAAGCTTGAAGCCGCAGAACTAGTTTCCGCATTTAGAGCTTGTTCCCCTTCAATTTGAAACATTCGATAGGCATCTTTGGAAATATTTGCACCACTTAAATAAGCTCGCTTCAATAGCATTGCAATAAGTTTTTTATAAGCACCTGATGGTTCACCTAAAGCAGGTTGTGGCAGTTGAAGCTTTTGCGGAGACCAGATAATTGCTCCGTCAGGAATTGGCAGTGTTTTTCGCACAGATGCCATAGCGTAATGAGCCGTACTTTGCTGTGCCCAAGGCGAGATTGGGTCGTGGGTATGGTCTTCTATTAAGATAATGTCTTTATGCTGGCTAGCCCAATCTTGCCAAACTTTTCCTTCTTTGATACCAAAGAGATTGACTGACAGTACTAAATCCCCTGGCAAAGGATTGAGGGAGTTAAAGTCGGGAAGTAGTTCGGTAGGCATATCGCGATACCAACATAACTCGAACACTTTGCTGAGATCGGCTGCGACATCCATGCAGAAGAACGAAGGCAGATGCAACCTTAATCTACTTTGATGACGTTTAAATAGAGGTGGAAGAGATAATAGTATGGAACGACCTGTGGAAAACAGTTTGTGTGTTTCGGGAAAAAAAGTTTTTGATAGCGATGATGTGACAGTATCATTCGACCAATCAAATTCAGAGCCTACTTCCCATCGTTTTTCTTTAAGCACGCTCAAACACCTCCTGCGATTTTACTGTTAGTCGTCGCAGATAAAAATTTGATACATTCTGCAAGTTGATTGACCATAACTTTCAACGCATCTGATTCCACATCTTGGTGAACGGGAAGATTGAGAATGTGTCGAGCCAACTGGTGTGAGACTGGAAACTCTTCTAAGGTGATCTGCTCAATCATTGTGTGGTACAAGCTGACAACTCCAAACCCTGCTTGGTTCATCGCAAAATAAAGTTGATCTCTCGACACGTTACGAATCAGTACAGGATAGGTTTGCGGCACTTCACCCGCTTGAGGTTTATCCCAAAGTGGCTCCACTTCGTCTCGTAATGGCTCTAAAAGCTGGGAAAGCAGTTCTGCGTTTTGGCATCGACGATGGGATATTTCCTTGATGTCGTATTCCCAAGGCGAAGGGAGGTGAATTTCAGCCCAAAGCTCTGAGTTGAGCAAAGACTCTTGTCCCGAGTTGACAACAAGCATCCCACCTTCTTTAAGCGGTAGCATCTTGTGAAGCGAGAAAATGCAAGCATCGCCTAGACGACCAGATGCACCTCCGACTAAATCTGTCAACATGGCGTGTGCTTCATCTTCTAATACCAGAGCACCATAACTGCGAGCCAACTTGATCGCCTTGACGTAGTTGGGGTCTACATAGCCGAAATAGTGAATCAAGACCAATACTTTGACTTTGTGAGTTTGAAAAAGTTGCTCTAGGTGATCCAAGTCAATATGCAGTCGGCGATCAACTTTGTAGAAGGCGTAAGACAGCCCAAGTTCCGCAATCGGATCAAAAACACCAGAACCTTCGCGTGATGACCACCCTATGTAAGCAGGTAGCAGCACTTTCTCATCTGCCTGGGGTAACACAGCTTTGAGGAATGCGAAGAAAGCTGAACGGGCGTTAGTGAATGTGAAACATGACCTACGAAATCCATTGGATTGATGTGCCAGTTTTTCGATATACACAATTAGTTCTCCTGAATAAGTTATTGGCAAATAAAAGGTGTTCCAAATGATTTTTTCAGGTTCTGTCATTTAAGCTTTCAGTTTGTGTACCTCGAAATTCTTCCATTGCAATGTAACCCTGTTGGCTAATTCCTTCTTTTTTGATAACTTTCCAAATCGTAAGAATTAAAATCTTCAAGTCTAGCCACAAACTCCAATGATCGACATACCAGACATCAAGTTGGAACTTCTTTTCCCAAGAGATGCTATTGCGACCGTTGATCTGTGCCCAACCTGTGATACCTGGTTTCACTTCGTGGCGACGTGCTTGTTCTGGGGTGTAGCGCTCTAAGTATCTTGCGTGTAGAGGGCGGGGACCAACAAAGCTCATCTCACCTTTGAGAACGTTCCACAGCTGAGGGAGTTCGTCCAAACTCGTTTTACGCAGAAAATAACCAACAGCTGTGATGCGTTGGTCATCAGGTAGTAGTTTGCCTTGAGAGTCACGATTATTGGTCATGCTGCGAAACTTATAGAATTTGAAAATGTGGCTACCTTTACCAGGACGGGCTTCGGTGTAAAAAATTGGACGACCTATTTGAAAATAAACAGCGATCGCAAGTACCAACATCACAGGAGAAAAAACTAACAGAGCGATCGCTGCGACAAATCTATCTAATACAAACTTGATTAATCTGCTATGTTTTGTTAAACGAACATTCTGAAACTGTTGAGCAAACATAAATACCTCCTTAATTTTTTTCAGAAATCAGAAATATTATTTTTTTTAGCCCTAACAAGGAAAGCTTATCTTCTTTGTTTTTAATCAGCATAAAAATCTAAAAAATTTATAGAAAAAATATTTTTTGAATCAAAATTCCGGGTATTTTCGGTTGCGTAAAATTGGGAGATATTACCTTCATTTTTGTCATTTCTTCAGGGAAACAAAACCCCTAATTCTAGATAGAATTTCTCAAGTCGTTGGAAAACGAGCCGCTCATCGTACTCAGCCTCAACCCGTTGACGACCTGCTCTCCCATAAGCTTGTTGCAATTTAGGATTAGACAATAATGCTCCCAAAGCCTCAGCTAACTTTTCACTATTTTGAGAAGGCACAATGAAGCCTGTTTTTCCACTCACTACCGCTTCTCGACAGCCTCGAATATCTGTGGCGACAACTGGTAAACCCATCGACATGGCTTCCAGGATAGAACGTGGTAATCCTTCATGAGTGAAGGTAGGTAGGGTAAAGATATCTAGAAGACCTAAAAGCTCTGGTATATCTTGGCGATCGCCTGTCAGGGTGACGTGACTCTCAATTCCAAGGGTGTGAATTTTTTCGAGCAGTTCCTTTTGGAAAGGTTCAGGATCAGTGTTAAGTTGAGCGCCAATCACCAGAATGTGCAAATTAGGAAACTGAGGGAGAAGCTTGGCTGCAGCTTCAATCAGGTATCCACTCCCTTTCTTGCGGGTTAAACGCCCAACAGTGCCAACTATCAAATCAGCAGTTTCAGGAATACCTAAGGATTTGCGTAATTCTTTTTGACGAGTAGAATCGAGGCGATCGCACCCAAAGCGATCAATATCTACACCGTTACCTAAGTAACGTAGTTTCTCTGGTGGACAAAGACCAAATTTTTGAGCTGCAGCGATATCTTCATGATTTTGGCTAAGAATCAGATCAGTTATTAAAGCAGTGAGCTTCTCAACTCTAAAGTAGAAACGATATTGACTAGGAGAAGATAAATCGTGGAACGGAAAACCATGAGAAGTGTAAACAATACGTTTGACTTCAGCTAGTCTTGCTGCAATGCGTCCTAAGACAGCAGCAATTGGAGTATGGACATGAACAAGGTCATATTGATTCTGTCGAATAATGTTCGTCAGTTGATAGACACTTCTCAAGTTAGAAAATAAAGAAATACTCCTGTCAATCTGAACTGGATGTACTTTAAATCCATGTTCTTGTAGCTCTTTCAATTCTGGTCCCGGAGAACAAGCTATTCCTACTGTTAGTTTGCGGGACAAGAAGTATTCAAGCTGAGGTTGTAAAAGGATTTTGGCAGTGGGTGCAATTGCACAAATATGCAAAATTTTCATTGAATTTTTCTCTGCTAAATTTCTACTCAATATTTTCCGTAATCAGGAATTCTGCTTGACTTGTGAAGTCATGTCACGCATTGCGTGTCAACTGTTCTGTTGAATTTTTCAGCCAGCACACTTTCATACAATTTTTCATATTGAGCAACAACAGTTTCTAGAGAAAAGGATTCAATAATTCTGATTCGTGCAGCTTTTCCTAAAGCTTGCTTATTTTCTATATCTAGAAGTATCAACTCTTGCCAAGCATTAGCTAACGCCTCGGAGTTTCGTGGAGGTACGACTCGTCCTGTGTCACCGACAATCTGAGCTGAATCACCGACATCTGTCACTACGCACGGTACACCGCAGGACATAGCCTCGCCTATAACTAAAGGAAATGCTTCGCCATAAGCAGAAGCTGAAGTCACAATATCTAGCGCTGCAATCAGGTGAGGCATATCGCTGCGCTCTCCAAGTAAATGGACTTGATGAAAAATTCCTAAATCCTGAATTAATTGATATAATATGGGATTTTGTTGCTCAACTTTTGAACCAACCAGAACAAAGTGTACGTCGGGAAAATCTTTTAATAGCAATGCAGCTGCTCTGAGAAAATTAGCATGGTCCTTCATTGGATGATAGCGACCTATCAACCCAATTAGAAAAGATTCATTTGATAAACCTAGTTCGGAACGAAGGTTTAATCTAGCTTCAAACGATGGTTTAAAGAGTGATGTGTCAAATCCGTTGGGAATTATGCAGCTATTTTCACGGCAATAATCAATTGCTTCATGCTGCATTTTACTATTAGAAGATACATAAATAATTTTCTCTGTTAATTTAGAAGTTTTTGCAGAAAACTTAATAATTTCTGCAGTCATTCTTTTCTCAGATTTTAATGAATGAATTGAATGATGAATTCCCCATAAAACAGGTATTTTCTTGAAGGAAAAAAGACCAGCTAATTGTGCTGCTAAATTGCCATGATACATCCATCCCTGAATGAGATCACCTTTGAGGTGATGCACTGTGTGGAGCAACCGCCAAAGAACAACGGGTGTAGGCATTCCTCGTTTCATGCCGATAGTATAAACAGGTATGCCTAAGGCTTCGATGCGATCGCCCAATGTGCCACGATCCATTAAAGAAACTACAATTGGCTGAAAACACAGTCGGTTTATCTTAGACAGTAAATTGTAGAGCATTCTCTCTGCCCCACCTACTGAAAGTCCAGTAATAATATGTATTGTTACCAAATCTTTGCGTAAATTAAGGTTATCGTACACAGCTTTTACCTCTATTTATTTTATGATTCAAATGTGAAATTATGGATACTTTACTGACAAACAAAAGTAAAAGAATAGTTGACAGAATAGCCCAGAAACTATCTTGAAAAAAATCTTGTGGATTTCCAAATATCTGGAAGTTTAGCCATACTTCCGCTAAAAAAACATAAATGAATGGCATATACAATATATCATTAAGGTGATTGGTCAAAATGCTTTGTAAGTATCGACCAATCCATCCAGAAATTATACAAGTAATAATGAGTCCCGGCCATGACATAGAGTAGATTCCAAAAGCAAGGAAGCCGGGTTGTATGTTATAGTCATTTGTTTTTACAATATAGTAAGTATTATAATAAGAAATCGTTTCTGGTATCTCTAGACCTGTTAACTTTTCTGGCAACAAAGAAGCAAAACCATATAACCAATCCCAAAAAAATCGCGGTTCATAAACTTGAGTAAAAGCTGTATCTAGCGAATAAACTGGATAAGCAAAATTCTTGATCAATGCGTAAAAATTAAACTCACCGCTATCTGGCTGATTACTCTTAGTTTCTATAAACTTATCTACTACGGCAGTCAAACCATCTGGTAGTGCCGTTAGGCTAAAGAAAATTATTTTCCCATAAAAAATAAAAACAGTGGAAACACATGTAATAAGAATGATCAACACCCAAGAGAATTTTCCTGTTTTCAGGACATACCCTAAATAAAATACAAGAAGAAAGTTAATCAAAGCTGCACGAGCGCCGGATAGGAGAAAAGCCAGTAATGAAACAATTAATGAAATCAGAAATAGAGTGCTTATAAACAATCTTCCTTTTTTTAGTTTATGAGAAATGACATAAGAACCTAATAAATAAGAAGCAAAAAAGGAACAATACAAAAATCTTTTAAAAAATAATAATCCTCCAGTATGTTCTTCTGCCCCTGCTCGGATTAAGTTTGTTTTTGATAGGGTCACGAGAAAGCCGCCGTACTGCGAGCTGTATATATACATTGAAAGGCAAGTAAATAAAAGCAAGAAAATAGCAAATATAATAACACTCTTGTGACTACGGCTTTTAATAACAATATTTTTCCCCAACTTTTCGGCTGATTTTGAATAGAAGCCGATAAGAACTAAAAAATATCCTGCAAATATTGCTAAAGCAGTTTGTAAATTACTGATGTAAAACGTATCATTAAACCACATTTCTGATGAATTTCCCAAAGCTGCATCCAAAAAAAATGCAGGCAAGGGATACATGAAGCAATAATTAAGATTAAACAAAGTGATAAAATCAATTTTTGTGACTTTCTTTCGAGTAATTTCTAAAAATGCTATAAAAACCATTAGTCCTAGGTAAGCTAGGGCTAGCATAGAATTTCCTCCTGGTAACTTGGTTTGAATACAGCTGTAAATTCTTCATGACAAAAGCAGCCGCAAATGCGTATTGCACATCAGTTAGTATTCAAGGGTAGCCCAACAGTTCTAAATATTTAGAAACTGCTCGTTCAGTGGAAAAGTGCATTGCTCTATGCATTAATGCATCCTGATTCACAGGAGTCTCTAGCACTTGTAACATGGCTGTAGATAGTGCTACAGCATCCCCAACTGGCACCAAAACTCCATATTTTCCGGCTTCTAAAATTTCTTTCGGACCATTAGGACAATCTGTAGTAACGACAGGACAACCGCAAGCCATAGCTTCTATTAACACATTTCCCAATCCTTCCCAGCGAGAGGAAAGTATGAATGCACTAGCGTTATGCATATAGGCGTAAGGATTTTCGACAAACCCAAGCAGGGCAAAATCTTCAGCGATTCCTTGCATCTGAATCATTTCTTCTAATTCAGTTCGACACTCCCCTTCGCCTAAAATCAGTAGACGAGCCAATCTTTGTTTTCTTAACAGTGCAAAAGCTTTAATGAGAGTTGGGAAATCTTTCTGCTGTGTTAACCGTCCTACAGCCAAAAATACAGGAGGAGTTCCTTTTTGAAACCAGGGATGATCTAGGGGAGCTTTTGCTTTAGTCAGCAAATCATTATCAACAACTGGATTGTAGATGACACTGACCTTTCCTTCTGGAAAACCGAGTTGCAACTCCAAGTCTTGTGCCACGCCTTTAGAAACCCCCACAATAGCATCTGCGCTAGGATAAAGCCATTTCATAAACGGTGGTACAAATTTAGCCCGCATTAACTTTGACTTCTCGACTGATAAGGTGTTATGTTCTACCAAAACCACTTTCGTGTTAGTGTGAGCAAGCTTTTTGGCTAACAGTGCCACTACATTTGCATGACTCATATGTGACAATAGGGCAAATGGTCTGTGTTGTTGTAAGTAACGCGACAAAGGTAGCATAGCCTTTACGACTCGTCCTGCTGCCAAATCCACTACACGCACTTGCTTGGGTATTTGATTCAACAACGGTCCCTTTGCATTAGCTAGAACTAAATCTAAAGATATATTGCGTTCTAACATTCCTTTGAGAAGATTAACTGTTACCCGTTCTGCGCCACCGCCATGCAAAGTAGGAAGAAAAAAAGCAATACGTTTCATAAAGAATCTCTTCTAATTCCATTATTTGTTTTTGTGTTTTTAAGCTTTTGAAGAAATGAGGATAGATGAACTTTGGTAGATAAACTTCTAAAGATGTCATAAGGTATTGGAGTAGATGATAGTCAGTGTTTAGTAGATTGCTCATTTAGTTTTTGCTGTTTCTGTTTTTTATATCTCCTAAATTTAGCTCATTTGTGTTCTTATAATTCAGTTCTTTGTTAGCAAAGAATAGCAAAAATAAAAAAGAAAATACATATACACAACTTGTAGATAAAGCGATACCTTGAATTCCTATCCATTGCATAAATAAATAATTGAGAACTATATTTGTGATTAAATTTAATCCAGTTACCCATATTAATATTTGATTTTTACCCATAGTAATGATTAACTTTAATAACAAAACATTACCTAGGTAAAAAGGTATTTGGAATGCAAAAAAAGATTGAATTTGAGCGACTAAATGAGTGTCTTCGGATGTAAACGAACCTCTTTGGAAGACTAGCTGAACTATAGGCTCAGAAAACATAAGCATGAGTCCCATGAGTGGGACAGAAGTCAAAAATATCAGCCGTATGTAACTCTTAAGAGTACGGCGTAACTCTGTCCAATCCTGACAAGCAACCATCTTTGAAAAATAGGGAATCACAGCAGCGGTTAATGCCGTACTGATGAGACCAATTGGGGATGCAACCACCCTATAACCGTAGTTGAGTGATGCTACACTTCCAGGTAATAACATTGCTGCCATCGACTGATCGACTACACTGGAACTACAGATTAAAAAAGCTCCGGCAATTGTCGGCAGATATTGACTCGTAACCTGACGCAAGTGAGCGTTAAACCCATACAATTTTGGCAGCAAGAAAACTCTTTGCCGATTTAGTGCTGCTCCTAAAATAAGCATTTCCAATACAGCGCCACCGACTAGTCCTGCGGCTAAGGCAAACACTCCCCAAGACTTATATTCTAAGAGCAATAGAATAGTAAGAGCTGGAGTTAGAATTGGGGATAGAGCTGAAGCAGCAAAATGCTCTCCTGCATTCAAAACAGCACCCCAGATGATAATAATTACACTTACCAGATTACAAGGTGCGATCGCATAAAGTAGATGAATTGTTAAGTCTAATTTTTTTTGGTCAAACCCTGTCGCCATCCAAGGTAAATAAACTGGTGCAGCAACAACGATTAGTATCGTCGTGATTCCTAATAGCCCCAAAGCCCAAGCTATCACTCCAGAAAGTAGCTTTTGAGCTGTTTGTTTTCCTTCTTGCTCTAGTACTCGAATATAGTTAGGTATGAGAGCGGCACTCAAAGGATCAACCATCACATTAAAAATAAAAGAAGGAACCACTAAGGCAATTAAAAATGCATCTACAGTATCCCCGGTGCCAAACTTCCAAGCAACTACCAATTCTTTAACAAAAGCCGCCACTTTAACCAATGCTGTCAATAAACCAACTGTGACAGCTGCGCCAAATATTTTGCGACTGATAGAGCCGCTTGTCAGATTTTTCCAAGAAGTGAGTAACTTTTGCACTTGCCAAATTTTCATTAGGGATAACTCCGAAGTTTTAGGTTTTGGCTCCTTAGTTGGTTGACTATTCTATTGCTACAGCAAATTCGGGTACTGGGTAACTTTCTACCTGTAGTCATCCTGTTCCAATCACAACAATAGAATCATCTTGGGCAAGTACTTAACGAGAACGAAAGAATTTTTTGCCTGAATAGTCATCTCCTGTGCTTGAATCAACAATTACGCTGCGTAATAAGGAGTTATAGCCTGTAGATGCTTCCCAAACATTTTGATTGGCAAGTCTGATTGAATATTCCGGGCGATTATATAATCTGGGGGTTGGATCGGGTAGATTTAATAACACCTGATATTCTCCTTCGGGCATGTTTGCTGGCAGACCACCTGTAATTTGTAAGACATTTGTAGTGCCAGGCATCCACATTTGTGGGTTCTCGTTTACTGGCAAAAAGTACTCTTTTAACGTTTCAAGATTACGTAGAATCACTTCGAGTTTGCGTGGGTTATAGGGGCTAGCCCACCCATCATTGATAATTTCAAAGTTCATAGAAAATTTGCCACCAGGTTTTACCCTTAACGGGGTTACTGACTTTAACAGCCGGAAGTGGTAACCTAAACGACGTTTGATTTTTTCCAAACACCCTTGTTTTTCCCAATCTTCTATGATTTCTGCCCCATCAGAAGGGTTAAAATTTAATGTACTCCAACGCATTCGTGCTAATTCTTTTAAAGCATTTGGACAATTATCATATTCACTGGCATGACAAAGTTCCCCGCCCTGTACTACATAACGATTGTCAAGATTTAAAAACGTCTTTTGGCGATCTATTTCATTCAAGTCCAGACTATTATACGTACCCCCATCATCAATATCAGCTAAGAAACAATCGTTATGGGCACCAGTTCTAGCTCGATAACTACCGTTGAAAGCTTCTTTCGGCTCGAGAGGATTTTCATTATTAAATGCATCTCTTTTATAATATGGATATCTGATAGCAACCATTCGCTTAGGTGGCAACACAGAGAGTGCTTTAAACAAGACTGCTTTCCTAGCCTCAGGGTCTTCGCGTAAGCCGTTTGAAGATCTATTCCACTCTCCCCAAAAGCCAATAAAACCTGCTTCCAAGAAAGCAATCACATCATAATTAGCTTTCAAGACAGGCTCTAACTGATCGAGATGAGAATTTATTCTAGCTAGTGGAGCATCCTGACCACCTCCCAGCCAATTGTATGAGAACCGGATAATCATTTTTACTCCAGCTTTTCGGGCTGTTTCACAGTCATTTGATACCATATCAAGAAAAGACTGAGAAAGTGGTTTGTCTTTGAATTCTGCAATTAAGTAAATCCGGCGAATTAAAGTCATATTCTGACTTTTAACTTCTTGCAGTTTAGAGAGTTCTAAGGGAGAACTCGGCTGATTACCAATAGGGTGAAACCGAATATAAAAGCCTCTTTCGGGATTGGGAAAATTTTCCTCACTGCGTTCATACACTGTGGTAACGCTGGAAGAATTTGTGAGCATATTGCTTTGACATATGAGTCCTACGCTGACAATGATTAACGATAACTTTATGTATTTGACTATTCTCATTACATCTACTTAAATGCCTCCTATTTTCACTATTTTTTAAACATTTTTTCAAATATTTTGATGTCTCTATGTTTTTTTGACAACCCATTTATGACCCTTGTAGTTCTACTTTTGCAATAGATTCACTTTTGGCATAACCATAACAGCACTATTTGTTGTTAGGGTATCTACTGGCAAATGCTTTTGTACGTATTTTGGTTTGTAACCTGGCACCAGTTGCTTAAGCAAAAGCAAGATAGAATTGACGTCATTCTTTGTCGCAGCTTTACATAAAAAGTCTACAAAAAAGTTTAAATTTTCTGGAACAATCCGACTAGCATTTTTCACAATAAATAATTTTTCGTGTTGTGTTGGTTTGTACTCCTCTCCTGGGATAAACAACTCCTCAAATAATTTCTCTCCTGGTCGTAACCCTGTGAATACGATGTCAATGTCTTTGTTGACTTCGTATCCCGAAAGGCGAATGAGTTCCTTTGCTAAATCAACAATTTTGACTGGTTTGCCCATATTCAGCATTAACACTTCACCACCACGACCAAGTACCGCAGCTTGCAAAACAAGCTGTACTGCTTCTGGAATGGTCATGAAATAACGACAGATTTCCGGATGGGTCACTGTTACTGGACCACCCGCAGCAATTTGTTTTTGGAAGGTGGGAACAACGCTACCACGACTGCCCAAAACATTGCCAAAACGCACCGCAACATAAGGATAACCACTTTGTCTTGCTGCTTGCAGTACCAACATTTCGGCGACTCTCTTACTAGCACCCATGACGTTGGTAGGATTAACAGCTTTGTCTGTGGAAATCATCACGAAATGTTTAACTTTGTATTGCAGCGCCAGCTCTAGTAAATTTTTTGTCCCAAGCACATTGTTCGTGATTGCTTCTGGTAGATTTAATTCCATCAGAGGGACGTGCTTATGAGCCGCAGCATGGAAAATAACGTCAGGTTGGAATTGCTCAAAAAGATGTTTTAGGCGTCCTTGAAAGCGAATATCAGCAATGAAGGCAAAAAGACGTGGGATCTGTTTTTGTACTTTGCTATCGTTTTTGAGTGCCTGAGCAACTTGTTCTAGTTCTTGTTGAATATTGAAGACAGAATTCTCTCCGTGTCCCACAAGTATCATGGCTGCAGGGCAACATTTGAAAATTTGACGACAAATTTCGCTACCAATTGACCCGCCTGCGCCTGTAATGAGTACTTTTTTGTCTTGGAGGAAATGGGAAACTCGCTCAATCTCCGTCTGTACAGGTTCGCGTCTGAGCAAATCTTCAATTCTCACATCTCGAATGCTGTCTACTCGCACACGACCATTGAGGATTTCATGTATTCCAGGTAAAGTGCAAGTTTGAATTCCAATGGCGTCGCAGATATCTACGATTTCCCGAATAACTTGTCCAGCAACCGAAGGCATCGCAATAATAACTTGATAGATCTCAAGAGATTTCACAATATCAGGAATTTGGTAGCGATCGCCTACTACAGGAATACTCCGAATATGTGCATGTAATTTTTGAGGATTGTCGTCAATGAAGGCAACAGGATAAAAACCCAGTTGGGGATTTCTCTGCATTTGTTCCACTAGAGAAACCCCTGCACTTCCAGCACCAACTATGAGCACGCGTTTCTGTAAGTTCAATGCTGCACGTCTGTGGCTAATTCTTTCCACAACTCTAATACTGAAACGCAGTGCCACAATGAAAATAAACGAAAGTATCCCATCAATAAGTGGCAGTAATTGCGGTACTTTATCGACCATTAGATATGTGTAAACCAAAACAAATAATAGGGTTTGGATGACTACCGCAACCGCCATCAATAGAACCACGTATATCAGTTCTTCAATACTGGCATAGCGCCAGTAACACCTGTACAAACCAAAACTCCAAAAAACGCAAAGTTTGACTTGTAAAAATAGTATTGTTACCAGTGCTAGCTCCGATGAATAGGAGGCAATATCAAGATTGCCATCTAAACACAAAAGCAGAGCTAATAATGGTGTTATGGAAAAAACAATGATATCAAAAATGAATAAATGGCGGTTTCTCAGTTTTAGCAGTATGTTTAATAAACCGTTATTCGATTTTTGCTCAAGACTTTCAGAATTCATGAATAAGCCTGTGTAGTCATTTTGAAGAAAGTGGTGTTGCAGAGTGGAACTTATGAAACAAGGTAACTCTGATTTAAACCTTTGTAAACTTCTCGGTGGTTGGTTAGGCTTTGACGCAGCTAGACGAATAATTTATATTTTTTTTCATCATTTATGTGATTCATCAACGACGAGAAAGATATTTATATCTGTCTTGAAAGTTTACTTTCATTCTTTGCTGTGAGTGATTACTTTCTCAGTAGCAAAGACGCTACGCGCCGAGAGTACCTGTCCGCAGGACTTACGACGGCACTATCCCTTGGGCAATCGCGCACATAGGAGTCTGGCACGTACCTCATACCACACTCTAAAGTAAATTTCCTTTTGGGAAGCCGCCTTTATACATCTATGGTTAATCGCTAAAGCCAGTTAAAACTGACTAAAAGACTTATCGTCCATAGCAACTTTTAACTCGTTTTCATAGGTTTAAGTGCCCATCCCAAACTTTAGTTTAGGGCTTGGGACAAGATGTGAAAATACAAACTCTAGCCGTGAAAGTCAAATATATTATAGGGTTTAGTGCTTATACCAATGGTGTAAATCTTTGAAAGTTGTAGATTTACAAAAGTCTAAAACACTAGGTACTGTAAAAGTGGTGGGCTTTGCTTTAATGCCTGTCACAAAAGTGAGTTATCTATTCCATATCTTGCACCAAACTTTCTGATAGCCAATAAATTTATTTATTGACTAATAGCCAATGTAAACTTTTAGCTTACTGCACTGGAATTTCCGTTTTAACGGACTTGGGCTATTAGCCTTGAACTTAAGTTTAAGGCGTTTATGGGTGAAGTGCAAGATAGGAGTTATACTAGTTTGCCATGTTTGCACCACAACTAAGATTTCCTCTGACTAAGAGGAAAAAGGGGAACACAGAACTAAGGAGCTTTTAGCCGTTACACTTTGCAACGGAATAACTTTTGTGTCTTTAGAGTAGTCATGGAATTTCCACTCTCGATCAACCTTTGAAAGCATTTAAGCTTTTGAGAAAAGAGAGTTGTTTACTTGTCTACTACTTCTTACTATGAGATGAAAGCACTGTTATAAATCAGACACATGTTATAAGCTACAATAAATTCAAGTATTTTAAACCAAGCTTTAAGAAAAAATTATATTTAATAATAATTAAATTTACATATAAATTAACTAAACCGTATGCTAATTAAGCATTTCCTGTATGAAATCATTCGGTCATATGACTAAAGTATTTATAAAAAATCTATAAAGAAAAAGTTTAAAGAAGAATTCAGGAGTCAGAATCAATCAGTGGGGGATTGGTGACCCTTCAGGTGATTGTAGACCACCAAATCTGCGATTTGGTGGGGGTCTTAAACCCATTCATTCAACCGAGCGTCGTACAGAATTCATACTGAATTGTGACTGCTGACTCAGGAATTGCTGTTTTGATAAAATATCAGCTTTCACTGGATGGCGTGAGATATATTGTGTATGCACGAAAACTCCTTAAAAGAGGTGAGTTATCTCTTGTAAAAGAAGCTTGATCGCCAATCTTCGATTAGCTCCCTGAACTTCGTTCAGAGGAAGCACCAAGTGCTTTGAGGCAGGCTGTTTTCACAGAAGAACACACAGGCGCGTAGAACGGGCGATCGCCTTCTTACGAAACCTTTGCTTCCAAAGACTTCAGCAATTCAGTGTTCACACCAGACTCACGAGTTAAAGCAATTTTGCCAGTGCGAGCGACTTCTTTGAGACCAAATTTTTGCAGCACTTGTACGATTGCCACCATTTTACCTGGATCTCCCACAACTTCCAAAGTCAGAGAATCTTCTGCCACGTCTACGACTCTCGCTCGGAAAATCTGAGATAGTTCGACAATTTCTGAACGGTTGCTGCTTGTTGCATTCACCTTGAGCAACATCAATTCTCGCTCAACGCAAGGAACTTCCGTAACATCCTGCACTTTCAAAACGTTGATGAGTTTGTAGAGTTGCTTAGTGAGTTGTTCAATCACACGGTCATCACCCGGAACTACCATTGTAATCCGAGAAATTCCTGGTTGCTCAGCAGGACCAACGGCAAGGCTTTCTATGTTGAAGCCGCGACGGGCAAATAAGCCAGAAATACGGGAAAGAACTCCCGCTTCATCTTCGACAAGCACTGATAAGGTATGTTTCATCGTCGCCAACAGAGGCTAAAAGTTGGTTGAATGTCATGCTGATGTAATCCCTTATTGTACCTGATCTCGTGATTGGAATCGCAATAAGTCGTCTTGTGTATTACAGTTAAAAAGCATTTCTGGATCTGGTAAAGGCAAAGCTTGCACGGGATGACGCTTCAGCCACTCCTGAAATGAGCGTCCCCCTTGGTTAATATACTCCATTAAACTTGGTAAACAGCGACGGCGATAGAAACCGCACAGCGGTTCCCATCCTTTAGCTTGGGGAACTAGAGCAGCGATCGCTTCATCCTCCACACTATCCAACGTAGCTGCCCATTCTTGCAATATCTCAAGGCGCAAGTTGGGTAAATCGCAAGCTAGCAGCAACACCCAATCTGTTTGTATAGATGTTAGCGCTTGAGCAAATCCAATAATTGGTCCATGTGGTTGTTGTTCACTGCCAGTTTCACCAGACAAAGGCACTTCTTTGATAAACTGAACTGTAGATGGTAACAAATGTTTATAGCGTTCTTGCCAGGGTGTGACTACGTAAACTGTATCAGCACAACTTTCAGCAATTCGACAAATCAATTGCAACAGGGGTAAGCCTTGAATGGGAATCAACGCTTTATCGCGTCCCATGCGAGAACTCTTTCCGCCTGCTAAAACTATGCTTGAAAGGTGCATTCGCTTAACTGGTAACTGATAACCCTTCGGGAACGCCCGTCGCCTACGGTAAGTCCTGCGGAGGCTTGAGCCAGCGCTGGCTCACTGATAACTGGAAATAGACATCTCCAAAATAGTAACATTCTGTGGTAAAAGAACATCAGAGAGCTTTTTTGACACAGAAATATGAGCGACATACTGAACCACATTGAAGAGAATCCTAAAGAAACAAAGCGGTTAATTGGTCTGGAGTATGAACAGTTACAATAGATTCAGGTATGTGGACTTATGCTGTTGAGATGGAAATGGGACTATCACCAGAAATAGGTAGGGTAGGTTCTCAGACAACAATTCTGCTGTATGAAACAGAAATTCAGATGTAATGAATTGATGAGCTATCCTACCATGCCTACTCTTTCTACTGTTATGACTACTCGACTACTCTTTCTAAAGACTCCTGATTTAAAAAGCCTTTCTGAACAACTAGGCGAAGCTTTAAAAGTTATAAGCCAACCTGTGAAACCTGCTTCTGGTTCTTAAAATTGGCAAACGTGAGATATCTCCTTTCGTCCATGAGTATTTGGAACTCATGAGCAAGTATTTGGAACTCGTGAGCAAGTATTTGGAACTCGTGAGCAAGTATTTGGAACTCGTGAGCAAGTATTTGGAACTCGTGAGCAAGTATTTGGAACTCATGAGCAAGTATTTGGAACTCATGAGCAAGTATTTGGAACTCATGAGCAAGTATTTGGAACTCATGAGCAAGTATTTGGAACTCGTGAGCAAGTATTTGGAACTCGTGAGCAAGTATTTGGAACTCATGAGCGAGTCTTTTGTACCCATTCTCCTAAGGAAATGGCTAAAATCAAAATGTTTGCTCTTTAACGCTACGCTAGTGGACACTGCAACTTGCCCTCGCTGTCATCAACCCTTGAATTCCCAAGCTGTCACCTGTCCTCATTGTGGTACTCAGTTGAAAGCTTACGGACATCCTGGGATTCCCTTACATCGCGCCATAGAGAAGGAGTATCTCTGCGACAGCTGCACTTACCACGCTGACGATACTTGCAATTTTCCCCAGCGTCCTTTTGCCAAAGAATGCATTCTCTACCAAAATATAGAAGAGAGTAAGCAAGAGTTGCAGCAGCAGCGTTACGCCAACAGCTTTGGTGCAACTGTGAAAAATTGGATGAAACGCAATCAAGCTTTACTTTTGCTGTTGGCTCTGTTATTCATCTGTTTGATTATTACTCTGTCAACGTCTTGATAATGAAGGACAAGGGGGACAAGGGGAAGAATTTTCTTCTATCTCCCCATCTCCCCATCTCCCTCATCTCCTCAAACCGCAGGTGGTAACTTCCCAACGTGAGACGCTTGTTCATCAAACACTGCCAAGTCAAACCAAAAAGTGGTGCCAACACCAACTTCACTGACCAAATGAACTTTACTGTGATGCTTTTCTATGATATTCCTCACAATAGATAGCCCTAGACCTGTGCCTTCTAGGGTGTGAACTCGGTTTTCTACCCGGAAGAAACGGTCAAAGATGGCTGCTTGGTCTTCTGGGGCAATGCCAATACCAGTGTCGGAAATTTCTATCCGTACTTTGGGTACCTGACTACTATGAGAGCTGGACTTTGGTTGAAGTTGGTAGGTGCGGAGGGCAACTCTTCCACCTGTCTTAGTAAACTTTAGGGCATTACCAACCAGATTAGCCAAGACTTGCAGCAATAAATCATAGTGACCGACGACGAGGGGCAATTGAGGTGCAACTTCCTGAATCAGTTCAATGCCTTTGTCCCTAGCATTGAGTTGGTAAGTACGCAGTATTTGCTCGATCGCCTGCGCCAGATCCACCCCATCCAAATGATAATTGCGACCAGATTCTAGTTTTGACAAATCCAAAACATCGTTAACTAAACGAGCTAGTCTATCGGTTTCATGATTAACAGTTACCAAAAACTCCTGCCTTTGTTCAGTACCTAAGTCTTCGCCGTAGTCGTGCAAAGTCTCGATAAATGATTTGATGTTAAATAAAGGCGTTCGCAATTCGTGGGAGACGTTACTGATAAACTGGCTTTTTGCCTCGTTGAGTTCTACCTCGCGGGTGATATCTTGCACGGTAATAGCAACACCTTTGACACTCTCTCTTTGCTGATCAAGAACTGTTGTTAGGAGAATGCGGATAGTGCGCTTGATGGGTTGAGTCAGCGGTATACGGAATTCAGCACTTTCGTATTCCCCCGCTGCTATTTCATACAAGGGGCGGGTAATTTCTATTTCCACCGCCGCAGGCAAGTGATGTAAAACATTTTCGCCTACAACCTCAGCTCCTTCCCAGCCAAAAATTCTCCGTGCTGTGGGGTTGACTAAAATCACTTGCATACTATTATCAATAAGGACTGCTCCATCAGCAATTGTGGAAACTAGGGTTTCTAGCTTGGCTTTTTCCGCCGTCAGTTCCTCAATATTTTGTTCTTCATAGCGCTCCAAGCGCTCTGCCATCTCATTAAAATTGAGAATTAACTCCCCAAGTTCGCCTCCTAGTGGTAAGCCAATTCGCTGTTTGAAATTTCCCGCAGCAATTTCTTTTACCCCCACTAGCAACTCTTTAATTGGCTTAGTGATTGTCAAAGCGTTAATCACCCCTCCCAAAATCACCATGACCCAAATTGAGATAAAAACAGCAATGGTGACATCACGGGTGAAATTTGTTGAGATCACTGCGGCTGGGTTGGGGTTGATACCAATTGCCAACACACCCAGGTATTTGCCATCCATTGTCAGTGGAACAAACACATCGGTAACTTCCCCATCGGGCGATTGATGTTGTCGCACCATTGGCTTTTCTGCATCAGCAGCATAATCCTCTGGCAGTTCTATTCGCCGTTTAATGGCAAGAGATGTTCCCACCTCCGGGTCCCAAAAGGGAATACCGAAATAGATGTTCCCCGTTTCATCAGCATAGAGCATATAACGCACGCTAGAGGTGCTGCTGTAAAAGCGGTGGGAAAATTGCGCTACCTCGGTGAGATTCTCCTCAGCAATGAGCGGAGCAACGTTAACCGCAAGCAACAGCCCAAGGTCACGACCAAAGCGAGTATCATTCAGACGTGCATCCTGCTGAATTGTATTCACCGCCCAGAAGGTCAAACCACTCATCACCAGAGAGACCACCAAAGTGGCGGCTGCTAAAAGTTTAGTCTGGAGAGTGAACTCCGACCACCAATTGACAATTGCTTCTCTGATTGTTTTTAAAAGAGTTAGCATCTTAAAAAGTTATTATGGTGCTGACAATGAGGGTCATAGGAAAGTGTATGGTTTACCTAATACCTATCAAGGTTTGACTTATTAGGGCAGGGATAGTTATGTATTTCTCCCTATCAGGGATTGAAACCACCCCAATAAATAAAAATTAACAGTTTATAGACAAACAAGTAAGGAGAAATGGGGAATGGGCAATGGGCAATGGGCAATGGGCAATGGGCAATGGGCAAGGCTCGACGATTTCCAATTTCCAATTCCCAATTCCCATCTCATCTCCCTCATCCCACCTTCTCTTCTTACCTGACTTGGTGACCGATATCTCGTCGGTAATACATTCCTTCAAAGTGAATACACTGTATCCCAGAGTACGCTTGGGTAAGCGCTTGTTCAAAGTTTTCTCCCACTGCGGTAACGTTTAATACTCGACCGCCGTCTGTTACCAGTTGTTGTCTCGTTCCCAGGCTCCCGCCTGGGAATGCTTTTGTCCCAGCGTGAAATACGGTGGTTCCCAGTGCCTCTGCCTGCTCAATGCCAGTAATAGCCTTTCCTTTCTCGTATACTCCAGGATAACCACCAGAAGCCGCAACGACTGTGACAGCAGTACCCTGCTTCCAAGCGATGGGTGGCATTTGAGCCAAACGTTGCTCAACACAAGCCAAAATTAACTCTTCTAAGGGTGTTTCCAAAAGTGGTAGCACTACCTGAGTTTCTGGATCACCAAAGCGACAGTTAAATTCCAAAACCTTAAAGTCACCTTTGGGAGTTATCATCAACCCAGCGTAAAGCACACCTCGATAGTCAATGCCTTTTGCCAAGAGTGCAGCGATCGCTTTTTCCAAGACTTCCTTTTGAATTTCTGCTATCAACTCTGGCGTAGCAATGGGCGCTGGAGCATAAGCTCCCATACCACCAGTATTTTCCCCTATATCGCCCTCACAAATCCGCTTATGGTCTTGAGCGCTCAACAACGGACGAATTGTCAACCCATCGGTCAACGCTAAAACAGAAACCTCTTGCCCAGTTAAACATTCTTCAATGACAACAAATCTTCCTGCACTGCCAAATTCTCCGCCAAACATGGCATCAATCGCTATTTGTGCCTGTTCTACCGTTTCAGCAACTATAACACCTTTACCAGCCGCTAAACCATCGGCTTTAACAACAATAGGTGCTCCCTGTGCTCTCACGTAAGATTTTGCCGCTGTTGCTTCCGTAAATACCACAGCCCGTGCCGTCGGAATTCCTGCTTCTTGCATCAAAGCTTTTGCCCAAGCCTTACTTGCTTCGATCTGCGCTCCTGCTTTCGTTGGACCAAAAACCATCAGACCTTGTGATGTGAGATAATCTGTAATGCCTTTTGCCAAGGGCACTTCTGGACCCACCACGACAAGAGAAATGTCCTGCTTTTTGGCAAATTGAGTGATCCCCTCAAAGTCATCTACCGCCAAAGGTAGGTTTTGGCAGCGTTCCATACTTGCCGTACCCCCATTTCCTGGTGCACACACAACTTGCTCAATTTGCTTTGATTGCAACAGTTTCCAGGCTAGAGCGTGTTCTCGCCCTCCATGACCTACAACTAAAACTTTCACTGATATCCTCTTGAATTTCTTGCAAGCGAGAATGCCCAGTGGCGACTCGCCGTACAATTTTTTCATCAATTTTGATAATTGTGCAAGTCCCCTTATCTGCTCTGGCTTATGGAAGGTGACTAAAGTGACAACACGACTTGTGTGAGTCTCAATCATGGTAGTACAAGAACTGCTTATAAGTAGCTGGACAAAAATATTTACAGTCCAAGAGCGAGCGGAGCCTGCGCTTTGCGCTTACGCTTCATTCGCTCTGGGACATTGTGTAATTAATTCTGTCCGACTACTTATTTAATTTGACCCACTTACTTATTCAGGTAAAAAGACTAACCTTAAGTTTTATAAACAAAATTGATTGTTCGCTTAAGAAGTATGGGATGCTCTTAATGGTGCGCTCAAAATGAGAAGTACTACTGAAATAGTGCACTCGGAGCGAAAAGTACATACAGTGAATAAGTTATCAAAGCAACTACCAAGAAAGTAAAGATAAATAGCTCAAGTAATGGGTGCACCAAGCTCATAGCAGCAACTGCACGCTTTCGGAAGAGATCAAAGTGAAAAACTTTCGAGACAAAAAGAATAACTTAGACTTAGAGGTTGTTTGAAAAGTCTAATATATTACTTGCCCAAGCGACTAGAAGTCGCACGCCAGTTGCTACAACGGGGGGAACCCCCCGCAGTCGCCACAACGGGGGGAACCCCCCGAAGCTTTGAGCGGAGGTTTCCTCCGCTCAAACTTCTCTCCGCAAGGCGCTGCTCTCCGCAACGCACTGGCTCGGCTACACAGGCAAAACCCACGGAGGTGGGTTTAAAACACCTGATTTTGCGTGTTTTCCACGCAGGCGGTGAGTCCAGCGCTCTTGGTAGGGTTTCCCTCTCAATAGCCCAGACGCACTCGCGTTCCGCAGGCGACTGGCGAACCCGAACGCGAGTGCGTCTGGTGACAGGAGAAGGGACTTTGTTTGTGTAGTAGCAAGTTATATTCGCCCAATACTTTTCAAACATCCTCTTAGAGGCGGAATCAGGATGAATATTCCCCCAAATCGCTACTATAAGTAGCAGTAAAACTCCTGAGATTTCCTTCCTACTTAATAGTAGGAAGTCACTCGCAAAATATCTGTACAAATAAAATCTTTGGAAATGAAGGTAAATAAAAATGCTGAATATTCCTAAAGGCTTTGCCAGTATACGGTGAAAAATTTTGAACTGACTGAAAGAGTAGGTATCTAGAACTGTAGAAGGCAACTTTAGTCGTCTTCAAACAGTTACCAAGTCTCCTTCTGTGAAGAGGTATCGGGAAATACTGAGTAAATATAACAACACAGAAGTGAGAGCTAAAAAAATTAATTTTGCGAAATGACACAACTATGGTTCTAAATCAAGCAGACAATGGAACGCTCATAGCCCAGGCTTCTGGAGGGGGTAGCTGGCAATTATTGTCGTACTCCTGTCCGATCAATCCTATCAATGCCGCTCTGTTGCGTACTGGCAAGATATTATTTCTTGCAGGGTCAGGAAACAATCCAAATAATGTAAATGAGCCTAAGGGCGCTGCTGTCTTAAATTTGACTAACGGTACCTTCACCCGTCCAACCACCCCGTTGGATGGTGCAGGGTCGCCTATTGATTTTTTCTGCTGTGGTCACTCATTCCTATCGGATGGTCGCCTCATGTGTGTTGGTGGTAATGACCAATACGATCCATTTGTTGGCTTGCCGGTTGCTCTGATATTTAATCCCAGCAATGACCAATGGGTCAAGGAATCAAACCAGCCGGATGGTGCTCGCTGGTATCCTACTGTGATCACCATGGGCGACGGTCGAATTGTAACAATGTCTGGTATCGATGAGACTGGCGCTCAGCTCGACAATTACCCAGAACATTATTCCTCTGCAACTGGTTGGAAATATTTTTCTGGAGCAGAACAAAATTGGCAATACCCGACCAGTCGCTTTCCAATGTACTTACACCTGTTCCTCATGCAGAATGGTAAACTTTTCTATTCGGGTGCCTGCTTTCAATCCACTGACCAGTTCACAATTGGTCAGGCAGGAGCATACATACTCACCCTACCTGCAAATTATCAGGGACAGATCACAGAAACGCCAGTGAATGGGTTGACAGCTCGAGAATACCTCAATCAAGCAGCCAGTGTGCTGCTACCACCAGCCCAAGACCAGAAGGTCATGATGATCGGCGGTGGTAATGGTTATTACGGTCAGACGACGAACAGGGTTAACATTATTGATCTTAAGGTGAGTTCCCCAGCTTACACGGTAGGACCGTCGCTAAATTTCGCTCGTATGCACCATAACGCCGTCTTGTTACCTAATCGCACCGTATTTGTTTGTAATGGCGGTGCAATGGGTGAAGATGTGAATCAAGGAACACGGACACCAGAAATCTACAATCCAGCCACAAATACTTGGACAACAGCAGCAGCGGCGCAGAAGACTCGTTTATACCATGCATTGGCGATACTCCTGCCAGATGGCAAAGTCCTCACTACCGGGGGAAACCCTGAGCGGGGAACTGAGGACAAGAGTATTGAACTTTATAGTCCCGCTTATATGTCGCAAACGCGACCAACGATTAGTAGCGCTCCCACATCAGCGACTTACGGCAACACAATCACAGTCGGGACATCCCAAGCGAGGGATATCAAATGGGTCCATCTAATTAAACCCATGGCAACAACTCATGGTCTTGACACAGAACAACGGCTAGTAGACTTGCCTATAGCCTCTCGGACTAGCAGTTCTCTCAGTGTCACGATCACGAATAACCGCAACATAGCACCGCCTGGCCACTACATGTTGTTTATTTGTAACAACAATAACGTTCCGTCACAGGCAAAGTGGATTCAAATGACCTAGCGTTTTCTACCTAAGGGTCTGTAGTTCAGTAGTACTGTCAAGTTAACCAGCACACAACTTCATCTTTGCGGATGATGTCAATCATTTTTTCGCAGACATTGGGTCAGTGTTGGCATTTACTTGAGACGACCTTTGAATAACAAGATTTAGTTACCAAGAGTTCAAATATGAAGCTGAAGCTAACACGACGACAATTCGGTCAGCTGATGATTGCAAGCACAGCAGTAGCTGGGCTTGGGTATCTCGGCAAAAAGACCTTTGCACAAACGCCCTTGATTACCTCCTCGACTATCTATGGTGCACACCCTGACCGTCAACGCGGAGGACTTGTGCTACAGTCCTTAAACTTGACAACCAAACAAATTCAGGATATTGGGACTGTTCCCATAGAGCGTGGCGAACGATTGGAGAGTTTGACTTACCTAGCTCTCAACACATTTCTACTAACCATTGGTCCTGTCACAGCCAGCAAAAAGGAAAACGATCCCCCTCGCCTTGTAACTGTCATTCTGGGTCAGATTCCAGTAAGTGTGCCCGTCCCTGGATTCAATAAGCTGGAGACACTTAGGAGTGTGCGGGTTACCAATGACGGCTCGCTCATCGCTCTAGTCCATAGAAAAGACAAAAAGTCAGCCAGACTAGTCAATCTCAACGCCAGGACAGCCGCTATTAGCAACAGAGATAATATCAAACTGCCTGAGAACGAGCGGTTTGATAATCTAGTCCAGCTACCGAATGGAATAACTTATACGACGATTTTTGGGTTACAAGGTGATACAAGTTTGGTACCGTTGAACCTGGAAACAGGACAGGTGAGCCAAGGAGTGCAATTGAAAATTAATGGTACAGTTTGGAATAATGGCTTTACCAGCCTAGCTAGCGCTCCAGGAAACCTAATATACGCGGTTGGTAACGGGAGACATCTGACGCCTAATAACCTATACACCATCGATCCGAGCACTGGAGCCATAACTCTGGTACAACAATGGGATGCCGTGAAGATTGCGACTAATGTTGGTGGTATTCTTCGTGGCTTATTATAGGGAGTTTACGCTATCAACAATTTGTTGCTGATAGGTGTTTTGCATCAAGTCACGATCGCGACATGATGATAATTCCAGCCAGAATCATGGCTAATCCAATCCAATGATTCTGGCTAAAATGTTCTCTGAAAAACCAACTACCAGAAATCGCAATCAGAGCAAATCCTATGCCAGCAAAAACTGGGTAAGTAGTGAAAATTTTGGAGATGATCTTAATAGCAGGCTAAATACTGTATACCATAAATGAGGTACGGAATTTGCTGTTCGGATAAACTTTGTCCAGGGTCATCAAAATTTTGACTTCCGACCCCTTTTTACGGTTATGTGTACTAAAGATGCTCAACCTAATTGGGTATCTGGAATTATAGAAGGCAACTTTAGCTAAACCACTCTAGCAAAGTAACACTACTATGCTTCTAAATCAAGCAGACAATGGAACGCTCATAGCCCAGGCTTCTGAACTGGGTAGCTGGGAATTATTGCCTGACAACTGTCCAATCAATCCTATCCATGCCGCTCTATTGCGTACTGGCAAGATATTATTTATTGCTGGATCGGGAAACAATCCAAACAATGTTGGTAATACCGATGTTGTCTCAAAGGGGTGTGCTGTCTTAACTTTGGGTAAGAGTACCACCGCTACCTTCTTCCAACCAATGATCCCAGTGACAGATAACGGTCCTATTGATTTATTCTGCTGCGGTCACTCATTCCTGGCAGATGGTCGCCTCATGTGCGTTGGTGGTACCGCTAGTTATGACCCATTCAAGGGCTTGGTATCTGCTCTAGCCTTTGATCCCAGCACTGACCAATGGGTCAAGGAGTCAAACCAGCCGGATGGTGCTCGCTGGTATCCTACTGTGATAACGCTGGGTGACGGTCGAATCGTAGCGATGTCTGGTATCGATGAGAATGGCGGACTACTCGATACTTACCCAGAAAGTTATTTGCCTGGAACTCCAAGTGGAACTTGGAGCTATTTTTCTGGACAAGAACAAAATTGGCAAGACCCGACCAGTCCCTTTCCAATGTACTTACACCTGTTCCTCATGCAGAATGGTAGACTTTTCCACTCAGGAGCCTGTTTTCAACTACCTCAATGCCCGCCCCTGCCCGAAGACCCTGAATGCCAGAGAATAAAAAATCAGGTAGAAGGACGACCATACATACTCACTCTGCCGAATGGTTATCAGGGAAAGATTACAGAAACATCGGTGAGTGGGTTGACAGATCAACAATACCTCAATCAAGCAGCTAGTGTGCTGCTACCGCCAGCCCAAGACCAGAATATCATGATTATCGGCGGTGGTGATGGTTATTACGGTCAGACAACGAACAGGGTCAACATTATTGATCTTAAGGCGAGTTCTCCAAGTTACACAGCAGGACCATCGCTCAATTTCGCTCGTATGCACCATAACGCCATCTTGTTACCTAATCGCACCGTGTTTGTTTGTAATGGTGGTAATATGGGTGAATGTTATGATAAAGACCAAAATAAAAATGGTGTAGATCTAGAGCATTGTGGAACACGGACACCTGAAATCTATAATCCAGCCACAAATACTTGGACAAAAGCAGCAGCGGCGCAGAAGACTCGTTTATACCATGCATTGGCGATACTTTTACCAGATGGCAGAGTCCTTACCACTGGGGGAAACCGTGACCGGGGAATTGAGGAAAGGAGTATTGAAATTTATAGTCCTGCGTATATGTCGCAAACACGACCAACGATTAGCAGCGCTCCCACATCAGCGACTTACGGCGGGACAATTATAATTGAGACATCCCAAGCGAGCGATATCAAATGGGTCCATCTGATGAAACCAATGGCGACCACCCATGGTCTTGACACAGAACAACGGCTAGTAGACTTGCCTATAGCCTCTCAAAATAGCAGTTCTCTCAATGTGACGGTCACAAATAACCGCAATATAGCACCGCCTGGCTACTACATGCTGTTTATTGTTAACAACAGTAACGTTCCGTCACAGGCAAAGTGGATTCAAATAGCCTAGTACAGGTCGGCGTAAATAAACCACCCATTCCAAATCGATGAAACGCTTACGCTGTCTTCATTTTGAATTTTGAATTTTGAATGAGCGAATTCCGCCTTGCGGTACTAGGGTCTTTTATCTAAAGATTTATAATACAGTGATACTGTCAAGTGAATAAGCGCACAATATGATTGTTGCCAGTAGTGTCAATCATTATTTTTGCAAACATTGGCTAATGCTGACACTATTACTTGAGATTACCTTTGCATAATCAAGATTTAGTTACCAAGAGTGCAAATATGAAGCTGAAGCTAACACGACGACAGTTCGGTCAGCTAGCGATCGCAAGCACAGCAGTAGCTGGGCTTGGGTATCTTGGCAAAAACACCTTTGCACAAACGCCCTCGATTATCTATGGTGCACGTGCTGACCGTAAAGCCGGAGGGCTTGTCCTCCAGTCCTTAAACTTGACAACCAAACAAATTCAGGATATCGCGACTGTTCCCATAGAGCGTGGCGAACGATTGGAGAGTTTGACTTACCTAGCTCTCAACACATTCCTACTAACCATTGGTCCTGTGGGAGGTAGCAAAAAGGAAAACGATCCCCCTCGCCTTGTGACTGTCATTCTGGGTCAGATTCCTGTAAGTGTGCCCGTCCCTGGATTCAATAAGCTGGAGACACTTGGGAGTGTGCGGATCACCAATGACGGCTCGCTCATTGGTTTAGTCCATAGAAAAGACAAAAAGTCAGCTAGGCTAGTCAATCTCAACGCTACTACAGCCGCGATTAGCAACAGAGATAATATCAAACTGCCTGAGAACGAGCGGTTCGATAATCTAGTCCAGCTCTCGAATGGAATAACTTATACGACGATTCTTGGGTTCCAAGGTGATACAAGTTTGTTCCAGTTGAATCTGGGAGGAGGACAGGTGAGCCAAGGAGTGCCATTGAAAATTAACAATACAGCTTGGAATAGTGGCTTTAGCAGCCTAGCTGGCGCTCCAGGAGACCTAATATACGCGCTTGGTGCCCCTAGGTATATAACACCTTATAATCTGTACACCATAAATCCGAGTACTGGAGCCATAACTCTGGTGCAACAATGGAATGTTGTAAAGATTGCGACTAATGTTGGTGGTATTCTTGGTGGCTTGTAGGGAGTTCTACACCATCAACAATTTGTTGCTGATAGGTGTTTTGCATCAAGTCACGATCGCGACATGATGATAATTCCAGCCAGAATCATGGCTAATCCAATCCAATGATTCTGGCTAAAATGTTCCCTAAAAAACCAACTACCTGAAATCGCAATCAGAGCAAATCCTATGCCAGCAAAAACTGGGTAAGCGGTTGAGACTGGCAACTTTTCCAACGCTTTAGCAAATAGTACTACGTTGATCCCGTAGAATACTAGCCCACCAAGGAACCAAGGAGATAAAAGCAATGATAGTAAACCGGAATCAGTAGGTTCCAAGCGCGATCGCTTTAAAAGTAAATTACCAATACAAGTATTAACAGCAGCAACAAAGACGAAAATCCAAGGTCCCCAAAAAGAATTCATTTAGCAATACCTAACTAAGAAATTTGCCTCAGCAGCCACAATAGTTTTTCTTTCACTGGACGACGATGAACTGAATTAGCATTTTCCACGTTAGCCAGTTTTTGTTTGTTAGCTTTGAACCAGTCGTAGCTTTCACACAACATTTGATTATTGGAATATTTCGGCTTCCAACCCAATTTTAATAAAGGGTCAACGTCAAAATATATCTCCTTATGATAAGTCAGATAATGGAAGGGCGCTAAAGGACTTAAGCCTAGCAAATCTAAAAATCTTAATGTCCCAATTGAGGGTCCTACAGGAAGACCTATAACTTTAGATTCACTTCCAGCATATGCAATCAGATGTTCTAGTGCTTGGCGCAGTGTATTGTAGCCATCTGTCCCAACATTATAAGTACCAGACTTGCCTAAGTCGAGTGCTAACATATAAGCATCCATGAGATCTAGGGGGTGAATAAACTGAAACAAGTTATTACCGTCGCCAATAACATAAACGTTTCTTCCCTCTTCAATCCACTCAAATAAGATTTGAAAAATACCTAATCTACCCTCTCCTAAAATAGCTCGTGGACGGAGTGTAATCAGCGGTAAATTAGCTTTTTCGCAAATTTCATCTACAACTAATTCACCAGCAAGTTTAGCTTTGCCATAAATTTCAATTGGTTTTGGTGGGGTATCTTGGGTAATTGGACTTGTTTTGACACCGCCAAAAAGAGCACTGGAACTTGTGTGTATGAAACTCTTCACATCAGCCTTGACTGCTTCTTCAGCTACGATGCGACTCCCTTCAACATTCACTTGCCAAAATTTCTTACCTGCTTTCGTCAGCGGATTTAAAGCTGCATTGTGATGTACGATGTCTATACCTTTCATTGCTGCTGTGACACTGGCGCGATCGCAAATGTCGCAGTTCACAAATTCAATTCCTTTTGGTCTTGTTGGATCTTCCCAAATGTCGAGAACTTTTACGGATTCACCTCGTTCATAAAGGCGTCTTGCAATTAAGTTGCCTAAGTATCCAGAACCGCCAGTGACTAAATGTTTCATAAGTTTAACTAGTTTTGAGAAAGATGTATGATGAAATCCTCACGCATTCGGCGGAGCCGTTCTCGCAGAGTAGACGCAAAGGCGCAGAGAATTAAGAGACAAAGCACTGTCATTTTCTAATTGTGCAATGCTCTATTTTTGGTTGGTTAATATTAGTGTTGTGCAAAGAAGTTTTCCACTTTAACCACCTGCCGAGATTGTAGATTAGGCTAGTGAGTTCGTAGAGGTTTTGAATGATTGGATAATTATAGAACCATAGGCGCGAAACAATTTTGCGATGGACAGCTTTGGGACGACATCTGATAACTGACTGTACATGGAAACCACATAGTCGAAACAGGATGGTGCTACGGAGACAATGAGGAGCATTACAATATAAATTGACTTTTTCTAAAGGCCATTGTCCCTGTTTTTGCAACCAGGTTCGTAAGATTATGGCATTATCAAAAGTATCAAGGTAGGTTGGGTGACTGATATCTGGCGGGACAAAGACATTCAAATCTGGTCGCTTGCTCATAAGATATTCTGCTGCATATTGTTCCTCTGAAGCAGGATAGTTGAACCGATTTCCTGGTGCTAGAAAAACCTGTCCATTTAGCGGGACAGTATGAATGACTTGAGTTAGTAGTGCCTCGTAATAATCAGACAATAGACATTGTTCACTTTTCTCATTTGTCTGAGCCAGTCCTTCAGGCACAACAATGTGAGCAATCATTAAATAATCATATCTCCATTTCTAACATTAGGCTTCTTCTCAAAAATCGTTTTTTTTGCGTCTTTGCGCCTTTGCGTGAGACAAAAAATATTTACTATGTTCTGGTTGCTGAGATAACCATTTCAGACTTCTGCGCATTCCTTCTTCCAAACTGACTTTCGGGTTATAGCCGATTTCTCGTTGTGCTTTGGCAATAGAACAAGCAATCGTTTTATTCATCTCTGAGAGAACATGAAACTTTTGATTATAAGTTCCGATTTTCTGTAGTGAAGCATCAACAAATAAAGCTATTTCGCTGACAAAGCCTGGTAACTTTAAATTATTTTTAGCACATTTTTGGTGAAATTCTGACTCTAATAAAAACTTGACAGTCTCAATGACTTCATTCATTGAGTAAGGACGCTGATCTGCAATCCAGTAAATCTCTCCATTTGCTTTTTCGACTAAACCAGCAAGAATAAGACCTTGACAAAGATTTTCAATATAAGCCATTGAGCGCGGATTATTTCCTGTTCCTACAATCGGGGCTTTTCCATCTCGAATCATTTGAAAGAACAGGGTTTGCCGAGGTGGTTGATTCGGTCCGTAAAACCAAGGTGCACGAATGATAATAGTCTCAATTTTGCCTGCTTGATAGTACTCTTTTACCGCCAATTCCATCAGCATTTTGGAGCGCCCATAATTCATGTAGGGGTTATAGGGCGAATTTTCATCAAATAAGTGATCGGGATGGGGATTGCAACCACAGGGAGAATTTGATGAGACAATAACGGCTCGTTTTACCTTATTGTGGATGGCAGCATCTAGAAGATTTTTGGTTCCATTGAGGTTAACTTCATAAAATTCAGTCACTTTCTTGGGGTGAATGATACCTGCTGTATGGAAAAGGATAGCTCCCTCGGCTCTCTCGCAGAAGCGATCGCAATCTTGAGGATTTCGCAAATCTCCAACAACCACTTCAATGCGCTCTGACATCCTCCTGAGGATAGATTCGTCCTGTTCCGGCAGAATGAGACAGCGAATCCGTAAATTCTTTTGAGGTTGACTCAGAGCGTCGCAATCCTCTAAGCCATTGACTAGGGCATTCACTAGACTAAGACCCAGCCAACCAGCTGCTCCAGTGACTAATACTAAATTCGTGCCAAAATCCATGCTCCTCACTCCTATAGCTTGCCTAAAAAATGCAAGGCATTTCGCCGTGCGATCGCCATAATTGACCCCTGTGGATTGACGCCTGGTGCAGTACACAAAAGACTGGCATCTGCAACATAAAGGTTTTTCAATCCGTGTACCTTACCGAAAGAATCTACTGCACAAATCTTCTGATTTTCTCCCATTGGGCAAGAAGAAAAAAGATGAATTGTCATTAAGTTGGTCAGTTTTCGTGGTAAGGTATCTGGTAAATTATTGATTTTCGTTTGTTTGGTCAGTTTTGGTCCTTCAGTAATGCTGGGATAAAGTGTGGTAGCTCCTGCCTCAAACAGCAGCATCGATAGTTTCTGCAACCCCTCCAACAGGGTTTTCAAATCACCATCTGTCAAACCGTAACGCACGAGTGGATCGCGAAACTTTGGTACACAGCGGATTGTGCCACGACCAGAGGGTGTCATCATCGCGTAGTAGATAGCCATCTTTTGCCAATTTTGGTCAACCTCATGGCGATCAGTAGGATGGTCATTCATTGCCAAAGCGAGATAAGCAGGCGAACTAATCGAACAGCCAAAACTGAATCTCGGTGCAAACTCTTTGACTTGATGAACCGGAACCCCCATATCTGTGGAACTCACATTTTCAGGGAAGTGAGCAGTAACTTTGATGGTGGGGTGCATCTGCAACGAGTTCCCAATATTGTTCGTAATACCGCTGCGACGTAGTAAAGCAGGTGTTTGGACCGCGCCACCACAAATAAACAAGTAGTCTGCTTCAATTTGTACGTGGGAAGCAAGGGGAGCATGGTCACTTTTGAGGAGCCATTTATTTCCCTGGAAGCGAATCACCTGTACCCTTGTATTCGCCAGTATTTGGCAACCCGCTTTCAAAGCGCGAGGAATAAAGGTTTTTGTCATCGACTGTCTAGTTCCTTTGGGGACAGTCATCTGATCGACTTGTTCCTCGTATTGAAACCAACGGGGTACCTCGAAAGATTTCCATCCAAGAGCGATCGCACCTTCATGTAGCTTCAGGGAAGCATCTGGTGGTTTCCCTGGAAGATAACAAACTGTTACGTCTTGCTCACAAACTTCAAAATGGGGCAGCAAATCGGCTTCATCCAATGCTTCTAATTGAAATTCCCGCCGCCATTTTTCGAGAATTTCCGCCGGAGTGCGATAGTACAGACCGCTATTGATTTCGCTACCACCACCAACGCATCGCCCCTCAACGTATTGGACTTTGGGGGAACCCATTGCCACAGTCAGCCCACCGTTACGGTACTTCTGTACCATTTCGTCTTTGGAAAAAGGAATGCACGACTCAAGGGAGAGAAACGGTCCTTCTTCAATCAAGAGAACATTACGACCTGCTTCAGCTAGCAAGCAAGCTGTGATTGCTCCCCCAGGACCTGAGCCAACTACTGCAATCTCACACCTGAGTTGCTCCGGCGGATTGGTGATAACTTTGTCGCTTAGAGAGTTGGACATAGGGTTTGCAGCTTGAGTACCAGTCAAAGACAACTAGACTTTCATAAAAACGAATTAAGTCACGACAAGTGCCGATAGAAGAATTTTTCCAAGATTCGATCTGACGCCACCGCTGTGTAGGAGGCTTAGTGTGAAAAAGAGAACCTCCTTGTATAATTCCTGCCAGGTCAAAGGTGAGGGTCAGGCAGACGATAGGGAATTGCAAGAAGTCCGGCATACGGCTATGCTGCTCAAGAACAAAGTTGACAACCTGGTTGTGCGGAAAATCAACTGCTGGGTCGAGTGATTGGAAATTGTTTTGGATAATTGAGTAGCATATTGCAGAAACTGTGTTTCTAAAATAGTCATTAGTCATTAGTCATTAGTCATTAGTCATTAGTCATTAGTCATTAGTCATTAGTCATTAGTCATTAGTCATTAGTCATTAGTCATTAGTCATTAGTCATTAGTCATTAGTCATTAGTCA
>JAESFN010000261.1_pt1 | contig 66550 bp, 63 predicted proteins | sample 9269411 | NCBI WGS metagenome assembly JAESFN01 (sample SAMN14505399, study PRJNA617100) | algae metagenome | isolation source: Iphinoe sp. HA4291-MV1 and co-occurring heterotrophs from trail next to... | place: USA: Maunawili Falls, Hawaii | collected 2009-07-25
GATGACCTCGCTGTGCTCGATGGTGATGGCCAGTGCGGCCAGCGGCCGGGTGTTCGACTCGGCGGCCCGTAGGCCGTCGTTGACCGCCCCGGCCTGCCGCCCGATGCGTCGGGCCAGCACCAGGATCGGCACGACCAGGGCGACCAGCACCAGCACGACGCCGATCCCCACGGCGAACCCGATGTACCAGCCGGCCATCACACACGCTCGCAGAAGGCACGTACCGGCTCGAGGTGCGCGTTCACCGAGGGCAGCACCCTCGGCACCGTCGAGGTGGACGCGACGATCGCCTCGATGCCGCCGGTGAGTGCGGTGAGCGTGGCGGACACGTGGCGAAGGTGCAGGACCACCCGGAGCAGGCCGACTCCGGTGATCGCGATGATGAGCGCGGCGATGAGCAGCGTCGCCAAGGCAGCCGTGGGCATGGCTCCTCCTTCTCCTCCGGGGCCGGTCCGGTCTCAGGCCAGCAGCTTGGCGACGCTGCCGGCGTATCGGGTGGCGCCCACCGCGACCTGCTCGACGGTGTCGTCGGTGACGGCGAGCAGTTCGGGTACCGGTTCCAGCTGACCCGCGAGATGGACGCCGCCGACCAGGATGTCGTCCACGGCCCAGCGGATGCGTTCGACGGCGGCGAGCACCCGGTTCAGCAGGGCGACCACCACCGGGAACACCACCAGGAGCAGGATCGCGTTGCCGATCCACCACAGGGTCATGCCGGTCCTCCTAGATCGGTCGGGTACTGGGGCCGAAGAAGCGGCGGACCACCCGCCGCAGCGCCATCAGGGTCGCGGCCAGCGCGATCCGCATACCGCTCGCCGGAGCAGCGGTCCGGGCCAGGGTCGCCGTACCCCCGCGACCGCGGGCCTCGATGGCGGCCCCGATGTTGGCGGTGAAGTCCTTGAGCAGCACGCTCGTGACGTCGGAGATCATGCCCCGCCCGTACTGGGCGGCGGCCCCGGAGATCCGCAGATCCTGGACCGCGCGCAACGCGGTGGCGTGGTGCCCGGCCGCACTGAGGTGGGCGGTCACGGTCATCTCCGCGGTGCCCCGGCCGCGCACCTCCGAGCCGGCGGCGTGCAGCACCATCCGGTGCGCCGAGGCGTTCGCCTCGGCGATCTTCACGGTGCCGGCGAACCGCAGGGAGACCGGTCCCATGCTCACCTTCACCCCGCCGGCGTACTCGTCGTTCCCGGTGCGCCCGGTCAGCTCCGCGCCGGGCATGCAGAGGGCCAGCGCCGGCACGTCCTGGAGGAAATCCCACACCTTGTCCAGCGGCGCGTCGACGCGCAGATCGTTCTCCAGCAACATGGCTACCCCCTCACTCGGCTCGTGCCGGCGGCGCGCCGGAGACGTCCCGACCGGTGGTCATCGCCCGCCAGACGCGATCGGGCAGGAGCGGCATGTCGATGTTGCGCACGCCGGTGTCGGACAGGGCGTCCAGCACGGCGTTCACGAACGCCGCCGGGCCGCCGACCGCCGCGCACTCGCCGACCCCCTTGGCACCGATCGGGTGGTGCGGCGACGGGGTGACCACCTCGTGCAGCTCGAACCCGGGGGTCTCCCACGAACTGGGCAGCAGGTAGTCCATGTAGTTGGCGCCGATCATGTTGCCGTCCGCGTCGAACGTCTGGAACTGCATGTTCGACATGGCGTAGGCCTCGGTGAGCCCGCCCATGATCTGCCCCTCGACGATCATCGGGTTGATCCGGACACCGCAGTCGTCCACCGCGACGAAGCGCAGGACGTCCCACACCCCGGTCTCCGGATCCACCTCGACCGTGGCGATGTAGCAGGCGAACGGCCAGGTCAGGTTGGGTGGGTCGTAGTAGGCGTTGTTCTCCAGGCCGGGTTCCATCCCGTCGGGCATGTTCGAGTACGCGGCCATGGCGCACTCCTGGATGGTCACCCCTCGGCTCGACGCACCGCGCACGTAGAACCGGCCCAGCTCCCACTCGACGTCCTCCTCGGAGACCTCCAGCAGATGCGCGGCGAGCTTGCGCGCCTTCGCCCGGATCTTGCGGGCGACCATGGAGGTGGCCGCGCCGGCGACCGGGGTGCTGCGCGAGGCATAGGTGCCCATGCCGAACGGCGTGTGGTCGGTGTCGCCGTGCTCGACCACGATGTCGTCGGCCGGGATCCCCAGTTCGTGCGTGACGATCTGGGCGAACGTCGTCTCGTGTCCCTGGCCCTGGGTCTGCGCGCCGATCTTGAGCACGGCCTTGCCGGTGGGGTGCACCCGCAGCTCGGCCGAGTCGAACATCTTGATGCCGAGGATGTCGTACTCCCGGCTGTTGCCGGCGCCGAGCGGCTCGGTCATCGTGGAGATGCCGATGCCCAACCGGCGGCCCCGGGCGCGTGCCTGCGCCTGCTGGCGCTTGAAGTCCCGGTAGCCGATCGCGTCCAGTCCGATCTGCAGGCACTTGTGGTACTGGCCGGAGTCGGTGAGGAAGCCGAACGGGGTCCGGTAGGGGAACTGGTGGTCCCGCACCAGGTTCATCCAGCGGAACTCCGCCTGGTCCATGCCGAGGTCCTCGGCGGCGGTCTGCATCATCCGTTCCTGGAAGAACATCGCCTCGGTGACCCGGAACGAGCACCGGTAGGCGACTCCGCCCGGCGGCTTGTTCGTGTACGCCCCCCGGGCGGTGATGTGGCCGACCGGGACGTCGTAACAGGCGAACGACGAGTGCACCAGGCCGATCTTGAACTTGCTGGGCTGGGCGTCGGCGAAGAAGGCGCCCTGGTCGGTGATCGCATGGAAACGGACGGCGAGGATCTTCCCGTCGCGGCGCAGCGCCATCTCGCTGTCCAGGTACATGTCCCGCCCGAAACCGGTCGAGGTCAGGTTGCCGGACTTGTCCTCGATCCACTTCACCGGCTTGCCGGTCAGGATCGAGCACAGGATCGCGCAGACGTAACCCGGGTAGACCGGGACCTTGTTGCCGAACCCTCCGCCGATGTCCGGCGAGATGATCCTGATCTGGTGCTCGGGCAGTTCGGCGATCAGGGCCACCGCCGCCCGCACGATGTGCGGGGCCTGGCTGGTCATGTAGACGGTGAGCTTGCCGGTCGCGGTGTTGTAGTCGGCGACCGCGCCGCAGTTCTCGATCGGCGACGGGTGGCTGCGCGGGTAGTGCAGCCTGAGCCGGGACACCACATCGGCCTGGGCGAAGGCCCGCGCGGTCGCCTCGGCGTCACCGACCTCCCAGCGGTAGCAGACGTTGTCGGTCTGCCCGGCCTTGTCGTCGCGGACCAACGGAGCGTCCGCGTCGAACGCCTGGAACGGGTTGACCACCGGGGGCAGCGGCTCGTACTCGACCACGATCGCCTCGCAGGCGTCCTTGGCGATGTACGGGTCCTCCGCGACCACGCAGGCGACCTCCTGGCCCTGGAACCGCACCTTGTCGGTGGCCAGCACCGCCTGCGTGTCGTAGGACAGGGTGGGCATCCAAGCCAGGTTGCGCTGCGCGGCCATCTCCCCGGTGAGCACGAACTTCACCCCCGGGACGGCCCACGCCGCGCTGGTGTCGATCGAGACGATCCGGGCGTGTGGCAGCGGGCTGCGCAGGATCTCCATGTGCAGCATGCCGGGCAGCTTCACGTCCTCGACGTAGTTGCCCCGCCCCCGGATGAACCGGGCGTCCTCCACCCGCGACCGGCTCGACCCGAGTCCGCCGATCTTGACCTCATCCAGTGCCTGGGACACGATGACCTCCTTCAGACCGTGACGGGGCGGTCGGTGGTGGTGTCCGGGCCCGTCGCCCCGGCGCGTTGCTTCTCGGCCGCCCACAGCACCGCCTTCACAATGTTCTGGTAGCCGGTGCACCGGCAGAGGTTCCCGGACAGACCCCAGCGGACGTCCTCCTCGGTGGGGTCGGGGTTGCGAGCGAGCAGCGCCTTGGCCGACAACATCATCCCGGGGGTGCAGAAGCCGCACTGCAACCCGTGTTCGGCGACGAACCCCTCCTGGACCGGGTCCAGCTCGCTCGGCGTACCGAGACCCTCGACCGTGGTCACCTGGTGCCCGTCGGCCTGGACCGCGAGCATGGTGCACGACTTGATCGGGTCTCCGTCGTAGAGCACTGTGCACGCCCCGCAGTTGGTCGTGTCGCAGCCGACGTGCGTCCCGGTCAGCGACAGACCCTCGCGCAGCAGGTGGGCCAGCAGGAGTCGCGGCTCCACCTCCATCACGTGACGCTCGCCGTTGACGGTGACGGTGATCCGGCGTTCGTCCACGCCGTCCTCCCCTGGTGCGGTGGGTGCCGTGCCGGCCGCGGTCATCAGGCCGCCACCGCCAGGCGATCGGCGGACAGGGCGCGCCGTACGAAGGTGGCGATCACATGACGTTTGTAGTCCGCGCTGCCGCGGTGATCGGTGCGTGGCCGGGCGGCCTCGGCGGCGAGCTGGGCCGCCCGTTCGATCGCCTGGGGCTCCAGCGCCGTGCCCAGCAGAGCCTGCCCGGCGTCGGCGACCAGGATGTTGCTCGGGCCCACGCCGGTCAGCGCTATCCCGGCGCGCACCACCTGCCGCCCCTTGCTCTCCAGGGCCACCGCGACGCCGGCCGTCGCGAAGTCGCCCACTCGCCGCTCGAGCTTGAGGTAAGTGCCCGAACGGGTGCCGATCGGCGCCGGTATCCGGGCCCCGACCGCGATCTCCCCGTCGGCCAGCGCGTTCTCGAAGGTACCGAGGACGAAGTCGGCCACCGGGATCACCCGCCGGCCGGCCGGCCCCTCGGCGATGACCTCGCCGCCGAGGGCCAGCAGGACCGAGGCCCAGTCCCCCTGCGGGTCGGCATGGCACAGCGAGCCGACCAGGGTGCCCCGGTTGCGGACGATGGGGTCGGCGACCAACGGCGCGGCGGCCGCCATCGTCGGGAAGCCGTCCTTCAGCACCCGCGAGTGCTCGAGGTCGGCATGCCGGCACAGCGCCCCGACCTGCAGCGAACCGTCCGCCTTGACGCCGTGGAAGTCCAGCTCCGCGATGCCGTTGATGTCGATGAGCACCGCCGGCGAGGCGAACCGGAGCTTCATCATCGGGACCAGGCTCTGGCCACCGGCGAGGATCTTGGCGTCCTCACCGTGCTCGGCGAGCAGGTCGAGACAGTGCTGGAGGTCGCGCGGCGCCTCGTAGCGGAACCGGGAGGGATACATCAGTACCCCTCCGGGTCGACGATGGCGACCGGCAGGGTGTCGTCGTCCGGGTCCGGCCGGCGCTGCTGGTGCGGCGGCCACGGGCCGGCGACCGGCTGGCTCGCCACCTTCATGAAGCCCACCATGTGCGGGAAGTCCCAGATGGTGGGGCTGGCCCCCGACCGAGGCGCGTCCTCGATGAGCTCGTACATGCGGCGGTCCCGCCGGCCGCGATCGACGGGCCGCAACCCGTCCGACGCCTTCGTCATCGTCGACTCCGATCCCTGCGCAGTAGCCCCATCGCGTGCCAGGTGGTCCGCATCGTCCCGGTCGTCACGCCGGGTCCGGCCGTGTCGCAGGGCACATCGTGCACGCACCGGTCGGCCCGCGCACCGGTCTCCTAAGCAATGCCTTAAGTCGCCTTTTCTCGCGGTATCCCTGGGGCCACAATCAACCGAGGAACCGAGGCCGTCGCGAGCGAGGCATGGTGGGACAGGGAGGTCTCGTGCAGCTTCCGGCTCACTTCGAGTACCAGCGGGCCACCAGCGCGGAGCACGCGATCGCTCTGCTGGAGCGGTTCGGGGCGGAGGCGCGGCTGGTCGCGGGCGGTCACAGCCTGATCCCGATGATGAAGCTGCGTCTCGCCCAGCCCGAACTGCTCGTGGACATCAACGACCTGCCCGAGCTCACCGGTATCCGGCTGGACGGCGACGAGCTGTGCATCGGTGCGATGACACGGCACGCCGAGCTGCTGCACTCGGCGCTGGTCGGCGAGCTTCACCCGATCCTGCACGACGCGGAGCGGGTGATCGCCGACCCCGCGGTGCGCAACCGGGGAACGATCGGAGGCTCGGTGTGCCAGGCCGACCCGTCCGAGGACCTGTCGGGGGTGTTCGCGGCATTGTGCGCGGTCGCGGTCGTCCGGGGCAGCGCGGGTACCCGCCGGGTGCCGATGCGCGAGTTCTTCACCGGACCGTACGAGACGGCCGTCGGGCCGGCGGAACTGCTGGTCGAGCTGCGGGTGCCGATCCGCCCTGGTGGCGGAAGCGCCTACCTGAAGATCAACCGCCGGTCCGGCGACTGGGCGGCGGCCGCCGCCGGGGTGGCGCTCTGGCTCGAGCCGGCCGACGCGGAGGCACCGCGGGTCGCCGAAGTCGGGATCGGACTCACCGCCGTCGGCGCGCGGAACTTCGTCAGCGCGGAGGCCGAGGACCACCTGCGGGGCCGACCCGCCACGGAGGAGAACTTCCTCGAGGCCGGCCGGCTGGCCGCGCGCCACTGCGCTCCGGTCGCCGATCAGCGCGGCCCCGTCGACTACAAGCGTCACCTTGCGGGCGAGCTCACCGTCCGGGCGCTGCGCCTGGCGGCGGCGCGTTCCCGCGGCGAGGCGGGTTGAGATGCGGGTGGCGGTGACGGTCAACGGTGTGGAGCACGAACGCGATGTGGAACCGCGGGTGCTGCTGGTGCACCTGCTGCGGGACGAGCTGGGGCTGACCGGCACCCACTGGGCCTGCGACACCTCCAACTGCGGCGCCTGCACGGTGTGGATGGACGGCGTCCCGGTGAAGTCGTGCACGGTGCTGGCCGCGATGGCCGACGGGCGGGAGGTACGCACGGTGGAGGGCCTGGAGACGCCGTTCGGGCTCGACCAGATCCAGGAGTCGTTCATCGCCTGTCATGGTTTGCAGTGCGGTTTCTGCACGCCCGGGATCCTGATGACCGCCCGCTGGCTGTTGGACCACAACCCGGACCCGACCGAGCACGACATCCGCGAGGCGATCTCCGGGCACATCTGCCGCTGCACCGGGTACCTGAACATCGTGCGTTCGGTCCAGCACGCCGCCGCCCGGGAGCGGGCATGACCTCCTCCCCGGCATTCGGCTCGATCCCCCGGAAGGAGGATCCCCGCCTGGTGCGCGGTCGGGGACGGTTCGTCGACGACATGTCGCTGCCGGGGATGCTGCACGGAGCCGTCCTGCGCAGCCCGTACGCGCACGCCCGGATCCGGTCGGTGGACATCACCGCCGCCGAGTCGCACCCCAAGGTCCGGGCGATCATCACCGGGGAGATGCTGGCCGAGCGGGGCATGGCCTGGGTCCCGACGTTCTCCCACGACACCGCGGCCGTGCTCGCCACCGACAAGGTCCGCTACCAGGGCCAGGAGGTGGCATTCGTCGTCGCGGAGAGCCGCTACGCCGCGCGCGACGCCCTGGCTCTCATCGACGTGGAGTACGAACCGCTGCCGCCCGTCGTGGACGCCCGCCGGGCGCTCGAGCCGGCGGCCCCGCTGATCCGCGACGACAAGCCCGGTCAGCTCGACAACCACATCTTCGACTGGGAGACCGGCGACGCCGAGGCGTGCGAGGCCGCCTTCGCCGCCGCACCGCACATCTCCACCTGCGAGCTGCTCTACCCCCGGGTACATCCCGCACCCCTGGAGACCTGCGGCGCGGTGGCCGAGTTCGACCGGATCAGCGGCCGGCTCACCGTGCACGCCACCACGCAGGCTCCGCACGCCCACCGGCTGCTCTACAGCCGGATCACCGGGCTGCCCGAGCACAAGATCCGGATCATCGCTCCGGACATCGGCGGCGGGTTCGGCAACAAGGTCGCGCTCTACCCCGGGTACGTATGCACGGTGGCCGCCGCGATGGTCACGGGCGCGCCGGTGAAGTGGGTGGAGGACCGCTCGGAGAACCTGATGAGCACGGCGTTCGCCCGCGACTTCCACATGCGCGGCGAGATCGCCGCGACCGAGGACGGGAAGCTGCTGGGCATCCGGGTCCGGGTGCTCGCCGACCACGGCGCCTTCAACGCCACCGCGCAACCCTCGAAGTTCCCGGCCGGCTTCTTCGGGGTGTTCACCGGCTCCTACGACCTGCCCACGGCGCATTGCCGGGTGCGCGGCGTCTACACCAACAAGGCTCCCGGCGGCGTCGCCTACGCCTGCTCGTTCCGCATCACCGAGGCCGTCTACCTGGTGGAGCGGCTGATGAACGTGCTGGCCCGGGACCTCGGCCGGGATCCCGCCGAGCTGCGGATGGCGAACCTGCTCCGGCCCGAGCAGTTCCCGTTCCGCTCGGCGACCGGCTGGGAGTACGACTCGGGCGACTACCCAGCGGCGTTGCGCACGGTGCTGCGGATGGCGGACTACCCCGAGCTGCGCAAGGAACAGGCCCGGTGCCGGGCCCGGTACGAGCGCACCGGGGAGGGGCCGCTGCGCGGGATCGGGATCAGCTGCTTCACCGAAGCCGTCGGAGCCGGGCCGCGACGGATGATGGACATCATGGGCCTGGGCATGGCCGACGGGGCGGAGCTGCGCATACACCCCACCGGCGGCGCCGTCCTCCGGCTGTCCTGCATGAGCCAGGGCCAGGGCCACGAGACCACGTTCGCCCAGATCGTGGCGCACGAGCTGGGCATCCCGTCGGACGCCGTCGAGGTGGTGCAGGGCGACACCGACCGGACACCGTTCGGGCTCGGCACCTACGGGTCGCGATCGACCCCGGTCTCGGGCGCGGCGGCCAGCATCGCGGCCGGCAAGGTGCGCGAGCGTGCCAGGCTGATCGCCGCGGCGATGCTGGAGGTCGCACCGGAGGACCTCCGTTGGGAGCTCCCCGGCGGGCGGCTGCGCGCCGACGGTGGATGCTGGAGCGTCGCGGGGGTGCCGAACGCCGCGGTGAGCCTGCGGGAGGCCGCGATGGCGGCGCACTCCGACCTCGAGCTGCCCGACGGCATGGACGGCCATCTCGACGGCGCGAGCGTGTACAACCCGCCCAACCTGACCTTCCCGTTCGGGGCCTACATCTGTGTCGTGGACGTCGACCCGGGCACCGGGAAGGTCACCGTGCGGCGTTTCGTCGCGGTCGACGACTGCGGGGTCCGGATCAACCCGATGATCGTCGAGGGCCAGCTGCACGGCGGGTTCGCGGACGGGATCGGCATGGCGTTGATGGAGCTGATCGCCTTCGACGAGCACGGCAACCACCTCGGTGCCTCGTTCATGGACTACCTGCTGCCCACCTCGCTGGACTGCCCGACCTGGGAGACCGGGCATACCGTCACGCCGTCGCCGCACCATCCCCTGGGGGCCAAAGGGGTGGGCGAGTCGGCGACCGTGGGCTCGCCGGCGGCGGTGGTCAACGCGGTGCTCGACGCCATCGACGTGCGGCATGCCGACATGCCGCTCACCCCGGCCCAGATCTGGCGGGCGCTGCGCGGCGAACCCCTGCGATCCGATCTGGCGGTGGAGTGACTCCCGATGACCACAGCCGAACTCCGGGAGCACATCGCCCGCCTGCACCAGGCCCGGACCCCCTTCGTCCTGGCCACGGTGGTCCGCGCGGAGCGACCGACCAGCGCCAGACCCGGGGACAGCGCCGTGGTGCTCTCCGATGGCTCGATCAACGGGTTCGTCGGCGGAGTCTGCGCCGAGTCGACCGTGCGTCTGGAGGGCCTGCGGCTGCTCCGTTCGGGCCAGTGCGAGCTGCTGCGGGTGACCCCGCACGCCGGGGACGGGGGCTTCGCCGGGGCCGTCGAGGGGATGCGCGTGGTGGAGAACCCGTGTCTGTCCGGCGGAACCCTGGAGATCTTCCTGGAGACCGTGTTGCCCCCTCCGTTGATCGAGGTGTTCGGAGACTCCCCGATCGCCCGGGCGATGCTGCTGGTCGGCGAGTCCCTGCGGTACGAGGTCAGGACGCTCACGGACCCGGCCACACCGCCCGCCGCCGACACCACCGCGCTGGTCGTCGCCGCCCATGGCCGCGAGGAGGAGGCGGTACTGCGCGGCGCGCTGGCCGCGCACGTGCCCTACATCGCGTTGGTGGCCAGCCCCAAGCGGTCCAGCGCGGTGCTCGGCGCCCTGGACGACGTGCCCGGCGTCAGGACCCGGGTGAGCGCTCCGGCCGGGCTGGACATCGGAGCCCGCACACCGGAGGAGATCGCTCTGTCGATCTACGCGGAGATCATCTCGAGCCGCCCGGCGGCGGTCGGGTCCGAGCGACCTGTCACGGACGGGGACACTCCGTCGACACCGGGCGTCGAGCGACGCGATCCGGTGTGCGGCATGGCGGTGGCCGCGACCGGATCGGGCATCTCCGCGACGAGCGGCGGGCGGACGTGGTACTTCTGCGGCACCGGATGCCGGGACGCCTACCTCGCCGACCCGACGCGCTACCGGAACGACCTCGACCAGACGACCGATGAACGGTGATGCCCGTCATGGACTCCGTCCCGCTCGACCGGGCGTGGCGGGCGCCGCGTCCCATCCGGCGCTCAGGCGGCCGATCCCGCGCGGGACAGGGCGTGCTCGACCAGGGCGATCAGCGCGGACAGTGAGGAGTGGCCGTCCCGGGCGTCGGACCAGAGCACCGGCACCTCGCCCGACAGCACCAGGGCCTCGCGTACCGCGTCCTCGGAGTAGGCCTCGGTGCCCGGGAACTGGTTGACCGCGACCAGGAACGGCAGCCTGCGGCTCTCGAAGTAGTCGATCGCGGCGAAGCAGTCGTCCACCCGCCGCAGGTCGACCAACACCACCGCGCCGACCGCTCCGGTGGCCAGCTCGTCCCACATGAACCAGAACCGGGACTGCCCGGGCGTGCCGAACAGGTAGAGCACCATCGAGTCGTCGATGGTGATCCGGCCGAAGTCCATCGCCACCGTGGTGGTGCGCTTGTCCGGCACCTTGCGCAGGTCGTCGACGCCCTCGGACAGCTCGGTCATCGGCTGCTCGGTGTCCAGCGGCGGGATCTCCGACAGCGCGCCGACCATGGTGGTCTTACCGACCCCGAACCCTCCCGCCACCAGGATCTTCAGCGGCGTCGGCGCGTCGGCCCCGGGCCCGGTCGGCGATTCAGCGCGCGCGTAGTCCATCGAGCAACCTCTCCAGCAACAGGGGACTCGGGCCACCGTTCGCCTCGACCGGCGGCGGAGCGTGCACCACCAGATGCCCGGACGTGGTCAGATCGCTCACCAGCACGCGCACGACCCCGACCGGCACCCCGATCATCATCCCCACCTCCACCAGCGACACCACCTGGCGCGCGGCGATCTCGACGATCCGGCGGTACTCGACGTCCAACCCGCCGACGAACCGCTGCCCGTGCTCGGTGACGCTCACCAGCGACTCGATCGGCAGCTGCCAGCCGCCCGACCGGGTGCGGCCCCGGGTGAGGGCGTACACCGGGACGACCCGGCCGCCGCCTGACGTCGTCACCTCGGCGAGTCGGCCGGAGCTCGGGTACCGGCCGTCCGGTTCGCCGGGGCGAGCACGTGGCCGACCCGGCCGGCCAGCATGGTCATCTCGTAGCCGACCAGCCCCATGTCGCACTGCCGCTCGGTGTGCACCACCAGCATCGACCCCTCACTCACCGAGGTGGCGAACAGGTATCCACCGGCCATCTCCACGATGGTCTGGGTGACCGGGTCGCACTCCACCAGCCCGGCAGCCGCGCGGGCCAGGCTGACCAGCCCGGACACCGCCGCCGACAGGCCGTCCGCGAGCGCGGTGTCGACCTCGCGGGAGGCGGCCAGCCGCAGACCGTCCCCGGTGATCACCAGGGTGTGCGCCACCCCCGGTGTCGCCTTCACGAAGTCGTCCAGCAGCCAGTCCAGCTGGCGACGTTCCGGTCCACCAGCGGTCATCGCTCGTCACCACCATTCGTCGGGGGTCTCGGCCGTCCGGTGTCGACCTGGGCGGCCTGTCGGCTGGCCTGGTAGCGGGAGAGTGCCTCGGACGCCGGCCGGGGGTCGGGCATCGTGGGCTGGGCCCTCGACCTCGACGCGCGCCCGGGCTCGAGCAACTCCGGGGCCAGGTGGCTCTGCGGACGCCGGCGGCTCAACCTCGGCGCGCCGTCGCCGGCCGGGTCGGGCCGGGCAGGGCCGGGGGCGACGGAACCGTCGTGCGCGGTCCGCCGGGCAGCGGCCTCCGACCAGCCGCCGGGCACCATCCTCGGGTCCAGCGGTTCGGCCACCCTCCACCAGCCGTCCCATCGACCGGAGTCCCGGGACCCGCCCGTCGCCCGCTCGACCGCGATCTCTGCCAGCGCGCTGAGCTCGGACGGCGCCGACTCCGGGGTGGGCGGGCGCCAGGAGCGGGCCGGTAGCGGTCGACCGTTCCCGGCACCGCGCTCGGCGCCCCCGGACGATCGTGGCACCGAGGCGGAGTGCCGGGCCGAGGCCGCACCAGGCACCGGGTCGGCCACCGGCGACACGGCGAACAGGCTCGGTGGCAGCACCACGATGGCGGTCAGCCCGCTGCCCGGGGTCGGCGTGACCGAGACCTCGATCCCGTGCCGCCTGGCCAGCCGCGCCACTACGTGGAAACCGAGCCGCTGGGCTACCGACAGGTCCACCTCCGGCGGGTGGGCCAGCAGCTGGTTGGTCTCCTGAACCCGCTCGGGCGGCATGCCGAGACCCCAGTCCTCGATGGTCACCACCTGGGCCCCGGGCGGCTGCGACAGTGGTCGGACCCCGATCGTCACCTGGGTCTCCGGTGGGGAGAAGCGCACCGCGTTCTCCACGAGCTCGGCGAGCAGGTGGGTGATGTCGGTGACGCTGTTGCCCACCACCGACAGCCGCTCGTCCACGGTGAACTGGATCCGGGCCAGGTCCTCGGTCTCCGCGATCGCGGCCTGCACGACCTCCCGCAGCGGGACCGGCGCATCCCACACCCTCGACGGCACCTCGCCGGACAGCACCAACAGGCTCTCCGCGTTGCGACGGACCCGGGTGGCCAGGTGGTCCAGCTCGAACAACTCACCCAGCGCGTCCGGGTCCCGTTCCTTCTCCTCCAGCTGGTTGATGATCTCCAGTTGGCGGTAGAGCATGCTCTGGTTCCGCCGGGCCAGGTTGATCAGCAGGTCGGAGGTGAACTGGCGGCGGCTGACCTCCGCCTCGGCCAGTCGTTGGGCCAGCCGGGCCCGTGCCTGCTGGTCCTCCTCACTCACCCGCCAGAAGATCACCAGACCCACGCAGGTGGCGAGCACCCCGGCGCCGTGGATGACCGACCAAACCCACGGGCTGGCCTGCGCCGCCGGGTGGTTGAAGATAGTGACATTCGGCAGCGCCGACCCGATCCCGTGGCTGACGACGGTGAACAGGATGTTCCACAGAAATGGGATCCAATCCTGGTAGAGCGCAATGAAGCCGACGATGATGAAGAAGTGGAAATGGGCCTCGATCGACCCGCCGGAGAGCAAAACCAATGCGGCCGAGCACCAGGTCAGACCGGCGGTCACGATGATCGACGCGGGCCGACGGGAACGGACCAGGTAGCCGCCGACGAGGCATAGCACCGGGCCGACGAGACACTGGACCAGCTTTCCCGGCTCCGCCCGTATGATCAGGGCGAACACCAGAATCAGGGGGATGTGCAGGGCGAGCACCCGCAGCAGGATGCGGTGCCGACGGCGCCACGCCCCGTCCTCGAGCATGTTACCGCGTGGCAGATAATCGAAGATCGTCTGTGCCATCGGCAGCGAAAGCCCTTCCTCACAACGTCACACGCCGTTCGGACCGGCATGGCGAATCGAGCCCACTCCCCATTCGTCGGGGACGCCGCTCAACCGTCGAACCGCGAGGCAGACAATACACTCCCATCGATCGACCCGACACTTCCTGCGTTATGCGGAATTCGTTCGTCATGACGGAGTAGTGCGGCTTGCACATACCGTCTGAATGGCACATCGGACGCCTCCGTCCGGCCTATCCGAGAGGCCGTGGGTGCCCGGTCGCTCCGCGCCGGGCCGACACCCCGGCGGCCCGCTCCTCGCGGTCGAGTCGCTCGATGACCTCCAGCTGGCGGTGCGGCATGCCCTGGTTCCCCGAGACGACCACGGCCCGGCCATCCGCGATCCCTTCGGCGAGCAGGGCCGCTCTAGGCTGCCGGCATGCGTCTCGTGCTCGCCTCGGCGTCGCCGGCCCGGCTCGGAGTGTTGCGGGCGGCCGGTCTCGACCCGGCGGTCCGGGTGTCCGACGTGGACGAGGACGCGCTGCTGGCCGAGCTGGCCGGCGCCGCCCCGGAGCAACGGGTCACCGCCCTGGCCGCGGCCAAGGCCGACCGGGTCGCCGCGGCGGGCGAGCACCCGGACGCGGTGATCGTGGGCTGCGACTCGATGTTGTGGGTGGACGGTGAGCTGGTCGGCAAGCCGGGCTCCGCCGAGGTCGCGCAGCGGCGCTGGGCCGCAATGGCCGGGCGCACCGGGGAACTGATCACCGGGCACGCCGTGCTGCGGGTGGTCGAAGGGCGGGTGCACGACCGCGCGCTCGGGCACGCCACCACGACCGTGCGGTTCGCCCGACCGACCCAGGCCGAGCTGGCCGCCTACATCGGCTCCGGCGAGCCGCTGGCGGTGGCCGGCGGGTTCACCCTCGACGGCCTCGGCGGCTGGTTCGTCGAGGGCATCGACGGCGATCCGTCCAACGTGATCGGGATCAGCCTGCCGCTGACCCGCCGGCTGCTGACCCGGGTCGGGGTGACCCTGCCCGAGCTGTGGGCGGCGCACCCTCGACCCGACGGAACCGCCGGGTCACCCGGGTAGGCCCCGACGGGACCGCCGGGTCAACCGGGTAGGCCGGTCGCCGGGATGTCCGTCGTGGTCGCGTCGGCCGCGCCGGGCCGCACGACCGCGGTCTGCACGGTGTAGTCGACGTTCCCGCCGACGGTACGGGTGCGGAACGGTGTCGCCTGGTTGAAGCGGCGGAACAGGCAGTCCCGGCCGAACGCGCCGAGCCGGGCGTCCCAGTCCCGTCCGGAGGTGTAGGCCAGCTGGTAGTCGCCGTCCGGCACGCCCTGCAGTGCGGCGGTCCGCCCCGGCGCGACGGCCAGCGTGGCGACCGCGGTGCCGTCCCGGGCGAGCACCAGCACCGCCTCGTCGGGGCTCTCGTTGCGGACCTCGAGCACGCCGTTCCCCCGGACCGGGCCGCGCCGGTCGACCAGGATCGCGCCGTTCTGCAGCGGCGGCGGAACCGACGCCGAGGTCGGCGGCGGTGGCAGCGACCCGCCCCACCGGTAGCTCCGCCCGGCCCCACCGGACAGGCTCAACCCGGCCGCCACCGATCGCAGCGCGGGCATGGACGGCGCGGTGGCGATGGTGTCGATGGCCGCCGGACCGGTGCACACCCGCTGCTCCTGCGCCTGCCCGGCGAGGAAGGTCAGCTCGTTGGCCAGCTGGCCCAGACCGTCGGCCAGCGCGATGTTGGTCTTGGTCACCGCCGGGTCCCGGGGATCGGCGCGCATCCGCTGCCCGGCCGCCTGGACGACCGAGGCCACCTGCAGGGTGGTCAGCCGCAGCGCCTCGGGCTCCCGTGACCCGCGCATCCGGTCCAGCGCGCCGCCCAGCTCCTGGTCCAGCCGGGTCAGCCGGATCTGGTACTCCGATGGCGGCCGGTCCGGGGCCCCCGGGGCCGCCCCGGGGTCCGCACCGGTGGCCGGGAGCGACGTGGGCGGCGGCACCGCCGGCAGTGGCTCCGCCGGTGGCAGCGGGGGTCCGGCGGGGTCGGCTCCGCTGGGGTCGGCTCCGCCGCAGCCGGTGAGCACCACCAGTGCCAGCAGGGCGATCGCCCGCCCGGAGACCCCCGCCATCCGTACCTCCCCCATCACACCCGCCACAAAACTCTGGCACACGGAGCCCGTCCGGCCACAAACTTGCCGCACGTGATCTCCGCGTGTCGGCCGACACGGCCAGTCGGAGTGAAGGAGGCAGCCATGGCCCCGTCGATCAGCGCACTGTTGTTCCTCGCGGTCTACCTGCTGCTCGCGTGCACGGTGGGGATCGCGGGGGTGGTGGCCCGGCGTCGGGCGCTGCGCTCACCGGGTAGCCGGCCGGTCGCCGGGTGGGACAGCTCGCCGGAACGCGTGGCGTACCTGAACGGGGGGCGCCCGCTCGCCCTGACCTCGGCGCTGAGCGGCCTGCACGCGGACGGGATGATCACCGCCGAGAACCGGACGGTGCAACGGGTCGAGGGAAGTGACGACGAGCACCGGTCCGCCCTGGAGCGCGCCGTGTTGTGGGAGTCGACGCGGCAGGTCAACCGCCGGGTGCTGAGCGGGCAGCGGTCCGTGCGGTGGGCCCTGAACGACCTGCGGCTGGACCTGGAGGCCCGTGGCCTGCTCGTCGGCCTCGACCAGCGCGGGCGGGTGCGGCGCTGGGCCTGGGCGATGGTCGTGGTGCTCGCGATCGGCGTCGTCCGGCTGGCCGGCGACCTGCTACTAGGTGGCCGACCCGACTGGTTCCTGGTCGGGGCGCTGGTCGCGGTGGGCATCACCGCGGCCTGGGTGTTCCGCCGGCTGCCGTTCCGGACCCAGCTGGGTGACCAGATGCTGTCCCGGCTCACGACGGAGCACTCCCACCTCTCCCCCGGCCTCAGCCCCAGCTGGTCGACCTACGGCCCCTCCGCGACGACGTTGGCGCTGGCCCTGTTCGGGGAGAGCGCCCTGCGGTCGGCCGATCCGGTGTTCGCCGACGAGATGGTCGGCTCGGCTACCGACGGCGGTGGGTCGCTGATCGGGGGCTCCTGCGGCGGCTGCGGGGGCGCCACCTGCGGGGGCTCCTGCGGTGGCGGCTCCTGCGGCGGTGGTGGTGGAGGCGGTGGCTGTGGTGGTGGGGGCTGCGGTGGAAGCAACTGAGCCCGGCGCGCCGACAGGACCGCCGGCCGGGGCGGGAGCGCCGACCGGGGCCGGACCGCTGGCCGGGCTGGGGGTCGGGCTGGGCTGGCGGCGGGAGATCGCCGGGGTGCCGGCCGCGTTGCCCGGGCTGCGGTTCACCGAGGTGGTCGCGGAGTCACTGCCCGTCCACGGGCCGCCACCTCCGATGCTGGACGCCCTGGGCGAGCGCGGGGTGACGGTCGTGCCGCACGGGGTCCGGCTGTCCCTCGGCGGCACCGACCTGCTGGACCCGGTCCGGGTGGCCCGGCTGGCCGGCGCCGCCGCGATGCTGGACGCGCCGCTGGTCAGCGAGCACATCGCGTTCGTCCGGGCCGGCGGGCTGGAGGCCGGTCACCTGCTGCCGCTGCCGCGCACCCGCGAGGCGCTGGACGTGCTCACCCGCAACATCGCCGCCGTCACCGCCGAGCTGGGCGTCCCGCTGGCGTTGGAGCCGATCGCCGCGCTGTTCGACTGGCCGGAGGACGAGTACACCGAGGCCGACTTCGTCACCGAGCTGCTGGAGCGCACCGACACCTGGCTGCTGCTGGACGTGGCCAACGTCTACGCCAACGCCCGCAACCGGGGCGCCGACCCGTGGGCCACGCTGGACCGGCTGCCCCTGGAGCGGGTGGCCTACCTGCACGTCGCGGGCGGCGCGGAGCGGGACGGGATCTACCACGACACGCACACCGCCCCGACCCCCGACCCGGTGCTGGCGCTGCTGCGCGAGCTGGCTCCCCGGCTGGCCGGGCCACCGGTGCTGCTGGAGCGCGACGGGCACTACCCGCCGGCCGCCGAGCTGCACGCGGAGCTGGACGCCATCGCCCGGGCCGCCTCCGAACCGGAGATCACCGCCGGGCCGGAGAAGGCACCGGAGGTGGCGGCATGAGCCTGGCCGAGCGGCAGCGGGCGCTGGTGGCGGCGCTGGTCGCCGGGGCGCCGGTGCCGGACGGGGTGGACCCGGCCCGGTTCGCCGCCGCCGAGCGCGCGCTGCGCGGCAAGCGGGCCGGCGAGGTGGCGGCCGCCTGGCCCCGGCTGGCCGGGTCGCTGGGCGAGCGGTTCGCCGAGGAGTTCGCCGGCTGGGCCGCCGGGCGGCCGCCGTCCGGGGCGGTGCGCGACGGCTGGGACTTCGCCCGCGACCTGGCCGCCGCCGGCAACCTCCCCGCGCCGGCCCGCCACGAGCTCGGGCTGCGGGAGGTCCGGGCCCGCTACGACGGTCGCCACGCCCCCCGGACCCGCCGGCTGCCGGCCGTCCGGCGGGTACCTGGCGGGTGGCTGGTGGCGGTCCCCGGCCTCGGCATCCGCCTCATCCGGGTCCCGGGGTCAGGCCACGGACGAACTCCCCGTTGACCCGGGCCAGGTAGCCGGGCAGCGCCTCGTCCGAGGCGAAGACCGCGCCGGCGAACCCGTCCCGACTTCCCGAGATGCGTCGCAGGTAGTCGTTGAGCAGGTGTCCGACCACGTCGTGGACATCCCAGCCCGGGCACGCGGTCGGCCGTGACCAGTCCGGCGGCTCGAGGGAGCGGAGCAGCCGCAGGAGCTCTCGTCGCTCCACCGGGAACAGCGGCCGGACGTCCAGCAACGGACCGAAGATCGTCACGGGCCCGATGCTGCCACCCGAGCCGCGCCGGCACCGCCGATTTCCGCACCGGCCGTCCCTGCCCCTCGATGCGTGACATCTGCCTCTCCGGCGGCCACGAAAGAGCGGTCGGCATACACTCGGCCGATCGAGTGCGGCAAACTCGCCCTCTCGACTATTTATGCGCCGAAACCACCATGCAGGAGGCACCGTGGCCGCCCAGGCGACCAAGTTGCGGAAGGTTCTCATCGCCAACCGGGGTGAGATCGCGGTACGGGTGATCCGGGCGTGCCGGGACGCGGGCCTGACCAGCGTCGCGGTGTACGCCGACCCCGACCGGGACGCGCCGTTCGTCCGGCTGGCCGACGAGGCGTTCGCCCTGGGTGGCACCACCGCGGCCGAGTCGTACCTGGACTTCGACAAGGTGATCGGCGCGGCGAAGCAGGCCGGCGCGGACGGCATCCACCCCGGCTACGGCTTCCTGTCCGAGAACGGCGACTTCGCCCAGGCGGTGATCGACGCCGACCTGATCTGGATCGGCCCGTCCCCGCAGTCCATCCGTGACCTCGGCGACAAGGTGACCGCCCGGCACATCGCCATGCGCGCCGGTGCCCCGTTGGTCCCGGGCACCGCCGACCCGGTGTCCGGCGCCGACGAGATCATCGAGTTCGTCAAGGAGCACGGCCTGCCGGTGGCCATCAAGGCCGCGTTCGGCGGTGGTGGTCGCGGGATGAAGGTGGCCCGCGAGGAGAAGGACATCGCCGAGCTGTACGAGTCGGCGGTCCGCGAAGCCACCGCCGCGTTCGGCCGCGGCGAGTGCTTCGTCGAGCGCTACCTGGACAAGCCCCGGCACGTGGAGACCCAGGTCCTGGCCGACCAGCACGGCAACGTGATCGTGGTCGGCACCCGGGACTGCTCGCTGCAGCGCCGGTTCCAGAAGCTGGTCGAGGAGGCCCCGGCGCCGTTCCTCACCGACGAGCAGAAGAAGACGCTGTACGACGCCTCCAAGGCGATCGTCAAGGAGGCCGGCTACTACGGCGCCGGCACCGTGGAGTTCCTGATCGGCCAGGACGGGCTGATCACCTTCCTGGAGGTCAACACCCGGCTGCAGGTGGAGCACCCGGTGAGCGAGGAGACCGCCGGGATCGACCTGGTCCGGGAGATGTTCCGGATCGCCGAGGGCCAGGAGCTGCGGTACAAGGACGACCCGGAGCCGCGCGGGCACTCGATCGAGTTCCGGATCAACGGCGAGGACGCCGGGCGCAACTTCCTGCCCGCCCCGGGCACGGTCACCGCGATCTCCTACCCGGCCGGGCCGGGGGTCCGGGTGGACGCGGGTGTGGAGTCCGGCTCGGTGATCGGCGGGCAGTTCGACTCGCTGCTGGCCAAGCTGATCGTCACCGGCGCCGACCGGCAGCAGGCCCTGGAGCGCTCGCGGCGGGCGCTGGCCGAGTTCACCGTCGAGGGCATGGCCACGGTGCTGGACTTCCACCGGGTGGTGGTCGAGGACCCGGCGTACGCCGCCGCCGACCTGGACGGCTTCACCGTGCACACCCGGTGGATCGAGACTGAATGGAACAACACGGTACAACCGTTCACCAACCCGACCGACGCGGAAGAAGGCGCGGCCGAGCGCAACACCGTGGTGGTGGAGGTCGGCGGCCGCCGGCTGGAGGTGTCGCTGCCCGGTGACCTGGCGTTCGGCGCCGCACCGGGGGCCGGCGCGGCCGCCGCGAAGAAGCCGGCCCGCAAGCGCGGCGGCGGGGGCGGCGCGAAGGTCTCCGGCGACGCGGTCACCGCACCCATGCAGGGCACCATCATCAAGGTCGCGGTGGCCGACGGGGACACGGTCTCGGCCGGCGACCTGGTGGTCGTGCTCGAGGCGATGAAGATGGAGAACCCGGTCACCGCGCACAAGGACGGCACGGTCACCGGCCTGTCCGCCGAGGCCGGCGGCACCATCTCCCAGGGCTCGGTCATCTGCGAGATCAAGGACAGCTGAGACACGACTCGGGCGGCCGCCGGGGTTTTCCGGTGGCCGCCCGATTCGCGATCGCACACGTTGTGTGCCGATCCGGCCCACGGGCCGGCCGGCCCCGCCTACCGTCCGGCGCATGGAATCCGAGCTCCGCCTGCGCCCGGAGATGATCCCGGCTCTGCGGCAGGCCTACCAGGACGCCCTCGACCGGCTGCGGCCCGCGCGGGACGGTTTCGGCATCGACGGTCCGGCCATGGGCGACCAGGCCAGCGCCGAGTTCCTCGCGGGCTTCAACCGGCACTCCGGCGCGCTGTCCGACGAGGTCACCGCGTTCGAGCAGCGGCTGCGCGAGACCATCGAGACGCTGGGCGCCATCGAGCGGGCCTACGAGCGCCACGAGACGACGACCGCGGCGGCGCTGAGCCGCCGGTTGGAGGGCTGAGCGATGGCCGACCAACGGTTCACCGGGCTCCCGCTGGAGGAGCTGCGGGCGATGGCGATGCGGGGCGACCCCGAGGCGGCCGGCCGGGCCGGGCAGCGGCTGGACCGCGCCGGGGCCGTGCTGCGTCAGGTCGCCGCCGACCTGGAGCGCGCGGCCGAGCGGATCGGGCTCGGCTGGCGGGGCGGGGCCGCCGAGGCGGCGCGGACCGGGATCGCCGGGCACGCCGGGTGGGCCACGGCGGCGGGTGGTCGCGTGGCCACCGCCGGTGCGGCCGCGCGCGCCCAGGCGGACAGTGCCCGCCACGTGCGGCAGCACATGCCCGACCCGGCGACGCTGCCCCCTCGGGCGGTGCCGGCGGCCGGTGGCGCCGGTCCGGCCCGGGGCGACCTGGCCCGGGTCGATCTGGGCGTGGCGGACGAGGCCTGGCGCAACGCCCAGCTGCGCGCGGTGGAGCTGCTGAACGGGCACGCGGCGAACTCTCGGGCCCAGCTGCCGCACGGGTCGGGACCCGCTCCGGCCGCTCCCGGGTCACCGGTGCGGGCGGCCATGGCGGACGGCGTCAGCGCGGTCGCGGCCGGCGGCCTCCGGCTCGATCGGGTACCGGTGGCCGGTGAGCCGGTTCCGGTGGTTACGGCGGCGGCCGCCGCACCGGTCGGGATCGCACCGGTGCCGGGGCTGCCCGCCGGGCCGGCCTCGGCCGGGCCGGCCTGGGGCGGCGCGGCCGCTCCGGTGCTCGGTGTCCCGGTCGGGCCGTCGGGCGGCGGCGCACCGGCCGGCGGGGTCGTCCGGTCCGGCCTCGGGGCGACATCCCCGGCCGCGGTCACGGGGGTCGGGCGTGGCGGTTCGCCGCCGGTCGACGCCGGGCGGCGCGGGGGTCCGCCGCTGACCGGGTCGGCGGCCGGGGTGCGGCCGTCCTGGTTCCCGCCGCGCGGCGGCCAGCCGGGCACCGGAGCCGCCGGAACCGGCCCTGTCGGAACCGGCACTGTCGGAACCGGAGCCGCCGGGACCGGAGCCGGCGGTGCCGCGACCGGCGTCAGCGGCCACGGCACCGGTGTCACCGGCACCGGTGGGCCCGGGAGCGGCGGGTCCGGCACCGGCGTGGTCGGGCACGGGGGTCGGGACGAGGCCGGTTCCGCCGGACCGAACTCCACCCCGGCGGCGCCTCCGCTGATGCCGACCAGCGGCGGGGCGACGGCGTACGCCGGGCACGAACGGCTGGGGTTCCTGCTCGACGGCGACGAGGTGTTCGACGGCGACGAGCCGGTGAGCCCACCGGTGCTCGGGTCATGAGAGCGGCGACGACCGCGACGGCCCGGGGCGGTGTCCGATGACCCTCGCGTCCCCGATCGGCCGCGCCGCCGACCGGCCGCCCGAGCGGCGGGTGCTGACCGCGGTGGAGCTCGACGTGCTCTGGGAGTGGCTCGGGATCGGCCCCACCCCGGTGGTGCTCCGGCTGAGCTCCCCCGGCCGCACCCACGACGAACGCCGCCGGATCGTGGCCGGTGGCTGGCGGGCGCTGCGCGAGCGCGGCCTGGCCGACCTGAACGGGCCGGACCCCGGGATCGTCCGGCTGCTGCACCTGCTGGCCACCCCGACCGAGCAGGTGGAACTGCGGATGCGGCTGGACCGGGAGCTGCGGGTGCTCGCCGTCCGGCGCGGTCCGGCCGGGGCGCTGGCCGTCCGCCAGGACGAGACGGTGACGCTGAGCCCGACGTCCGACCCGGTGGCCGCCGTGGTGGGCGCGCTGCCGGGCGCACCGGCCGGGCCGGGCGGCTCGGTCACCGTGCCCAGTCTCGATCTCGACCAGGCCACCGGCCGCGGCACGGCGGTCGCCGAGGCCCTGACGGCGCGGGGGGTGCCGGAGGACGACGCGGTGCGGCTCGACACCGCCCTGCGGGCCGCCACCGGCCGGGGTCAGGTCAGCGTGCTGGCCACCGACCCGTGGGGGGTGCTGCGCCGGCACCGGCGGGTCCTGGGTCTGCTGGACACCGACCGGGGCCGCTACGTGATGCACCGGCGGCCGGCCGCCGACGGCGTGGAGTGGACCACGCTGGCCCCCGTCGACCAGCTCCGCCTCACCCACCGGGTCCGGCGGCTGCTGGGCGACGCGCACACCCACGCCGCCCGCCCCTGACGCCGGCCCTACAGCTTCGCGGAGACGGGTTCGAGGATGTCGGGGCGGGCTTCGGGGGCGGCGGAGCGGGCGGTGTCGGCGGCCTCGTCGCTGGGTTCGTCCTGGGAGCGGCGTTCGGCCTCCACCCGCGCGGTGTAGACCTCGATCTCCCGCCGGACGGTGTCGTCCGACCAGCCCAGCACCGAGGCCATCAGCGCGGCTACCGCCGGCGCCGACTCGACCCCCCGGTGCGGGTACTCGATGGAGATCCGGGTGCGCCGGGTGAGCACGTCCTCCAGGTGCAGCGCGCCCTCGTCGGCGGCCGCGTACACGATCTCCACCTGCAGGTAGTCCTGGGCGCCGGGCACCGGGGCGAGCAGCTCGCGCCGCCCCTCGGCCCGGGCCAGGACGTGGTGCAGCATCGAGCCGTAGCGGTCCAGCAGGTGCCGCACCCGGTAGGGGTGCAGCCCGTGCCGCAGCCCGAGCTGGTCGGCCTGGTTGACCAGCGCGTGGTAGCCGTCGGCGCCGAGCAGCGGAACCCGGTCGGTGATCGACGGCGCCACCCGGGCCGGGATGTCGGCGGCGGCGGCCTCGACGGCGTCGGCGGCCATCACCCGGTAGGTGGTGTACTTGCCGCCGGCGATGGCCACCAGCCCCGGCGCCACCCGGGCCACCGCGTGCTCCCGGGACAGCTGGCTGGTCTCCTCGCTCTCCCCGGCCAGCAGCGGCCGCAGCCCGGCGTACACGCCCTCGATGTCGTCGTGGGTCAGCGGTGTGGCCAGCACCCGGTTGACGTGGTCGAGCACGTAGTCGATGTCGGCGCGGGTGGCGGCCGGGTGGGCCAGGTCGAGGTGCCAGTCGGTGTCGGTGGTGCCCAGGATCCAGTGCGCCTTCCACGGGATGACGAACAGCACCGACTTCTCGGTGCGCAGGATCAGCCCGGAGTCGGCCACGATGCGGTCTCGGGGCACGACCAGGTGCACGCCCTTGGACGCCCGCACCCGGAACCGCCCCCGGCCACCGGAGAGCCGCTGGATCTCGTCGGTCCACACCCCGGTGGCGTTCACCACGGCGTGCGCGAACAGGTCGCACTGCGCCCCGGTCTCGGAGTCCCGCAGCCGTACCCCGGACACCCGGTCGGCCTCCCGCAGGAAGCCCACCACCTGCGTGGAGTTGCGCACGAGCGCGCCGTAGTGGGCGGCGGTGCGGGCCACGGTCAGGGTGTGCCGGGCGTCGTCGGTGAGCGCGTCGTAGTACCGGATGGCGCCGACCAGGGCGTCCCGCTTCAGCGCGGGCGCGATCCGCCGGGCGCCGGACCGGGTCAGGTGCTTCTGCCGGGGCACCGAGCGGGCGCCGCCCATGGTGTCATACAGCGCCAGACCGGCGGCCACGTACGGCCGCTCCCACCCCCGCCCGTGCAGCGGGTAGAGGAAGCTGACCGGCTTGACCAGGTGCGGGGCCAGCCGGTTGAGCATCAGCTCGCGCTCCCGCAGCGCCTCCCGGACCAGCCCGAACTCCAGCTGCTCCAGGTAGCGCAGGCCGCCGTGGAACAGCTTCGAGGACCTCGACGAGGTGCCCGAGGCGAAGTCACGGGCCTCGACCAGGGCGACCCGCAGGCCCCGGGTGGCCGCGTCCAGCGCGGTGCCGGCGCCGACCACCCCGCCGCCGATGACCACCAGGTCGACGTGCTGCCCGGCCATCGCCTGCCAGCTCTGCTCGCGTTGCTCGGGCCCGATCCGGCCCAGACCCGACGGGTGCACGTCGTGCGGCACAGTCCCTCTCCCGGTTCGCGGTCGCGGTGTCACACACGCAACTGCAAGGCGACTTCGACGGCGCGATCACAACGGCGCGGGTCCCACGGTACGCGGGCCGCCGGCCGCCGGTGCCGCGGACCGCCCGCTACCGGCCGCTCGCTACCGGGCCGCCCGCCAGGTGGCGACCCCGGCGCCGGCGAGCCAGAGCATGAACAGCGCACCCATGGTGGCGGTCGTACCCCACCCGTTCGCGGCGTAGAAGTCGGCCGGGGCGTTGCCGAAGTAGATCGACGGCACGAAGGCCAGGTTGACCAGGGCCAGCAGGTAGGCCGAGCCGGCCACCGCCCGGGGCAGCGCCCGGCCCAGCGTGACGGCCAGGCCGAAGCAGCCCAGGAACAGCGCCTCGACCAGCCGGGTGATGGCTCCGTACAGCAGGTACGTGCCGCTGACCGTGATCGTCGGGTCGATCGGCTCCGGGGCCGCGATCACCGCGCCGATCTCGAGGCTCTTGGCGACGAACTCGAGCGTCACCCACATCAGGCCGCTCGCCGAGGCCAGGACCGCGATCGGGGCGACCCGGGGCGCGGTCGCGGACAGGACCGGCCGGAGCAATCCGACGAACACGATCAGTACGGTCAGACCGGCCAGCCCGACCAGGCCGCGGGTCAGCACGTTGGCGTCGGTGGGCGCCCCGTCGTAGACGAAGTAGAGCGGTACCTCGACCAGGATCAGCACGGCTGCCAGCATCGCGGCCGCGCCGGCGATCCGATGCAGTGGGAGCTCTTCTCCCCCGGGTGACGGCACAGCGGGATGATCGCCGCCGGGGCCGTCACCCGCACGGCATTTTCGGCGGCCGGAGCCGGACCCCGGCGACCGTGGACCGTGCCCGTCGCGTCCTCTACGGTGGGCGATCATGACGCGGTATGTGGCGGCGATCGACCAGGGAACGACGTCCACCCGGTGCATCCTGTTCGACCACGACGGTCGTCCCGTGGCCGCCGACGGCCGCGAGCACCGGCAGATCTTCCCGAAGGCCGGCTGGGTCGAGCACGACCCGAAGGAGATCTGGACCAACACCCGCGAGGTGGTGGCCGGCGCGCTGGCCAAGGCCGATCTGGCGGCCGACGACATCGCCTGCGTCGGCATCACCAACCAGCGCGAGACGACCGTGGTCTGGGACCGGAGCACCGGTGAGCCGGTGTACAACGCGATCGTCTGGCAGGACACCCGCACCGACGCGATCTGCAAGGAACTCGCCGGGGACGCCGGCGCCGGGCGCTTCCAGGCGAAGACCGGGCTGCCGCTGGCCACCTACTTCGCCGGCCCGAAGGCCCGCTGGATCCTGGACGAGACCGGCCTGCGCGACCGGGCCGAACGCGGCGAGCTGGCCTTCGGGACGATGGACACCTGGGTGCTCTGGAACGCCACCGGCGGCCCGGACGGCGGGCTGCACCTGACCGACGTCACCAACGCCTCCCGGACCCTGCTGATGGACCTGGAGACGCTGGACTGGGACGAGTCGCTGTGCGCGGAGATCGGCGTCCCGAGGGCGATGCTGCCGGAGATCCGCTCCTCGTCCGAGGAGTACGGGCCGGTCCGGGCCCGGGGGGTGCTGCCCGGGGTCCCGATCGCCGGCATCCTCGGCGACCAGCAGGCGGCCACCTTCGGCCAGGCCTGCCTGGAGGTGGGCGAGGCCAAGAACACCTACGGCACCGGCAACTTCGTGCTGCTCAACACCGGTACCGACATCCAGCGCAGCGAGAACGGGCTGCTCACCACCGTCTGCTACCGGCTCGGCTCCGAGGCGGCGGTGTACGCGCTGGAGGGCTCGATCGCGGTCACCGGATCGCTGGTGCAGTGGCTGCGGGACAACCTGGGCATCATCGGGTCGGCCGAGGAGATCGAGGGGCTGGCCCGGTCGGTGGACGACAACGGCGGGGCGTACTTCGTGCCCGCGTTCTCCGGGCTGTTCGCCCCGCACTGGCGGTCCGATGCGCGCGGCGCCATCGTCGGGCTCACCCGGTTCGTGAACAAGGGGCACCTGGCCCGGGCGGTGCTGGAGGCCACCGCGTTCCAGACCCGCGAGGTGATCGACGCGATGAACGCCGACTCCGGGGTGGCGCTGACCTCACTGAAGGTGGACGGCGGGATGGTGGCCAACGAGCTGCTCATGCAGTTCCAGGCCGACCTGCTCGGGGTGCCGGTGATCCGCCCGGTGGTACCCGAGACCACGGCGCTGGGCGCGGCGTACGCGGCCGGCCTGGCGGTCGGGTTCTGGTCGGACACCGGGGAGATCCGGGCCAACTGGGCCGAGGACAAGCGCTGGGAGCCGGCCATGGCCGACGACGAGCGGCAACGGCTCTACGACCGCTGGGGCCAGGCGGTCACCCGCACCTTCGACTGGGCGTGATCCGAGACCCGTGAGTGATTAGTAGTGCTATAGCACTACTAATCACTCACGAGGCACGGGACCGGCCGCGGCCGGCGGTGGCCAGCAGGACCAGCAACGCGCCCTGGCCGAGCGCCCCGGGGGCCAGCGGCGGGTTCACCCCGACCGACTTGGTGACCGCGAGGAGCACCTTCTCGGTCTCCGTCCGGGTCTCCCACGAGTCGGAGTAGGCCGCGTCCAGCTGGCCGGCGATGTAGTTCGACGCCACGTGCTCGTACATCCCGAACCCGGACCCGACCAGCGCCGCCACCGCCAGCACCCGGGCCGCCAGCACCGCCGGCCGCCGCGCCGAGCAGGCCAGCAGCAGGGCCAGGACCAGCACCAGCAGCACCGCCCAGGCCACCAGCTGGATGTTCGTGCCCCAGTGTCGCTCGGTGACCAGCTCGTAGCCGATGGCCAGCACGCTGAGCAGCGCCACCACCAGCAGCCCGCGACGCAACGTCCGAGCCGGCGTGGACTCGGGAGGCGATGCGGCGGGCGCGGCGGTCACGGGGTCAGCGCTGACACGATCTTGTCGACGACCCCCGGCGGCGGGTTCTCCTTGGCCAGGTTCTGCCGCAGCTTGGCCAGCGTGGGGTCGTTCGCCGGGTAGGGCCGGTACTGGACGACCTCGTCGGCCCAGCGGTCGGGGGTGGGCACGCCGGCGGTGGTGAGGGCCCGCACGATGTCCGCCTTGACGGCGTTGGACGCCGAGACCTTCCCGGTCGAGCCGGCCGTACCCGTCGCGGCGGGCGCGGCGGAGGGCGAGGCCGACGCGGAGGGCGCGGACGACTCCGACGGCGCGGACGAACCGATCGGCGGGCCGGCGTAGGTGTTCGGCTCGATGGTGTTGGCCGGCCGCTCGGCCGAGGTGCACCCGGTCAGGGCGAGCCCCACCACCGTGGCCGCCACCAGGACGCCCGCAACAGATCTCGCCGCCATGTCAGTAGCTCCCCATCTCACGCTCGGTCACCCTGTGTCGGGCGCGATCCGCACCCCCACGATCACGCCGGATGTTATCGGTAGCGGTCCGGGTCCTGCCCGGCCGGCATCACCCGAGGGCGGTGTCGGCGATGCGCTCGGCGATCCGGAACGCGGCCGGCAACGGGAGCGCCCGGCCCTCGGCCCAGGTCGGGTCGAAGTCGGGCTCGGCGCGCAGCCGGTCCAGCCGCCGCTGGTGCTCGGCCCGCTCCGGGGCCGGCAGCGGGGTGCCCTGGGCGGCCCGCAGCGCGTCGGCGGCGGCCAGCAGCCGCACCGCCTCCCGGGGCTGGTCGAGCGCGGCGGCCACGTCCACGAAGTCCTCCAGGCAGGCCGGAATCGAACCCCGGTAGCCGTGCCGGCGGTTGCCGGCCAGCCGGTCGCGGTAGTGCTCGACGGCCCGGGGCAGGTCGCCGACCCGGAGCGCCGCCCGGCCCAGCGTGCGCAGCGCCGACCCGACGCCCTCCCGGTTGCTCGCCCGGCGGTAGGCGACCAGCGCCTGGTCGGCCAGGGTGACGGCCTCGGCGTCCCGGCCCCGGCTCAGCGCCAGCTGCGCCCGCAGGTCGAGGGCGAAGCCCAGGGCCTGGTCCTGCCCGGCTTCCCGGGCGGCGCTGCCGGACCGGATCAGCAGCTCCTCGGCCCGCTCGTGGTCGCCCCGGTCGGCGGCCAGCCGGCCGCACAGGCCCAGGCCCAGGGCCACCACCCAGCGGTCACCGGTTCGTTCGGCCAGCCCCAGGGCCTGCTCGATCCGCCGCCGGCTGGTGTCGTGGTCGCCCCGGGCCCAGGACACCAGTCCCCGGGTGGCCAGCCCCCAGGCCACCCCGAGGTCGTCACCGGATCCGGTGGCGATGTCCTGACAGTCGAGCGCGACCTGCTCGGCCCGGTCCAGGTCGCCGCCGGTCAGCGCGAACGACGCGATCCCGATGAGCAGCCGGACCCGGACCGACGCGTCCGGCCCGGGTACCCGGCCCAGCGCCGACTCCAGCAGCTCCCGACCCTCGGCCACCGGGGCGTGCACGAACCACAACCACCACACCCCGGCCAGGATCCGGGCGGCGGCCCGACCGTCGGCGGCCCGCATCGACCAGTCCACCGCGGCGGCCAGGTCGGGGCGTTCGGCGTCCAACCGGGCCAACCAGCCCGGTGGCCTCGGGTCGGGGACCAGGGGGCTGAGCCGCTCGGCCAGGGCCGCGTAGTGCTCGGCGTGCCGGGCCAGCACGGCGGCGGTGTCCCCGCGCCCGTCCAGCCGGTCCCGGGCGTAGCGCCGCAGGGTGTCCAGCAGCCGGTAGCGGGACCGCCCGTCGTCGCCCTCGGTCCGGGTGACCAGCGACTTGTCCACCAGCGCCGCCAGGATGTCCACCGCGTCGACCGGCTCCGGCACCGGCTCCGGGCCGGCTACGGACACCGCGGCGGCCAGGTCGAACGAGCCGGCGAACACCCCGAGGCGCTCGAACATCTCCCGCTCCGGCCGGCTGAGCAGCTGGTAGCTCCAGTCGACCACCGCGGACAGCGTGCGGTGCCGGGCCGGGCCACCCCGTCGCGCGGGCCCGAGCAGCCCGAACCGGTCCCCCAGCCGGGTCTCGATCTCGGCCACCGACAGCATCCGGGTCCGGGCGGCGGCCAGCTCGATGGCCAGCGGCATCCCGTCCAGCCGGCGGCTGACCCGCTCGACCGCCGCCTCGGTGTCGGCGCCCGGCCGGAGCGGGGCGGCGGAGCGCTCCCCGAACAGCCGCACGGCGGCCGCCTCGGACAGCCCCGGCACCGGCCACACCACCTCCCCGGGCACGCCGAGGGTCTGCCGGCTGGTGGCCACCACCCGCAGCTCGGGGGCGGCCGCCAACAGCGTGTCCACCAGGTCGGCGCAGCCCTCGACCAGGTGCTCGCAGTTGTCCAGCAGGATCAGCGGCCGGGCCCCGCGCAGGCACTCGGCCAGCTGCTCCGGCACCGACCGGCCCGGTTCCGGGCGGACGTGGAGCGCGGCGGCCACGGCGGCCGGCACCGCGTCCGGGTCGGTCACCGGGGCCAGGTCGACCAGGCACACCTCGGACGGCGCCGGACCCGGCCCGACCCCGGCCGGCCCGGCCACCAGCTCCAGGGCCAACCGGGTCTTGCCGACCCCGCCGGGGCCGGTCAGGGTCACCAGCCGTCGCTCGGCCAGCAGCCGGCGCAGCTCGGCGAGCTCGTGGTCCCGCCCGACGAACGAGGTCAGTGCCGAGGGCAGCCCGCTCCGGCCGGCCGTCGCCGGACGCCGGGCCGGCTCGGGCACCTGGTGGCGCAGGATGGCCGCCTCCAGCTCACGCAGCTCGGGACCCGGGTCCAGGCCCAGCTCGTCGGCCAGCAGCCGGCGGGCGCGCCCGTACACGGCGAGGGCGTCGGCCGGTCGGCCGGCCCGGTAGAGCGCCAGCATCAGCTGCCGGTAGGTGCGCTCGGCCAGCGGGTCGGCCGCGACCAGGGCCTCCAGCTCGGCCACCAGCTCGGCGGCCCGACCGGCCTGCAGGTCGGCGTCCACCCGGTCGGCCAGCGCGGCCCGGCGCAGCCGGTCGAGGTGGTCCCGGGTGCCCGCCGCGATCGGGAGGTCACCGAGGTCGGCGAGCGGCTCGCCTCGCCACAGCGCCAGCGCCGCGCGCAGCGTGCCGGCGGCCGCCACCGGGTCCCGCTCCCGGTCGTCACGGGCCCGGGCGAGCAACCGGTGGAACCGGCCGACGTCGGTCTGCTCGTCCGGGACGGCCAGCAGGTACCCGGGCGGCCGGGTGAGCAGCAGCCGGGGCGGGGCGTCCCGGTCGGGCTCCAGCGCCGAGCGCAGCCGGGCCACGTGCCCCTGCACGATGTTCGGCGCCGACTCCGGCGCGCGGTCCGCCCACAACCCGGCGATCAGCGCGTCCACCCCGACCACCACGCCGGGCCGCAGCCCCAGCACGGCCAGCAACGCCCGCCGCTGGGGTGGTCCGAGGGGCACCGGTCGGTCGTCGACCAGCGCCTCCACGGGGCCCAGCAGCCGCAGCTCCAGCATCGAGGCGCCAGCGTTCAGTGCTCGTCCAGGGATCGTCAAGCGGGTTCGTCGACCGTATCCGGCATGACCACCCGAACACAGACCCTGCTCGCCGGGATCAACCACACCGCGCTGCTCAGCGCGGACCTGGACCGGCTGACCGACTTCTACACCCGGATCTTCGACGCCTCGGTGGTCCTGGACATGACCGAGGGCACGCTGCGGATCGTGCTGATCGACGTCGGCCGGGGCGCCACCCTGGCCGCGTTCCGGATCGAGGGCACCGAGGTGCCCCGGGGCGGGCTGCCCGAGTTCGCCCGGGGCCGCCTCGACCACGTCGCGCTGAACGCCGCCGACGAGGCCGCGTTCCGCGAGCTGCGCCGCCGGCTGGTGGTCGAGGGCGCCAGCGACGGCGTGATCACCGACGTGGGCCCGGCGCAACAGTTCGGGTTCACCGACCCGGACGGCTGGGAGAGCGAGGTGCTGTGGATGAAACCCGGCGGCCGCTGGGCCGACCACCGGCGCCCCGCCGACTGGGTCACCGTGGAGGTGGACCGATGAACGTCGCCCCGACCTACGGGCTGCGGATCGACGCCGGCGAGGTGGCCCGCTACCGGATGATGGCCCAGCGCGCCCGGGAACGGGAGACCGAGCTGTGGGCCCGGGCCGGGCTCGGCCCCGACGCCCGGGTCGCCGACGTCGGCTGCGGGCCCGGCGCGATGGCGGCCACGCTGGCCGAGCTGGTCGGACCGACCGGTTCGGTGGTCGGGGTGGACGCCGACCCGCAGGCGGTCCGGCTGGCCGTCGCGCTGCTGGCCGGCACCGGCACCACCAACGCCGAGATCCGGATCGGGTCGGCCGACGACACGGGGCTGCCCCCGGGGTCCTTCGACGCGGTGGTGATGCGGCACGTGCTGGCCCACAACGGGGGCCGGGAGCCGCGGATCGTCGAGCACCTGGGCCGGCTGGTCCGGCCGGGCGGGCACCTCTACCTGCTGGACGTGGACCTGACCGGGATCAGCGTCGAGCCGAGCGGCCCCGACCTGGACGAGCTGTCCGCGGCCTACCTGCGCTGGCACACCGACCGGGGCAACGACCCCCGGATCGGCCGGCGGCTGGCCCGGCTGGCCCGGGCGGCCGGGCTGGAGGTCGAGGAGTTCCGCGGCTGGTTCGAGATCGCCGAGCAGCCGCCGGGGATGCGCGGCCCGGCCTGGGCGGCGCGCGCCGAGCTGGTCCGGGCCGGCCTGGCCGATCCGGCGGCGCTGGCCCGCTGGGACGCCGCGTTCGAGCGCATCGACGCAGGTGCCGACCGGCAGGAGTTCATGCTGCCGGTGTTCGCCGTCGTGGCCCGGCGACCGGGCGGACGCTAGTCCAGGTCGCCGTGCCGCATGAGCTGCCGGCCGGCCTCGGTGATCGAGCCCGACTGCGACGGGTACACCGAGAAGGTGGTGGCCAGGTCGTCCACCGACAGGTTGTTCTGCACGGCCAGGGCGATCGGCAGGATCAGCTCGCTGGCCACCGGCGCCACCACCACACCGCCGATCACCGCCCCGGTGGCCGGGCGGCAGAACAGCTTCACGAAGCCCTTGCGCAGGCCCTGCATCTTGGCCCGGGGATTGGTGCCCAGCGGCAGCATCACGGTGCGGGCGGGGACCTCGCCGGCGTCGATGGCCGCCTGGCTGATCCCCACGGTGGCCACCTCCGGGCGGGTGAACACGGCGGCGGCCACGGTGCGCAGCCGGATCGGGGCGACCCCCTCGCCGAGCGCGTGCCACATGGCGATGCGGCCCTGCATGGCGGCCACCGAGGCGAGCATCAGCACCCCGGTGCAGTCGCCGGCGGCGTACACCCCGGGCACGCCGGTCCGGGACACCCGGTCGACCGTGATGAAGCCACCGGCGTCGGTGGTGATGCCGATCCGGTCGAGCCCGAGATCGGCGGTGTTCGGCACCGAACCCACGGTCATCAGCGCGTGCGACCCGGTCACCTCGGTGCCGTCGGCCAGGCTGACCACGACGCCGTCCCGACCGTCGACGACCGTGCGCCGGACCGACTCCGCCCTGGTCCGGGGCAGGATCGTCACCCCGCGCTCGGTGAACACCTCCTCCAGCACGGCGGCCGCGTCGGCGTCCTCGTGCGGCAGCACCCGCTCCCGGCTGGACACCAGGGTCACCTTCACCCCGAGCTCGGTGTAGGCCGAGACGAACTCCGCCCCGGTCACCCCCGAGCCGACCACGACCAGGTGCTCGGGCAGCTCGTCGAGGTCGTAGAGCTGGCGCCAGGTGAGGATCCGCTCCCCGTCCGGCCGGGCACCCGGCAGTACCCGAGGCGTGGCGCCGGTGGCGATCAGCACCACGTCGGCGGGCAGCTCCTCGCGCTCCCCGGAGTCCAGCGCCGCCGTCACCGTCACCCCGCCGGAGAGCACCGAGCCGCCGGACCCACGCTCGGCGAACGCCGGATCGCCGAACACCGCGGTCCCGGCGAGCAGCCGCACACCCTCCCGCTCCAGCCGGTCGCGGACGTCGGCCGACTGGGCCCGGGCCAGCTCCAGCACCCGGCGGTTGATCCCGGTCAGGTCCGCGCCGGCCGAGCTCGGGTCGACCCGGATGCCCAGGTCACCGGCCCGGCGCAGGTCGGTGCGCACCCCGGCGGAGGAGATCAGCGTCTTCGACGGGACGCAGTCGTCCAGCACGCACGCGCCGCCCATGCCGTCCCGCTCGATGACGGTGACCTCGGCCCCGAGCTGCGCGGCCACCAGCGCGGCCTCGTACCCGGCCGGCCCGCCACCCATGATCACGATGCGACTCACGCGACAACGGTATCGACACCCGAACGCGTGTACGCCCTGGGTGCGCGGGGGGCGGTTGCCGTCGAGGGGCTACCACTAGGCTGTGGGGGTGTCGCTCTACGCCGCCTACGGGTCCAACATGGACCCGGAACAGATGAAGCAGCGGTGCCCGCATTCCCCGATGGTGGGGACCGGGTGGCTGATGGGGTGGCGGCTGACCTTCGGCGGTGAGGACTACGGCCCCGAGGGCGCGCTGTCCACCGTGGTCGAGGACGCCGACTCGCAGGTGTTCGTGGTGCTCTACGACGTCACCGACGAGGACTCCGACGCGCTGGACCGCTGGGAGGGCGGCGAGCTCGGGCTGCACAAGAAGCTGCGGCTGCGGGTGCACACCCTCGAGGGCAGCGAGCTGGCCTGGCTGTACGTGCTGAACGCGTACGAGGGTGGGCTGCCGTCGGCCTGGTACCTCGGGGTGATGGCCGACGCCGCCGAGCTGGCCGGCGCCCCCGACGACTACGTCCAGGCCCTGCGCACCCGGCCCAGCCGCAACGTCGGCCCCTGACCCGATCACGGTGACCACCGACCCGGAGCGTCTGGTGGTGGCCCACCGTCGCGGGTGGGCCGCCCCGGTCACCGCGCTGGTGCTGGCGGTGCTCGGCGGCGGGCTGCTGGCGGCCGAGTCGTCGGCGGAGCGGCTGGTCGGCGGGGCCTGCGCGGTGGTGTTCGGGTTGACCGCGCTGCTGCTGGCCGCCCGTAACCTCCGCTCGGCCCCCGCGCTGGTGCTGGACGGGGACGGGCTCACCGACACCGCCTCCGGCGCGGCGGCCGGCTTCGTGCCGTGGTCGGCGGTCACCGGCCTGGTCGAGCAGCGGGTGCGCGGGCAGCGCTACCTCAGCGTGCTGGTCGCCGACCCGGCCGAGGTCCTGGCCCGGGCCGACGACGGCGCCCGGGCCGCGATGCGGGCGAACCTGGTGGTGCTGGACACCCCGGTGAACATCCCGCTGCGGCCGCTGGCCATCGGGGTGGCCGAGTTGACCCGCGCCTTCGCCCGGCACACGCCGGTGGCGCTACCGGCCGCGCTGACCGCCCCGCTGCCCGCCGGCACCGCACCCCGCCCGCCGGCCACCGACGCTGATCTCACCGACCTCACCGGCCGGGCGGCCGCCCAGGGGATCACCCTGCCCCCGGCCTACCTCGACCTGCTGGCCGCCCAGGACGGCTGGATCGGCACCCCCGGCCCCTCAGACACCCCCGGCCCGCTCCGGGTGTTCGGCAGCCACGCCACGCCCGACCTCGACGGTGTGCTGGAGGCCACACTGGCCGCCCGGGCCCAGGGCCTGCCGGACGATCATGTACTGCTGGCTCAAGGTGACGCACACCGTTACACCTGGCACACCGTCAGCAACGATTTTCACGTGTTGGCCCATTCGGACCATCGCTCGCTGGGTCAACTATCGACGTTGAGTGACCTGATTGTGGTCGCTCTGGAAGAATTTAGTCACCCATTAGGGTGATGTCCGGGCATTCGCCCTGTTGTGCACAATCGATGGGGAGCAAGATAGCTCACCTAGGACTTGCCACTTGTCGCTGGGGAGCGGGCGAGTGGCCGCGAGGGCCGAAGTTGTCGTCTCGGGGGACGGCGCTTCGGCCCTTCTCTTTTGCCCACCCTCGGCCCGCGGCCGGCTGACGCATCCGGCGGGGAGGTCGACCGGTATCTCGTCGACCCTCCCCGACCGTCAGCCTGGCCAACCGGGCGCGTTGTCCAGGTCACTGGGGAGCGAACGTCAGGTAACGAATTCAACCGAGCGGCCGCCGGGGGCGCCATCGGTCGACCGGTGATGGCCGGACGAGCGGGCGGGTGCCTGCGTCGAGCGGCGAGAAGCCTCGATCGGGTGTCGAACCTGACCGTTCGTCTCCGCGTGGACCCGGAATCGACCGGGACGGCGGCTCAGAATCCGGTGCGTCCCAGCCAGGTGGCGAGCAGCTCCTCGTCCCCGAACACCTGCACGCCCTCGGTCGACACCGGGCGCCGGCGCAGCAGCACCAGCAGCAGATCGAGGGCCGGTCCGCGCACCGCCGTGTCGGCCTTGAGGTGCGCGTTCTCCCAGGTCAGCTGGCCGTCGTCGGCCGCCTGGATCAGCCACTCACCCGCACTGCCCAGGCCGTCGTCGGTGGCGTGCAGGTGCAGCGTGCGGCCCGGTTCCAGCGGCGGGCCGTCCGGCGCACCCCGGGCCATCCCGCCGGCCAGCAGCCCGAGCCACTCGGACAGCCCGTCGGCGGCCAGCGCCGGCTCCAGGTCGAAGCCCACCCCGAGGGCCAGGGCGGCGTCGGCCCGGTGCACGGTCCACTCGTGCAGCCGGCGGCGGATCCACCAGCCGGCCGGACGGGGTCCGAGGAACGTCCAGACCGGGACCTCGGGGCCGGTGGCGGCGACCGCGTCGAGCAGCTGCCGGGAGCTCCCGTGCAGCCAGGGCAGCAGCCCGGCCGGGTCCTCCGGCGGCTTGCCGCCCCGGACGTCCCGGGGGTTCAGCGGGGCGTCCATCCGGTCGCCGACGATCTGGCCGGCCCACCGGTCGCCGCGACCGACGTGCCGGCAGAGCTGGCCGAGGCTCCACCCCGGGCAGGCCGGCACCGGAGTCTCCGGGTCGGCGTCCGCGACCAGGGCCGCGAACCGTTCGTTCTGCTCGATCAGCACCTTGCTGTAGTCACCGAATGCGTGGTGGGTGTCGTTCACCCGGCCGAGACTACGACCAGCGCGGCCCGCGCGCGGGCCGCGCCGTTCAGGACTCCCGCCGCTCAGGACTCGCAGGTCGCGGTGACGGTGAGCGTCTGGCCGACCTTGGTGAACTTCGGCTGCACCTGGACCCCGGTGCCGTCGACCCGCTTCCAGGAGTCGACGACCAGGCCCTTGTCGCTGACCTTGTAGTCCTTCATGTGGTCGCCGTTGCGGCAGGTGACATTGAGCGTGTCGTCCTCGGGCTTGGGCCTGATGGTGGGCTGGCCGCCCTCTTCGGCCAGCGTCCAGGTGCCACTGACCTCGTAGGTCGAGTCGGCGTGCGCCAGACCCGGAACGAGGAACGAGGCCAGTACGGCGGTCAGCACGGCGAGAACCTTGATCATCGGATTCGTCCTCCCTCAGGACATGCCGAGCATGTCGCGCACCGCACCGGACAGCCTCTGCATCGCGGTGACCTGATGGGTCGCCGACATCGCGTAGACGAAGGTCTTACCGAAGTTCGTGCTGTTGCACGGGGTCGAGTTGGTGCAGTTCGCCTGGGTGTAGGCGCCGGTCTTGAAGTACCCGGTGGTGAAGGTGGAGGGGAAGCTGGTCACCTGCCGGCCGTTGACGAAGGCCTTGATCTGGCCGCCGCCCACCTCGTACCCGGCCAGGAACCGGGTGTTCAGCGAGTAGTTGTTGGTCACCAGGTACCAGTGGGCGTTGTCCCCGTTGGTGATCCAGAGGTTCTTGCCCTCCAGACGGAAGGCCGAGGCATCGAAGGTCCCCCCGTGCACCTGCACCCCGACCAGGTGCGGCTTCACCTTGGGCAGGGTGTTGAAGGCCAGCAGCACGTTGAACTTGTGGGTCCCGACGGTGGACGAGAAGGCCATCTGATCCTGGCCGTTGTTCGTCATCTCACGCAGCTCGGAGCGCGGGTAGCTCGACCCGGTCGTGGTCGCGCCGTTGACCGGAGCCATGAACCCGACCCCGTCGCAGTTCGATTGGGCGAAGAAGTACGGCGGGTTCCGGTACGTCTTGAGCTGGGGCTGCTTGATCTCCTGCACGCCGGGCGAGCCGTCCGGTTTAGCCGTCGGCAGCTGCAGCTTCCAGTTGGTCAGGTTGAGCACCTGGGCCGCGTACGAGCAGGAGGCCGTCAGCACGACCTCGGGGTCCGCCGGCGCCCGCGCGGGCACCGCAGCCGACACCAGGACCAACGACGGCACCACGATCGCCGTGAGGAGCGTGCGGAGTGTGACCACGCCAACACAAACGGTCAACAAAGATCGTAGTGACGACATCCGTCAAGGCTTTTTTCGACGCAGCCCAAACCTTGACAGTCGGCGAAAAATGTCACATGGTCACATAGGCGGAGCGGCCCGGCCCCGACCGGCGAGGGGAGCAAGCGTTGACCAGTGTGAACCAGGTGGACCCGAGCTTGATCGAGTCGTACAACCCCCTGTCCAAGGACGTCCAGCGGGACCCGTACCCGTTCTACAAGGCGTTCCACGAGGCCGAGGTCGGCATCCACCACCAGCTGATGCCCGAGGACGCGGCCGCCACCAAGGCGGACAACCACCTGGTCGCCGGGGTCACCAAGGAGTTCTGGTCGGTGTTCACCTACGCCGACATCCAGCGCATCGTGCAGGACCCGGTGACCTTCCTGTCCGGGCAGGGGCCGGGCCCGGAGCGGGCGCTGGCCCCGAACGGCGCGGGCGCCCTGGTCTGGGCGGACCGGCCGCACCACACCGTGCAGCGCCGGCTGGCCAACAAGGCGTTCTCCCCGCGCCGGGTGACCGCCCTGGAGGGCCGGATCCGCGACGTGGCCAACGAGTTCATCGACCGGTTCGTCGAGCGCGGCCACTGCGACCTGCAGTCCGAGTACGCCGACCGGGTGCCCGGCACGATCAACACCGAGCTGCTCGGCATCAACGCCGACGACCAGGAGCGCTATCACGGCTGGGTGATCGCCTGGGTGGACGCCTTCGCCGGGGACGACGGCGCCCAGGAGCGGGCGATGATCGCCTCGCTGGACTTCTTCGGCTACTTCTCCGAGATCATCGGGGCCCGGCGGCAGGCCATCGCCGACGGCAAGGAGCTCCCCGACGACCTGCTGAACGCGCTGATGGTGGCCGAGGTGGAGGGCGAGACCTACGACGACCTCACCCTGATGCTGATCCTGCAGGTGCTGATCACCGGCGGGGAGGAGACCACGTCCGGCGGTATCGGCGCGGTCGTGCACCAGCTCTGCCTGCACCCCGACCAGCTGGAGCTGCTGCGCAACGACCGTGAGCTGCTGCCGAACGCGGTCGAGGAGATCCTGCGCCACCAGTCGCCGATCCAGACCATGTTCCGCAACACCAGCTGCGCCACCACGATCGCCGGCGTGGACATCCCGGAGAACGCCAAGATCCAGCTGCTGTTCGGCGCGGCCAACCGGGACCCCCGGATGTTCACCGACCCGGACCGGTTCGACATCACCCGCGACCTCAAGGAGCTGCGCGGGCAGATGGGCTTCGGCGGCGGGATCCACGCCTGCCTGGGCGCCAGCATGGCCCGCCGGATCCTGTCGATCTGCCTGGACACCGCGCTCGACCGGCTGCCCAACCTGCGCCTGGAGGACCCGGACGCGGTGGTCCGCGGCGACAACGCCATCGTCCGCCGGCTCAAGCACCTCCCGGTGACCTGGGACGTCTGAGCGGCTCAACCCGGCGCGTTCAAGCCGGGTTGAGGGGCTTCCCGGTGGTCTTCTCCAGCCACTCGACGACCTCGTCGAGGGTGTGCCCGGGGACGAACACGCCGGCCACCCCGACGGCGTTGAGCGCGGCGACGTCCTCGCGGTGCACCAGGCCGCCCACCATGACCGGGATGTCCTCGCCGCCGACCTCGGCCAGGGCGACCACCAGGTTGCGGCAGTGCGCCAGGTAGCTGGCCATGCCGAAGCTGACCCCGACCACGTCGGCGTCCTCGGCCACGGCGGCCGCCGCCAGCTGGGCCGGGGTGTTGTGGTCGCCGATGTAGATCACCTCGGCGCCCCGGTCACGCAGCCGGCGGGCGAAGGTGCGCAGCCCCTTGTTGTGGGTGTCCGCGCCGAGCATGCCCAGCACGGCCCGGATCGTCACCGGGCCGTGCCCGCCTTCAGGGCCGCCCGCAGCGCGTCCAGGGTGCGCACCATCGGGGCCGGGTCGTAGTACTCGGTCCAGCGCCGGATCCGCCCGTCCACCCGCTCCATCAGGATCACGTAGTCGTTGCGGTACGGGGTGCCGTCCCGGTTGGTCGCGGTCACCTCGGTCCGCATGACGCCCCGGTCCGGGTCACCGGCGAAGGCGTCGGCGTGCACGATGCGCACGTCGATGCCGGTGAAGGTGTTGCCGATGTTGCCGACCATGGCGGCCAGCCCGTCCCGGCCGCTGATCAGCTTGGGGACGCCGCGCGGCGCGGTCGGCAGGTGCAGCTCGAAGTCGTCGGTGACCATCGCCAGCGCGGTCTCGCCGTCACCCCGGCTGAGCGCGGTGAAGAAGCGGACGGACTGGTCCTGGATCGGCTCGGCCATCAGAGCGTGATCTCGGGGCCGACCGGGAGCACCCAGGCCGCCTGGACGCTGCTCAGGTCGAAGCCGGGGTGGATGTCCGCCTCCCCGGAGGCCAGCCCGGCCTGCAGCTTCCCGGCCAGCGCCCGGACGTCCTCCACGGTGTCCGCCTGCACCTGGTAGACCGCCACGTACTCCCCCGGCTGCGGGATGCCGGGCAGCAGCTCCACGCCGGAGGCCTGGTAGCGGCGGGCCGAGGTGGCCCCGCCCAGCCGCAGGATGTCCGGCACGTGGGTGTCGGTGTACCACCGGTTGAACTCCGCCACGTCGGCGTCGGCGGTGGGGTTGGAGAACACGATCAGCAGAGCATCGGCCACGGCGGGCTCCTCAGGTCAGCCTTCGGGTTTGCGGACGCCGCGCTTGAACACTCCGACGTCGCCGGACAGCTTCAGCTGGCAGGCCAGCCGGATCGAGGGGTCGTTCGCCCGGCCGATGTGCTTCAGCCGGGTCTGTTCCGCGTCGCCGACCGGGCTGGTGTGCTCGGCCCCATCGGTGACCTTGACGAAGCAGGTGCCGCACATCGCCTCGCCACCGCACACGCTGGGCCAGCGGTAACCCTCGCGGAACGCGGCGGAGAGCACCGGTTCGCCCGGCCGGACACCGATGACGGCGCCGGCCGGGTCGACGGTGATCTTGTACTCGGTCGAGCCGCCGGGCACCGGGTCGGCCGACGGCGCCGGCCGCGGCCAGTCCGGACGGATCCACACCCGCCCGTCCTCCACCCGGACCGGGTAGCAGGGCAGCCGGGTCACGGCGGGGCCGGACTCGGCTTCCCCGGTGCGCAGGTTGAAGCAGGCGCTGTGGTGCGGGCAGTAGATACGTCCGCCCATGATCCGGCCCTGCCCCAGTGGCTGGCCCAGATGGGTGCAGCTGTTGGACACCGCCACGACCTCACCGCCGGTCCGGCAGAGCAGGATGCTCCGGCCGTCCAGTTCGCAGACGTGCCGCCCCTTGGGCGCGAGGTCCGCGACGTCCGCCACTTCAGCCCAGCCGTCAGTCAGATCCCGCACTGGGCGGAGCCTAGTGACGTCACCGTGGCAACCGCCCGATGCAGCGGTCGATCTCGGCGAGGTAGTGCCGGATGCGGATCTCGGACTCGGACAGCCGCGCGCCCACGAAGCACTCGGACTCGATGCCCAGCTGCACCTCCGGCACCCGGCGGGCGTCCTGGGCGAGCAGGTAGCCGAACTCCTCCACCTTCTGCGGGACGAACCGGGCCGGGCGCTCGTCGCCCTTCCACCCGGGCGGGCCGAAGCTCTCCGGGCCGAACGCGTTGGGGTCCAGCACCGGGGTGATGTCGTCGCTGACCGGCAGGCACAGGGTGATGGCGTTGTAGTAGCTCTTGCTCGGGTTGGTGGGGTGCGGCCGGAACATCTGCAGCAGCACCGAGTCGGCGAACACGTTGATCGTCATGTTCGGGAACGGCGAGTAGTTCCAGTCGTCGACCACCTGGTCGTCGGTGAGCTTGTCGAAGAAGTCGTAGCCGTGCTTCTTGCCCCACTTGCGCTTGGTGTCGGTCATCGCCTTCTTGTACTCGTACCCCTTGAGGCCCGCGTAGTCGTCGGGATTGCCGCCGTAGACCTGGACGAACATCTTCAGCGCCTCGTTGACCGTGTCGCGGTCCTCGAACCGGGTGGTCACGTAGCCGATGGGGATGATCATGCGAGAGAGGCCGTTGTCGTACAGGTCGTACTGGCACTCCAGCATCTCGCTGACCGGAATGGCCTCCGGGTGCACGTCGTCGGCGTGGTAGAACTCGATGAAGGCGTCGAACGCGGTCTTCCAGTTGGCGTCCCAGCACACCTCCAGGTCACGCAGCACCCGCAGCCGGGAGAAGTCGTAGTCCTTCAGGTGCTCGGGCATCACGCTCAGGTGCTCGAGCAGGGTCAGCCGCGGGTTCGGATCCGGGTTCAGCCAGATCCACGAGTTCCACACCCCGACGCTGACCTCGGTCATCCCCGGCCGGTCGCAGACCGTCTCGGGCCGGAAGATGATCTCGTCGCGGATCTCCCGGTTGGAGCCGTCCAGATTGTACTTCCAGCCGTGGAAGTCGCAGGTGAAGCAGGCATTGGCGGTGGTTCCGAAGTCCGCCTTCACCAGGCGGTTGCCCCGGTGCGCGCAGACGTTGTAGAAGCCCTTGATGTCCTCCGGCCCGGGGCCGGTACGCACGATGACGAAGGACTCCTTGCCCAGGTTGTAGCGCAGCCAGTCACCGACCTCCGGGATGTCGCACATCAGGCCGGCGAAGGCCCAGGTCTTCATCCACATGTGCTTCCACTCCAGGTCCGCCTCCTCCTGGGAGTAGTAGCGGGTCTTGTCCGGCGGGGTGGTGCCGTAGTCGATGTAGGGAGCCTTCTCGCCGGTCGGTCCGGAGCGGCCGTCCGGGTAGACCTGGAAACCTTCGCGGTAGTCGAACTGGACGTTGTTGGGGTTGGGGGTGACTTCAGTGGTCATGGTTCCTCCTGCTGCTCTGTGGTGGGGCGGCCGGAGCCGTCGGGTTCGCCGGATGTCGGGGGTTACTGGGGGCCGATGTCGGTCAGGCCGCCTTCGGTGATCTGCTCGACCAGCCGGAACTTCTGCACCTTGCCGCCGGCGGTCAGCGGCATGGCGTCGGTCAGGTACCAGCCCTTCGGGGTCTTCTGTCCGGACAGCCGGCCCTTCAGGCTGGCCAGCCAGCCGGCCACGTCCGGCTCGGCGCCCGGCGCCAGCCGGAGCACCGCGACCACCTTCTCGCCCCAGTAGCCGTCGGGCACCCCGACCACCGAGGCCTCGGCGATCGCGGGTTCGGTGTGCAGCAGGTCCTCGATCTCGCGGGGGTAGATGTTCTCGCCGCCTCGGATGATCATGTCCTTGAGCCGGCCGGTGACCGCCACGTAGCCGCGGTCGTCCATGATGCCGAGGTCACCGGTGTGGAACCAGCCATCGGCGTCCAGCGCGTCGGCGGTGGCGTCCGGCCGGTCGAAGTAGCCGCTGAACTGGCCGATGCCGCGCACCCAGAACTCGCCGACCTCGCCGCACGGCCGGGCCTGTCCGGTGGCCGGGTCGACCACCTGCATGGCGGTCTGCTCCAGCGGACGGCCCACCCGTTCGGTCTTGTCGAAGGTGACGTCGCCGGGCAGCGACTGGCACATCACCCCGCCCATCTCGGTCTGCCCGAAGATGGCCCCGAACCGGGCGCCGAAGGCCTTCTCCACCCGCCCGACCAGCTCCGGCGGCACCGTGGTGCCCCCGGACATGACGACCTCCAGGGAGCTGAGGTCGCATCCGTCCCAGCGCGGGTGCTCCATCATCGCGATCAGCATGGTCGGTACGCCGGGGAAGAACGCCGCCCGCTCGGCCTCGATCAGCTCCAGCATCAGCCCGGGCTCGAACGCGGTGACCACGTGCGCCGACCGGTTCCACATGGCCCCCATCGCGCCGAACCCGCAGCCGCCGACGTGGAACATCGGCAGCGGGTTCAGCCACACCGAGCCGGCCGCGATGCCGAACCGGCGGGCGAACAGCCGGGCGTTGTTGACCATCGCCCGGTGCGGCAGGATCGCGCCCTTCGGGAAGCCGGTGGTCCCCGAGGTGTACTGGATCATCGCCGGGGACGCCGGGTCGACGTCCGGCAGCGCGGCCCCGGGCGAGCCCTGCCAGAGCTCCGAGCCGGGCTCCATGTCCAGCACCGGCCCCAGGTCGGGCAGCTCGCCCCGGACGGACTCGATGACCTTCCGGAAGTCCCGGCCGCGGAACTCGCCGGCGGCCACCGCCGCCGCGCAGCGGGACTGGCCGAGGGCGTAGGCGGCCTCGGCGGCGGTGTAGGCCGGGTTGAGCGGCACCACGGTGATCCCGGCCAGCGCCGCGCCGAACTGCACGACCTCCCAGCGGGCCACGTTCGGCGCCCACACGCCGAGCCGGTCGCCCGGCCGGACGTGCCGCAGCAGCACCCCGGCCACCGCCTCGGCCTCGGCCAGCAGCTCGGCGTAGGTCCAGCGCCGACGCTGGGCCGGGTCGGGCTCGCCGGCGATCAGCGCCACCCCGTCCGGGACCTCGGCCACGGCGTCGCGCAGCAGCTGCCCGACCGTGCACTCGACCACCGGCACGGAGGTGTCCGCCGGCCAGTAGGACCGGTCCAGTCGCGGCTGAACCGTGCTCGACCCGGCCGTATCGACCGCCTCCGACATCGGGCCTCCACCCTGAGCGCTGATCCGATTGCCTGGACCCGGGCCGCATGCCGGATCATGGCGTACGGCACGGCGCACCCACCGGGGTGGGCTACGCCACGACTATGTGACACAATTCGCCGACTGTCAATGTACGGGAGGGTCTCTATGGCGCCGCTGGCCGCGGAGCGCGCCGCCGACGCGGAGACCGGTTCGACCACGACGTCGTCGACCGGCTCCGGCTCGGGAACGGGTTCTGGAACGGGTTCGGGTTCGGAGAACGGGGAGGGCACCTGGCCCCGGGTGCTGGCCGCCGCCCGCGAGTGTTTCCTGCGCTACGGGGTGCGGAAGACCTCGATGGCGGACATCGCCGACGCCGCCGGCCTGGCCCGGCAGTCGGTCTACCGGTACGCGGCGAGCAAGTCCGCGCTGGTCGACGCCGCGGTCCTGGCCCGGCTGAGCGAGATGGGCGAGCTGCTCAGCGCCATCCTGGAGCGCACCACCGGGTTCGAGGAGGCCGCCGTCGAGGGCTCGGCCGCCGTGATCACCGCCGCGCGCAGCGACCCCGAGCTGACCACGCTGCTCGAGGTCACCCAGGGCCGCCGGCTCTCCGAGCTCACCGCCAACTCCAGCGCGGCCATGCACCGCCTGGTCGCCGAGCTGTGGAGTCCGCTGTTCGCCCGGGGCCGCGCCGAGGGGCGGCTGCGCACCGACATGGACGAGAACCAGATGGTCGAGTGGATCCGCGGCGTCTACCTGATGCTGATGCTGCGCTCCGACCTGGACGCCGACGGCGACCGGGCCATCGTCCGCGCGTTCCTGCTGCGCTCCCTCGCCCCGTAGGTCGACCGGCTAGCGCTCCGCCCGCTCGCCGCGCAGGGTCTCGGCCAGCTCGTCACGCCGGTTGATGCCGAGCTTGCCGTAGACCCGCTGCAGGTGGTTGGACACCGTGCGGGCGGAGATGTGCAGCTCGGCGGCGATCGCCTTGGTCGAGCGCCGCGACGCGGCCAGCAGCGCGACCTGCCGCTCCATGGTGGTCAGCACGGCCCGGGCCGGGGCCGGCTGCAGGGCCGGGGTCCGGGCTCCCTCGCAGCGGTCGACCAGGTCGGCGGCGGTCCGGGCGGCGGCGGTGGCCCGCCGGGTGTCGCCGGCCCGCCGCCACGCCACGGCCGCGTCGCAGGCGGCCTCGGCGGCCAGCAGGTCGGCGCCCATCCCGGCGAACCGGTCGGCCACCTCGGCCAGCCGCTCCGGGTCGTCGTCCAGCAGGGCCCGGGCGTGCCGCGCCTTCGCCGCCACCAGCTCGCCCTCGACCAGCGCGGCCACCTCGGCCAGCCGCTCGGCGCCGTCCCGGGCGTGACCGATCCGGCACAGATCGTGCAATGCGGTGGTCTCGGCCACCCGGTCGCCGATCCGGCCGGCCAGCTCGGCGGCGTCCAGCAACACCATGCGGGCCCGGGGCAGGTCGCCGGCCGCCACCGCGCCCCAGGCCTGCGCCAGCACCATCTCGGTGGCCTGCAGCAGGTTGCCCGGGGTCCGCAACCGGGCCAGCCGCTCCACCACCTCGGCGGCCTCGGCGAACCGGGTGGAGCAGGCCAGGATCGGGGCCAACACGGCCAGTACGAAGGCGCTGAACTGCGGCCGGCCCAGGTGGTCGAACAACGCGACCGCCTCCCGGCCGTGCACGGCGGCCGGCCCGACGTGGCCCCGCTGGGCGAACACCTTGGCCAGCTGCCACGCCCACCACGCCTGCGCCTCCACCGACCGCTCGGCCAGCGCCAGCTGGTACTGCTCCTCGGCCAGCGCCCGCGCCTCGGCCAGCCGGCCGGAGTTCACCCGCACTTCGCAGGCGTTGAACAGCTGCACCCACGGGTGCCAGCCCAGCGGGTACCAGGCGGTGGGCTCGGTGAGGTTGCGCTGCGCCTCGTGTCCGCGCACGCTGGCGGCCAGCGCGGCGTCCAGCTCCCCCGTGCGGCTCTGGCTGTAGGCCGCCACCTGGCAGGCCCAGACCAGCGCCGACCCCTCGGCCTTGTCCAGCAGCGGGACCGCCGCGTCGGCCGCCGCCCGGGGCCCGGCCGTGGCCAGCAGCAACGCCGCCCGGCGGCCGGTGATCCGGTGCTGCCACCCGACGTCGGTGAGGGTGCGCTCGGCCTCCTCGGCGGTGCGCAGCCCGCGCTCGATGTCGCCCAGGTGGAAGGCGAGGTTGTCCAACCGGCAGACGGCCACCCGGCCGCGCTCGTCGTCGGTGGCCGGCTCCAACCGGTCGAGCAGCGCGTCCGCCTCCTCTGGCCGGCCGCGGAGCCCGGCGATCTGGGCGGCCAGGAACACGGCCTCGAACCGGGCCGGCCCGGCCGGACCGCTGGCCGCGAGCGCGTGCCCGACCAACCGCTCGGCCAGCTCGAAGTCGTACAACCAGCGGGCGACGGTGGCGGCCTCCAGCATCAGCTCGGCGCTCCCACCGCCGCCGTCCAGCCGCCAGGTGGCCACCCGCAGCACGTCCTCCCGGCGCCGGGCGCCCCAACCCCCCACCACCTCGGCCAGCACCCGGGACACGGCGGCCACCCGGAGCGGCGGGATGCGGGCCTTGAGCACGTCGCCGTAGATGGCGTGGGCCAGCCGCACCTCGAGCCGGCGGCCGTCGCGGCGGCCCACGATCAACGCCTTCCGCTCCAGGGCTTCGGCCAGCAACGGGTCGCCCAGCGCGTTCAGCTCGGCGTGCCCGACCGGTTCCCCGATGGCGATCACCTCGAGCAGCGAGCGTTCGTCCGGGCTCAGGTCGGCCAGCCGCGACTCCACCAGCTCCACCAACCGGTCGGTCGGGGCGAACGCGGACCGCAGCCGCCACAGGTGCCCTTCCCGGCGCAGCGTGCCGCTCTGCACCGCGCCCAGCACCAGCTCGCGCAGGAACAGCACGTTGCCCTCGCAGTGCCGGGTCAGCTCGGCGACCGCGGCCGGGTCCAGCGGCCCGCCTAGCACCGCGGACACCAGCTCGTCCACCGACGGCTCGGCCAGCCCGCCCAGCTCCATCCGGTCCAGCAGGCCGTCCTTCCACAGTGCGGTGATCGGGTCCGGCGCCGGCTCCCCGGCCCGGACGGTGACCAGCACGAACGTCCGGGTCGTGGCAGCGAGCTGGTGCACCAGGGTGGCCGAGGCGTCGTCGAGCAGGTGCGCATCGTCGACCAGTAGCACCAGCCGGCCCCGGGTGGCCCGGGCGACCAGCGCGTCGGCCGCCCGGCGCAGGTAGCCGGCCCGATCCTCCACCCCGCCCGGCGGCTCGGTGGGCAGCAGCGGGGCGACCGCGCCGAACGGGATCGCCCGGGCCGCCTGGGTGGCCGTGACCCGGGCGGTGGTCAGACCGCGAGCGGCGGCGGCCCGCAGACACTCGCTCGACAATCGGGTCTTCCCCAGCCCCGAGGCTCCGGCGACGACCATGCCCCGGCGGTCGCGGTCGGTCGCGGCGGAGGTCAGGTCGGCGAGCTCACCCGCGCGTCCGACCAGCGGCCACAGTGCCTCCACCAGCCCATAGTGGGGCGTCAGAGCACCCGGGGGAAGCAGTCGGAGGGCAAGTTGAGTAACCATTGCTCAGTCGCCGAGGGCGTACCCCGGCGCACCCTGGGCCCCAGGAGACCAGCGGATGAGGGGCGGGGCCCGTGTCGACAGTCGAGGACGTGCAGGCCGGTCGGGACCTGAACCAGCCGAGGGAAGCCGTCACGCACAGCGTGCAGGAGTGGCTGGACCTGGAGAAGCGGCCGGTGCCACCGTCGCTGCGCAAGAAGTCCTTCGTGGACATGGGCACCGAGGACCTGTCCATCGACCGCTACCTGTCCAGGGACTGGCACGACCGCGAGGTCGAGAAGATGTGGAAGAAGGTCTGGCAGGTGGCCTGCCGGGCCGACGACATCCCCGAGGTCGGCGACACCTTCGTCTACGAGGTGGCGCACCTGTCGATCATCGTGGTGCGCGCGGCGGCGGACGAGATCCGGGCGCACGTCAACGCCTGCCCGCACCGGGGCACCCAGCTGCGCACCACCGAGACCAGCAACGTGCCGGAGTTCCGCTGCCAGTACCACGGCATGTGCTGGAACCTGGACGGCAGCTTCGAGTCCGCGCCGTGCGAGTGGGACATGACGCACGTGGACCGCTCGAAGTTCGGCCTCTCCCCGGTGCACGCCGAGGTGTGGCAGGGCTTCGTGTTCGTGAACATGGACCCGGACGCCGTGCCGCTGGCCGAGTACCTGGGCGGGATCGTCGAGCACCACGACGACATCGCCCGGCCGCCGCTGGGTGAGCGGTACAAGGCGGCGCACGTGGCCAAGGTGGTCGACTGCAACTGGAAGCTGCCGCTGGACGCGTTCATCGAGGCCTACCACCTGATGGCCACCCACCCGGAGATCATCAACTTCACCTGCGACTCGGACACCGAGTACGACATCTACCCCGGCGAGCCGCACTGGAGCCGGCAGATCTCCCCGGTCGGCCAGCCCAGCTCGCACGCCGGCCCGGGGATCATCGACCAGGACGTGATCGACGGGTTCCTCACCCAGTCCACGATGCCGGCCAAGAACACCTTCGTGGACACCGAGACCGGCCAGCTCAAGGCCGTGGAGGACGTCACCGCGCACGAGGTGCTGGCCGACCTGATGCGCTCCACGTTCATGGAGAAGGTCGGGTTCGACGCCTCCCAGCTCACCGACTGCGAGGTGGTCGACGGCATCGGCTACAACATCTTCCCCAACCTGCAGCCCTGGTTCGGCATCTCGGTGCCGTTCATCTTCCGCAGCCGGCCCTACGGCGACGACCCGCACAAGTGCGTGCTGGACATCATGCTGCTGTTCCCGGTGCCGGCCGGGATGGACAAGCCGCCGTCCTGCCCGATCCACTGGCTGGAGCCGGGCGACAGCTGGCTGGAGGCGCCGGAGATCGGCGAGCCGCTGTGCATCGCGATGGACCAGGACGAGGCCAACTGGGGCCCGATGATGAAGGGCATGCGTACCTCGGTGAAGCCCGGGGTGACCCTGGTCAACTACCAGGAGAGCCGGATCCGGCACTACAACCAGACCCTCGACGCCTACCTCGCTCGGTGACCCGCTTCGCGCGGATCACCGTCCGGCCGGGCGGGCACGCCTTCGAGGCCGGGCCGGATGAGTCGATCATGGCCGCCGCGCAGCGGAACGGGTTCCGCTGGCCGACGGTCTGTGGCGGCAAGGCCACCTGCCGGACCTGCGTGTTCACCGTCAACGAGGGCGCCGAGCACCTGTCCGAGCCGAACCGGGCCGAGGCCGAGGCGATGACCCTGCTGCGCCGCCCGAGCTCGCGGCAGCACGAGCTGGTCCGGCTGGCCTGCCAGGCCCGAACCACCGGCGACCTGACCATCACCAAACCCGGCGTCCGACAGATCCCAGGAGCAAGGACATGAGCTACCGCGTGACCGGCTGGGGCATCGGCGGCGTGGGCGCCGAGCTGCTGACCACCCTCCTGGAGAGCGACGACCACGAGCTGGTGGGGTTGCGGGTCTACAACCCGGAGAAGGACGGCCGGGACGTCGGCGAGCTGCTCGGCCTCGACCCGATCGGCGTCGCGGCCACCACCGACACCGACAAGCTGCTGGCCGTCGAGTCGGACTGCGTGCTCTACGCGGCCGCCGACTGGTACGGCCACGAGCACATCTTCGACGACCTGGACCGGATCCTGCGCTCCGGTCGCGACGTGCTCGACGTGACCATGACCCCGCTGGCCTACCCGGACGCCATGCCGGAGATCGCGAAGCGGCTGGCGGACGCCTGTCAGGCGGGCGGAAGCTCGTTCTACTACGGCGGGATCAACCCCGGTTTCGCCATCGACCTGCTGCCCGCGCTGGTCACCAGCGGGGTGCGTCAGGTCGAGTCGGTCGAGGTAACCGAGTACTTCGACGTGTCCACCTACATGGACGCGCTGCTGCTGGAGAACCTCGGCTTCGGCCTGACCCCGGCGGAGTACGAGGCGAAGGTGCAGGTCGCGGTGATGGCCGCGCTCTGGTCACCCAGCCCGCGACTGATCGCCCGCGCCATCGCCGGGGTCGAGCTGGACGACATGCGGGTGGTCGGCAAGGACCTGCGGACGGCGTCCGAGGCGTACGACGTGCGGACGCTGCGGGTGGAGCCGGGCACCGTGGAGGCGTTCCACATCACCCTGCACTTCCTGGTCCAGGGGACGACGCGGATCATCTACCACGAGTACCTGCGAGTGTCCCAGGACCAGGCCGGCGCCCCGTGGCCGGCGGACTGGCCACCACCCCCGGGTGGTTCCGGCGGCTACCGGATCAAGGTCAACGGGACGCCGACCGTCGGGGTGGACCTGTCGTTCGACCCCACCGGCCCGGACACCCCGCGCTGGCGGGCGCACGAGGCCCCGGGCGGCGCGCTGATGTTCACCGGGGCCCGGGTAGTGAACGCCATCCCGATGGTGTGCGCCGCCGCGCCGGGGGTGTACACCCCGACCACGCTGAACGACAACGTCTACGGCGCCGCCCGGTGGTGATCGACACCGTGATCGACTCGCGGGCCTGGGTGGTCGGTGACGACCCGCTGCACCAGGGCTGCGCGGCGCCGGTCACCTGGACCACGGTCAACCTGGCCGAGGCGTTCCCCGGAGTGCCGACCCCGCTGACCTGGACCGTGGTCGGCCCGGTGTTCGAGGCGATGGCCCGGGGTGGCTGGGTGATGATCGGCGTGATGCCCCGGTCGTACGCGGCCGTCCCGCCCGCCGCCGAGGACCGGTTGATGACGATCTTCCACGGGCGCCCGGCGTTCTCCCTGGACGCCTGGCGGCGGTTCGGCGACTCGATGCCGGGTACCTCCGCCGACGCGGTGGAGACCCAGATCTTCGGCGCCCGCTTGAAGACAGCAGAGATCGGCACCGCCGAGTCGTCCACCAACTGGCGGCGCTACCCGGTGGTGGCGGCGAAGATGCCGCCGGCCGCCCGCCGGTCACGCCGCGAGATGCTCGCTCTGGCCGGACCGACCGACGACTGGTGGCGCTCCGCGGTGTCGGGCACCGGACGCACGACAGCCGAGCTACTGGCCCTGCTGCGCGACGCCCAGGAACGGATCGTGCACATCGGCGCCCACCACACCGTGCTGTCGATGCTGGCCTTCGCCGCCTACGAGCAGGTACGGCTGCTGTCCGTGCACGCCGGCCTGCCCGGGCTGGAGACCGAGCTGCTCGGGGCGGACGGCGCGGACGACTCGCCGGAGGCCCGGACGGTTGAGGACCTCTGGGCACTGTCCCGCGACCGGATCGGCCGGGCGGAGTTCCTGGACCGGCACGGTTTCCACGGGCCGGCCGAGGGCGAGCTGGCCACCCCGTCCTGGCGGCAGCAGGACGCGCCGCTGGAGGCACTGCTGGCCACCTACCGCAAGCGGGCCGACGACGACTCGCCGGCCGCCGGCCGGGCCGACCGGCGGGCGGTGCGGCGGGCCGCCGAGCGGCGGCTGCTGGCCGCGCTGGGTCCGGGGCGGCGGGCCCAGGCCCGGCTGCTGTTCGGCCTGGCCCACCGGTACCTGCCGCTGCGCGAGCTGGGCCGCTGCACCTTCCTCAAGGCCATCGACGTGGCCCGGTACGCCGCGGTCACCATCGGCGAGCAGCTGGCCCGGGACGGCGCGCTGGACACTCCCGAGGACGTCTTCCAGCTCTGCCCGCACGAGCTCGCCGAGCCGCCGGCCGACCCGAAGACGCTGGTCGCGCGGCGGCGGGCCCGGCACGCCGAGTACAGCCGCTGCGAGCTGCCGGACGTCTTCACCGGCGCGCCCACCCCGGTTCCCCTCGGCGCCGCCGACGACGACCAGAGCGTCACCGGGCTCGGGGTGAGCAGCGGCGTCGTCGTCGGGCGGGCCCGAGTGATCCACGAGCTCGGCGCGGACGAGGTGGAGTCCGGGGAGATCCTGGTCTGCCGCACCACCGACCCGGGCTGGGCGTCCTACTTCTTCGTGGCCGGCGGCGTGGTGATCGACGTCGGCGGCCCGATCAGCCACGGCGCCATCGTCGCCCGCGAGCTCGGCATCCCCTGCGTCATCAACACCCGCAACGGCACCCGACGCCTCGGCACCGGCGACCTGATCCGGGTCGACGGCACCGCCGGCACCGTCGAACTCCTGGAAAGGGAACCCGCATGATCACGCCGGCCGACGACCACTTCCATCAGCGCAGCGACGACCCGTACTGGAACGAGAGCGCGTGGTTCGGCTTCAACCTGCCGGACCGGGACCTCACCGGCTGGGTGTACTTCTTCCACCGGCCGAACATGAACTACTCGGTGGGCGGAGTGGCCCTGTGGGACCCGTCCGGCCAGTACGAGTGGGACTGCCTCTACTACGACTGGTCGGAGACCGTCGAGCTGCCGGACGGCGCGGACATGTTCGACTTCAGCCTGCGCAACGGGCTGACCGTGGCCTGCAAGCAGGAGCTCCAGGCGTTCAGCCTGAGCTACGCCGGCGAGGGCTGCCGGCTCGACCTGGACTTCGACGCCTTCCTGGAGCCGCAGGAGGCGGCCCTGCACGGGGTGGCCGGCCTGCCCAAGGGCTCCGACGAGTGGGGCAAGGGGCACTACGACCAGCCCGGCCGGATCCAGGGCACCGTCGAACTCGGGAACGAGACGCTGGAGATCGACTGCCTGTCCATGCGCGACCACTCCTGGGGCCCGCGCCGCTACACCACCAACCCGCGGGGCAACTTCGCCATGGCCTTCCCGGACGAGCGCAGCGGCTTCTGCTTCTTCTCCGGCGCCGACCTGCCCCGGGAGACCGACCCGTGCGTGGCCGTGCCGGACCCGCTGATCTTCGGCTGGTACCTGCGCGACGGCGTCTCCAGCCGGCTGATCTCCGGTGAGCGGACGGTCACCGCGCGGGACGACCGGGGTCGCCCGCTCACCGTGGTGATCGACGGGGTGGACGAGCTGGGCCGGGAGCTGCACGCGCGCGGCCGCTGCCGCAACGCGCTGTTCTGGCACGGCTACCCGTACCTCTACCAGTTCTGGTGCATGGCCGAGTGGGACTTCGACGGGCACACCAGCGTGGTCGGCGAGGAGCAGGACTTCTTCCCGCTGCAGCAGGCGCGCCGCTACCTGCGTGGACTCGCCGGGAGTGCTGAGCGGTAACGTCCTCGACCTGTCTGGCTGGTACGGCGAACGGACGGGTGGTGCCGGTGCGGGCGGGCGAGCCGGTGCTGGTCACCGGGCCGATGCTGGTCGGCGGCCGGGGGCGGCCCGAGCCGTCCGCCGTGCTGCTGACCGGCGGGCGGGTGCGGGCCGTCGGGCCGGCCGCGTCGCCGCTGTCCGAGGGAGCCCGCCGGCTCCGGCTGGCCGCCGACGAGGTGGGCCTGGCCGGGTTCGCCGACCCGCACCTGCACCTGCTGGCCACCGCCGCCGCCCGGCTGTCCGTGGACTGCTCACCGGCTGCCGCCCCGACCGTGGCCGACGTGCTCGACCGGTTGTCCGACGCGGCGGCGCTCGCCCCGCCCGACACCTGGCTGCGCGGCGCGGGCTTCGACGAGGCCCTGGTCGGCGACCACCGGCTGCCCACCGTGGCCGAGCTGGACCGGGCGGTCCCCGGGCACCCGCTGGTCCTGCACCACGCGACCGGGCACGCCGCGCTGCTGAACACCCGGGCGTTGCGCGCGCTCGGTGCCCCCGACGCGGAGGGGTTGCTGGTTCGCCGGCACGACCTGCTGGCCCGGGTGCCCCGGCTGAACCGCGCCGCCCTGGACGCCGCGGTGCTCGCGGTGGGCGCCGAGCTGTGGGCGGCCGGGGTGGTCGCATTCACCGACGCCACGCACACCAACGGGCCGGCCGAGGTCGACCACCTCGCCGGGTTGGCCGACCGGCTGCCGCAGGAGGTGACGGTGATGGCCGGGTGGGACCGGCTGGGCGGGCTGCGGTTCGGCGAACGCCGGGGCCGGGTGACCATCGGCCCGGCCAAGGTGCTGCTGATGGACGGTCTGGCGGACGCGGTCGCGGCCGCGCACGCCGCCGGCTTCCCGGTGGCGGTGCACGCCGTCGACGTCGAGGAGCTGGCCCGGGCGCTGGACGCGGTCGGCCGGTCACCGGCCCCGGTCGGCACCCGTGACCGCGTCGAGCACTGCGCCCTGGCCCTGCCCGAGCAGGTCGAGGCGCTGGCCCGGCTCGGCGTGGAGGTGGTCACCCAGCCGTCGTTCGCGCTGCACCGGGCGGCCAAGTACCGCCGGGAGCTGACCGAGCTGGAGCACACCTGGCTGTGGCGGCTGCGGTCGCTGCTGGACGCGGGCGTTCCGGTGCGGCTGTCGTCGGACTCGCCGGTGGTCCCGGCCCGACCGCTGGACTGGCTGGCGGCGGCGGTCGACCGGCCGGTCGGCGCGGTCGGTGAGAACCTCGACCGGGACACCGCGCTCGGCCTGGCCGCCGCCGGCCCGGTCCGGCCCGGGGCGCCGTTCCTGGTCGTCGGCCCCGACTCGGTGCGGTACCTGACCGACTCGGGCCACTAGCCTGCCCGGCGTGGACGAGGTGCAGCGGGTGGACGGCGCCGAGCTGCGGCGCCGGCTGGACTCCCCGCTCGGCGACGAGGCCCTCACCGGCCTGCTGCTGGTCAGCGGCACCGGTCCCCCGCCGACCGACGTGGACCGGCTGCACGGGCGGCCCGTGGTGGTCGCCGCCGTCGGCGAACCCACTCCCGGCTGGCGGGCCGCCGTGGACGTGGTGATCGACGAGGCCGACGTCGGCCCGCTGACCTCGGCCTTCCGGGCCAACCCGATCGCCGCCACCGCGCTGGCCGTCCTCCTGCGGGCCGGCGCACGGAGTCTCGGCGACGGGCTGGCGGCGGAGTCGGCGGTGTACTCCGCGCTGCAGGCCGGGCCGGAGTTCGCGCGCTGGCGGCGGGCCAACCCGCCCCGCACCCGGCCGGAACCGGACGGCCCGACCGTGCTCACCAGCCGGGACGGCGACCGGCTGAGGCTGACGCTGAACCGGCCGCACGTGCGCAACGGCTTCGACCGGCGGATGCGCGAGGACCTGCTGGCCGCGCTCGCCGTGGCCCGGGCCGACCCGGCCCTCGCCGTGGAGATCACCGGCGCCGGCCCGGCGTTCTGCGCCGGGGGCGACCTGGACGAGTTCGGCACTCGCGCCGACCCGGCGTCGGCGCATCTGCTCCGGCTGGACCGGAGCGTCGGACGGGTGATCGACGGGCTCCGGGAGCGGGTGACCGTGCGCCTGCACGGCGCCTGCTACGGCTCGGGCATCGAGCTGCCGGGGTTCGCCGGTCGGGTGGTCGCCGCCCCGGACACCCGGATCGCGCTGCCCGAGGTCGCGCTGGGTCTGGTGCCCGGAGCGGGCGGCACGGTCAGCCTGGTGCGCCGGGCCGGGCGGCACCGGGTGGCGTGGCTGGCCCTGCTCGGCCGGCCGGTCGACGCCCGGACCGCCCTGGCCTGGGGCCTGGTCGACGAACTCGGCTGAGGAACTGGGCCGAACACCGTCTTGTCAGCCGCGATCCCGCGAGTTACCTTAACGAAACGGTACCGAGTCGTATCGAATCTTGACCGGGTGCGCTGGTGCCTCCGGGGTCCTGTCGGCGTCGCCGTCCGAGCGGCAGAGCGGGTCTGGAGTGACCATGGAGCAGCCGGGTGGAACAGGGCCGGACGGGCCCGTCCGGACCCTGGACCGGCCCAGCGCCGCGCCGACCGACGTCCGACCGTCCCCTCCCCCGGGCCCGCCGCCCCCGGCACCGGCCGCCGAGGGCACGCCGACGGCCTACCCCGAGAAGTGGGGCATCGCGCTCGCGGTGATCTCGGTCGGCGCGTTCATGTCGGTGCTGGACATCAGCATCGTCAACGTGGCCATCCCGACGATGGCCAACCAGTTCGGCGTGGACGCCCGGGAGATCGAGTGGGTCACGACGGCGTACTCACTCTCGCTCGGGGTGATCGTGCCGGTCAGCGGCTGGCTGGGCGAGCGGTTCGGGCTCAGCAAGGTCTACGCGTGGGCGGTGCTGGGGTTCGCCGGGGCGTCGGCGCTGTGCGGGTTCGCCTGGAACCTGGAGAGCGAGGTCGCGTTCCGGATCCTGCAGGCCATCCCGGGCGGGATCCTGCCGGTGATCACCCTGACCATGCTGTACAAGATCGTGCCACCGAACAAGCTGGGCATCGGCATGGCGGTGTACGGGGTCAGCATGGTGTTCGCCCCGGCCACCGGGCCGACGCTGGGCGGCTACCTGGTGGAGTACCACTCCTGGCGCTGGATCTTCTTCATCAACATCCCGATCGGACTGATCGGCGCCGCGCTGGCGTTCTGGGTCCTACCGAAGTTCGACCGCAAGCCCGACCTCGGCCGGTTCGACTGGTGGGGCTTCATCACGGTCGCCGGCGGGCTGTTCGCGCTGCTGCTGGCCCTGTCCAAGGGGATCGACTGGGGCTGGGGCGGCTACCGGATCCTGGGCCTGTTCACCGCGAGCGCGCTGCTGCTGGCGCTGTTCGTGATCGTCGAACTGGAGGTGGAGCGGCCGCTGCTGAACGTGCGGCTGTTCCTGATCTGGTCGTTCAGCAACTCGCTGATCCTGATCGGGATCCTGTCCTCGGCGTTCTTCACGATCATCTTCTACCTGCCGCTGTTCATGCAGGAAGGCCAGGGCGTCACGCCGGTGAACACCGGGCTGGCCATGCTCCCCGAGGCGATCTGCATGGCGTTCTCGCTGCCGGCGGCCGGGTTGCTCTACGACAAGATGGGCCCGCGCTGGCCGATCGTCATCGGCATGCTCTTCACCGCCTACGGCACCTGGCTGCTGACCGACATCACCTCGGACATGACCACCACCGACGTGATGCTGTGGACCTCGCTGCGCGGCTGCGGTCAGGCGTTCTGCATGGTGCCGCTGATGACCGCCGGACTGGCCAAGGTGCCGCCCGGCGAGATGGACGGGGCCAGCGCGATCAACAACGTGATGCAGCGGGTGGCCGGGGCGCTCGGGCTGGCGGTGCTGTCCACCATGGTCACCCGGTTGTCGGTACAGAACCACGCGGACCGGTCGGCACTGATCACCGAGGCCGGCATGCGGGGTGACCCGACGCTGGGCGGCATGGTGGACCCCGCCGCCATGGCCGCCGGTCAGGCCGACCCGGGCCTGATGCTGGCCTACCTCAAGCTGTGGGAGCTCAAGATCCAGGCACAGGCGTACAGCAACCTGTACCTGTTCCTCACCGTCGCCACCCTGTTCGGGGCGGTGCTGGCGCTGACCTTCCCCTCGGAGAAACCGGAGGGCACCGACGGCCACCGGCCCATGGCCCTGGAGATGTAGCGGGTCCGACCGGCTCAGCGGTTGCGGGCGGCGGCGACCCGCCGACGCAGCTCGGTCACCCCGTTGAAGGCCACCTTGAGCGCCTTGTCGGCGGTCGACTCGTCGGACGGGAGCAACCCGAGCTGGCGCCCCATCTCCATCTGGTCGAACACCACGAAGTTCGACACGATCTTTCCCTCGCGCAGGGTGAAGTGGTCGATGCCGGGCACCTCGACCCGGCGCCCGGTGGTGGCGATCCCCTTGAACGGGCCTCCGGTGTGGGTCCCGCTGATCACGTGCCGCATGAACACCGAGTCACCCTCGGCGGCGAACGCCCGGGGCTCGATGCGCAGATCCGGGAGCGCGTCGATCACCCCCTGGAAGTACCGGGCGATCTCGTCAGGCCCGAAGCAGACCGCGTCCGGGAACCGCTCCTGCCCGTCCGCCGCCCAGAACGTCTTGAGGGTGACCAGGTCGTGGGCGTTGAGCGCGGCGACGACCGCCTGGACGGTCGCCAGGTTGGTCCGCACGAGGTCGTTCGACATGCCCCGACCGTACCGCCGGCGGCGGACAGCGGGCGCCCAGCGGTCGACCCGACGAGTCGACCACGCATCGTGACCGGGCCCGACGCAGGACCGGCGAAAGTGGGTGAGGCGCCGCGACCCGCTCAGGCAATTCACAGCGTCTCGTCCCCAGCCCACACTTTCGGGTGAGATCGCACCTCTGCGCATGTTGTTCGGCGGTGACCGAATAACAGCGATTCGATCAAGTTTGCGGCCCCGTGAGCGGCGTTCTCCACCCCTGACAACGTCGGACAACGCCGGATGACGGGCCGGGGCGAACGCCCGACAGGGCCCGCCGAATCACACTTTAGGGCGCTGTGCCAGTCTTTTCTCATGAACAGCCCGAGCTGCCGGCTCACCACCCGGATCCACGTGGATCTGCGTCAGCAGGCCAGCTCACTGTGTACACCCGGTCACCGGTGACCGGGACGCACTGAGCGCAGCGTCGCGCCGGCGACCCGAACCGCCACGGCCGCCCAGCGGTCGATGAGGACATCTTCAGATCTCGCCGCGCGGTACCCCACCGGCGCGCCGAGCCGACCTCGGGGCAGCGTGGGAGCCCGCACCGAGGTCACGGGTCCGTGGGGTCCGGACCGCGCTCCTGTCGGGCCGGGCCCCACGGGGCCACCCTCGCTCCGTCCGTCCTCAGCGCGAGCGGGGATGGTGACGGTCGAACTCGGCGGCCGCCGCCCGCTCGGTACGCATCCCGAGCAGCCGCTCCGGCTCCTCGTCCGGCCGGTCGTTGAGCCCGAGCACCACCGCACGGCGGATCTGGATCCGGTTGTCCCGGACCACCGAGGAGAAGAACTCGTCGATCCGAGGGTCCTGCAGGACCTCCAGCACCACCCGGAACACCGCGTCGACCGCCGTGTGCACGATGTCGTTGTAGTACGGCACCAGCTTGAGCCGGCCCAGCTGCGGGTCCTCGGCCAGCTTCTCACTGATGATCATCCGGAGCTCGGCCTGGTTCTCGGTGAGCGACTTGGCCAGGTTCTCCGGGTAGTTACCGGTCTCCAGCACCGCGACCACCTCGTCGAGCACCGCGACGGTGATCGGCTTCTTGATCGCGCGCACGATGGGGTCGGCGAGCTTGTCGGCCAGCCGGTAGAAGAACTGCTCGCCGACGGCCCGGTCCGCCGCCCGGCCGATGCGCACCAGCAGCAGCACGACCAGCACGAACCGGTGGTCGACCAGCGCCGGGTGCGCGACCGGGATCATCGCCAGCAGCTCGTACCAGCTCCGGGCCAGGAACCTCCGCCGCCACCCCCGGCGGCGCCAGCGCCGGAGGAACTCCAGCAGGAAGATCCCGCAGATCGCGCAGTCCGCGTAGAAGATCCGGATCCCGAGATCGTGGGTGGGCGGGTTGAGCAGCGTGAAGCCGAGCAGGCCGACCGAGCCGGCGGCCAGGATCAGCATGATCCAGTCGTCGACGTGCACGTTGCCGGGCAGCACGCCGGTGTTCAGTTCGGGTTCGGCGGATCCGCGTTCACGGGTGGTGGTCATCGCAGGGCGCTCCGGCTGGCACATCGAGGACCGGCGCGCAGGGACCGGCGTCGGGTGCGGAGATCATGGCACGGGTTCGCAGGTGAGGCCGGGGACACCGCCCGCCCGGGTTTCGGACCCACCCCGGCCGGGTAGGCTCGAACCGACCTGAAGATCGTCGAAGGAGCCGTGGTGTCGACCGTTCCCGGAGACGACCGCGGTGGCCAGGTCGTGGTCAGCGGTGAGATCGACGTGGCCACCGGTACGAAGCTGCGGGCCAGGTTGGCGGCCAGCCTCGCCGACCCCGAGGTCGACCGGGTCACCGCCGACATGCGGTCGGTGACCTTCATGTCCTCCACCGGTATCGCCGTCCTCCTCGACGCGCACTCCGAGGCCGAGCAGGCCGGCAAGTCACTGACCTTCCACACCGGCGCGAACCGCGCGGTGCTGAACCCGCTGCGGATGAGCGGCGTGGACGCCCTGCTCAACCTCGACCTGACCGACTGACCTTCCCGGAAGGCCGGCCGGGGTTCACGCGTCCGACGGGATGTCGCGGCCTCACCCGGCGCGGCCGCTGCGCAGGCCAGACAATGCGGCATGATCACCTCAGCCAGGCGGCTGCTCAAGGAACTGGACCGGCTGGCCTTCGGCCCCCGGCAGCACCTGATCGCCGCCACGGCCCGGGCGCTGGTCGATACCCGGCACCTGGACCGGCTGCTCGCCGAACTCGGCGCGGGTGACGAGTTCGCTCGCCGGACCGGGGTTCAGCTGGCCTATGTCGCCCGGCACCACGGACACATCGAAGCCGAGCTGGACGCCCCGCACACCAGCGTACGCCGCGCCGCGATGTCGGCCGCCGTCCGGCTGGGCCTCCCCGGTGCGGTACTGGCGAGTCGGATTCACCAGATGCCGACTGCCCTGCGCCGCGCCCTTTACCAGGCGATACGACGCCGCCAGGGCGCCGAGCAGGCGGAAGCTCTGCTCCCCGAGGTGCGCGCCCGTTACGGCGATCACGAAGGCACGGCGTTGCTCCCGGCGTGCCGGCGCTCCACCGTGGAACGCCTGCTGCCCGAGCTGGAGCATGCGGTGCCGAGCTGGCCCGCGCTCGCCCGCTGCCACCCCGGTCCGGTGCTCGATCACGTCGACCGCCTGCTCGACCAGACACCCCGATCGGCCTGGCCCCAGGTGTGGCAACGGGTCGGCTCGGGTGTCGCGGTCACCGTGCCGACCGCGCCGGGGCGGGTGTTGGCGCTGCTGGAGCGGACGGTCGGGCACGCGCCCCTGCCCGACGGTCTGGCCCGCACCATCGGGGCGCTGGCCCGGCACGACCCCGAACGGCTGCTGAACGTCCTGCTCGACCCCCGTCGCACCGGTTACCTGCCGACCTCCCGGCCGATGTGGCGCGCCGCGATCGAGGTCCCGGACGCGACACTGATCGCGCTGGCCCGGGTGGTGGCCTCGGACCAGTACCGGTTCCCGCACTTCCTGCGCACCCTGCCGCCGCATCGGCGGGCGGCGGTGTACGCGGGCGCGGTCGGCGGGCGGGATCTGATCACTGCCGGGGTGCCGCTCGCCGCGCTGGACGAGCTGCCGACCGCCGCCCGGGCCACCGAGGCCCGCCGGCTGCTCGGCCTGCGCAGCGTCGCCGACGACCCGGACACCCGGCTGGCCGTCACCGCCCGACTGCCCTGGACGGAATGCCGCGACACCCTGATCCGGGCGACCCGACGGGCCACCGCCACGGAGCGCGCGGCCGCCTACCCGCTCAGTGTCCTGGCCGGGGCCGCGAGCCGGGACCCGGAGGTCGTCGGTGAGCTGCTCGGCACGTTCACCCGGCTGGCCAACGAGCAGGATCCGGTCCGTACGGTGGCGTTGCAGGCGCTGGCCGAGGTGCCGCCGTGGCTGTTCCGGGCCGACGAGGCCGAGCTGCTCACCACCCTGATGACCGATGCGGTGCAGGCCAGGGACTGCTCGTGGTACACCCAGCGCGCCGTCCGGGCGCTCGCCGGCCGGCTGATCCGGGAGGGCGCGCTGTCCCGCCGCCCGGCGCTGGTCGACGCGGGGCTGGCCGGCCTGGAGCGGATCGGGTGGAACCAGTCATGGCTCGATCTGTCCGGGCTGGATCGGTCCCTGCCGCGCGGAGCGGAGCACGCCGTGTTCGAGGCGTTGCGGCCCCGGCTCGCCGCCGACGCCCGCCGAGGGCTCTACCGCGTGACGCTCGGCCTGGCCGACGGGCTCGGTCGGCGGGCCTGGCGGATGCCGGAGTTGCAGGCGCTGCTCGACCAGGCGCGCTCGGCCGCCGACGACCACGTGGTCCGCCGGGCGATCGAACTGTGGCTGGAGCCCCCGGCCACCAGGAACGAGCGGGTGGGGCTGGTGTTCGCCGCGGATCACTCGACGATCACCCTGCACACGGTCTGCGCCGCGATCGACTGGAGGCGGACCGACCTGCTCGACGAGGTGTTCAGCCGCCCGTTGTACGGCCGGTTCCTCCGCCGCGACGTGCGGTTCGTCCCGACCTTCCGCGGCTACCGCCGCTGGCTGCCCCGGCAGACGCGGACCTACGCCGAACTGTTGACCCAGCTGGCCACCGGGAGGTTCCCGGTGCACGAACGGTCCGGCGCGGTGCACTCCCTCGGCCGGGTGCCGGGTGCCGCGGCGATCCTGCGGACCCTGCTCGACGATCGGGAGACCCAGGTCCGCGACGCCGCGCTGGCCGCGCTGGCCTGGACGGACGAACCGGGCGCGGCGCTGCCGGTACTGCTGGCCTACAGCAGTACCGATCGGGCGCACATCGCGGTGTCCGCGGCCACCCGCTGTGCCCGGTTCGTGCTGCCCGAACAGCTTGGCGCCGCGCTCGGCCCGGTGCTGAGCAGCCGGAAGATCACTTCCCGCAAGGAGGCCGCCCGCCTGGTGGCCGAGCACCGGGTCCCGGACGCGGCGGGCATCCTGTCGCGCGCCTGGGCACTGCCCGATCAACACCGCGACGTCCGCCGCGCCCTGGTCTCCTCCGCCCGCTGGTTCCTCGATGACGCGCGGGCCTGGCCGCTGCTCGCCGCCGCTTCGGAGGACGAACCCGCAGTGGCGACCGCGCTGCTCGGCCTCCGGCCGGAGACCGTCGCCGCCGACCACCGCGCACCGTACGCGGGTCTGGTGCGGCGGGTGGCCGACGCGGCCGATCCGGACACCGCACGGCAGGGCCTGGCCACGTTGCCCAACTGGGTCCGCTGGGATCCGTCCGCCGCATCGATGCTGGTGGAGCACGTGTGCGAGCTGTCCAGCACGCCCACCTGGCGGGCGGCTCTGGATGCGTTGGTGGTCGCCGCGTCGATGATCGAGGATGCGGAGCCGGCCCGCGCCGGGGCGGCCCGGCTGATCGCGACGGCCGATCCGCTCGCTCCGTTGCCGGACCGGGATCTCCCGGCCCGGCAACGGCTGACCGCGCTCGCCTCGACGGTGTGCGACCGGGCGGCGACGACTCCCTGGCTGCGATCGCTGGCCGGCGAACTGGCCGACCTGTACGCGCCGCGCCCGGAGTTGCGCGCCCTGGCGGTCGATCTGGCGGTGGCGGCGATCGCCTGGGACTCGCCCGACACCGAGCGGACCGCGTTGCGCCGGGTAGCCGCGATCGCGGACCGGCCGACCCTCGCCGCGCACGCCGGCGTCCGGCTCGAGGCGGCCCTCGCACCGCGGGTGCGCCGCCTCGACCAGGCCCGGCTGCTCGCCGTGGCCCGGGATCTGGCCGCCGGACCCACCCCGGCCGACGCCCGGCTGGCTCTGGCCATCGCCGGTGAGGCCGGCGGTGAAGCGGGTTGGAGCGCACCGTGGTGTGAGCTGATCGCCGGGCTGCGGCGCCATGCCGACCCCGACGTGGCCCTGGCGGCCTTGGACACCTTCACCGCGGTGGAGTGAGCCGGAGACGACGCAGGGCGGACACCTGATCGGTGTCCGCCCTGGTGGATTCTGGAGTGGAGCTGAGGGGACTCGAACCCCTGACCCTTTGACTGCCAGTCAAATGCGCTACCAGCTGCGCCACAGCCCCAGTACCCACTAACTTACCTGATGCGGCCGCGTGGCCCGCACCCGGGTGGGTCAGTCGAGGCTCAGCCGATGCCGGTGAGCCAGGCGCCGTCGCGCCAGTCCACCCACTTGCCGTTGACCAGCACGGTCGGCGTGCCGAAGCCCTTGCCGCCGGGCTGCCGCAGCGAGGTGTCCTTGACGGCGGCGGCGGTGGCGGCGTCGATCTGCTTGTTGTACTTGCCCGCGTTCACGCACTGGGCGAAGGAGCCGGCCACCCCGACCTCCTGGCCCTTGGCGATCAGCTCGGCGTTGGTGAGGCCGGGCGAGTTCTCGGCGGGCTGCTCGGCGAACAGCTTGTCGTGGTAGTCCGAGAACTTGCCGGCGTCGGCCGCGCACAGCGCGGCGTTGGCCGCCCGCGTGGAGTATCCGGCGGGGTTGCTCAGCTTGTTCAGGATCGCCGTCGGGTGGTACTTGACCTGGATCTTGCCGGCCGAGATTGCCTTGGCCATGTCGCCCTTGAAGTTGGACTCGAACCGGCCGCAGATCGGGCAGAGGAAGTCCTCGTAGACGTCCACGGTGACCGGGGCCGCCTTGCCGGCGGTGACCACGACGCCCTGCACCTTGGTCGGGATGTCGGACGCCCCGATGGTCGGGGTGCTGCCGTCCTTCTGGAAGAAGAAGTAGGAGATCACACCGAGCACGACCACGGCCAACACGCCGCCCACGATGTACAGGCTCTTGCGGTTGCCGCCGCTCTGGGGACGGGTCATGTCTGCGGTCCTTCCTCCGTTGGCCGCTCATCGTTGCGGCTCAACCATTCGTCCAGCGAGAAGAGGGTCCTGGGTCGGACGATCAACCAGACCGCCAGGGCCAGGAACCCGGTGTCACGAAGCAACTCCGTACCGTAGCTGGTCTTGCTCGGGTCGACCTCGCCGCCACCGCCGAAACAGCCACAGTCGATCGACAGGCCCCGGGCCCAGGCCTGCGCGACCCCCGCGATGAACAGCAGCAGCAGCCCGGCGGAGAGCACCGCAACCAGGCGGGTGCCGACGCCCACGAGCACCAGCACGCCGAGGGCGATCTCGAACCAGGGCAGCAGCACCGACACCGGCTCGATCGCCGCCTTGGGCAGCACCTGGTAGGCCTGCACCGCGACGTAGGTCTGGTCCAGGTCGACGGCCTTGAGATAGCCCGAGATCAGCCACACCGCGGCCAGCCCGAGCCGGGCCAGGGAGCCGATCAGGTCGAGGGCGCGCGGCGACACGTGATCAGCCTAGGGCCGGGCCGAGCGGGCGGGTTCAGCCGGGGTCCTGGTCAGCGTTTCGGGGGCACGCAGCCAGGTCAGCAGGGCCAGCAGGGCGATCGCTCCGCTGAGCCCGAAGGCGGCCCCGAACGAGGCGGCCTCGACCACCACCCCGGCCAGCAGCGGGCCGATGATCGCCCCCAGGTCGGCGACCATCTGGAAGCCGGCGAGCACCGGACCGCCGCGCCCGCGCGGGCCGATGACGTCGGCCACGGCGGCGTTCAGCGGCGGGTTGACCAGGCCGCCACCCATCCCGCCGATCAGGGACACGGCCAGGAACAGCGGCAACGAGGTGACGAACCCGAGCGCGGCGGTGGCCGCGGCCGTGACCGCCAGGCCGAGCAGGATCGGCGGGCGGCGGCCCCGGCGGTCCGCCCACCGTCCGGACAGCATGAGCATGGAGGCGTTGCCGGCGGCGAACACCGCGAGCGCGATCCCGGCCCAGCTCGGCTCGCGGCCGAGCACCTCGACGACGAACAGCGGCACCAGCGCCACCCGCACCCCGTAGACCACCCAGCCGGTGCTGAAGTTGCCGGCCAGCGCGGCCCGGTAGGCGGGCAGCCGCAACGCGTCGCGCAGGCCGATCTCCGGTCCGGTGGCGGCGGGCCGCCGCCCGGACAGGTTCGAGTGACGCAGCAGCAGCCAGCTCACCGCCGCGTTCAGCACGAGCGCGCCTGCGTAGACGAGGAAGGGGGCCCGGATGCTCACCACGAGCAGCCCGCTGCCGACCACCGGCCCGGTGACGCTGCCGACCAGGAACCCGGTGGCCCACAGCCCGGAGGCCCGGCCGCGCTGGTCCGGCGGGGCCGCGCGGATCAGCAGCGACAGCGCGGACACGGTGAACATCGTGGAACCGATCCCGCCGAGGCCCCGGAACACCAGCAGCTGCCAGTAGCTCTGGGCCAGCGCGCAGGCCCCGGTGGACCCGGCCACCACCAGCAACCCGGTCAGGTAGATCCGCCGCTCACCGAGCCGGTTGACCAGACGGCCGCTGGTCGGGGCGAAGACCAGCCGGAAGAACGCGAAGATGCTGATCACCACGGACACGGCGGTCACCCCGACGCCGAATCCGCGGGCGAACGTGGGCAGGGCCGGCGCCACCAGGCCGTAGCCGATCGCGACCAGGAACGCCGAGCCGACCAGTACCCAGATCTCCCGGGGCAACCGACCGGGCTTCCGATCGGCCGTGGCCGGCGGTGGACAGACCGCCGGCGAGCACTCCTCGGTCACCGGCGTCAGCTCGGGGCCAGGCCGGCGAACAGGTCGTCCTCCCAGCCGAAATCGCCGACCTCCCGGGGCCCGCGCGGGCCCTTGACCAGCCGGAAGTGTTCCCGCGCGAAGTCCGGCGCCTGAGCGATGAAGGCGAACATCCCGTCGGCCATGTTCACCTGGCTGCGGTGCGCGGCCAGGGCGGCGACCTTGCGCTCCCGCCACGGCCGCCCGTCCACCTGGGTGGTGACCACGTCGTCGGGGATACCCGGCATCTCGTCCTGGATCTGCCATATCCCCTGGTCGACCAGCCGCTGCACGGTGGACCGGGGCAGCGCCGTCCAGTACACCTTCGGCACCTCCCAGGGCTCGCCCAGCTCCGGTGCGTACTCGGGGTCGGCGGCGGCTCGTAGGCCGGCCGCGGTGACCCGGTGGGCCT
>JAESFN010000262.1_pt1:0-60000 | contig 66429 bp, 61 predicted proteins | sample 9269411 | NCBI WGS metagenome assembly JAESFN01 (sample SAMN14505399, study PRJNA617100) | algae metagenome | isolation source: Iphinoe sp. HA4291-MV1 and co-occurring heterotrophs from trail next to... | place: USA: Maunawili Falls, Hawaii | collected 2009-07-25
ATCTCGCGCACCGCCCATTTCAGCGCGACCACCGCCTTCTTCGGGTCGGTGACGACGGGGGTGAGCAGATGCGGGATGCCGTCATAGACGGAGAGCTCGAGCATCTTGGGATCGACCATGATCAGCCGGCACTCCTCCGGCTTCAGCCGGTAGAGGATCGACAGGATCATGGTGTTGATCGCGACCGACTTGCCCGAGCCGGTGGTGCCGGCGACGAGCAGGTGGGGCATACGGGCCAAGTCCGCGATCACCGGCTCGCCGCCGATGGTCTTGCCGAGGCAGAGCGCCAGCTTGTGCTTGGTGCCCTCGAAATCCTGGGAGGCCAGGAGCTCGCGCAGGAAGACGGTCTCGCGCTTGGCGTTGGGCAGCTCGATGCCGATCGCGTTCTTGCCCTGCACCACCGCCACGCGCGCCGACACCGCGCTCATCGAGCGCGCAATGTCGTCCGCCAGCGAGATCACCCGCGAGCTCTTCGTCCCCGGAGCAGGCTCAAGCTCGTAGAGAGTGACCACGGGGCCGGGACGAACCTGGCTGATCTCGCCGCGCACGCCGAAATCCTCGAGCACGCCTTCGAGCAAGGTGGCGTTCTGCTCCAGCGCGTCGGTGGAGATGGTGTTCGCAAGAATCTTCTTCGGCTCGGCCAGATAGGTCAGCGGCGGCAGCTCGAAGCCCTCGCGGTCGAGTAGCGAAGGCTGAGCCTCGCGCGACAGGCGCTTGCCGGGCTTGGGCGCCCGCACCGGCGCAGCAACGCGCGGCGCATTGAGATCACGCAGGTCCTGCGCCTCGAAGGGCTCGTCATCGTCGTCATAAGCCGGCCGGGCGCTCGGCGCTGCCTTGGCGGCAGCGGGGCGCACGAGCTCGGGCGCGACAACAGGGGACCGGTAGGCCTCCGGATCGCCGGTGAAGTTCGGCTCGCGGCGGACCCGGCCGGTCTGGGCCGGAACGGACATCGCGCTGGCGCCGGCAGAGGCCGGCTGTGGCGGGCGCGGCAGGCGGCGCAGGATCGCGGCCTTCAGCGCCATGGCGCCATGGGCGACCCAGCCGATCAGGATCACCGAGAAGCCCGGCTCGTCGTCGCGACGCTCCTCGCCATCGGCGAAGGGCGCATCGTCGTCCTGGTCGGTCTCGGGATCCTCGTCGGTGACGAAGCCGAAGCCGGCTGCGGCGGTGACGGAGAGGATCGCGATGCCGGCGAAGACGAAGGCGACGAGGCCGCCGAGCGCGGTGCCGCCGAGGCCGACGATATTGCGGGTGCCCTGCAACAGCGCGTCGCCGATCACGCCGCCCATGCCGGTCGGCAAAGGCCAGCGCGGTGTCGCCGGCAGGGCGCTCGCCACCGCGGCGCTCGAGACGATGCCGACGACCCAGAGCACGAGCTTGAGCGCGCTGCGATCGAAGAGGTGGAAGCGAATCAGCCGGAGCGACCAGAGCAGCGGCGGCAGCAGCAGCGCGACGACGCCGAGGCCGAGCAGCTGCATGGCGAGATCGGCGATCATCGCGCCGGGCCGGCCGAGCAGGTTGTGCACGGTGCCGCGCGTGGCGTTGTTGAGGCTGGGATCGTCGACCGACCAGGTCGCGAGGGCGACGGCGACAGCGACCATCAGCGCGAGCATCGCCATGCCGCCGATCTCGGCGGCCCGGCGCGACAGAAATTCGCGCACCGGATCGGGCAGGCGGTCGATCAGCGATGAGGAGCGTCGGATCGTGCGCATCGGGCCGTGTCTGCGGGCATCAGGAGGGCGGCAAGAGCCACCTTGTCGAACCGGCAGGTTAGGAAGGTCCGGTTAAGGCCCGCTTAACCTTGCGCTGCCGCCGCGCCTTGTCAGCAGTTCAAGGAACGATTGCCCAGTCCGGCGCATTTTTTGGGTAGCAACCGCAAGGAGGGCGAGATGGCCGATAACGACGACAGGATCGCGAGGATTGCCCGGATCTGGCGCGGCCGCACCGTGCCGGAGAAGGCCGATGCCTATGCCGAATACCTGCTGGAGGTCGGCGTCCGGCCGCTGGCGAAGAAGGCACTCGGCGCGCAGATGTTCCGCGAGAACCGCGAGACGGAGAGCGAATTCGTGACGATCTCCTATTGGGAGAGCGTCGAGGCGATGTCGCGCTTCGCCGGGCCCGATCCGCGCAGGATCCACCATCTCGAACGCGATGCCGAGTTCCTGATCGAATTGCCGGAGACGGTGCAGGTGCTGCAGATCGTGCTCGATCGCTCTTCGGGAGAGAGGTGAGGGCTCTCCTGCGTTTCGAGAGCGGCTTTTCCGGCGCCATGGCTGTATTGTCGTGGCGTCGGCGCCCGCCGTCCCGACGCGCCGCGAGGAGGGTTTGATGACCTCAAGCTTCACCATCCACGATGCGGCCGGCTATGAGCAGCTCATGGGCCGCTGGAGCCGAATGCTCGCACCCCGATTCATCGATTTCGCCGGGCTGGCCGATGGCGAGCGCGTGCTCGACGTCGGCTGCGGAACCGGCAGCCTGACCTTCACGCTCGCTGCCGCCGCTGATCTCGCGGAGGTCACCGCCATCGATTTCTCGCCGGTCTTCGTCGCAGCCGCGACCCGGCGCAACAGCGATCCGCGCATCACCATCCGGCAGGCCGATGCCTGCACCCTGCCATTCGAGGACAGTGTCTTCGATCGCGCCATGGCCCTGCTCGTGCTGCATTTCGTGCCCGAGGCCGACAAGGCCATCGCCGAGATGGCCCGCGTCGTGCGAACGGATGGTGTGGTCGCAGCGGCCGTGTGGGACCATTATGGCGGCATGCCGGGCATGCGCATGATGGTCGATACCGTCGCGGGGCTGAGCGAAGCCGGCCGGCAGCTGCGAGCCCGCTACTGCTTCCAGCCGATGATGCAGCTCGGCGAAATGAAGCGGGCCTTCGTCGAGCAAGGGCTCGCGAACGTGACCGAGACCGAACTGATGGTCCGCATGGACTACCAGAGCTTCGACGACTTCTGGGCGCCGATCGCCGCAGGCGAAGGGCCGCTCGGCAAGTATGTGGCGGGGCTCGACACGGCGGAGCGGACGCGCGTCGATGAAGCCGTGCGCGACGCCTATCAGGCTGGCCGGCCTGACGGCCCGAGATCCTTCGCGAACGTTGCCTGGGCCTGCCGGGGCACCGTCCACTGACCCGCTGGCGACGGGCCCTTCGTTGGCCATGAAAAACCCCGGCGGAATCCCGCCGGGGCGATGATGCGCGAGGGGTAAACCCCGGCTCAGTCGTGGTAGGCGCGCTCGCCATGCTCGGCGATGTCGAGGCCCTCGCGCTCCTGGTCGGGGGCGACGCGCAGGCCGACGACGACATCGACGATCTTGTAAAGGATCGCCGAGCCGACGCCGCTGAAGACCAGCGTGAACAGCACCGCCTTGAGCTGGGCCATGAAGGCCGGACCGAACTCGTAGGTCGCGGTGACCAGCTCGCCCGGCTTGGTCGAATAGTCGGGGATGCCGCCGCCGCCGAGGGCCTGGTTGACCAGGATGCCGGTCGCCAATGCGCCGATGATGCCGCCGATGCAGTGGATGCCGAAGACGTCGAGCGAGTCGTCGTAGCCGAGCGCATTCTTCACGGTCGAGCAGAACATGAAGCAGACCGGGCTGACGACGAGGCCGAGCACGATCGAGCCCATCGGGCCGGCAAAGCCAGCAGCCGGGGTGACGGCGACGAGGCCGGCGACCGCGCCCGAGACCATGCCAAGCATGGAAGGCTTGCCCTTCACGGCCCATTCGACGAACAGCCAGGCGACCGCCGCTGCCGCCGTGGCGACGAAGGTGTTGATCATGGCGAGCGCAGCGGTGCCGTTGGCCTCGAGGTTGGAGCCGGCGTTGAAGCCGAACCAGCCGACCCAGAGCAGGGCGGCGCCGATCAGCGTCATGGTCAGGGAGTGCGGCGCCATCAGCTCGCGGCCGAAGCCGATGCGCTTGCCGATCAGCATGCAGCCGACGAGGCCCGCGATACCAGCGTTGATGTGCACGACGGTGCCGCCGGCGAAGTCGAGCGCCCCCCACTTGAACAGCATGCCGGCATCGGCATTGACCGCGTCGAGCGCCGCCTGGGCTGCGGCCTTGCCGTCGGTGCCGGCCTCGGCCAGCGCCTTGGCGGCATTGCCGACCGCGTCAGGCCCGCCCCAGTACCAGACCATATGGGCCATCGGGAAATAGATGAAGCTGACCCAGAGCACGATGAAGAGCAGCAGCGCCGAGAACTTCATCCGCTCGGCGAAGGCACCGACGATGAGGGCAGGCGTGATGCAGGCGAAGGTCATCTGGAAGGCGATGTAGACATATTCGGGGATGACGACGCCGTTGGAGAAGGTTGCGGCGGTCGAGTTGCCGTCGACGCCGCGCAGGAAGGCCTTGGAGAAGCCGCCGACGAAGTCGTTGAGGCCGCCGCCATTGGTGAAGGCGAGCGAGTAGCCGAAGATGATCCACATCAGGCTGACGATGCAGACGATGGCGAAGACCTGGGTCAGCACCGACAGCATGTTCTTGGACCGGACGAGGCCGCCATAGAACAGCGCCAGGCCGGGCACGGTCATGAGCAGGACGAGGATCGTCGAGCTCATCATGAAGGCGACGTCGCCCTTGTTGGGTACGGGGGCGGGCGGCGCGGCCGGAGCTTGCGCCAGCGCGGCGCCGGCCATGGCGGCGAGCATAAGCCCGACCAGCCCGGCCCGGTTAAGGGTCTTGTTGTTCATCGAAAAGCTCCTGGGAAGGTCGGGAATCAGAGGGCGTCGCCGTCGGTCTCGCCGGTGCGGATGCGCACGGCCTTCTCGATCGACGAGACGAAAATCTTGCCGTCGCCGATCTGGCCGGTGCGGGCGGCGACGGTGACGGCCTCGATCACCTTGGAGACGAGGTCGTCGGTGACCGCGACCTCGATCTTGATTTTCGGCAGGAAGCTCACGGCGTATTCGGCGCCGCGATAGATTTCGGTATGGCCCTTCTGGCGGCCATAGCCCTTCACTTCGGTCACGGTCAGCCCGTGCACGCCGATGGCAGTGAGCGCGTCGCGCACCTCCTCCAGCTTGAACGGCTTGATGACGGCCATCACGATCTTCATGGCTGGGTTATCCCCCGCTTGTGCGCCGCCGGACCGCGATCCGAACGACGTCGTTGCGCCTCTCGCGCCCTTGGAGGCGGACGCGTCGAGGACGGACCTTTCAAGGGCCGTGCCAACCGGGGGATGTGGCGCGCGAGCGGGCAATGTCGCGATTCCGCCATGATCGGGCGGGGTTCAGCGCGCAGATATGATCAATAATTAGGCAGATGCCGCGAAAGCAGGCGACCGCGGGTTCAGGCGCGATCGGGCCGCGGCCGGATCAGGCCTTCCTGCGCGACCGAGGCGACGAGATGCCCTTGCCGGTCGAAGATCAGCCCGCGGGAGAAACCGCGCGCACCCGAGGCCGAGGGGCTGTCCTGGGCGTAGAGCAACCAGTCATCGGCCCGGAAGGGGCGATGGAACCACATCGCATGGTCGAGGCTGGCGCTCTGGACGCGCCGGTCGAAGACGCTGGTGCCGTGGGCGATCAGGCTGGAATCGAGCAGCATCAGGTCGGAAGCATAGGCGAGCACGCTTTGGTGCAGCGCTGGTTCATCGGGTAGTTTCTGCGACGCCCTGACCCAGGCATTGAATTTCGGCTCCCGCGGTCCATCCGCCGCGTAGCGGCTCATCTCGACGGGGCGAATCTCGATCGGCCGCTCGCGCCGGTAATAGGCGCGCACCGCCTCGGGCATATGAGGCAGCACGTCGCGTTCCATGCCGTCACGGCCGGGAAGCTCCTCCGGCATCGGCACGGCGGGCATCGGCATCTGATGGTCGTAGCCGGGTTCGGCGATCTGGAACGAGACCGACATGGCGAAGATCGCCGCATCCTTCTGCAGTGCCAATACCCGCCGCGTCGAGAAGGAGCCGCCGTCGCGCAGCCGTTCGACCTCGTAGACGATCGGGATCGCCGGATCGCCCGGCAGCATGAAATAGGCGTGCAGCGAATGCGGCTGGCGCTCCTCGACGGTCTTGCAGGCGGCATAGAGCGCCTGGCCGATCACCTGGCCGCCAAAAACCCGGGTCCAGCCATTGTCGGGGCTGCGACCCTGGAACCGGTTGTGTCCGAGCGGTTCGAGATCGAAGATCGAGAGCAGAGTGTTGGCGGCTGATGTCATCGGCTGGAACCGGTGCGGCCCGGGCTTGCAGCCCCGGCCGGCTATGGGCAAGACGAGGAAGCATCAGCAACGAGCGACTCGGCTGCGTCAAGCGGCGCGATGCGAGGAAGGCGACAGTGCAGAGACCCGAGAATGCGAGCCAACGCATCGTCATCGCCGGCGGCGGCGTCGCCGGGCTGACGCTGGCGGTCGCGCTGAAGCAGGCGCTGGGCGAAAACTTCGACGTGATCGTTGCCGATCCGGCGCTGGCCGGGCCGCCGCGCGCCGATGACCGCGCCTATGCGGTGGCTGCGGCGGCGCGCAGCATGCTGGAGGCGCTCGGTATCTGGCGCCCGGTCGAGATGGCGGCGACGGCGATGACCGAAATGGTCATCACCGACAGCCGCACGCCTGATCTGGTGCGGCCGGTCTTCCTGACTTTCGACGGCGAGGTCGAACCCGGCCAGCCCTTCGCCCATATGGTCGAGAACGGCGCGCTGATGGCGACACTGCTTCAGGTCGCGCGTGCCAATGGCGTCGAATTGCGGCCCGAGGGCATCCGGTCCGGTACGGTGGACGACGGTGGCGCGATAGGCATCGTCTTCACCGGTGGCGAAAACCTCGATGCCACGCTGCTGGTCGCGGCCGACGGTGCCCGCTCGAAACTGCGCGAGCAGGCCGGCATCGGCTGGGTCGGCTGGTCCTATCCGCAATCGGGTATCGTCGCGACGATCGGCCATGAGCGACCGCATGACGGGCGGGCGGTCGAGCACTTCCTGCCGTCGGGCCCTTTCGCGATCCTACCATTGCCCGATGGTGGGAAACTTGGTCATCGCTCCTCGATCGTCTGGACGGAAGCGACCGAGAATGTCCCGGCCTTGCTGGCGCTGGACGAGAGCGATCTTCTTCTGGAGGTAGAGCGCCGTTTCGGCCTGGAACTCGGCGAGATCGCGCTGGAGAGCCGCCCGGGCGCCTATCCCCTCTCCTTCGGGGTGGCGCGCCGTTTCGTCGGCGAGCGGCTGGCGCTGCTCGGCGACGCCGCGCATGTCATCCATCCGATCGCCGGGCAGGGGCTCAATCTCGGGTTGAAGGACGTCGCGGCGCTGGCCGAGGTCATCGTCGACGCAGCTCGGCTCGGCCTCGATGTCGGCGGCGCGGACGTACTCGAAGCCTATGAAAAGGGGCGGCGCTTCGACACGGTCGCCATGGGCGTCGTCACCGACGGGCTCAACCGGCTGTTCTCGAACGATTCGACGCCGTTACGATTGGCGCGCGATCTCGGCCTCGGGCTGGTCGAGCGCATGCCGGGGCTGAAGCGCTTCTTCATCCGCGAGGCGGCCGGGCTGGCCGGGCCGACGCCGCGGCTGCTCAAGGGCGAGATGCTGTAGGATCAGGGAATCCTTCTCCCCTCGGGGGAGAAGGTGCCGGCAGGCGGATGAGGGCGGTACGCCTGGGTAAGACAGGGGCAGGTAGTGCCTGTCTTACCCTCATCCGTCAGCGCTACGCGCTGCCACCTTCTCCCCCGAGGGGAGAAGGAAGAAGCACTACCCTTCCAGTTGGCGCGCCTCTTCCGGCAGCATGATCGGGATGCCGTCGCGGATCGGGTAGGCCAGCTTGGCGGCGCGGCTGATCAGCTCCTGGCGCGCGGCGTCGTATTCCAGCGTCGCCTTGCTGACCGGGCAGACGAGGATCTCCAGCAGCTTCGGGTCGATCCGCGTCGCTGCCGGCACCGTGTTGTCCTCGTCCGCATTCATCGCCAAACTCTTTCCAGACCTTATTTGCGCGGCAGATCGGCCAGCATGCCGGCCGCCACCATCAGCTTTGGCAGGGAGAGGCCGGACATGGCAATGGCCGAGACGGTGGCGCGGGTGCGTTCCGCATCGGCGCCGCGCTCCGCCAGCCAGTCCTTCAGCGCGTCAGGGCCGGACTTGCCGGTGGCGATCTCCTGCGTCAGCCCGGCATGGCCATCGGTCAGGGTCTCGACCGCGCGCTGGCGCGCCAGGCGCTCGTAATCGTCGGTCGCCGGTACGGCTGCGGCGGCCGACATCAGCGTCGAGAAACCGAAGACCGAATCGGTCCCGAAATGAATCCGGGCGACCTCGACGATGTCGCGCTTGGTCCGGCTGGCGATGTCGACGATATCCGTCGCCTGCGCGAGCCAGGGCAGGCTGGCGACGCGGGTCGCCAGCGCCTCGGGCACGCCCTCTGCCGTGAGCGCGGCGATGCGGGCATTGCGGGCCTGGGCGGCGGCCTCAGGCAGCAATTCGCCGAGTGCGCCCTCCAGCGCCGCGACGCCCTTGGCATAATGCGCCACGGTCTGCTCGATCGCGCCGGGCTTGGCGACGCCGCGGCGCAGGAACCAGCGCATGCGGTCGACGACCAGCTCCTGCGCGGCGGCATAGAGCCCGGTCTGGGTCTTGCCCGGCAGCTTGGCGTCGAGCGCGTCGATGGCGCCGTTCAGCGTGATCAGGTCGAAAGCATCGCGGGCGACGGCATAGGCCGCGGCGATCGCCGGCGCCTCGGCACGGGTCTGGTCGGCCAGCATCGAGACGATGGCCGGGCCGCCGCGGTTGATGATGGCGTTGGCGAGCTGGGTCGCGACGATCTCGCGGCGCAGCCTGTGGCCGGCGATCTCCTTGCCATAGCCCTCGCGCAGCGGCTGCGGGAAATAGCGGACGAGCTCGCTCTTGAGGTAGGGATCGTCGGGGATCGCCGACTCGAGCAGCGCGTCGTGCAAAGCGAGCTTGGCATAGGCGATGAGCACGGCGAGCTCTGGCCGGGTCAAGCCTTCGCCGCGCTTCTCGCGCTCGATCAGCACGGCGTCCGAGGGCAGGTATTCGACGCCGCGGTCGAGCCTGCCGTCTTCCTCGAGCTGGACCATCAGCCGGCGCAGATGCGGGCTGGCCTGGATGCCCTGCGCCTCGGTCAGCGAGAGCGCCAGCGTCTGCAGGTAGTTGTTGCGCAGGACGAGCAGGCCGACCTCGTCGGTCATCTCGGCGAGCAAAGCGTTGCGCTTCTTCTCGGGCAGGCGGCCGTCGCGAACAGGGTCGGCCAGCGCGATCTTGATGTTGACCTCGACGTCGGAGGTGTTGACGCCGGCCGAGTTGTCGATCGCGTCGGTGTTGAGGCGCACGCCATTGCGGGCCGCCTCGATGCGGCCGCGCTGGGTCGCACCCAGATTGGCGCCCTCGCCGACCACCTTGGTGCGCAGCTCGGAGCCGGTGACGCGGATCGCGTCATTGGCGCGGTCGCCGACCTGGGCGTCGCTCTCGTCGCTGGCGCGGATATAGGTGCCGATGCCGCCGAACCAGAGCAGGTCGACCGGCGCCTTCAGGATCGCGGTCATCAGCTCGGCCGGGGTGACCTCAGCCTTGTCGAAGCCGATGGCCTGCCGGATCTCGGGCGAGAGCGCGATGCTCTTGGCCTGGCGCGAGAAGATGCCCCCGCCCTTGGAAATCAGCGACTTGTCGTAATCGGCCCAGGACGAGCGCGGCAAGGCGAAGATGCGCTGGCGCTCGGCCAGGCTCCTGGCCGAGTCGGGATCGGGATCGAGGAAGATGTCGCGATGGTCGAAGGCGGCGATCAGCTTGATGGCCGGCGAGAGCAGCATGCCGTTGCCGAAGACGTCGCCGGACATGTCGCCGACACCGGCCACGGTGAAGGGCGTGGTCTGGATGTCGACGTCGATCTCGCGGAAATGCCGCTTCACCGCTTCCCAGGCGCCGCGGGCGGTGATGCCCATGCCCTTGTGGTCGTAGCCCTGCGAGCCGCCCGAAGCGAAGGCGTCGCCGAGCCAGTGATGCTTCTCGGCCGACAGGGCGTTGGCGGTGTCGGAGAAGGTCGCGGTGCCCTTGTCGGCGGCGACGACAAGATAGGGATCGTCGCCGTCATGGCGGACGGTGTCCGGCGGCGGCACGATCGTCTCGCCGTCGAGATTGTCGGTGAGCTCGAGCAAGGTGCGGATGAAGATGCGGTAGCTCTCGGTGCCTTCGGCCAGCCAGGCGGCGCGATCGGAGGCCGGCGGCAAGTGCTTGGGCACGAAGCCGCCCTTGGCGCCGACCGGGACGATGACGGCGTTCTTGACCTGCTGGGCCTTGACCAGCCCGAGCACCTCGGTGCGGAAATCCTGCGGCCGGTCCGACCAGCGCAGGCCACCGCGTGCGACCTTGCCGAAGCGCATATGAATGCCTTCGACGCGCGGCGAGTAGACGAAGATCTCGTAGAGCGGGCGCGGCAGCGGCATGCCGTCGACCTGGCCGGAGGCGAGCTTGAACGAGATCGTGCTGCGCGGATGCCCGTCGGGACCGATCTGGAAGAAGTTGGTGCGTAGCGTCGCGTCGATCAGGTTGACGAAGCGGCGCAGGATGCGGTCCTCGTCGAGGCTGGTGACGTCGGCGAGCGCGGCTTCGATGCGCTCGCGCTCGGCCTTCATCTGCTCGGCGCGCTTCTTCTCGGAGAGATGCGGATCAAACTTGGCGACGAAGAGCTTCACCAGCCCGGTGGCGATGCCGGAATGGCGGGTCAGCGCGTCAGCAATGTAGTCCTGGGCATAGGGTGCGCCGACCTGGCGCAGATAGCGGCCGAGCGCCCGCAGCAAGGCCGCCTCGCGCCAGGCGAGGCCGGCGGCGAGGACGAGCTGGTCGAAGCGGTCCGATTCGGTGAAGCCGCGGAACTGCGCCATCAACGCCGCCTCGATCGTCGGATCGAGATGCTCGATGTCGATCTCACCGCCGCTGGCACGCTCCAGCGTCATATCGTGCAGCCAGACGCGCGAATCGGCGCTGCCTGAGCCGTTCTGCTGCGGGGTGATGTTGAAGGTGCGCTCGTTGACGACGCGGAAGCCCATGTTCTCCAGCATCGGCACGCGCTCGGAGAGCGAGATCGCGGCGCCGCGCGAGAACAGCTTGAGATTGGCTCTGGTCGGACCGTCGCCGTCGCGGCGGTAGAGGTTGACCGCGCGCGGCCGCTCCGCCGACAGCTTCTGCAGCATGTCGATGTCGACCAGCGCGTCCTCGGCCGAGTAGCGCTCGCGATAGGCGGCGCCGAAGGCCTCGGCATAGCGCTCGGCGAGGGAACGGGCGGCCGGGCCGGCCTTCTGCGCGTCGAGCGCGTCCTTGAGGCCGTCGCTCCAGGTGCGGACGATCGCGGCGATGCCGGCTTCCAGCGTGTTGCGGTCGATCTTGGGCGTGCGGCCCTCGTCGCGGCCGATGATGTAGTGGGTGCGGGCGAGCGGCCCCTCCGGATAGGCCGGATAGCCGGCCGAGACGCGGCCTTGGTAGACGCGGGCGAGGAATTCGCCGACGCGGCGGCGCACCGTGGTGTCGTAGCGGTCCTTCGGGATGAAGACGAGCGCCGAGACGAAGCGGTCGAACTCGTCGGCGCGGGCGAGCGCCCGGATGCGCGGCCGCTCGGTCAACTGCATGATGTCGAGGGCGAAGCGCTCCAGCGTCTCGACGTCGATCTGGAAGAGCTCGTCGCGCGGGAAGGCGTCGAGCACGTTGTAGAGGGCGCGGCCGGAATAGCTCGACGGGTCGAAGCCGGTGCTCTTCAGCACGCGTGCGACCTTGAGGCGCAGATAGGGGATGGCACGGGCGCTGCCGGTATAGGCGTTCGAGGTGAGCAGGCCGACGATGCGCAATTCGCCGTCGAGCCGCCCGTCAGGCGTGAACAATTTCACGCCGACATAGTCGAGATGGACGCGGCGGTGCACGCGGCTCTTGACGTTGGCCTTGGTGATGATCAGCGCCTGGGGCTTGGCCAGGAAGGCGCGAATCTCCGGCGTCATCACCACCAGCTCGCGATTCTTGCGGAGAACCCGGACATCGGGGTCGCGCAGGATGCCGAGGCCGGAGGAATCGACCGGGTCGGCAGCAGTGTCGCCGCCGGCGAAGCGATAGGCGCGCACGCCGAGCAGCGTGAAATTGTCGCTGGCGATCCATTCGAGGAAGTTCAGCGCCTCGGTGACCTCATCCTCCGGCAGCGGCGGCGGATTGGCGCGGTAGGACTGGATGACTTCGGTGATTCGCCCGCGCATCGCCGCCCAGTCGTCGACGGCGAGGCCGACATCGACATAGACACGGGCAAGGCCGGCAGCGAGCCGCTCGCGCGCCTCGGCGGTGTCGATCCGGTCGAGATGGATATGGATCAGGCTCTCGCGGCGCGTGCCCTCGACCGCGCGGCCCGAGGCCTCGCCAGCGAGCGACTGGAAGGTGCCGTCATTCTTGCGCACCACGGCGAGGATGGGATGGGCGACGAGGCGCGGCTCGTAGCCCTGCTCGGCGAGCTCGGCGAGGGTCGAATCGAGCAGGAACGGCTTGTTGTCGTTGACGACCTCGAGGACGGTGATCTGGCGCTCGCGCCCGTCCTCCTTCACCGCCTCGTCGCGGAAGCGCAGATTGGGCTCGCCAGGCTTGCGCTTGCCGGTCAGGTGGGCATAGGCGGCATCGGCGGCGCGGGCCAGGAACTCCGGCGGCAGCGCGACGAGATCTTCGGCGACGGTCCGGCCATAGAGCAGCTTGGGGAAATCCGCGGGCATCGCAGTGCCGAACTCGCGTGCGGCCGTTTCGATCGCGGTCACGGCTGCTGCCGTAGCATTCGCTTCGCGCTTGGCCATAGTCTTCTTCCCCCTGCTATTTTGCCGAAGCGATGACATAGCTCACCGGCGGCTGCAACTTTCGTCGCATCGCAGCAGCCAGATTGCACCAATATGGCGCGGACACGGCAAGTTGTGCCCGATCCGCACGGATATCAGCGCGAGGAGTGCAGAGATGACGAAGAAGCATGACAAAGCGATGGTGGGTGAGCAGCCTGCGAAGCAGGACGCTCCGCCTGCCGCGATGGCGCTGTCTCTGCCGCGAGCCGAGCTTTCCGAGGCGATGCAGGCTTATTTCGCCAAATGCGAGGAGAAGCTCGGCTATGTCCCGAACGTCCTGGCCGCTTACTCCCATGACGACGCCAAGCTCCAGGCCTTCGCCACCTTCTACAACGACCTGATGCTGGCGCCCTCCGGCCTGTCGAAGCTGGAGCGCGAGATGATCGCGGTCGCGGTCTCCAGCGTGAACCGCTGCTATTACTGCCTGACGGCGCATGGCCAGGCGGTGCGCCAGCTCTCCGGCGACCCCGTGCTCGGTGAGATGATGGTGATGAACTACCGCGCCGCGCAGCTCTCGCCGCGCCACCGCGCCATGCTCGACTTCTCGGTGAAGCTGACGGAAGAGCCGCACAAGATCGAGGAGGAGGATCGACAGGCCCTGCGCGACGCCGGCTTCGGCGAGCGCGACATCTGGGACATCGGCGCGGTCGCCGCCTTCTACAACATGTCGAACCGGATCGCCTCGGCGGTCGATATGCGGCCCAATCCCGAATATCACGGCGCGTCCCGGTAAGGATCACGGCCAAAAGAAAACGGCCGGCGGAGACCGCCAGCCGTGAGTTGGCTTCGACTCGTTGGCCCGGCCCGCCGCAGCGCCGGAGGGGCTGGGGGGCTGACGTGTCCGGAACCGGACAGGCCGGGCCGCCGAAGCAACGAATCGGAGTTGAGCCTCGTAACGGGGCGTTCGCTGGGCGCAAGCGCGGCAAAATCATGGCAATCGCCCTGGCCCCGAAAAAGGTTGGCGGGCCTGTCATCAATCTGTCTTGACCCGCCCTTGCCAGCGCGGGAGGGCGGGCGCATCATCCCTTGCCGGATCACCACCGGCCACGAAAAGGAGGCGTGATGAGCGAAAGCGAAACTCCGCCAGGTCAGCGAGCGGGCGCGGTCGTCGCCTTTCCGGCTGCTGCCGCGCCCTCCTCCGTCACCTTCGATCGACGTGAGCTGAACGAGCTGCTCAATCTTTATGGCCGCATGGTCGCTGCCGGCGAGTGGCGCGACTACGCCATCGATTTCCTGCGCGACAAGGCGCAGTTCTCGGTCTTTCGGCGCACGGCCGAGGTGCCGCTCTATCGGATCGTCAAGGATCCGTCGCTGGCGCGGCGCCAAGGCGCCTACTCGGTGGTGACCGCGACCGGGCTGATCCTGAAACGTGGCGCCGAACTGAGCCGAGTGCTCAAGGTGCTCGACAAGCGGTTGAGCGTGGTGAGCTGATTCCGCCCGAGTTTGTGAAACGCGATCAAAAGAAAAGCCCCGGCCGTGAGGCCGGGGCTTCTTTGTTCAGGCTGTGGCCCTGATCACTGGTCTTGTCACTCCTGGCGCGAGCCGAAGAGCGAGAGCAGCATCTGGAACATGTTGACGAAGTTCAGGTAGAGCGACAGGGCGCCGTTCACCGAGAGCTTCGCGGCCGACTCGGAGTCCATGTCCGAGTACAGGTACATTTCCTTCAGGCGCTGCGTATCCCAGGCGGTCAGGCCGGCGAAGACCAGCACGCCGATCACCGAGATGGCGAAGGAGAGCGCGCTCGAGGCCAGGAAGATGTTGACCACCGAGGCGATCACCAGACCGATCAGGCCCATGATCAGGAACGAGCCGATGCCCGACAGCGACTTCTTCGTGGTGTAGCCGAACAGGCTGAGGCCAGCGAAGGAGGCCGCGGTGATGAAGAACACCTTGGCGATCGATTCACCGGTGAAGACCACGAAGATCGACGACAGCGAGATGCCCATCACCGCCGCGAAGGCGAAGAACATGGCACGGGCCGTCGACGAGCTCATGCTCTCGGCCTTGAACGAGAAGAAGAAGATGAAGGCCAGCGGAGCCAGCATCACCACCCACTTCAGCGGCGACAGGTAAAGCGCCTGGCCGAGCGGCGTCAGCGCGGTGACCTTGCCCGAAGGCGAGTAGCCGGCGATCGCTAGCATGGAGATGCCGATCGCCATCAGGCCGGTGATGGCCAGGCCGATGCTCATGTTGTTGTAGACGCCGAGCATGAACGAGCGCAGGCCCTGGTCCACCTCGACGGCGCTGGTCTGCTGGGCGCGGCCGGCGCCCCAGACCTGAGCGTTGCGGTCGAAATCGCTCATGGAGAGAGTTCCCCTTGAAACTTTGCCTGGCGGACATCGCCCTTGCGACACCCACCGCCGCGCACCAACGTCGCGACATCGCAGAATATGAGGGGGATCACGCGACCTTACAAGAGGCAAGCATGGTTAGCGCTGGCGGCGGCATAGAAATTCGGCCGCTAGACGATGCAACATTACCGTTCGTCCATGTTTATGATGCGCCGCGATGAGTCAGACCTCATAAATTCCTCAGATGAGAAGCGGGCGCTTTCGACAGTATTTGTAGCGTTCCGATCAATCCGAACACGACAGTGACCACGACAGCTGCAGTCGCAGCGATGATCGCGCCGGTCGGATCGGGGACGAAATCTATCTTCATCACTTGCGTGACGACGCCCCAGCCGGCCGCGGCACCTGCCAGGAGCCCGAACAGGGCGGACACGACACCAATGCCTGCGTATTCGAGGATGTACGACGAAAGTATGAAGCGGCGAGTGGCGCCGAGCGTCTTCAGGATCATCGCGTCATAGAGCCGCGCCCTCTGCCCGGCCGCCAGAGCGCCGGCGAGGACCAGCAGGCTCGCGGTGATGGCGAGGCCGGAGGCGCCGCGAATCGCACCGGCGAGCTGGCCGACGATGGTGTTGACGGCCTCCAGCGCATCCTTGACCCGAACCGCCGTCACCGCCGGGAAGGCGATGGCGAGCTGGCGCATCAGGGCGGCGTCGCCGCTCACGGGCGTCGCGCCCTTGTCGGTGACGGTGGCGAGGTTGGTGTGCGGGGCACCGGCGAAGGTGTTGGGCGAGAACACCATGACGAAGTTGATGCCGAGCGAGCGCCATTCGATGTCGCGGAAATTGGCGATGCGGGCGCTGATGTTGCGGCCGAGCACGTTGACGGTCAGCTTGTCGCCGAGCTTGAGGCCGAGCCCTTCGACGGCGCGGGCGTCGAAGGAGACCAATGGCTCGCCGCGATAGTTCTCCGGCCACCATTCGCCCGAGGCGAGCCTGGAGGCCTCGGGCATCGCGGCGGAATAGGTGATGCCCCGATCGCCCTCGAGCACCCAGGCCATCTGCTCGCTCGCCTTGATCTGCTCGGCCGGGACATCGTTCACGCTGACGATGCGCCCGCGCATCATCGGCACGCGCTCGACATGGGCGCCGGGACGCTGTTCGGCGAGGAAGCGATCGAAGGCGGCCGTCTGGGCGTTGGGGATGTCGAGGAAAAAGAAGCTCGGCGCCTTCTGCGGCAGGGACTGGGTCAATTGCCTGGTCAGGCTGACGTCGATGAAGGCGAGCGTCGAGAGCAGAGCGACGCCAAGCCCGAGCGACAGCACCAGGGACGGTGTCAGCGCGCCGGGGCGATAGATGTTGGCGAGCGCCAGACGCAGCGCCGGCTGGCGGGGGCGCCCGGCGCGGCGGGCCAGCGCCATCAGCCCCCAGGCGATCAGGCGCAATAGCAGGAAGATGCCGGTGGCGGCGCCGATATAGATCAGCGCGATGCGCCGGTCATAGGCGAAGACGAGCGCGACGCCGACGAGGCCGGCAAGCGCGGCGAGGAAGATCGCCCGATAGAACCAGCGCGGCTGGCGCCGATCGGGTTCGATCTGGTCGCGGAACAGCGCCGAGACAGGAACGTCATGGGCGCGGCCGAGTGGGATGACGGCGAAGACCAGCGCCGTCAGCAGCCCATAGAGCGCGGCGATGGCGAGCTCGACCGGGGCGAGCGTCGGCTCGAAGGGCAACGGCAGGATGTCGGACAGCGCATAACCGAGCGCGAATGGTGCGGCGGCGCCGAGAGCAAGGCCGATTGCGATACCGAAGCCGGCGACGAGCATGACCTCGGTCAGATGGATGGCGACGACCCGGCCGCCGGTGGCGCCGATCGCCTTCAGCGTGGCGAAGTCGAGCCGCTTGGCCTCGACGAAGCGGCGCACCGCATTGGCGACGCCAACGCCGCCGACCAGGAGCGCGGTCAGGCCGACCAGGGTCAGGAACTGGGTGAAGCGCTCGATATTGCGCTGGAAGTTCGGCGCCGCATTGCCGCGCGAACGAATCTCCCAGCCGGCATTCGGTTGCTCCTTGCCGGCATTGGCCAGGAGCGTGTCGAGCGCGGCGTCGGTATTGGCGCCTTCGGGGAGGATGACGCGCGCAGTCCAGCGCACCAGACTGCCGGGCTGTAGCAGCTCGGACGCCCGCAGCGCGTCCTGCGAGAGGATCAGGCGCGGGCCGAAGCCGACGCCGGCGGCGATCTTGTCGGGCTCGGAGGTCAGGCTGGCGCGCAGTTGCACCCGCGCCGAGCCGATCAGCACGGTGTCGCCGGGTTTCAGGTCGAGCCGGCCGAACAGGACGGGATCAGCGATGCCGCCATAGGCGCCGTCGCGCAAGGCAAGCAGGTCCGCCGCCGGCTGGGCGGGGTCGGTGCGCAATTCGCCGATGCTGGGATAGGAGCCGTCGACGGCTTTCAGTTCGACCAAAGCCGCGCCCTTCTCGCCGGCATTGGCCATGCTGCGCAGGGTCGCGATGGTCGAGACCTTGCCATGGCGGGCGAGGAAGGCGTGTTCTTCCGCGGTCGGCTCGCGATGGATCAGGCTGAAAGCGGCGTCGCCGCCGAGGATGCGCCGGCCTTCGCGCCCGAGGCCTTCACTCAGGCCGCGCGAGGCCGAGGACACCGCGGCGATCGCCATGACGCCGAGCGCCAGGCAGGCGATGAAGACGCCGAAGCCGCGCAGGCCGCCGCGCAGGTCGCGCCAGGCGAGGCGCAAAGCGAGCTTCAGGCCGACGGGCCGACGTGCAGGATCAGAGGGAGACATCGAGGATTTGACGGGCGCGTGCATCTCAGATCGCCAGCGCCTCGGTGCCGGCCTCGGTCTCGATCCGCCCGGCGCGCAGCCGCACGGTGCGGTCGCAGCTCGCGGCGAGCGAGAGATCATGGGTGACCAGCACGAGGGTGGCGCCACGCTCGCGCCGGAGCGCGAAGATCAGGTCGACGATCGAGCGGCCGGTGCTCTCGTCGAGATTGCCGGTCGGCTCGTCGGCGACGAGGATCGCCGGATCGGGCGCCACCGCGCGGGCGATGGCGACGCGCTGCTGCTCGCCGCCGGAGAGCTGGGCCGGGTAATGGTCCATGCGCTCGCCGAGGCCGACATTGCGCAGTTCAGCGGCGGCGCGCTCGAAGGCATTGTCCGCGCCAGCGAGTTCCAGCGGCAGCGCGACGTTCTCGCGGGCCGTCATCGTCGGCACGAGGTGAAAGGACTGGAAGACGATGCCGATATGCCGGCCGCGGAAGAGGGCGAGCGCGTCCTCACCGAGCGCGCCGAGATTCTGGCCGGCGACCTTGACCACGCCGGAATCGGGCCGCTCCAGCCCGGCCATGGTCATCAGCAGCGTCGACTTGCCGGAGCCGGAGGGGCCGACGAGGCCGGTGGCCTGTCCCTGCGGGATAGCCAGCGAGACGCCCTTGAGGATATGGACGCGGGCGGCGCCGCGCCCCAGACTGAGCTCGACATCGCTCAGCTCGATCACCGCCGGAGTTCCTTCGCTCACCGCCATGTTTCCGCTTTCATCCCATCCGATGCCGCCGCTTCGACCGTCATTCCGAGCCGAAGGGACCAGAACCGCCATGCGTCGCGCCGCCAACCGATATGGGCGCTTGCCGTCACGAATCCAGCAGTCGCCGCGCATTTGGGCGGCGCTGCTGCTCGTCTTCGCCAGCCTGGGTTCTTTTTTGATGAACAGCACAACTCACGCCCAGACCAAGCCTCTCAAGCTGGTGGCGCTCGGCGACAGTTTGAGCGCCGGCTATAACCTGCCCGGCAGCGCCGCCTTCCCGACGGTGTTGGAGAAGATGCTGCGCGACAAGGGAATTCCGGTCGAGATCGCCAATGCCGGCGTCTCCGGCGACACCTCGCAGGGCGGGCTGGAGCGGCTCGACTGGTCGGTGCCCGACGGGACCGACGGCGTCATCCTCGAACTCGGTGCCAACGATGCCCTGCGCGGCGTCGATCCGGCGCTGACGGAAAAGTCGCTTGACGCGATCGTGACCGGGCTGAAGACGCGCGGCATCCCCGTCCTGCTCGCCGGCATGTATGCGCCGCGCAGCAACGGCCCGGACTTTGTCGCCCGCTTCGACGCGATCTATCCCAAGCTCGCCGAGAAACATGGGATCATCCTCTATCCCTTCTTTCTGGACGGGATCGCCGGGGACCGGGTATTGAACCAGCCCGACATGCTGCATCCGACGGCTGAAGGCGTGCGCGTCATCGCGCAGCGCATCCTGCCCACGGTGGAGCGGTTCCTCGCCTCCCTGCGCCCGCGCTCCTGAGCAAGGGCGCATCCTGCCATCACCCTCGTCATGCGCGGCGCACTTCCGGTGCGTCCGCCATCGGAGCGTTTCGCCATGGAATACCGTCGTCTCGGCCGCACCGACCTCAACGTCCCGGCGATCTGCCTGGGCACGATGACCTTCGGCCAGCAGAACACCGAGGCCGAGGGCCATGCGCAGATGGACTATGCGCTCGACCAGGGCGTGAATTTTTTCGACACGGCCGAGCTCTACTCGATTCCGCCGAAGCCCGAGACGCAAGGCGCGACCGAGACGATCATCGGCAGCTGGTTCAAGGCGCGCGGCAATCGCGACAAGGTGATCCTGGCCTCCAAGATCGTCGGCCGCTCGACCAATGACTGGTTTCGCGACGACAAGGGCCCGACCCGGGTCAACCGCCGGCAGGTCGAGGAAGCCGTCGACAAGAGCCTGAAGCGGCTGCAGACCGACTATATCGACCTCTACCAGATCCATTTCCCCGACCGGCCGATGCAATGGGGCTCGAACCCGACGCGCTTCAACCAGGCCGCGTTCACGAAAGCCGAGGACGAGACGCCGTTCGCCGAGCAGCTCGACGCCTTCGCGGCCATGGTCAAGGCCGGCAAGATCCGCCATCTCGGCCTCTCCAATGAGAGCGCCTGGGGCACGATGAGCTTCCTCGCCGCGGCGAAGGATGGCGATCGGCCCCGTGTCCAGTCGATCCAGAACGCCTACAACCTGCTGAACCGCACCTTCGAGACGGCGCTGGCCGAAATCGCCATGCGTGAGCAGGTCGGGCTGCTCGCCTATTCGCCGCTGGGCCAGGGCTATCTCTCCGGCAAATACCTCGACGGGGCCCGGCCAGCGGGCGCGCGCACGACTCTGTTCGACCGGGCTCAGCGCTACCAGACGGCGGGCTCGGAGCTGGCGATCAAGGCCTATATCGCGCTCGCCGAAGAGGCCGGGCTCGATCCCGTGCAGATGGCGCTCGCCTTCGTGACCTCGCGCTGCTTCGTCACCTCGAACATCATCGGGGCGACCAGCATGGAGCAGCTCAGGACGGCGATCGGCTCCGCTTCGGTGACGATCTCACCGGAACTGGAGGCGAAGATCGACGCGATCCATCAGCGGGTCGGCAACCCCTGTCCATGACGGGAAAGCAGAGCCGGCTTGTGAACCGCGGCTGACGATGCGAGGCTGCCGTCTCGCCAGAGTCACAAATGCTTGGCACTGATTCGTCATGCCTAGGCTGTTCACCGCGCTAGAGATTCCCGCCGAGGTCGCCTCGGCCCTGACGCTGCATCGCGGCGGATTGGTCGGCGCCCGCTGGATCGAGCCCGCCGACTACCACATCACCCTGCGCTTCCTGGGGGATGTCGACCGGCGCCTGGCCCATGACGTCGACAGCTTCCTCAACGATCTCGGCGGCGAGCCGCTGACGATCACGCTCGACCAGCTCGGCAGCTTCGGCGGCGACAGGCCGCGCGCGGTTTTCGCCCGAGTTCAGCCCTCGCCGAAGCTGAATGAGCTACAGGCAGAGCTGGAGCGATTGATGCGGCGACTCGGCCTGCCGCCGGAGTCGCGCAAGTTCACGCCGCATGTGACGCTGGCGCGCTTGCGGGACGTCTCGCCGGCCGATGTCGCGCATTACCTTGCCTTGCATCCGATCGTGCGGCCGATCAGCTTCACGGCGCGACGCCTGGCGCTGATGTCGTCGCGCGATTCGATCGGTGGCGGCCCCTATGTGCTGGAGGCGGCCTATCCGCTCGGCCTGCACTATCCGAACCGCCCACTCGGCGCGCTTTCGCAGCGGAGGTGAGCATGGGACATGACCGCCCGAAGCGCCTGAGCCCCGAGGCCCGCCAGGAGGCGTTGTCGGTCCTGAGTGGCTGGACGCTGGTCGAGGGCCGCGAGGCGATGAGCAAACGCTTCGTCTTCCGCGACTTCAACGAGGCCTTCGGCTGGATGAGCCGGGTGGCGCTGCTCGCCGAGAAGCTCGACCATCACCCGGAATGGTCGAATGTCTACAAGACCGTCGTGGTGACGCTGTCGACCCATGATGCCGGCGGCCTGACCGAGCTCGACGTCAGGCTGGCGCGCGCCATGGATGCGATGGCGAGCTAGGAACTAGCCGCGGGACCCTGCGAAGCGTTGCACCCAGCCTGCCGGCAGGCGCTTGACGATCGCCTTCAGCGTCGGCCGCAGCTGTGGCAGCGCGAGGTCGCAGGCGAGCTGCCCGCGCCAGCTCAACGGCACCGTGAAGTCGCGGACCGGGACGGCTCCGTCGGCGTGTTCGCGCTTGTAGGGATCGGCGGGCGCCAGCAAATCGAAGATCGCGTTGCCGCGCGCCCTGGCGCTGGCGAAGGCGTGGTGAATCAGCACCCGTCCCAGACCCTCGCGCTCGAAAGTGGGATCGCTGGCGATGACATGGCCGAAGCTGCGGCCCTTGCAATCGAAGGACAGATCGATCCCGACCGGGCGGGCGTCGCAGGTGACGACCGAGAGACGCAGGCCCGTCTCGTCATCCGGGTCGGCCGCAAGCGCGGCGAAGAAGCGAGCGAAGCGCGGGTCCGCCACGGCCGGCGCGAGAACGCCGTGCTGGACGAGCGCCTCGCGTTTCATGGCGACGGCTCGCTCGGCCAGCGCGCGCGCTTCCTCGCTTGGCGAAATGCTGGTGAAGGCGACCTCGCCGCGCTCGGCGAGCCGGCGCAGCCGGCGCCGATAGCCGGACCGGTCGCGCGGAGGATAGGCGTGGCTCGGTCCGTCCGGGGCTACCCGCAAGGCGAGATCGGCGAAGGGCGCTTCCTGGCTCACCACCGGAGCGGCCAGGCTGAGCCTGCTGCAGTGGCCGAGCGCCCCGTCGGCACGAACCAGGCGCAATTCGACCAGGTCGATGCCGTGCCGGCGCAGTGCTTCCCAGCCGCGTTCCAGCCAGTGCTCGCGTCGCGGGCCGGGCTCGACCAGGATATCGCCGAACTGGGCCACCGGCGCGCCCATCAGGCGCACCAGCTCGAGACCGAGGCGGCGCCGGCGCTCAAGCGGCCAGAGCATGACCAGGCGGCCGGACTCGCGGCCCACGACCAGGCAGAGGCGATCGCCGGCAGGCAGGTAGTGATCGCACCAGTGCCGCAGGAAGGCATGGCGCTGGAAGAGCTGCTGCGGCAGGCCGGCGCGGGCGAAAAGCGCGTCCCATTCGGGCTTCAGCGTGAGGAAGGCATCGCGGCTGGTCAGGATCTCGACGGAGAAGCCCGGTGCTACCTCGCTGCCGGGCGAGGGCGATCCTGCCGTATCCTTGCGCATGGACTTGGCCGGCATGCTCAACCCTGGCCGCGCAGATGGTCGATCAGGCGCCTGGCCCCGGCGAGGCGGAACTTCGCGAGATAGGGCGCGAGCAGCAGCGGATGCCGGGCGGCGAAGGGCGCGTCATGCTCGACCATGTGGCGGATGGCGAGGACCGGCAGCGGCGCCCGCAAGGGCCGGAAATCCTTGTTCCACAGGCCGGGCGCGTCGGAGGCCGCGTACATCAGCCCGATCATCCGGCCGCGTGCGAGCGAATAGAATTTATGCCGCTTCTGGACGCGTTGCAGCATGGCGACGCCGTGCGCGTCGGCGCAGTTCGGGAAGCCGATGATGACGGTGCGGAAATGCACCATGCCGGGCTTGCAGGGAATGGCGTCGAGCGCACCGAAGCTGCCGCGGATCAGCGAGAACGCGCGCTCCTCCTGATCGGGGCCGGCGGTGCAGATGGCGAGCCGCGCCGTGTCGATGCGTGCAGCCTGGCGGGTGAAGGGGCAGACTGCGCCGGTGCGGCCGAGATCGGGATGCTCGCGCATCAGATAGCTCTCGACCCAGCCCAGCAGCGTGGCGAGCGAAGCATTCGTTCCCGGGTCGGCGGCGATGTCGGCGCGCGCCTGCGCGAAGGTCAGCAGCGCATCGCGCGCTTCCGCCGTTCTCGCCACCTTGTCCAGCATGAGAAACCCCGTGGGCCAGCGCAACCGGGGATAGCAGCCGCGCCTTAGGGAATGGTTGACGAGGTCTTGTCGCAGATAGGGGCGGCGTTAGGGTTTAGGAAAGCTTGTCGTCCCCGGTCCAGCCGCAGGCCGCGAGCGCCGCTTGCATATGCACCGGTGGTGGGGCGGAAACTGTCACCGGCTCGCGCTTTGGATTGAGCGGAATCGCGATGCTCTGCGCGTGAAGGTGCAGGCCCGGGCCTGCGTCGCGTGGCGCCGAGCCGTAGATTTCGTCGCCCAGGATCGGCCCGAAACTCGCAGCGCAATGCACGCGCAACTGGTGCGTGCGGCCGGTCAGCGGTTCGAGCGCCAGCCAGGCAAGCCGGGTCCCGTCGCGCACGCCGCGGCCGAGTACGCGGTAGCGTGTCTGCGAGGGCAGGCCATCCGGGTCCGGTTTCATCCACCAGCCACGCTCGGGCGAGCGTTTCGACAGGGCCAAATCGATCAATCCCGCGTCCTCGGCGGGGGCGCCTTCGACAACCGCCCAGTAGGTTTTCTCGATGCGGCCATCGCGAAAGAGCTGGTTGAGCTGCGCCATGGCGCGGGGATGGCGGCCGAGCACGAGGCAGCCGGAGGTGTCCTTGTCGAGGCGGTGCGCAGCCTCCGGCCGGCGCGGCAGGCCGAAGCGCAGTGCATCGAGATGATCGGTCAGCACCGGGATGATGCGGCCTTTCGCCGCCGGGCCGCGATGGACGGGAAGTCCCGCCGGCTTGTCGATGACCAGCATCATCGCGTCGCGATGCAAAAGCGCGAAGGGCAGATCGTCCTGCGAAAGGGCTGGTCGCTCGGGGCTCATCATGGCATTGCGCTAAACAAGGCCGCGAGGCCATGCAACCCGAAGCTCGCCGCTCGCAGCGGCAGGACGCGCGATGAGCGAGACCGAACCGAAAAAACGCGGCTTCTTCTCGAAGCTGTTCGGCCTGGACCAGCCGGAGCCGCCACGGCCGCCGGAACCGGCGCCCGCTCCCCTGCCCGAGCCGCCAGTCGAACCCGTCGCCGAGATCGTGCCTCGGCCCGAGCCGGAAGCACCAGCCGCGCCCGAGTTTCTGGTCGACGAGGCGGCGCCGCTGCCGGTCGCACCGCCAGAGCCGCAACCGCAAACGCAGCCCGAGCCGGTCCAGCCTAAGCGCAGCTGGTGGCGCCGGCTGCGCGATGGCCTGTCACGCACCTCCTCGGCGCTGACGACCGGGATCAGCGACCTCTTCACCAAGCGCAAGCTCGATGCCGGAACACTGGAGGATCTGGAGGACATCCTGATCCAGGCCGATCTTGGCCTCGCGACCTCGGCCCGCATCGCCAAGGCGGTCGGCGAGGGCCGCTATGACAAGCAGATCGAGCCGGAGGAGGTGAAGGCGATCCTGGCGCGCGAGGTCGAGGCGATCCTGACTCCGGTCGCCACCCCGCTTGCGATCGATGCCACCAAAAAGCCGTTCGTGATCCTGATGGTCGGCGTCAACGGCTCGGGCAAGACGACCACGATCGGCAAGCTTGCGGCGAAGTTCCGGGCCGAGGGCAAGTCTGTGATGCTGGCGGCCGGCGATACTTTCCGCGCTGCGGCGATCGAGCAGCTCAAGGTCTGGGGCGAGCGGACGGGCGCTGAAGTCGTGTCCGGTCAGCAGGGCGCCGATGCGGCCGGGCTGGCCTTCGAGGCGCTGCAGAAGGCGAAGGCCAATGGCACTGACGTGCTGCTGATCGACACGGCCGGGCGGCTGCAGAACAAGACGGGGCTGATGGACGAACTGGCCAAGGTGGTGCGGGTGATCCGCAAGCTCGACCCGCAGACGCCGCATGCGGCGCTGCTCGTGCTCGACGCCACCGTTGGCCAGAATGCGGTCAGCCAGGTCGAGGCCTTCCGCGAGACCGCCGGCGTCACAGGCCTGGTGATGACCAAGCTCGACGGCACGGCGCGCGGCGGTATCCTCGTCGCGCTCGCGGCACAGTTCGGCCTGCCCGTGCATTTCATTGGCGTCGGCGAGAGCGTCGACGACCTCGAACCATTCTCGGCGCGTGATTTCGCCCGCGCCGTGGCAGGGCTGGGAGAAGCGGCATGAGCGAGACGGCGGCGAGCCCGAACGGGGCGAAACCGATCAATCCGCTGCTGAAGCTCGCGCTCGAATTCGGGCCGCTGGCGATCTTCTTCTTCGTCAATTCCTATGGCGATCGCTGGTTCGGCGTCGCCGAGGACCGGCGCATTTTCGTCGCCACCGGCGTCTTCATAGCGGCTTCGCTGATCGCGCTGGCGTTGTCGAAGATCGTGATGAACCACCTGCCGCGCATGGCGATCGTCAATGCCGTGGTGGTGACGGTGTTCGGCGGGCTGACGCTGGCACTCGACGACGCCTTCTTCATCAAGGTCAAGCCGACGATCGTGAACACGCTGTTCGGCTGCATCCTGCTCGGCGGGCTCTATTTCGGCCGCTCGCTGCTGGCGCTGGTGCTCGACAGCGTGCTGCAGCTCGACGAGGAGGGCTGGCGCAGGCTGACCCTGCGCTGGGGCCTGTTCTTCTTCGTGCTGGCGGCGCTGAACGAGGTCGTCTGGCGCACCCAGACGCAGGATTTCTGGGTCGCCTTCAAGGTCTGGGGCGTGATGCCGCTGACCATGATCTTCGCGCTCGCCCAAACGCCATTGATCCTCAAGCACGAGATCAAGCGCGAGGGGGCGGAGTAGAGCTTCCGCGCTGTCATTCCGGGGCCTCGCGGAGCGAGGAACCCGGAATCCACGACTGGCTTCTGCGCTGTCGATCTCGCGATGAAGGGTTCGCCCGGTCGTGGGTTCCGGGTTCGCCGCTATGCGGCGCCCCGGAATGACAGACGAGGAGCGGCCCTATTTCGGCGCGAGGCGGATGGCCCCGTCCAAGCGGATGGCGGTGCCGTTCAGCATGTCGTTCTCGACGATGCTCTTGACCAGCGCGGCATATTCCGAGGCTCGGCCGAGGCGCGAGGGGTGCGGCACCGAGATGGCGAGCGAGGCGCGGGCCTCGTCCGGCAGGCCGGCGAACATCGGCGTCTCGAACAGGCCCGGCATGATCGTGACGATGCGGATGCCGACCCCGGCGAGGTCGCGGGCGACCGGCAGGGTCAGGCCGACGACGCCGGCCTTGGAGGCGGCATAGGCGGCCTGGCCGATCTGGCCGTCCTCGGCGGCGACGGAAGCCGTGCAGACGAAGACGCCGCGGCCGCCATCCTCGGTGATCGGATCGAGCGCCGCGAGCGCCACCGCCGATTTGGCGATCAGGCGGAAGGTGCCGGTCAGGTTGATCGCGACAGCCTTCTCGAAGGTGGCGAGGTCATGGGCGACGAGCTCGCCGGTGTCGCGCTTCTTCGAGACGACACGGCGGCCCGGCGCGATGCCGGCGCAGTTGACGACGATGCGGGCGACGCCATGGGCGGCGCGGGCCTTCTGCAGGGCGGCGTCGACGGACTCTTCACTGGTGACGTCGCAGGCGCAGAACAGACCGCCGATCTCCTTGGCGATGGCTTCGCCGCGCTCGGCGTTGAGGTCGAACAGCGCGACCTTGACGCCATGGCCGGCGAGCATGCGCGCCGTGCCCTCGCCGAGGCCGGAAGCGCCGCCGGTGACGATGGCGGCGATGGAGGAGTCGAGTTTCATGGCGTCCCTCGCGTCTTTTGACATTGCTGCATGGGCTTTAGAGCCGTGATGCTCCGCATCCAAGAGGGTTCGACGTGCGATTCTGAGTCGATCCCTTGTGCAGCCCTTCATGCGGGGCCACATTTTTGCGTCGACGGGGGCTGACGGATTGGCCGCCCAGGGAGACAGGGATGAGCGACAGCTTCGGCTTCGGACAGCGCTTCACCGCCGAGGAGATGGCGGCGATCCGCAAGAGCCTGCGCGATGAGGCACGTTTCGGCTCCGAGTTCATCGGCCGCCTGAAGCGCGTGGCGAAGCGCATCCCCTTCGCCGAGGACCTGCTCGCCGCCTGGGTTTGCACGCGCGATCCCTCGACGCCGCGGCGCGTCAAGCTGACGCTGCTGGCGGCGCTCGGCTATTTCGTGCTGCCGCTCGATGCGATCCCCGATGTGATGCCGCTGCTCGGCTTCACCGACGATGCCGCGGTGATCGCCGCGGCGCTCGCCGCCGTCGCCGGCTCGATCACGCCGCAGCACCGCCAGAAGGCCAAGGAGATGCTGGCCGATCTCTGATCGGCCAGCATCGGACCGAAAAGTGGAATCCACTTTTCGGAGAATCCGGTGCTATGAAAATAGATAGATCACCGTTTTCGCGCCCGAGAGGACGCGCGGTGATCTATGGAACCAGCACGACCTTGCCCTGGACCTTGCGCTCGGCGATCAGCGCGAGCGCTTCCGCTGCACGTTCCAGCGGGAAGGCGCCATGCACATGGGCGCGGATTTTCCCGGCGGCGGCCCAGGCGAGCAGTCGCTCCATATTGGCGCGGTGGCCGGCCGGATCGCGCCGGACGAAATCGCCCCAGAACACGCCGCGCAGGTCGCAACCTTTCAGCAGCAGGAGGTTGAGCGGGATCTTCGGGATCTCGCCACCGGCAAAGCCGACGACGAGATAGCGCCCGCCCCAGCCCATTGACCGAAGCGCTGGCTCGGCGAGTTCGCCCCCGACCGTGTCGTAGAGCGCGCCGAGGCCATCGGGAGCCAGGCGCCGCAGGCCGGCCCGGAGATCGTCGGCGGCGTAATCAATCCCGTCCTGTGCGCCATGCTCGCGGGCGAGCGTGAGCTTGTCCGGCGAGGAGGCGCAGGCGATCACTCTTGCGCCGAGCAGGGCGCCGATCTCGACTGCGGCAAGTCCCGCACCGCCGGCGGCGCCGAGGATGGCGAGCGTCTCGCCCGGCCTGATCTCGCCGCGCTGGATCAGTCCGTGCATCGCCGTGCCATAGGTGACGAACAGGCCGGCGGCCTGGTGATCGCTCAGCTTGTCGGGAATCGGGATTGCCGCCTCGGTGGGAACCACGACGGTCTCGCGGGCGGCGCCATGACCGAGCCAGGCGGCGACGCGTTCGCCGACCTGCCAATCCGTGACACCGTCGCCGACGGCGCTGACCACGCCGGCGCATTCGGCCGAGGGCGAGAAGGGCAGCGGCGGCTTCACCTGGTAGCGGCCCTGGATCACCAGAGTGTCGAAGAAGTTGAGCGCCGCGGCCCTGACCCGGATCGCGATCTCGCCGGGCCCGGGCTTCGGCTCGGGCAGGTCGCGGATCATGAGATTCTCGGCCGGCCCGAGGGCTTCGCAGAGCAGCGCCTTCATCGATCCTCCATCCCGCCCGGCCGGTTCCCTCGCATCTGCACAAGGCTGGCACAGCTCGAGGCCGAACGGAACCGGGCGCGGGCTTGCCCTAAACTATTGAAGGAGAAGGCGTCATCCGGTCGACGCCCCGGCAGCGGGCGTTCGCATTTTCGCCAGGATCGTGACATTCTATCCGTCGCGCTGCGTTAATCCGGATCGCCGATCCCGCGCATTCTCCATTCGGCGTTAACGTTTTTGTTGGTTACTGGCGATCCATGATTCGCATTTCGGCTTCCTCTTCCGCCCGCTTCCCGCTCCTGGCCGCCGCCCTGCTCGGCCTGGCGGCCCTGACTTTTGCGGCCGCCCCGGCGCAGGCCCAGCGCGCCGGCAGCAAGCCGGCGCCGGCCAAGACCGCCGCGGCCGGCGGGCAGGGTCAGGCGCTGCTGCTCGAAAGCGCGGGCAAATGGCAGGCCTTCTCCTCGCAGCAGGGCCGCTCCAAGATCTGCTACGCCTTGTCCAAGGCCGAGAGCCGCACGCCTGCCAATCTCAAGGATGTCGAGGGCCTGCTGTTCATCTCCAGCCGCCCGGGCGAAGGCGTGCGCAACGAGATCAGCCTCGTGATGAATTTCGACCTCAAGGAAGATGTCGAGCATCACGCGATCATCGGCGCTGAACGCTTCGCGCTGGTCGCCAAGGGCCAGAATGTCTGGCTGAAGAACCCGGCCGAGGAAGGCCGCATGCTCGATGCGCTGCGCAAAGGGGCGGGCCTCGAGATCAAGGGCACCTCGAAGCGCGGCAACGCGACCAGCGACAAGTATTCGCTCGCCGGCATCTCGCAGATCGTCAAGCGGGCCGAGGAGGCCTGTAAATAGGCCGATTTCGCGATAGGCCGCTCTCGTGCTATGAGGCGGCCAATTCCGGGCTGACAGCCCGTTGCGAGCCGAGTTCCGATGAATCTCTCTGTTACCGAAGCCGCCTCTCCGGCGGCTGAATCCGTTGTGCGACGGCCCTCGCTGGCCGGGCGCACGCGCGCCGGCCTCGATGCGGCCCTGGCCGAGATCGGCGTTCCCGAGAAGGAGCGGCGCATGCGCGTCGGCCAGCTCTGGAACTGGATCTACCATTACGGCGTCCGCGACTTCCAGGAGATGACGACGATCGGCAAGGGCCTGCGCGCGCAGCTCGCCGAGCATTTCACGCTCGACCTGCCGGAGGTCACTGCCGAGCAGGTCTCCAGCGACGGCACCCGCAAGTGGCTGCTGCGCATGGCGCCGACCGGTCCGCGCGATCGCGGCGCCGAGATCGAGTGCGTCTATATCCCCGAGGTCGATCGCGGCACGCTTTGCGTCTCCAGCCAAGTCGGCTGCACGCTGACCTGCACCTTCTGCCATACCGGAACGCAGCGGCTCGTCCGCAACCTGACGACCGAGGAGATCGTCACGCAGCTGATGGTGGCGCGCGACCGGCTCGGCGATTTCCCCAACCGTAGCGCGCCGGACGGCGCCTTCGTTCCCAATGATGGCGGGCGCTTCGTCTCGAACATCGTTTTCATGGGCATGGGCGAGCCGCTCTATAATTTCGACGGCGTGCGCGATGCGATCGGCGTGATCACCGACGATCAGGGCCTGTCGCTCGGCCGCCGGCGCATCACCGTCTCGACCTCGGGCGTCGTGCCGCAGATCGGCCCGCTCGGCGACGAGATGGGTACGATGCTGGCGATCTCGCTGCATGCGGTGCGCGACGATCTGCGCAACGAGCTGGTGCCGCTCAACAAGAAGTACCCGATCAAGGACCTGCTCGACGCCTGCCGGAACTATCCGGGGTTATCGAACGCGAAACGCATCACGTTTGAATACGTCATGCTCAAGGGCGTCAACGACAGCGATGCCGAGGCGCGCGAGCTGGTGCGCCTGCTCAAGGGCATCCCGGCCAAGATCAACCTGATCCCGTTCAATCCCTGGCCCGGCACGAAATACGAGTGCTCGGACTGGGAGCGGATCGAGCGCTTCTCCGAGATCGTCTTCAAGGCCGGCTATGCCTCGCCGGTGCGCACGCCGCGCGGGCGCGACATCCTCGCCGCCTGCGGCCAGCTCAAGAGCGAGACCGAGAAGCTCTCGGCCCGGGCCCGGCTGATGCTGGAGCAGGGCGAAGTCGACGCCGCGGCAGCTACGCACTGACATGCTGCGCTGGCTGCTCCTGATCCCGTTCGCGCTGCTGTTTGCTGTTGGCTCCGGCCTGGTCGCGCTGATGATCGCTGGCGTCGCCTCGCCCGATCTCGGCCTGCTGATCGGCGGTGGCTTCGATCGCCTGCTCTCGGCGCTGTTCGACCAGGCCGAACGCGGCTTCGATCCCGGCCCGACGGCGGAAGCGGCGTTTTCCCTGCTCGGCCGGCTCGGCTTCGCCATCCTGGTGCTGCCGGTGGTGCTGGTCGCGATCGCGTCCGAGCTCTTCCGCTTCCGCAGCGGTCTGATCCAGAGCGGCGTCACCGGCCTTCTGGCCGCGATCCTGCCGCTCGCCATGCTCGGCATGGCCAGGGCGCCGAGCGCCGGCGAGATGCAGGTCGTGTCGGCGCTCTTCCTGGTCGGTGCCGCGACCGGCTTCGTCTACTGGCTGATCGCCGGGCGTGGGGCGGGTGGCGAAAAGGCCGACCGCCCCAACAGGCCGCTGCAAGGCTAAATCAGAGCCCGAGCACCTTGCGCAGCTCCGTACGAGCGGCGGCGTATTCGGTGCGGAACTCAGGCTGTTCCATGATCCGGGCAGCAATGACGCTGCCGGCAATGCGGCCGGCCTCGATGTCGGCGCGGAAATGGATGCCACCGACGATGCGGTTCTCACCATAGGCCCAGGCGCGGGCCATGATCTCCGCCCGCTTCTCCGGCACCATATTCGAGAGCACGATGCCCATCAGCGTGCCGACGGTGGTGTGGCCGGACGGGTAGGCGCCGGAGTTCGAGATCTTCACCACCGGCTTCACCAGCTGGCTGTACTGGTGCGGGCGCGGGCGCTTCCAGCTGTCCTTGGCCGGGTCGACGACGGCGCCTTCGGTGGCGACGATGCGATCGAAGAAGGTCGAGAAGGCCGGCAGCGCTTCCGGCTTGAAGGCCGGACCCATAACCTCCGAGAAGCGCCAGACATCCTCGACGACATCGGCCTGCGCCTGCGCTTCCATCTGCGGGGTGCGGGTGACCTGGATGGTGAGGACTTCGGCGAGCTCGGCCTTGGTCTGCGCGGAATCATTGGCCGGCGGTGGCTTCAGCACGGTCAGGAGGTCGATGGTCTCGGCGGTGGCGAAGGGCTTGCCCTCGCCGGCCCAGGCCGGGGCGACGAGAAGCAGCGCTGCGGTCAGCAGGGCGGAGGCGGCGATGCGCATGATGGCGATCTCTGGGAGCGGGACCGGCACCCAGCGCCTGTCCTGTGACAGCTTGATGAAGCTCAATCGCCGATCGCCACGCCCTCGCGCCGCCCGTCGGCGCCGCCGAGATAGCCTTCCGGCGTCTTGACGATGGCCTGGATGCCCGAAGTCATGTCGATCAGCCTGACCTCGTGGCCTCTGGCTTCCAGAGCGGCCTTCCAGGCTTCCGCCTCGCTGCCCTTTTCCAGCTCGGTCGGGCCGTTGCGGTTGCCGAAATTGGCGAGGTCGACGGCGCGCTGCGGGTCCATCTTCCAGTCGAGCAGCGCGACGAGCGTCTTGGCGACATAGCCGATGATCTGGCTGCCGCCGGGCGAGCCGGTGACGGCGTAGAGCCGGCCGAAGGCGTCGAAGACGATGGTCGGCGCCATCGACGAGCGCGGCCGCTTGCCGGGCTCGACCCGGTTGGCGACCGGCTTGCCATCCTCCGACGGCGCGAAGGAGAAATCTGTCAGTTCGTTGTTGAGCAGGAAGCCGCCCTTGGTCATCAGGCGGGAGCCGAAGCCGTCCTCGATCGTCGTCGTCATCGAGACCGCATTGCCGGCTGCGTCGATCACCGAGATATGGCTGGTGCCGTTCTCGACGCCGTCTGACGGCGCGAACAGGAAGGCGCGCTTGCTCGGCGGGCTGCCGGCGCTGGCTTTCCCCATCGCCTTGTCCGGGCTGATCAGCCTGGCACGCTCGCGGACATAGGCTTCGTCGATCAGGCCGGAGGTCGGCACGCTGACGAAGGCGGGATCACCGAGATAGAGCGCCCGGTCGGCGAAGGCGAGCTTGCCGGCCTCGGCGAACATATGCGCGGCTTCTGCTCCGGCCCCGAGGCGGGCCATGTCCTTGCCTTCCAGCATGCCCAGAATCTGTTGTACGGCGACGGCGCCCGAGCTCGGCGGGCCCATGCCGCAGAGCGTATAGGCGCGGTAGCGGCCGCAGAGCGGAGCGCGTTCCTCGACCCTGTAGCCGGAGAGGTCGTCGAGCGTGATGTCGCCTGGGTTCGTCGCATGGCCGGTCACCGTCGCGACGATGTCCTCGGCGATCGTCCCCTCATAGAAGGCGTCGGCGCCGCGTCCGGCGATGGCGCGCAAGGTCGCAGCGAAGGCCGGATTCTTCAGGATGGCGCCGACAGGCTTGGGCTTGCCGTCGGCCTCGTAGAAATAGGCGGCGGCACGGGCGTCCTTGCCGAGATTCGTCTCCTGCGCCAGCAGGCCGTTGAGGCGCGGCGAGATGGCAAAGCCGTCCTCGGCCAGCTTGATCGCCGGGGCGAAGACCTCGGCCCAGGGAAGCTTGCCCCAGCGCTTATGGGCTTCCTCGAGCAGCCGGGCCGTGCCGGGCACGCCGACCGAGCGGCCGCCGACCACGGCGTCTGCGAATTTCATCGGTTTGCCGTCGGCGCCGAGGAACCGCTCGGGCTTTGCCGCCTTCGGCGCGGTCTCGCGCCCGTCGAGGGTGGTGAGCTGGCGGCCCGTCTCGTCCCAGTAGACGAAGAAGGCGCCGCCGCCGATGCCGGAGCTCTGCGGCTCGACCAGGTTGAGCACGAGCTGGATCGCGATCGCGGCATCGGTGGCGCTGCCGCCGGCGCGCAGGATTTCGCGCCCGGCCGCGGCGGCGAGCGGATTGGCGGCGGCGGCCATGTAGCGCTGCGCCGTGCCGAGTGTCTTGGCAGTGCGGCCGGTGGCTGCTTCCGGTGCGGGGGCCACGGTCTGAGCGGGAGCGGCGGTTGCTGTGGCGAGCCAAAGACCGAAGGCAATGACTGAGCGGGTACCGAATGCGGACGACGTAAGTGGCATGGTCCACTCCTTTTCGTTGCAGTGCAGACTAGCGCGCTTGCCGGCTTGCGCGCCATGCTTGCAGCGTCGGTTTGATCTGCCGGACGGCGCGGCTATGGTCGAAGCCTGATTTGTCCTGCCAAGTTTATCCTGCCCAAGCCGAAGGGGTTCGTCATGGTGCTTACGCAGTCTCCGGCAGTTCGCCGTCCCCTCGTCATGCTGCTGGTCGGCTTGTTCGGCCTCGTGCTCGCCGGATGCGGCTACAACAACGTGCCGACGCTGGAGGAGAAGGCCAAGGCGGCCTGGGGCGAGGTGCAGAATCAGTATCAGCGCCGCGCTGACCTGATCCCCAACCTGGTCGAGACGGTGAAGGGCTATGCCCAGCAGGAGCGCGAGGTGCTGACCCAGGTGATCGAGGCGCGCGCCAAGGCGACGCAGGTCAAGGTCGATGCCTCCACGATCACCGACCCGGCCAAGTTCAAGGAATACCAGGACGCGCAGAACCAGCTTTCCGGCGCGCTCGGGCGCCTGATGGTGACGGTCGAGCGCTATCCCGAGCTCAAGTCGAACCAGAACTTCCTGGCGTTGCAGTCGCAGCTGGAAGGCACCGAGAATCGGGTCGCGGTCGCCCGGCGCGACTACATCCAGGCGGTGCAGGCCTTCAATACGGAGATCCGGACCTTCCCGGGCGTGATCTGGGCCCGCCTGTTCTGGGGCGCCAAGCCGATGGAAAGCTTTTCGGCGACGGCAGGAGCCGAACGGCCGCCGGCGGTGAAGTTCTAACCGAAGTCATTCAATGGATTCTGCCGATCGCGGACAAGCGCGGGGAACCCCTCTCCCGGGTGGGAGAGGGGCGGGGGTGCGGCCCCGCCCTTTCCGGAAGAGGAGCAGCGGCGTGGTTGTGCCTTCTACAGAAACGGCAGGCCCTCATCCGGCGCTCCGCGCCACCTTCTCCCATTCGGGAGAAGGAAAGAGACCCGCTCGCCCGGTCGCTGTGGCGTGGCTTTCGCTGCTCCTCTTCCTCCTCTTCCCGTTCCTCGCCACCGCGGCCGAGCCGAACTATCCGGCGTTGACCGGGCGCATCGTCGACAACTCGAGCCTCCTGAATGCCGAGGCCTTCAGCCGGATCGAGCAGAAGCTCAAGGCACATGAGGAGAAGACCAGCGACCAGGTCGTGGTCGCGACCCTGCCCTCGCTGCAGGGCTATCCGATCGAGGAGTTCGCCAACGGCCTGTTCCGGGCCTGGAAGCTCGGCGAGAAGGCGAAGAACAACGGCGTGCTGCTCATCGTCGCGCCGAACGAGCGCAAGGTGCGCATCGAGGTCGGCTACGGGCTGGAAGGGGCGCTGACCGACGCGCTCTCCAAGGTGATCATCACCACCGCGGTCGCGCCCAAGTTCAAGAACGGCGATTTCGCGGGGGGTATCGAGGGCGGCGTCGATGCGATCCTGTCGATCCTGACAGGGGATGCCGAGGAATGGCAGCGCCGCGCCCAGATTCGCAGCGACGAATCCTCCTGGGTCGAGACCGTCGCGGTGATTTTCGTCATGATCATGGTGTTCATCCTGATCGTGAGCTTCATGCGGGAGCTCGGCCGCTCCTCCGGCGGCGCGCGCCGGCACCGGACGCGCGACGGGCGCTGGATCGTGCTGCCGCCTTCCGGGGGCTCGGGCTGGAGCGGTGGCTCCTCCTCGGGCGGCTGGAGTTCGGGCTGGGGAGGCGGATCGAGTTCGGGCGGGTTTTCGGGCGGCGGCGGCTCGTCCGGCGGGGGCGGGGCTTCGGGGGATTGGTGAGATGCTGAATTCCGACGATCGCGACGCCATCGCCGAAGCGGTGCGCGAGGCCGAGCGGCAGACCTCCGGCGAGATCGTCGTCGTCGTCGACCGCGCTGCCGGCAGCTATGTCGCGGTGCCGCTGGTGCTGGCGCTGGCGCTCTCCCTGTTCGTGCCCTGGCCGCTCCTGCTCGTCACGAATCTGAGCGCGGCGAGCATCTTCCTGGCCCAGCTGATCGCGGCGGCGCTGCTGCTCGCGACCCTGCTCTGGTATGGCCGCGGTGGGCGCTTCGTGCCCGGCTTCGTCAAGCGGCGGCAGGCACATGAGACGGCGCTGCGCGAGTTTACGGCGCGTGGGCTGACCCTGACCCGAGGGCGCACCGGCGTGCTGCTCTATATCGCCGTGCAGGAACGCTATGCCGAAGTGGTCGCCGATGCCGGCATCTCCGCGAAGGTGGATCATCAAGCCTGGCAGAGGATCATCGATCCGCTGCTCGCCGCCGCCGCGCAGGACAACTTGCGCGAGGGCCTGATCGCGGCGGTGCGTGATGTCGGCACCGTGCTCGCAGCCCATGCGCCGCCGGCCGCCGACGATGTCGACGAGCTGCCCAACAAGGTGGTGATTCTGTAGGAGACCCTACTTCGCCGGGCCGCGCGCGGCGCCGAGGATTGCGCTCTGGCGGGCGTAGAGATCGGCTTGGACCAGCACGACATAGCTGTCGGCGTTCGCGACTGAACGGACGGTCTCGAGCGGCACGCTCAGGGTCGCGGCCTGGCCCCTCCACTCGCCGATCCGGCTGATGCCGCGCACGACATTGGCATAGGTCACGGTCTTGCCGCTGTTCTCGCCGCGTTCGATCGGAACGCTGGCGGTTCGGCTGACCTGCAGGAGCCAGACCACGGCCGGCTTCTCGCTGGCGAAAGGCGCTTCGCCCAAGCCGACACGCAGCGCGCCATCCGCCTCGGAAAGATCGACCTTGACCGGGAAGCCGTCCTTGCCCTGCTCCTGCACGAGCTTGTCGATGCCGCCCTTGTCTGAGCCGACGATATGGGCGGCGCCGTTGACCACGGCCTGCGGCGTGTAGATCTGCCCGTCGCCGCGCGCCTTGGCGTACAGCTTCTGGCGCTTGCTGAAGACCTCCTGGCCGAGCGTGTCCTTCCAGCCGAGATAGTCCCAATAGGTCACCGGCAGGGTCAGGGTGATCAGCTTGGGGTTCTTGGCGAGCTCGGTGAAGAGTGCGTCCGCCGCTGGGCAGGACGAGCAGCCTTGGCTGGTGAAAAGCTCGACCACCGCCTGCGGCCGCACCGCCGGCTGCTGGGCATGCGCCGAGGCACCTGCAAGGAGCAGGAGAGCAGCGGCAGCAGCGATGTTGCTGATGTGGCGGACCATCATTCGAACTCGACGCCTGTATAGAAGCAGGCGGTTACCAAAAGCGCTACTCTCCACTCAATTGGAAATCACGTTGCCTTGAAAACAGGCTTCTGCGGCGCCTGATCGCGAAAACGTGCCAGGGCCTCGGCACTGATCAGGTTCGGGCGCCAGCGCCGATGCATCCAGAGCCACTGTTCGGGATATTCCCGAACCCAGCCGTCGACCACCGCGGTCATCATCGCCATGGCGCCGGTGACGTCGATCTCGCCATTGGCGTCGCGCGGCAGGTCGAGCGGCGGGGTCAACTCGATGCGGAAGCGCCGGTTCGGCAGGCGGATGACGCGCACGCCATGGACAGGGCATTCGAAGCGGCGGGCGAACTTGCCGAGGATCGGGTTGGTCAGCGCCGGCCGGCCGAGGAAGGGCACGACCACGCCGCGGGTGAAATGCTGGTCGATCAGCATGCCGAGATGGCCGCCCTTTTCGAGCACGCCCTGCATGGCGAAGGCAGCGCCCTGCTTGGCGGCGGCAAGCCCACCCATGGCGCCGGAGCGGATTTCGTGGACGACGGCGGCAATGGCCGGATCGTTCGGCGCGCGGAAGACGGCGGTGGTGTCGAGATCGTAGGTCGCCGCGCAGATCGCCGGCAGTTCCCAGTTGGCGAGATGCGTCGAGAAGATCAGGCCGGGCCTGTCGTCGTCCTTCAGCGCGATGAAATGCTCGATGCCGACGACCTCGATCCGGCCGTTCGGATCGGGATTGTGGTAGTCATAATCGAACAGCGTCTTGAGATGGGCGTATTCGGCGACGGTGCGGCCGAGATTCTCCCAGCCGCCGCGGACGATACGCCGTGCCTCTGCGTCGGCGATACCTGGGAAGGCAGCGCGGACATTGGCATAGGCGACGCGGTTGACGGGGATCAGCGGGCTGACGCTGCGCATGAGCCAGCCGCCGAAATCGGAGGCGCGCTCCGGCCCGAGCGCGCGCAGGAAGGCGTAGATCGTGCGGATGAGCCCGATCATCAGCGCAGCGCCGATGCGCGTCGCAAATTGCTTCAGCTGCCTCAAGATCCCAGCCCGGTCCGTCGGCGCCGTGTCCGGGAAGGACCTCGCCATTGCGGCGCGACTTGCGGGATTGCGGCCGGCGCGTCAAGTCGCGCCGGCTCAAGGGACTGTCTCAGAGCGTGACGATGACCTTGCCGAAGACCTTGCGGCCTTCGATCCGGGCGAGACCTTGCTCGAATTCGGCGAGCGGGAAGACCGAATCAATCACCGGCTTCATGCCGGCCGCCATCTTCTCCAGCGATTGCGCGATGTTCTCGATCCGGCAGCCGAAGGAGCCGGTGATCCGGTATTGCTGCTGGAAGAGCTGCATCAGGTTCATCGTCGTCGAGGCGCCGGAGGTGGCGCCGCAGGTGACGAGCCGGCCGCCGCGCTTCAGGCAAAGCAGCGAGCCGTTCCAGGTATCGGCGCCGACATGCTCGAAGACGACATCGACGCCCTTGCGCTTGGTCAGGCGCCGGACCTCGCCCTCGAAGCGCTCGGTCTTGTAGTTGACGACGAAATCGGCGCCGAGCGCCTTGGCCTTCTCGCCCTTCTCGTCGTCGCCGACGGTGGTGTAGACGGTGCAGCCGATCGCCTTGGCCATCAGGATCGCCGCGGTGCCGATACCGGAGCCGCCGGCATGGACCAGCACCGACTCGCCGGGCTCGAGCTTGGCATTGTCGAACAGCATGTGCTGGACCGTGCCGAAGCCGATCGGCGCGCAGGCGGCCTCCTCGAAGGAGACGCCCTTCGGCGCCTTGATCACCAGGCGTTCGGGCCGGTTGATCAGCTCGCGGGCGAAGCCGTCGATATGGAAGCCCATGATACCCGCGACGTTCTCGCAGAGATTGTCGCGGCCCTCGCGGCAGGCCTTGCAATGACCGCAGGTCTCGGCGCCGTACATGGTCACCGTATCGCCCTCGCGGAAGCGCGAGACGCCCTCGCCGATCGCGACGACCTCGCCGGCCGCCTCGACGCCGGCCGCTTGCGGCATCTTGCGCTTGGCGAAGGCCATGCCGCGGAAGCCCCAGAGGTCGAGATAGTTCAGGCCGACGGCGCGCACGCGAATCTGGACCTCGCCGGGAGCGGGCGGGGGCGGCGGCTCGATCTGTTCGAGGCGGAGGTCGCGGTCGCCATGGAGCTGGAGCGAGAGCATGGGTCTTGGTCTTTCAGAACTCACAGCGCCAAGCGCTGCGCGTTTACCATGTTTCACGTGAAGCGCTGGAGAGCGCCCTTAGCGATGCACGCCGAGATGGGCGGTCAGGCCGCCATCGATCGGCAGGACAGTGCCGGTGATGTAGGCGGCCGGCGGACTCATCAGGAAGGCGGCGAGGCCTGCAACCTCTTCCGGCCGGGCGAAGCGGCCGGCCGGGATCTGACCTTCCATCTTGTCGCGATAGGCGGCGTAGGGCGCCATCATGTCGGTATCGACGAAGCCGGGCGCGATCACGTTGACGGTGACGCCGCGCTTGCCGGTCTCGACCGCCAGCGTCTTGGCATAGGAGATCAACGCGCCCTTGGACGCCGCATAGGCGGCGTTACCGGGATTGCCGCGGAGCGCCGCGACCGAGCCGATCGCGACGATGCGCCCGGCCTTGGCGCGGATCATGCCGCGCATCAGGCTCTTGGCGAGACGGGTGAAGGCCCAGAAATTGACCTGCATCGCCGCCTCGGCCTTGTCCTGCACCAGCATGGCGGCGAGCGTGTCATAGGGCTGGCCGGCATTGTGGACGAGGCCGAACCAGGCTTCGCCCTCGCATTGCTCGCAGAAGGCATCGAGCGCAGCCTTGTCGGAGAGGTCGAGCGGCAGGGCGCGCACGCTGCGGCCGGGCGCGGCCTCGGCGATCTCGGCGGCGAGCGCCTGCGCCTGCTCGCCGGAGGAGCGATAGGTGAAGTCGACATCGTGGCCATCAGCCACGAGCGCCCGCACAATCGCGGCGCCGACGCCCTTGGCGCCACCGGTGACGAGAACCTTGGTCATGCTGCGTTTGGTCCCGCCGTCAGGACGAGGCAGGTGTTCTGGCCGCCGAAGCCGAAGGAGTTCGACAGAACGGTACGGACCTTGGCGTCGCGCGCTTCATTCGGAATGACGTCGAGCGCGATCGCCGGATCCGGCGTGTTGTAGTTGATCGTCGGCGGTATCCGGCCATTGGCGATGGTCATCAGCGAGATCACCGCCTCGACCGCGCCAGCCGCCGTCAGCGTATGGCCGAGCATCGACTTGTTCGAGGAGATCGGCAGGCTGGCCATGCGCTCGCCGAAGACGGCGGAGCAGCTCATCGCCTCCATCTTGTCGTTCTCCGGCGTCGAGGTGCCGTGCGCGTTGATGTAGTCGACATCGTCAGGCGTCAGGCCGGCATCGGCGAGGGCGTCCTGCATGGCGAGGATCGCCGGCTTGCCGTCCGGGCTCGAACGGGTGCGGTGGAAACCGTCGCCGCGCTCGCCGCAGCCAGCGACGATGCCGAGGATCGTCGCGCCGCGCGCAAGTGCGTGGTCGTAGTCCTCCAGCACCAGAGCGCCGGCGCCCTCGCCCATGACGAAGCCGTCGCGGTTCTTCGAGAACGGCTTGGCGGCGCCTTCCGGCGGATCGTTCTGGGTCGAGAGGGCCGAGAGCAGCGAGAAGCGGATCAGCGCCTCGGCATGGACCGAACCGTCGGTGCCGATGCACAAGGCAGCTTCAGTCTCGCCCCTCCTGATCGCCTCGACGCCCATCTGGATCGCGGTCGCGCCCGAGGAGCAGGCGGTCGACAGCGAAATCGGCGAACCCTTGGTGCCGAATTTCTGGGCGATGTGCTCGGCGACGCCCCCGAACAGGAAGAGCTCGTGCATTGCCTGGTGCTTGTGGCCGGCGGCGACGCGCAGCAGCGCGTCGTAATCGGTATCGCCCTCGACGGCCTGGGCCAGCTCCTGCTTCTGCGGCCATTCCATCTCGACCGGCGGTACCGCCATGAAGAGCTCGCCGGGGAAATCACCGGTAGCGCCGAGGCCGCTCTGCGCGACCGCTTCATCGGCGGCGAGCGTGGCGAGCTTCTCGGAGAGTTCCGGGGCGGCAAAGGAGCCGTCGAACAGGAAGTCGACGGTCGCGGCGATGGTGGTGCGCAGGCCGTCGGTCGGGAAGCGCTCGATCCGGTGGATGCCGGAGCGGCCCGCGGTCAGGGCTTCCCAGTTGGCGTCCTTGCCCTGGCCGAGCGAGGTGACGATGCCGAGGCCGGTGACGGCGACGATCGGCCGGCCCTGGCTGTCGCGATGGCTTGCACCCATGACGCCTCTCCTCAAGCCTTGACCAGACGGGCGGCGCCCTCGCCGCGCCAATGCGCTGCGCCGGTGACGATCGCCTCATTTGCCGCGCCGGTCGAGAGTGCAGCTGCGGCGAGCGCGACCGAGACCGGGAAGGCGGCTTCGACGGAATGGCCGACGAGATCGCCGGTGGCGACACGGCGGGCGCCTGGCGCGGCCTTGGCGATCGCGGCGGCTTCTTCGTCGGTGATTTCGGCGCAGCCGGTCGCAGCCGAGATCGCCAGCGCGTCGGCGCCGGTCGGGCCGAAGCTGGCGAGGAGTTCATCGAGCGCCTTGGCGACCGAACCGGGCTGGCGGCGGCTGCGATGGGCGCCGGCGTGGCTGAGGCGTGCATGCGCTTTGGCGCCGCGGGCCGCAGCGCGCTCGGCCGATTCGAGCACGAGGAAGGCGCCGGCGCTGCCGGTGATCATGCCGGGCGCATCGCTGCGGGCGAAGACCGGCGCGAAATCGGCAGAGCGCAGGAAGCCGCCGAGCTCGAACAGCAGCAGCATGTCGCGGCGCTCGGCGTTGTAGGCGCCACCGACGAGGATGATGTCGGCCTGGCCGGCCGCGATCCGGGCCTGGGCGGTACGGATGGCGTCGACGCCGGCCTGCTCCTCACCCATCAGCGTGCGCGAGGCGCCGGTGATGCCGTGGACGATGCCGATATTGCCGGCGAGCAGGTTGGAGAGCTGGGCCAGGAACAGGGTCGGCCTGAGATCGCCCATCAGGCGCTCGTTGAGGAAGGCGCCGGGCTGGTTGGCGTTGCGCAGGCCGGCCAGCACGGTGGCATCGACGGCATGGTCGCGTTCGCCGCCGCCGGCGGCGACGATGACCTGGAGCTGGCTCTTGGCCTCGGTGTCGTCCTTCAGCCCGGCATCGTCGAGCGCGAGGCCGGCGGCATAGACGCCGAGGCGCTGCCAGGGCTCCATCTGGCGCTGGTCGGACTTCTTCGGGATCTGCCTGTCGAGCTCGAGCGGCTTCAGCGGATGCAGGGGGTAGGGTGCGAAGCTCTGGCTGTCGATGACGGGCGCTGCATTAGAGGCCAGTGCCTGCGCATGCGTCTCGATGCCCTCGCCCAGGCTGGAGGCGAGGCCGATGCCGGTGATGACGACGTCGCGGGCCATGTCAGGCTGCCTCCGGGGAGAGGCCGATGGCGGCGATGCGGCTCTGCATCAAAGTGCGCATATCGGCGGGGAAGGGCATCAGGCGGAAGCGCAGCTCGGCATCGCAGATCGGCTTGCCCGCGATGGCGATCTTCGCCTTCGTCGCGGCGTAGCCGGAGCCTTCGTGGACGAGTTCGGCGCTGACGTCGAGCACCGCATTCGGCTCGACGAAAGTGCGGAAGCGCGCCTTGTCGACCATCATCAGGAAGGGCATCTGCGTCAGGCCGTTAAGCCCGAGCAGCAGATAGCCTGAGGCCTGCGCCATGGTCTCGGTGAGCAGGACGCCAGGGACGAGCGGGTGGCCGGGAAAATGGCCCTCGAAGACTGGGCTCTGCGCCGGAACGGTCGAGCGGGTGACAATCCGCTTGCTCGCCGGATCGAAGCTCTCGACCTTGTCGATCATGTCGAAATATTCGAGGCGCATGCGTTCCAACCCGTCTCGCCGCGATCGGGGTCGGGCCCCGCTTGCGGCGTTTCAACGTCCAGCGATGGCCCTGGCGGGCCGCGATGCGCTCAGGCGGCCTTGGCGGCGACGAGGTCGTCGATGCGCTTGCACAGGTTCTCGAGCACGAAATACTGCTCGGCCGGCGCCTTGCCCTCGTTGACCTCCTGGGTCCACTGCTCCAGCGGCAGCTTGATGCCGAAGGCCTTGTCGATCGCGAAGGCGATGTCGAGGAAGGCGAGGGAGTCGATGCCGAGATCTTCGATCGCGTGGCTCTGGGGCGTGATCTTCTCGCGAGGAATGTCGCAAGTTTCCGAAATGATGCCGGCGACCGTCTCGAACGTGGCGGACATGCGGGTACTCCCGTCTTGGATGATGATGGCGGATGGCGTCCGGGCGCGTTCGCCCCGCGCCTGCCCCAAGCCCCCCGCCGAGGATGACTGTGACCGCCCCCTTACACCTGCGTGCAGAATAGGACAACCGTCACGACCAAAAGAGAGACGCCCGGCTTTTGGCCGGGCGTCCAGTATTGTCCTCGCCGAGCCTTAGGCGGCGATGCCGCGCAGCACGTAGTGCAGGATGCCGGCGTTCTTGAAGTAGTCGAGCTCGTCCAGCGTATCGATGCGGCAGAGGATCGGAACCTTCTTCACCTTGCCGTCGGCATAGGTGATCTCGGCTTCGAGCGTCTGGCGCGGCTTGACGGTGGCGAGACCCTTGATCGTCACGCTCTCGTCGCCCTTGAGGCCGAGCGAGGCCCAGCTGGTGCCTTCCTGCAGGGTGAACGGCACCACGCCCATGCCGACCAGGTTCGAGCGGTGGATGCGCTCGAAGCTCTGGGCGATCACGGCCTTGACGCCGAGCAGGTTGGTGCCCTTGGCGGCCCAGTCACGCGAGGAGCCGTTGCCGTATTCGACACCGGCGAAGATCACCAGCGGCACCTTCTCGGCCTGGTAGCGCATCGCCGCATCGTAGATCGGCAGCTCTTCCTTGGTCGGATAGTGGATGGTGTAGCCGCCTTCGCGGCCGTTCGGACCCATCATGTGGTTGCGGATGCGGATATTGGCGAAGGTGCCGCGCATCATCACCTCGTGATTGCCGCGACGCGTGCCGTACTGGTTGAAGTCGGCGACGGCGACGCCATGCTCGGTGAGGTAGGCGCCGGCCGGCGAAGCGGCCTTGATCGAGCCGGCCGGGGAGATGTGGTCGGTGGTGATCTTGTCGCCGAACAGGCCGAGGACGCGGGCGCCGACGATGTCGGTGACCGCAGCCGGCTGCTTGCCCATGCCGCGGAAATAGGGCGGGTTCTGCACATAGGTCGAGTTGTCGTCCCAGGCATAGGTCTGGCCGGTGGGCGCCTTGACCTTCTGCCAGTTGGCGTCGCCCTTGAAGACATCCGCATACTTCGCCTTGAAGATCGCCTTGGTGACGTTCTTGGCGATGAAGGCCTGAATCTCCTTGTTGGAGGGCCAGATGTCCTTGAGGTAGACCGGCTTGCCGTCCTTGCCCATGCCGAGCGGCTCGGTGGTCAGGTCGATCTGCACGGAACCGGCCAGCGCATAAGCGACGACCAGCGGCGGCGAGGCCAGGTAGTTCGCCTGTACGTCCGGCGAGACGCGACCCTCGAAGTTACGGTTACCCGAGATCACGGCGCCTGCGATCAGGCCCTGATCGTTGATCGCCTTCGAGATCGGCGCCGGCAGCGGGCCGGAATTGCCGATGCAGGTGGTGCAGCCGAAGCCGACCAGGTTGAAGCCGAGCTTGTCGAGGTCCTTTTGCAGGCCGGCCTTGGCGAGGTATTCGGCCACGACCTGCGAGCCGGGGGCGAGCGAGGTCTTGACCCAGGGCTTGACCTTGAGGCCCTTCGCCACGGCGTTGCGGGCGAGCAGGCCGGCGGCCATCAGCACCGAGGGATTGGAGGTGTTGGTGCAGGAGGTGATGGCGGCGATGACGACGTCGCCATGGCCGAGATCGAACTTCTCACCCTCGACCTTGACGCGGCGCGACAGCTCGCCGCCCTTCTTGTAGTCGGCGTCCATCGCGGCGGCGAAGCCGCTCTTGATCGCGCCGAGATCGGCGCGGCCTTCCGGACGCTTCGGGCCAGCCATCGAGGCCTGGACGGTGGTCAGGTCGAGCTCGAGCGTGTCGGTGAAGACCGGATCCGGCGTCGAGCGGGTGGCAAACAGCCCCTGAGCCTTCGCATACTTCTCGACGAGGGCGACGCGGGCGGCCTTGCGGCTGGTGGTCTCCAGATAGTTCAGCGTCTCGGCATCGACCGGGAAGAAGCCGCAGGTCGCGCCGTATTCCGGACCCATATTGGCGATCGTGGCGCGGTCGGCCAGCGTCAGATTGTAGAGGCCGGGGCCGAAGAACTCGACGAACTTGCCGACGACGCCCTTCTTGCGCAGCATCTGGGTGACCGTCAGCACGAGGTCGGTCGCGGTGATGCCTTCCTTGAGCTTGCCGGTGAGCTTGAAGCCGATCACCTCGGGCAGCAGCATCGACTGCGGCTGGCCGAGCATGGCGGCCTCGGCCTCGATGCCGCCGACGCCCCAGCCGAGCACGGCGAGGCCGTTGACCATGGTGGTGTGCGAATCGGTGCCGACCACGGTGTCGGGATAGGCGACCTCGACGGTTTCGGTCTTCTTGCCCTTCTTCACCTTCTCCTTCGCCGTCCAGACGGTCTGGGCGAGGTATTCGAGGTTGACCTGGTGGCAGATGCCGGTGCCGGGCGGCACGACGCGGAAGTTGTCGAAGGCGCCCTGGCCCCATTTGAGGAAGCGATAGCGCTCGCCATTGCGCTGGTATTCGAGGTCGACGTTCTGCTTGAAGGCCTTGGGCGAGCCGAACTCGTCGACGATGACCGAGTGGTCGATGACGAGATCGACCGGCACCAGCGGGTTGATCTTCTTAGGATCGCCGCCGAGGGCGACGACGCCGTCACGCATCGCGGCGAGGTCGACCACCGCCGGAACGCCGGTGAAGTCCTGCATCAGCACGCGCGCCGGGCGGAAGCCGATTTCCTTGCCGGCCTTGCCCTTGTCGCTGAGCCAACCGACGAAGGATTCGATATCGGCCTTGGTGACCGAGCGGCCGTCCTCGAAGCGCAGCAGGTTCTCGAGCAGCACCTTCATCGAGAAGGGCAGCTTGGAAATGCCGGCGAGGCCGTTCTTCTCGGCAGCCTTGAGGGAGTAATAGACGTATTTCTTCGTGCCGACGGTCAGCGTCTTGCGGCACTTGAATGAATCGAGCGAGGCCATTTTGGCTTACATCCTGATCAAGGGGTTGCGGTCACGAGCCGAATCCCTCCTTGCGGATGAATCCGGTCGAAGGCCTGTTGCGCATGACGCGCACGCCGCCCCGGGAGTGCCCGAGCCCCGCGCCGGATCGGCGTGCGGCGTAGCCACGGGTTCTATAGATCAATTCCAAGAAGCCCGCTACAGGCTCGATATGCGTCGGATGAAGAGCTAATGACGCTTCAGAAGACAGGCTCGGCGTGACGCAATCTCGATTCCAGTCCTTTGCCTTGAGCGCTGAAGGCCTCGCCTGCCGCCGTGGCGGCCGTGCGATCTTCGAGGGCGTCGGCTTTCGGCTGGAAAATGGCGAGGCGATCGCGCTCACCGGCCGCAACGGCGCCGGCAAGTCGAGCCTGATCGCCATGCTGTGCGGCCGGCTGCGGCCCGAGGCGGGGGCGATCCGACTCACCGGGTTGGATGATATCTCGCTGGCAGAGACGGCTCACCTCGTCGGCCACCGCGACGGGCTCAAGACCGCCCTGACGGCCGCCGAAAACCTGCGTTTCGCGCAGGAGCTGCTCGGTTCTGCCGGCCTCGCCCCGGCCGAGGCGCTCGCGACGGTCGGCCTGCCGCATGCCGGGCCACTGCCGGTCGGCTACCTCTCCGCCGGGCAGCGGCGACGCGTCGCGCTGGCGCGCCTGCTGGTGGCGGCGCGGCCGATCTGGCTGCTGGACGAGCCGATGGCGGCGCTCGACACCGGCTCGCAGGCGATGCTGTCGCAGTTGATGCAAGGGCATCTTGCAGCGGGTGGCGCGATTCTGGCAGCGACGCATGGGCCGCTCGGACTCGACGGCGCGCGCGAACTCAGGATCGGGCCGTGACCAGCGCCTTCCTCGCCATCCTCAGGCGCGACCTTGCGCTGGCGGTGCGGGCCGGCGGCGGCGGCGAACTCGCGCTCGTCTTCTTCCTGACGGTCGTCGTGCTGATTCCGTTCGCGCTCGGGCCCGACCTCAACCTCCTGTCGCGAATCGGCCCGGCCATCCTCTGGCTGGGGGCGCTGCTGGCGACGCTGATCGGGCTCGACCGGCTGTTCCAGGCCGATGAGGAGGATGGCTCGCTCGACCTGATCCGCGGCGCGCCGCTGCCACTGGAGCTTGCCGTCTTCGCCAAGGCGCTGGCGCATTGGCTGACGACCGGCCTGCCGCTCACTCTGGCGGCGCCGCTGCTCGGGCTGCTCGTCGCGCTGCCGACGGAAGGCGTCCTGCCGCTGACCGCGAGTCTTGCCTTGGGCACGCCGGCGCTGAGTCTCATCGGCGCTACCGCTGCGGCGCTGACCGCGAGCCTGCGCCGTGGCGGCCTGATACTGCCGATCCTGGTCGCGCCGCTCTGCGTGCCCGTGCTGATTTTCGGCGTCTCGGCCTCGGACGCTGCGCGGGGCCCGATGCCATTGCAGAGCCCGCTGCTGATCCTGGCTGCATTGTCGCTGATGGCTGCCGCCGTCGGCTGTGTCGCGGCGGCGGCGGCTTTGCGCCAGCCGGACTGATGCTTTCAGACTTCGGACAGCATCTCGCCGCTGTCGAGTTCCAGCGCGCAGCCGGATTGAGTTGCCAGCCGGGCGACGACGGCGGCTATATCTTCGAGCGCGACGTTGTCGTCGACGAAACGGAGCTGGACTTCTTCGGCCACGCCGAAGACGTCGACGACACGGGATTCACCGGCCCTGGAACGCACGGTGGTTTCGATGTCGCGCCACATGGGATCGGATAGCTTGATGAGCATGACAATCCCTCCTGCTCTGCAGGATAGGTGAAAGCTGCAGTGTTAGCAAGAAAAATCTAATAATTTCAATTAGTTAGTAATCATCGCCGCTGGTGGCTGAATGGCATGACGCTAAGGCATCACCGGTGTCGCCGTCGCTTGCGAACGAGTGATTTGTGCACATATAGTCACTTACTCATTTTCAGCGCGATGGGGGCGCGCCAATGACGGACCTGGAACGCGGCGAACGGCTGCAGATCATGCTGAGCATGGACGAGTTGCGCGCCGTCGAGAATTGGCGCTTCGAGAAGCGCATGCCGAGCCGAGCCGCTGCCGTTCGCGAACTGCTCAGGCGCGGACTCGCGGCCGAAGGTTTCATAACCGCCGGCGAGGGCGTGACCTCCGGTCGCTTCGGCGTCGTCGACAAGGGTGGCGCGACCGCCTCCGAGAGCGACAAGGACAAGTAGGGCCTCATCGTCGCAGGTATCGCTCCTCGATTGTGAGCCGGGCCGGCGATTGCTACATGCTTTCTGGTCGAAAGAAGAGCAGAGCCGGCCACCTCCTTCATGGCGAGCCTTACCGAACTGGCCAACCCGGCGCGCTTCATGCGCCTGTCGAGCGTGTTGCTGCCCTGGCTTGCGGGCGCGGCGGCGCTGTTGCTCGCTCTTGGCTTCTATCTCGTCTGGTTCGTCGCCCCGTCGGACTATCAGCAGGGCGAGACCATCAAGATCATGTACATCCACGTGCCGGCCGCCTGGCTGGCGCTGATGTTCTATTCGATGATGACGCTGTCGGCGCTGGGCGTGCTGGTCTGGCGCCATCCGCTCGCCGACGTTGCCCAACAGGCGGCGGCGCCGATCGGCGCCTGCTTCGCATTGATCTGCCTGCTCACCGGTTCGTTCTGGGGCAAGCCGATGTGGGGTACCTACTGGGTCTGGGATGCGCGCCTGACTTCGATGCTGGTGCTGTTCCTGCTCTATCTCGGCCTGATCGCCCTGCGCCGCGCCATCGACGAGCCTTCGCGGGCGGGGCGCGCCGTCGCGATCCTGACGCTGGTCGGCTGCGTCAACATCCCGATCATCAAGTTCTCGGTCGACTGGTGGAGCACGCTGCACCAGCCGGCCTCGGTGCTGCGCCTCAGCGGCCCGACTATCCATTCCTCGATGCTCTGGCCGCTGCTGATCACCGCGATCGGCTTCACGCTGCTGGCGCTGGCGCTGCACTGCGCCGCCATGCAGGCCGAGATCCTGCGGCGGCGGGTGCGGACGCTGACGATCTTCGAGGCCGAGCGGCTCGACCGGCTCTCACTGCAGGCGGCGCAATGACGGACCTGCTCGGACCCCATGCCGGCTTCATCCTTGCCGCCTATCTGGCAGCGGCGGTGATCCTTGGCGGTCTTGCGGCCGCGATCCTGCTCGACCGGCGCGCTCAGAAGCGGGCGTTGGCGGCGCTGGAAGAGCGCGGCGCGGGTCGTCGTGGCGGGGCATCGTCATGAGCGAGGTCGCCGCCACGCCGCCGCGGCGCTCGCCCTGGCTCTATGCCATCCCGCTGCTGGTCTTCGCGGCCTTGGCGGCGGTGTTCGCCAAGGGGCTGTTCTCGGGCGATGCCAGCAAGGTGCCCTCGGCCCTGATCGGCAAGCCGGCCCCGGCGATCGCGCTGACCCCGCTCGAAGGACTGCAGCGCGACGGCCAGTCCGTGCCGGCCTTCGGCATGGCGGATCTGGCGAAAGGCCAGGCGACGATCGTCAATGTTTTCGCGAGCTGGTGCGCGCCCTGCCGGGTCGAGCATCCCTTCCTCGTCGCAATGGCGGATTCGCCGGCGGTGAAGCAGGGCAAGGTCCAGCTCGTCGGCTTCAACTACAAGGACGAGGCCGAGAATGCCCGCCGCTTCCTCGGCGCGCTCGGCAATCCCTATTCGGCTGTCGGGGCCGATCGTGGCGGGCGTGCTGCGATCGAATGGGGCGTCTATGGCGTGCCCGAGACTTTCCTGATCGGGCCGGACGGGCGCATTCTCGACAAGCATGTCGGCCCGCTCGACGGGCAGGCGGCGTCACGGATGCTGGCGAAGGCGGCGGCGCTGGTGAAGTGACGGGTTAACGCGCCATGGTCGGGCTTGACCCGACCATCTCAGGACGAGAGGGCGCCTTTTCCGGCATGAGATTCTCGGGTCTGCGCTGCGCTCCGCTCGAGAATGACGAGCCTTCTCAGGCCGCCTTCCTGCCGCCGACCAGGCTCGCGAACATGCCGCGTCCATCGGTGCCGCCGACGAGGCCGTCGATCAGGTTCTCCGGATGCGGCATCAAGCCGAGCACGTTGCGATTGGCCGAGTAGATGCCGGCGATACCGTTGAGCGAGCCGTTCGGATTGGCGGCCGTCGTGACGTTGCCTTCAGCATCGGAGTAACGGAAGGCGACGAGCCCCTCGCCTTCGAGCCGGGCGAGCGTCTCGGGGTCGCAGATATAGTTGCCTTCGCCATGGGCGATGCAGACATCGATCACCTGGCCCTTGGCATAGGCCGAGGTGAAGGCGGTGTCGTTGCGCTCGACCTTGAGATGCTGGCGCTTGCAGACGAATTTCAGACCGGCGTTGCGGGCGAGCACGCCCGGCAGCAGGCCGGCCTCGCAGGCGATCTGGAAGCCGTTGCAGATGCCGAGCACGAAGCCGCCGCGCGCTGCATGGGCTCGGGTCGCGTCCATGATGTGGGCGCGCCCGGCAATGGCGCCGCAGCGCAGATAATCGCCATAGGAGAAACCGCCGGGCAGGACGACGAGGTCGGTCCCATCAGGCAGTTCATGGTCGGCATGCCAGACATGGTCGACCGTGGCGCCCGCCTGGCGCAGGGCCTTGGCGACGTCGCCGTCGCGGTTCGAGCCGGGGAAGGTGATGACGGCGGCGCGCATCGGTCAGGCTCCGATCTCGACCCGGTAGTTCTCGATCACCGTGTTGGCGAGGAGCTTCTCGCAGGCGGCCTTGAGGGCGGCCTCGGCTGCGGCCTTGTCGGCGCCGTCGAGCTCGATGTCGAAGACCTTGCCCTGGCGGACCGAGCCGACGCCGTCGATGCCGAGCGATTTCAGCGCGCCCTCGATCGCCTTGCCCTGCGGGTCGAGCACGCCGGTCTTGAGGGTGACGGTGACGCGGGCTTTCATCGTGATCTCCGGGCGGGATTGTTGGGGTGCCTTAGCGGTGAATCGGCGCAGGCTCAACCATTCTTCGCCGAGTCGGCAGTGACGGTGCTGCCTTGCAGGCCCTGCAGATAGTCGAGCACGGGCTTCGCCCGCTCGCCGCCCATCTTCGCATGGGTGAGCAGCGGGATGCCATGCGGGCCGGCGGCGGTCAGAGCGTCGGGTGCAGCGGCGAGATGGGCGCGGACGAGGTCGAGATGGCCGAGCATCGACGCGGCGAAAACGTCCATTCGAGCGCCGCGCGCCAGCAGGAACTCGGCGATCTCGCGTCGCCCGGTATGGGCGGCTGCGCCGAGCCCGCTCTCCCAATCGCCGCCACCCCAGTCCCAGACCGCGTTCACCAGGGTCGGATGTTCGGTGACGAGCGCCGTGACCTTGTCGAGATTGCCATGTGCGGCCCGCACGAAATCCTGGACCAGTTGCGGGTCGAGCTGCGGCTTGTCCCCCATCGAGGCCTCCTGTTTTCAGAGCTGTTCAGCGGTTCCCTGAATCGCTGAACAGCTTCAAGCTATTGTTTTGTCGTATTTTCTTTCCGCGAGCCGGTATCCACGTCGCTCGAAGATGCTCCGGATCGATCGATGATGTCAGCGGCTCGCCCAGGTGGCGCGGGCGAAATCCTGGGCGGCCTGCGAATCATCGGTCACGGCGATCGCCATGGATAGCGTGGCGTCCTTGCGCGCATAGAGGATCGCGGTCGCGGCCAGGCGGCTGCCATCCTTGGCGCGGATCTCGACGAGGATGCCGTCGGTGCCGTCCTGCTTGAAACGCGAGACAGTGGTCGTGCTCTTTGGCTTCTCGGCCTGCTTCGCCTTGGGGCGCTTGGAGAACTCGCGTGCCAGCCGCGCCGGGTTGAGGGCCAGCGTGCGCGCCATGTCGGCGGCCTCGCGGCCTTCGAAGCTCAGCAGTGCGGCAACGCCCGGCCGCTGGCAGTCCTGCGGCGTGCAGAAGACCATCGCTTTCGGATTGATGCCGTCGTTGACGACCCAGTTCTGGATCGGCAGCGGTTCCCAGCCGCGCCCGGCCGCGAGCTGGACCAGGCCCGGTCCGAAATGATCGGCGCAGCCGGCGATCAGGATAATGCCGAGCGCGAGCGCGCCGAAACGCAAACGGGAGCGCAAGCGCCCCCGCCCGGTCGCCAGGGACTCGGTAGCCGACATGCTCACTGCACGCGGCGCGGCAATTACTGCACCAGCCGGGGGCCTGCCGGGCCCGGCTTCTCGTTCTCGCCGAGGATGCCGAGGCGGCGTGCCACTTCGGTATAAGCCTCGATCAGCCCGCCCAGATCGCGGCGGAAGCGGTCCTTGTCCATCTTGTCCTTCGACCGGATGTCCCAGAGCCGGCAGGAATCGGGGCTGATCTCGTCGGCGACGACGATGCGCATCATGTCGCCTTCCCACAGCCGGCCGCACTCGATCTTGAAGTCGACGAGACGGATGCCGGCGCCGAGGAAGAGGCCGGATAGGAAATCATTGACGCGGATGGCGAGCGCCATGATGTCGTCGATCTCCTGCGGCGTTGCCCAGCCGAAGGCCGTGATGTGCTCTTCCGAGACCATCGGATCGCCCAGCGCGTCGTTCTTGTAGTAGAACTCGATGATCGAGCGCGGCAGCTGGGTGCCTTCCTCGATGCCGAGCTTGGTCGAAAGCGAGCCGGCCGCGACATTGCGGACCACGACCTCGAGCGGAATGATCTCGACCTCGCGAATCAGCTGCTCACGCATGTTCAGCCGGCGGATGAAATGCGTGGGAACGCCGATATCGTTGAGATTGCTGAAGATGTGCTCGGAGATGCGGTTGTTGAGCACGCCCTTGCCGTCGATCACTTCGTGCTTCTTGGCATTGAAGGCGGTTGCGTCGTCCTTGAAATGCTGGATCAGCGTTCCGGGCTCCGGTCCCTCATAGAGGACCTTCGCCTTGCCTTCGTAAATGCGACGGCGGCGATTCATCGGGATATACCGTGGCTTGAGGAAATCCAAAGGGTCGGCCTCTCTCTGGTCGCGGTTGCCCGCGGCGGGATCATGGCCCTTTTCAGCACGCTCTCGCGCAATCTCGTTGCTCTGTCGAGTTCGATCCTGGCGCGCCGGTCCGGCTGGTTCATGCGGGCCTTGCTCCCTGGGAACCGGCCACACGTCGCGCTATATGGGCCTTTCGTGGCGCAAACGCAACAAAGCCCCTGAGGCGAGGTCACGACGTCGGATTTGACCGTGCCGGATCAAGTTCGACGGCTGGACCCCGGAGCCCGTTCCGATCGGCTTGCATCGCACGCTGAGCGGCAGAACGGCCTCCAAGCTCAAAGCGAGAGACGGATTCACCGGTCAGATTGCTTCAATCTGACCTGATCCGGCTCTAGCCCGCACCGCCATCACATTGCTATATGGCGAAGCTGATATCGCGCCGCAGCAAGATTGCCGCTCCGAAGAGGATAAGAACCACATGACCACCTTCGACCAGCGCAAGGACGCCTACGAGAACAAGTTCGCGCATGACGAGGAGCTGCGCTTCAAGGCGACGGCCCGGCGCAACAAGCTGCTCGGCCTGTGGGCTGCCGACAAGCTCGGCAAGGGCGGCGCCGATGCCGAGGCCTATGCCAAGTCGGTGGTGCTCGCCGATTTCGAGGAAGCCGGCGACGACGATGTGCTGCGCAAGGTCAAGGCCGATTTCGCTGCGGGCGGCGTCACCGTCGCGGACGACGAGATCCGCCGGACGATGACCGAGCTCCTGATCAAGGCCGCCGACGAGATCCAGGCCGGCCGCTGAACGAGCCTCGGGCGCAAGGCGGCTCTTGCCGCATTGCGCCCTTGAGCATGGTGCATGCCGCATCGTTTGCCTTTCACCGTCGGTTCGGTCCAGGGTCGCCGGACCCGCCAGAGGTGAAGAGCGGGCAACCGGATGAATGCGCTCATGACCGCCGCCAAGCCGACCGTGCTGTCCTCGCTCGCCGATCGTCTCGCCAAGGGCGAGACGCTGCTGTCCGCCTGGTGCGGGCTGCCCGATCCGAGCATCGCCGCGATCCTGGCGCAGGAAGGCTTCGACGCGGTCACCCTCGACATGCAGCACGGCCCGATCACGCTCGCCGAGGTGATCCGGGCGATCCCGCTGATCAACGCCGCCGGCAAGCCGGCGCTGGCGCGCATTCCGGTTGGTGAGTTCCAGAACGTCTCGAAGCTGTTCGATTCCGGCGCCTCCGGCGTGATCGCCCCGATGATCAACACGATCGAGGATGCGCGCCGGCTCGCGGCCTATGCCAAGTACCCGCCGCTCGGCGAGCGCAGCTGGGGCAGCTATGGCGGCCTTGGCGCCTCCGGCCTCGACCAGAACAGCTATCTCAAGCAGGCCAACAGCTTCTCCCTGACCTTCGCGATGATCGAGACCCGTGAGGCGCTGGCGATCGTCGATGACATCCTCGCGCTCGGGGGGATCGACGCGCTCTTCGTCGGCCCGTCCGATCTCTCGATCGCGCTGTCGGGTGGCGCCTCGGTCAATGCGGGGGCCAAGGAGGTCGATGACGCGCTGCGCCACATCGTGGCGCGGGCGAATGCCGTGAAAAAGCCGGTCGCCTTCTATGCCGCGAGCGCTGAACGGGCCGCGGAAGGTGTCGCACTCGGGGCGCGCCTGGTCACGGTGATGAGCGACACCGGCTTCCTGCGCAATGCGGCGCAGACGGCGCTGAAGATCGCGCGCGGTTAGAGCGGGATCCGATCAGGTTGGATCAATCTGATCGGAACGGGCTCCAGATGCGATTCGGCCGGCCGCCGGCTTGAACGACCTGATCTCTTCCCTCAGGATGCCGCTACGGCATCGACTGCGGATCGCGCCCGCGACGAGCGCATCCGCGAGGGGAGGCGTTCCATGGCCGAGACGACGCTGCCTGAGCCCAAGGAAGACTATCAGAAGAAGCTGAAGGCGTTCATCGCCGACATCCCGCCCGTCGATGAGATCGTATCGGGCACGCCAGCGCTGCGAAGTCCCTTCAAGCAGGCGGATATCGATGCGCTGAAGGGCATCAAGACCGACCCTCTGTTCCGCAAATACACCGGCTGGGAACACAAGTCGCTGCTGCAGAAGTGGCTGGTCGACAAGACCACCACCTGCAACGAGTTCTGCCAGAAATGCGCGATCGCCATGGGTTACACCGCGAAGGACGGCGTCGGACGCTTCGATATCGCCGATTGGCTGAACCGCATGGGTCTCGGCCATGTCTGGATCCCGGCGAACAGCAATTCGATGCCGGAGTATGGTGACATCTTCCGGCTCTTCGGCCCCAATCCCGACAATAACGGCGTCCCGCTGAACCATATGGCGGTGTCGCTGCATGTGGTCGGCGACGACTGGTACACGGTCGAATCCGGGCAGGGCGGGCCGAGCCGCGGCTTCGACGCGATCAAGCGCAGGAAACGGAGCTGGAAGCCCGATGCGCTGCGCGGCTGGGTGAGCATGAAGGCCCTGCTCAATGCCGGCCAGCCTCTCCCTTACTGGCTCGGCGGCTGGTGGCAGGTCGAGGAAGGACCTTATGAGAGCTACCACTACTACTTCGCCTCGGGCGGGAAGGTGACCTGCCTGACCTCGGCGCCGGCCTCGATCACGGCGCCGCCGGCGAATTCGGGCCCGCTGGTCGGCAACTTCGCGATGAAGGGCATGTTCGGCGTCCAGCTTTCCTGGACCAGCGCCGATGTCGACGAAACCCTGACCGTCGTGGTGCAGGAGCAGAAGAAGCGGCGCTATGTGATGGAGGGGCGGACTGCCCGCGGCGTCAAGCTCACCGCAACGCGGCTGCTGCCGGCCGACGCCTTCGGCTGAGGAGGCTCAGGCGTTGATGCCCTCGCGCGACTTCAGCACGGCATAATAGGCCCAGAGCAGGCGCGCGGCGACGCCGCGCCAGGGCCGCCAGGCTTCCGCCAGTTCGGCCAACTCGGCGGGCTTGGGCCGCGCCGCCAGCCCGAAAGCGACCTTCGCGGCCTCCTGCACGGCGAGGTCGCCGGCGGCGAAGCCGTCGCGATGGCCGAGGCAGAACAGCAGATAGACATCCGCCGTCCACGGGCCGATGCCGGAGACGGCGGTCATGTGCGTGTGGACGAAGTCCGGGGTCGCCCTCTCCAGCGCGGCGAGGTCGAGCCGGTTCTCGGCGATCGCAGCGGCGACAGCGCGCAGCGTCTTCTGCTTCGGTCGCGACAGGCCCGACAGCCGCATCTCCTCGTCGCTGGCAGCAAGGACGCGTTCCGGCGTCAGGGGGTTAAGCACGCTCTCGACCCTCGCCCAGACGGCGCGAGCGCTCGCCACCGAGAGCTGCTGCGAGACGATGATCGAGGCCAGGCTCGAAAACCCGCTCTCGCGTCGACGCAGCGGTGGGATGCCGGTCCGGGCGATGATCTGTTCCCAGACGGGATCGAGCGTGGCGAGGGCGGCCATGCCCTCTTCGAGATCGGCGGTGCTGGAGATCGTGGTCATGCTGGCCCGGTCTATCGCCGATCGCACGTCCGGGCCGTGTCAGGAGGCCGGGCTTGGCGAGGGATGCGCAGGACCATAGACAGGAGGCGATGGCTCCGTCTTCTCCGATCTTCCGGTTCGCACCGAGCCCGAACGGGCGGCTGCATCTCGGCCATGCCTATTCGGCGCTGCTCAACCAGCGGCTTGCGGCGCGTTTTGCCGGCGAGCTGCTGCTGCGGATCGAGGATATCGATCTCACGCGCTGCCGGCCCGAATTCGAGCAGGGCATCCGTGATGATCTCGCCTGGCTCGGCGTTTCCTTCGCTCCCGCGGTGCGGCGGCAATCCCAGCATTTCGACGATTATCGCCGGGCGCTGGACAGGCTCGAGGCGATGGGACTGGTCTATCCCTGCTTCTGCTCGCGCCAGCAGGTGAAGGAGGCCGTGGGCCGATGCGAGGCCGAGGGCGGAATACCTTGGCAGCGTGATCCCGATGGCGTGCCGCTTTATCCCGGCACCTGCCGAGGCCTCGATGAAGCCGAGGCACGTCGGCGTCGTGAGGCCGGCGAAGCGCATGTGCTGCGCCTCGCTATGGACCGAGCCCTGGCGCGAGTGGCCGGCGAATCGCTCGCCTACCGGCTCTTCGACGAGGCTGGAGAGGAATGCGAGATCGCGGTCGATCCGGCGCGCTGGGGCGATGTCGTGCTGGCGCGCAAGGACGTGCCGACGAGCTATCATCTCTCTGTTGTCATCGACGACGCGCTGCAGGGCGTCAGCCATGTCGTGCGTGGGGAGGATATCGAAGCCGCCACCGAGATCCATGTCCTGCTGCAATGCCTGCTCGACCTGCCGACGCCGCGCTATCACTTCCACCGGCTGCTCGGCGACGAGACCGGGCAGAAGCTGGCGAAGAGCCGGCTGTCCCGGAGTCTCGCCGATCTCAGGGCGGACGGGGCAACGCCGGAAGCGATCAGGCGGCAGCTCGGTTTCACGTGAATCGCTGCCCGGCCGGATCGGCTTTCGAGCGCGGCGCTCAGCCGACACCCAGAAAGGTCAGCCAGCCGATCGTGGTGAAGAGCGAGAGGCCGGTCGAGAGCGCGATTGCGCTGGAGGCGTCGGCGACGCCCTGCTTGTAGCGTTCGGCGAAGAGATAGGCGTTGATGCCGCAGGGACAGGCGGCGAACAACACGGCGACGCCGGCCCAGGCCACCGGCATGGAAAAGACCTTGGTCGCCAGCAGGAAGACGATCAGCGGGTGCAGGATGAGCTTGAGGAAGCTCAGGATCGCCGGCAAGCCGATGCCCGAGGCCAGGCCGTAGCGCCGCAGCGCGATGCCGAGACTGATCAGCGCACAGGGCACGGCGGCGCCGGCGATCAAGTCGACGATCGACCAGAGCGGTGTCGGAAGCTGGCCGGCAAAGGGACGGGCGGCGCTGCCGAGCAGGATGCCGACGACGATCGGATGGGTGAACAGCCGTTTGAGCAAAAGGAGCGGCGATGTGCCCCTGCCTTCGGCGAGAAGGGTCGCGGCCGTCATCGTCACCGGCAGATGCACGGCGAGCAGCAGGCCGAGCGGAACCGCGCCGGCCTCGCCATAGGCTTTCAGAATCATCGGCACGCCGACGAAGACGGTGTTCGACTGCGCCGCCGCGAAGCCGGAGACGACGAGCTCGGGACCTTTGCGGGCGAACAGGCGCTGCGCCACGAGCTGGGCGATCACCCAGACGATGGCGAGGCCGGTGAAATAGGAGATCCAGTAGCCCCAGGGCTGGTCCGGCGGGATCGCCGCCGTGGCCAGCGTCTTGAACAGCAGGCAGGGGACGGCGAGGACGAAGACGAAGTCGGAGAGGCCCTCGCCGGTCGTTTCCCGCAGCAGCTTCGTCCAGCGTGCGGCATAGCCGATCGCGATCAGGCCGAAGACAGGCAGGACGATGAGGAGAGAGGATAGCATCTGGCCCGCCGGGCAGGGGAATGAGGTTCAGCGCAATTGCGCGGTCTGGCCTCCGGCCTTTTCGATCAGGCCCAGGACTTCGTCGCGCTGGCGCTTGAACTCGACCAGCGCCTTGCCGTCGAGCTCGCGGCCACGCGGCACCTTGATCTTCATCGGGTTGACGAAGTTGCCGTTGACCAGCACCTCATAGTGCAGATGCGGCCCGGTCGAGAGGCCGGTGCTGCCGAGGAAGCCGATCACCTGGCCCTGGCGGACCTTGACGCCCGGCGCGATGCCCTTGGCGAAGGCCGATTGGTGCGAGTAGGCGGTGACGTAGCCGTTGGCGTGCTGGATCTCGATGCGCCGGCCATAGCCGGAATCCCATTCCGCCTTGATGATCGTGCCGTTGCCGGCGGCCAGGATCGGCGTGCCGATCTTGTTGGCCCAGTCGATGCCGGTATGCATCTTCGAATAGCGCATGATCGGGTGGTAACGCATGCCGAAGCCCGAGCGCATCTCGCCGTCGCTGATCGGCTTGCGCAGCAGGAACTTCTTCAGCGAGCGGCCATCGCTGTCGAAATAGTCGATCAGCCCGTCTTCAGGAGCCTGATAGCGGAAGACCTGCCGTGTCTCGCCATTGACGGTGAGGCTCGCCGAGAGGATCTCGGCGCGCTCGCCGTCGTCGTCGTCGGTGAAGATGACTTCGAGATTGTCGCCGCCGCGCACCCGCTGCTGGAAATCGAGATCATAGGAGAAGATGCGGACGAGCTCGTCGATCAGCGGCCGCGGCAGGTCATGGCGCAGCCCGGTCTCGTAGAGGCTCTCATAGAGGCGCGCACCGGTGCCGCCCTCTTCTTCCTCTTCCTCGTCGTCGTCCCGCGCGCTGACCTGCGATTTCTGCTGCGGCCCGGCAATCTCGACCCGCGGCAGCGAGACCGGGACGAACAGGCCCTTGTCGTTGATCGCGACGGCGGCAGAGGGGCGCCCATTGTCGAGCAGTGCGACGCGAACGATCTGGCGGGGGTCGCCGGGGCGCGGGCCGGGCGCGAACAGAGCCTGCAGCACCTGGCCCTCCGGCAGGGCCGCGACCTTCACGCGGCCGTCGAAGGCCTTCATCATCGAGACGATCTGGTCGCGACTGGCGCCGGCATTGCGCACCACCGTTTCGAAATTCTCGCCACGGCGGGTGATCAGAAGCTTTTCCTCGACCTGCGGCTCGCGCGTGGCCGCCATCGGCGTCTTCGGCGCGTTGGTCACGTTCTCCGGGACGACGCGAACCTCGATGCCCGAGAAGGAGGTGTCGGTGGCGGGGGCATAGGATAACAGGTTGCCGGCGCCGGCGGCGGCCTGGTTGCCCTGGGCCAGGGTACGGCTCAGCATCAGCTGAGGCGGGATCGGCAGAGCGGCGCGGCGGTCGGCGGCGGCCAGGTTGGCGCGCTCCTCCTCCATCTGGTTGACGACGTCGGCGTCGGTCAGATTGGCCTTGCCGGGCGTGATCGGCATGTCGGCGAGATCGCGCTTTGTGATCGAGACGTCCGCATCCGGCATCTCGGTCACCGGCTCGGCATAGCGTTCGCCGCTGGGAGCGCCCTCGGCGAAGAGCCGCAGCGGGTTGAAGGGCGGGATGTTGGCGGCATAGAC
>JAESFN010000237.1_pt1 | contig 66417 bp, 52 predicted proteins | sample 9269411 | NCBI WGS metagenome assembly JAESFN01 (sample SAMN14505399, study PRJNA617100) | algae metagenome | isolation source: Iphinoe sp. HA4291-MV1 and co-occurring heterotrophs from trail next to... | place: USA: Maunawili Falls, Hawaii | collected 2009-07-25
TACGCGGGCTCATCCTTGGGCGATAAATCTTTGGTCCGAAGACATCATCCGGTATTAGCAGTCATTTCTAACTGTTATTCCGAACCCAAGGGTAGATTCCCACGCGTTACGCACCCGTGCGCCACTAGACCCGAAGGTCTCGTTCGACTTGCATGTGTTAGGCATGCCGCCAGCGTTCGTTCTGAGCCAGAATCAAACTCTCAAGTTGATGTTCGACAACCACCCCGCGGAATAACGAGGTGGAGGCCGGCATCTCTGGGAGCCGTTCCTGCACAAATACATATTACTGTGGATATGTAAGAGGACATATAGGAACGGCATAATTTAACCGATCCACCGACGCCCAGAGGCCATCGGTAACCGGGGCCGCCGCCCACATGTCCCTTCATCTAAACCAACAATGTCAAAGAGCCGACGCGTTTCCCTCCCCGTTTTTATCCGGGATACCGGTGTGCGGTTAAGAGAGACGCGAGCGGGGTTGGGCAGGCGCCCTGCCCCGTCGGTGAAGGGCCATATATGGAGGACAATTCCTACCGTCAACACCCTATTTTTCAGAAATGCGTCACATTGTCGTGAGCGCCTTTCCGCACCGAGATGATGTGCCCCTTTCGGAGCGCACCATCCAGCGGCCGAATGAACGGGCAGATGCCCTTCCAGTCGGCCGTTTCGACCTAATTTTCAAAGAAAACAGCAACTTGCCTTCCGGCCCGCCGCTGCGGAGGTGGCCATATGACGGCCATTGCCTGCCCCGTCAAGCGCCTTTGCCGCAAAATCCTCAATGCCCGCTTAACCCCTTCGCGCTAAGCGGCTTTCTCCGCGCCTCCGTGGCGCGACACAGGTGGACCGGACGTGGCGGACAGCGAAGAGACTCAGGAACGCGGGCTCGCCGAGCAGGTGAAGGGCGCCGTCATCTGGCGTTCGGGCAGCCAGATCGCCGGGCAACTCATCGCCTGGGGATCGACCTTCCTCGTGATCCGCATGCTCAACCCCGCCGATTACGGCCTGGTCGCGATGACCGGGGTGGTGCTGACCTTCCTCGACCTGTTCAACGGCTGGGGATTCGCGAGCGCGCTGGTGCGCGACGACCGAATCGACCGGCACCGAATCGGCCAGGTGTTCGGCATGCTGATCTGCATGAACTTCAGCCTGGCGGCGCTGCAGCTGCTGCTGGCGCCGGTCGCGGCGGACTATTTCAACCAGCCGATGGTGGCGGACCTGCTGCGCGTCCAGGCGCTGTTCTTCCTTGCCAATCCGTTCACGGCGCTCGCCAACGCGCTGCTGATTCGGCGGATGGACTTCCGGCGGCAGAGCCAGGTGAACCTGATCGCTGCGGTGCTGAGCGCGCTGACTGCGCTCGCCTGCGCCTTCGCCGGATTCGGCGTCTGGACCCTCGTCGCGGCGCCGGCGGTGCTCTGGTACACGCGCGCCATCGGCTTTTCGGTCGCGGCGAAGCTCTGGGTCCGCCCGGTCTTCCGATTCGCCGGCGCCGGCGCGATGGCGCGTTATGGCGGGGCGATGATCCTCGTCCAGTTCTTCTGGTTCGCACAGAGCCAGGCGGACGTGTTCATCGGCGGGCGCGTGCTCGATGCCCACAGCCTCGGCATCTACACGACGGCGCTGTTCCTCACCCAGATCCTCGCCGCCAAGTTCGTGCCGGCGCTGAACGAGGTCGCCTTCGCCGCCTATTCGCGGATGCAGAGCAGGGCCGATGCGATGGCCGGCGCGTTCCTGAAGACGGTGCGCCTGATCATGCTGATCGCGCTGCCCTTCTATTTCGGGCTGGCGGTGACGGCCGAGCCGCTGGTGCTGACCTTCCTCGGCGAGAAATGGGGAGAGACGGCGCCGCTGATCCCGATCCTCGCCATGGCGATGCCGCTGACCACACTGCAGATCCTGTTCGCGCCGGCAACCAACGCGCTCGGCCGGCCGGCGCTGGCGGTGCGGACCGGAGCGATCGGTGCGATGCTGATGGCGGCGGCGTTCCTCGCCGGCATCCGCTGGGGTGCGACCGGGCTCGCCTGGGCCTGGCTGGGCGGCATGGGCGCGCTGCTGGTCGTGACGATCTTCCTCTCGCTGCCGGCGATCGGCGCGAGTCGCCGCGCGCTCGCCGCCGCGGTCGCACCGGGCCTCGGCGCGTCGCTGGCGATGGCGGCGACGGTGATCGGCCTCGATTCGCTGCTGCCACCAATGGCCGATTCGGCCCGGCTGGTGGCGCTCGTCACCTGCGGCGCGGCGGTCTATGCGGGGCTGCTCTTCGCCTTCGCCCGGTCCGCGGTCGACGAGATGGTCGGCCTGATCCGGCCGAGCCGGCCGGTGGCCGCCTGAACCGACCGCCTAGGTCGACTGGATGTAGTCGAGCATCGCCGCAGCTTCCTGCTCGATCTTGTCCATCCGGTATTTGACGAGGTCGCCGATCGAGACGATGCCGACGAGACGGTCGCCGTCGACCACCGGCAGATGCCGGATCCGGCGGCGGGTCATCAGCGAGAGCGCTCCCATCACCTCCCGGTCCGATTCGACGGTGATCGCCGGCGCGGTCATGATCTGCTCGACGGTGAAGTCCAGCGCCGCGGCGCCCTCCTTCTGCAGACAGTAGATGATGTCGCGTTCCGACATGATGCCGGCCACGGCGCCATCGCGAATCACCGGCAGCGCGCCGATTCGCCGCTCGGCGAGGAGGATGATGGCGTCGCGCACCGGTGTGTCGCAGCTGACGGTCAGGGTCTCTGGGCCCTTGGTCCGGAGAATCGCGGCGATGGTCATGGCGCGGCTCCTTTTCATCCTGGCGGCCGGCCTGGCTCCGACTCGCCCCTTGATGATCCCACGAGGCGCAGCCAAAGGGAAGACATGCCCAGCCACGATCCCGTGCCGCCCCGCCGCGGCCCCGATTGCGAGCGCAGCGCGACCGCCTGGGCGAAGTACCGGGCGTTCATGATCCGGATGCTTCTGCTCGCGGTGGCCGTCGCCGGCCTGTCGATCGCCTGGCTGGCGCAGTCGGAACCGCTGCGGCTGCACATGGTGATCGCGACCTTCGCCGGCGTGACGCTGATGATGCTGGTCGGCACCGGGCTGATGGGCCTGGTGTTCCTGTCGAATCGCACCGGCCATGACGAAGACGCCGCCCATGGAGGACAGGATGACGACCAGCACATCTAGACGCGAGCCGATCCTGCGCGTCGCGCCGCGGCCCGGCGACATCAACGCCAACGGCCATATCTTCGGCGGCTGGGTCCTTTCCCAGATGGACATCGCCTCGGGCATCGTCGCCGCGCGCGAGGCGGAGGGCGCGGTCGCCACCGTCGCGATCGATTCGATGGAATTCATCGCTCCGATCCTCCTCCACGACCTGATCTCGGTCTATGCCGAGGTCGAGCGGATCGGCCGCACTTCGATCGCCATCCGCATCGAGGTCGTCGCCACCCGCGACCGGGGCCGTCAGGAGGTGAAGGTGACCGAAGGGCTGTTCACCTTCGTCGCGCTCGACGAGAATCACCGTCCACGACCAGTGAAGCGCGAGGCCTGAGGGCGCAGCACACTCAGGCACCTTTCGGGCTGAGCTTGTCGAAGCCCTGCCCTTGTCTTCCGCCTCAAGAAAGAACAGCCTTTCGACAGGCTCAGGGCGAACGATGCGCTTCGACGATGGCGTGCGCTACGGCCGGAACTCCGTGGTGTAGCGCAGCTCGGCGCGGCCGTTGGCCGGGATCGTCACTTGCCAGAGCGGTCGGCCGTTGCGGCGGGCGAGGCGGGTCCGCGAGCGGATGTCCGCGCCATTGTTCATGATCTCCGCCTCGAACGGCACCGGTTCGGCGCGGTCGTTGGTGACGGTCACGACATAGTCGCGCCACGCACGACGGCCTGCCTTGCGCAGCGTCAGCACCGATTCGGTGCGCACCCCCGGCGCCTCGCCGAGCTCGATCTCGACATCCTCGCCGACCGAGCGGTCGGCGATCGTTCCCTGCCCTACCAGGATGGGCCGCGCGCCACGGGACGCGAACAGGCGGATCCGGCCGGCCGGCAGCGGCAGGCCGAGCCCTTCCTGGGTGCGGTTGCGCGTCACCAGCATGCGCCGCGCGCCGCCGGTCCAGGTGCCGTTGTGAAGGGAGAGGCTCTGACGATACACCGTGCGGACCTGCACGCCGCCGCGTTGCAGCAAGGCCACCTGCTTCTGGCTGCGCGCCGCGACGGTGACGGGCTCGGGAATGCGATAGAGCTTGAGATCGCCGAGCTCCTCCTGGACCGCCTGCATTGCCGGCGCGATCGGCGCCGGCGGGGGCGGCGGCGGGGGCGGGGGCGGCGGGCCCGAGCGGTACAGGGCGTCGGCGAGCTCGGTTCGGCCGAAGGCGATCTCCTCCCTCTCGAACTCCTCTTGCGGAATGTCGCTGGTGGAACCCTGCGGCCAGCATTGGAGTGCAAGCGGCGGCCCCTCGGACGGCGGCATGCGGAAACTCGAGCGGTTGAGGCGCCCGGCCACCGCCTGCGTGTCGGCATCGACGAAACTGGTCTCGTCGGTGCTCGCCAGGGTCAGCCAGGAGAAGAGCTCGATCCGGCTGCCATCCTCGGACAGCGTGGCGATATAGTCGGCCTGCCAGTCGAACCCCGAGGCGAGATAGGACAAGGTGACCGTCGCCGTCACCGGCTGCGCCGAACGCGCACGCACCGAGAGGGTCGGCCGGACCGACAGTTCGGCCGGGACCGAGTCGTAGACCGGCGTCTCGTCGAGGCCGGTGCAGCGCAGCGCCTCGAACCCGCCTTCTGTTTCCAGCACAACCGCCCCGCCGGCGCCCGAACGGACGATCGCCTCCTGCTCGCGCACCGCGCCGGTCGCGCGCGAGGTACGGCGCAGGTGGACGCGTCGGCCGAGCGAACGATCCAGCAAGGTGCCGGGCGACAACAGATAGGCATCGCGGTTGCGCTCGACGATGCCGTCGGGAAGCCCGGTGACGATCGCGCTCTGCGGCAGGATGCCGCCGGCAACGCCTTCGAAGCGGATGTCCGATTCGCCGGCGGGAATCGTCACCTGCCGGGTCTCGCTGATCAGCGCGAAGCCGTTCAGGAAATTGAGATTGGGATCACGGTCCGCCGGCCGGCCGGGATCGCGATAGACGGTGACGTCGACGCTGGCCGGCGCCGGAGAGGCGACGATCGTCCGCGCGAATGCACCGCCGCCGGCGAGGGCGAACGAAAGCAGCAGCGAGAGAGCCCAGCGCATCAGTCGTCCCGCTCGACGATTCGATAAGCAAAGGTCGCGCTGCCGTTGGCGGGAATCGCGACCGCCCAGAGCGGGCGGCCGTCGCGGCGAGGGAGGCGGGTTCGCGGCCGGAATTGCAGGTCGTCGTCCAGCCCGAACGACGCCTCGAAGCGAATCGGGTGCGGATTGTCGTTGGTGACGGTCAGCCGGTAGTCCCGCCGGTCCCGGCCGTTCTCCGTCTGGACAAGCCGCGTGTAGACGCCCGGCCGCTCGCCCAGATCGACCTCGACATCCTCGCCCACCGCGCGATCGCGGATCTCGCCCTGCCCCATCAGGATCGGCCGCGCCGGATCGCCGCCGAACAGGGTCAGCCGCCCGCCGGGCAGCGGCAGCCCGAGGCCTTCCTCGGTGCGGTTGCGCGTCACCAGGAACAGGCTGGCCGTGCCGGTCTCCTCCGGCCCGTCGTCCGCATAGATGCGCGCGCGATAGACGAAGTCGGCCCGGACATCGCCCTGCTCGAGCAGCGCCACCTGCTTCTGGCTGTTGGCGGCGACCGTCACCGGCTCGGGGATGCGATACAGCTTGAGGTCGCCCAGGGTCTCCCGCCGCGCAATCCGGGTTCCGGTGAGGATGATCTGTTCGGAAGCGTCCTCATCCAGAGCCGCGACCGGCGCCCCCCGCCCGGCGGCGAAGCGATCGCGCCGCGCCCGGGGGCTCGCGATCTGGTCAGCGGGGATATCGCTGGTCCGGCCTTGCGGCCAGCATTGCAGCCGGATCGGCGGCGCTTCCGCCTCCTGGCGCTCCGGCGTTTCGCGATTGAGGAGCCCGGCGACCGCCTGGGTGTCGGCATCGGGAAAGCTGGTTTCGTCCATGCTCGCCAGGGTCAGCCAGGCGAAGAGATCGACCCGGGCGCCGTCGCTCGACAGCTGCGCGACATAATTGGCCTGCCAGTCGAACCCGTCGGCGAGGTAGGAGAGCGTCACCGTTGCCGTGACCGGCTGGGCAGCGCGGGTGCGCACCGACAGGGTCGGGCGCGCGGAGAGCCCGGCCGGCACCGACTCATAGGCGAGCGTTTCATCGAGGCCGGTGCAGCGCAGCGCCTCGAACCCGTCGGCGGTCTGCAGGACGACCGCGCCGTCCGCCCCGGTGCGGATCACCGCCTGCTGCTCACGCACCGCGCCGGTCGCGCGCGCAGTGCGGCGCAGATGGACGCGGCGCCCCAGCGAACGATCGAGCAAGGTGCCGGGCGAGAGCAGCAAGGCGTCGCGGTTGCGCTCGACGATGCCGTCGGGAAGCCCGGTGACGATCGCGCTCTGCGGCTGGATGCCACCGGCCACGCCTTCGAAGCGGATGTCCGATTCGCCGGCGGGAATGGTGATGCGCCGCGTCTCGCTGATCAGCGCATAGCCTTCGAGCCAGTCGAGCTCGAGCTCGTCCCCGGGCGCACGGCCCGGCTCCCGATAGACGGTCACGTCGACCGAATCGGGCGCCGGCGAGGTCACCACGGTCTGGGCAGGCGCCGGGGCAACGATGAATAGCAGGGCCAGCGCCCCCAACCCGGTTCGGGCTGAACTCGTCGAAACCCTGCCTTTCTTCCCGGTGTCGGGGAAGGAAGGACAGCCCTTCGACAGGCTCAGGGCGAGCGGTGGTGGTTGCACGAAACCCCGCGCGCTTAGAAGCGCGTGTCGAAGGTCGCGGTGACGGTCGCCTCGCCATTGGCGGGGACGGCGACGCGCCAGAGGGCCTCGTCGGCGGAGCGCCGCTGGCTCGGCGCGCTTTCTTCCGCGATGCGCGTGTCGCCCCACAGGCCCGCTTGGAGCAGGTCCACCGTGACCGCATCGGGCCGGGCGTTGGTGAGGGTGTAGCGCATCGTCGTGCGCCAGCGGCTGTCGTTCACCCGCTCGCGCCGTTCGACCACCGGCTTCACCTTCACGTCGAAGGCCTGACCGGTGACAAGGCCGAGTTCGGAACCCATCGGCGTGTGGCCGATCGGGCTTTCGCCGACGAATTGCGGATTGCCGCGCACGTCGCGCTGGTAGACGCGAACCGTCCCGGCCGGCAGCGCATCGCCGAGCCCCTGATCGCGCGAGGAGGAGAAGCGCAGCACCGTATTGGCGCTCTGCGGCTCCTCGGCGGTGCCAAGCCAGCCGTTGCGATATTCGTAGGCACGCTGGGCGGGCGTGTTGGCCACGTCGAGGAAGCTCACCTGCTTGGTCTGCCGGTTGGCGACCGTGGTGCGCTCGGGGAGCGGATAGAGATAATAGTCGCCGAGCCGCTCGCGATCCGAGGTCTCGGTGCCGGCCTGACGAATGCCGCCGCGTCGCGGGACCTGGCCGCCACCCCCGCCCGGCTGGCCGGCGACCAGCAGCACGTCGGCATTGGTATAGGGCGTGCCCGAATTGTTGGTGAGGGTGATCCAGCCCTGCACGTCCATCCGCCCTGCGCTCTCGTCGAACAGGGCGACATAGTCGGCCTGCCAGCCGAGGCCGGGGGTCAGATAGGTGAGCGTCACCGGCCGGCGGCCGGCCCGCTCGCTCTGCACCGTAACCGACAGCGTGGGGCGGGCCCGCAGATTTTCAGGCACGCGATCGAAGATCACCCGGACCGGCAGGCCGTCGTCCCGCAACACCTCGATCCGCTCGCCGATCTGGAGGACGACGCCGCCATTGGCCGCAAGCACCCGGGCGCGCTCACGCGTCTCCTGGCCGTTGGCGGGATTGGTCCGCACCAGGGTGATCGTTTCGCCGACCGCCTTCTGCATCAGGGCGGCAGGCGACAGCAGGTCGAAATCGAAATTCTGCTCGACGATACCAAGGCCGTCGCCGGTCAGCGTCACCGTCTGCGGCTGGATCTGGGCGGAAACGTCGGGGAATTCCTGGCGCGAACGGCCGGAACCGATGGTGAGCTGACGTGTGTCCTGCACCAGCGCGAGATCGCCATTGTAGATGGTGACCGAGACCTCGCCCTGCGCAGTCTGCGACGGCGGCGGGATTTCGGCCTGGATCTGGGCGAGCGCCGGGCTGGCGAGCAGGGTGGAAAACAGCAACAAGACACGCATAAGGAAACGCTCCCCCGGATGATGTCCGGAGGAGCGTCCTACACTATGGCTTGCGGGTCAATGAACGAGGCGACGTTCAGGCCGCCGGCGCAATATCCTCTTCGGATGCGCGCGGACGCCGGGGCCGGCGGACGCGCGCAGGGCGCGGCGCCTCGTCGGCGTCCGGGCCATCTTCGTTCGCGGCCCCGTTCGTCGCCGAAATGGCCGGCGGAAGCACATCCAGCGCGATCCGTTCGCCCTGATCCCCGGCCTCCGCTTCGGGCCGGCGCGTACGGGTGCGGCGGGCGGGGGCAGCGGCGCGATATTCGCCATTGCGGTCATCACGCTCGGGACGGTCGTCGCGCTCGGTCCGCTCCGGACGCTCGGCCCGCGGCGCGCGCGCTTCACGAGGCTCACGCGCTTCGCGTGGCTCACGCTCCGGGCGATCGTCGCGGCCATAGCGCGGCGCGCGCTCGCGCACCGGCTCGCCGTCGTCGGCCTCGTCGCGCTCGCCGAGCTCGCGACCGCCGTCGTCCTCGCCCTCATCCTCGTCGCCATAATCGTCGCCACGCTGGCGACGCTGCTCCTCGAAGCGGGCGCGATTCTCGTTGAGGACCCGGAAATAATGGTCCGCATACTGGAGATAGGTTTCGGTCAGCACCCGATCGCCCTGCATCTGCGCGTCGCGGGCGAGGCCCTTGTACTTCTCGAGAAGCTGGGCGGCGTTGCCGCGCTGGCGGTTGTCCTGGCGGTTGCCGGGTCCGGGATTGTTGCTGCGCGGCGGTCCACCGCCGCCGCCACGACCACGCCTGCGACCACCGCCGCCTTGTCGATTGTTGATCAAACGAAAATCCTCACCAAGGGTGGTTCACTTCAGCCCCTACCAGCCGGGCCTATCCCGGCCGCCGTTACCTGCACGACCCCGGAGGCTTGAATCCGCACCTGGAAGGTCCGAATCCAGACACCTCTCCAAATCGCCTTGCCGAGCGACCAAGCAATCGGGGGTCGGCGACGTCAGGCCTCACGCATGCTCTGCTGTGATCGACCCCGTCCCTGAACCCCTATGTAGTCAGGCGCGCGCCCAAATCCAAGGGAAAAAGCGTCAGTCCGGGTCAACCGCCAGAATGAGGCACCGGTTCACCCCGTTAAGGTCTCTCAATGACGAAACCGTGAATCCACGGTATTCGAAAAGGGCGGTGGCAGCAGCGTCCTGACCGGCCCCGACCTCGATGCAGGCGATGCCGCCGGGGGTGAGCAGGCGGGCGATTTCAGGCGCGAGGCGGCGGTAGTCGTCGAGGCCGTCCGGGCCGGCGTAGAGCGCTTCGGGCGGCTCCCAATCGGCGACATCGGCAGGGAGCGTCGCATCGGCCTCGATATAGGGCGGATTGCACAGAATGAGGTCGAAGTGGCCCTCGACCCCCTCGCCCCAGTCGCCCTGGCGCAGGTCAGCGCGACCGGCGAGGCCCAACCGTTCGGCGTTACGCCGGGCATAGGCCAGGGCGGCGTCGGAACGGTCGATGCCCAGCCCGTGCGCCTCGGCCCATTCGGTGAGCGCCGCAAGCAGCAGCGTGCCGGGGCCGGTGCCGAGATCGAGGATGGTCGCAGGCCCCGGCGATCCGAAATGCGCGACGGCCGCTTCGATCAGCGTCTCGCTGTCCGGCCGCGGCACGAGCACGCCGGGACCGACCTCCAGCTCGATCGTCCAGAAGGCGCGGCGGCCGAGGATATAGGCGACGGGTTCGTGGGCGAGGCGGCGGGCCAGGAGGGCCTCGAAGGCGGTGGGGGCTTCGGCCTGGGTATGGGACAGCAGCAGCTCTTCGCGCGTCACGCCCAACGCGTGCGCCATCAGCAACTCGGCGTCGAGGCGGGGCGTTTCGGACACATGCTCAAGTTTCCGAGCCGCCGCCCTCACGGCCTCTCCGCAACTCACCACCCTCGTTCGTCCCGAGCGTCGTCGCGGGGCGCTGACACGGAGTCATCACACACGTCCCTCGACTTCGCTCGGGACGAGCGGGGGTATTGGGCCTCAGCCCCCGTTCTCATCGAGGCTCGCCAGCCGCTCGGCCTCGTCCTCGGCGATGAGGGCGGCGACCAGTTCGTCCATCTGGCCTTCGAGGATTTCGGGGAGGCGGTGCAGGGTGAGGTTGATCCGATGGTCCGTCACCCGCCCCTGCGGGAAATTGTAGGTGCGGATGCGCTCGGAGCGATCGCCCGAGCCGACCATCGAGCGGCGCGCGCCGGTACGCTCGGCGTTCAGACGCTCGCGCTCGGCCTCGTAGAGGCGGGTGCGCAGCACCTTCATCGCCTTGGCCTTGTTCTTGTGCTGCGAGCGCTCGTCCTGCTGGATGACGACGATGTTGGTGGGAAGGTGCGTGATCCGGACCGCACTGTCCGTCGTATTCACGCCCTGCCCGCCCGGACCGGAAGCGCGATAGATGTCGATCCTGAGGTCCTTCTCGTCGATCTGGACGTCGACCTCCTCCGCCTCGGGCAGCACCGCGACGGTGGCGGCGGAGGTATGGATGCGCCCGCCGCTTTCGGTAACCGGGACACGCTGGACGCGGTGGACGCCGCTTTCAAACTTGAGATGCGCGAACACGCCCTGGCCGGTGACCGAGGCGATCGCCTCCTTGAATCCGCCCATTTCCGGCGCGGTGGCCGAGACCATCTCGAACCGCCAGCCACGCAGCTCGGCATAGCGCTGGTACATGCGCAGCAGATCGCCGGCGAAGAGCGCGGCCTCGTCGCCGCCGGTGCCGGCGCGCACTTCCAGCATGGCCGGGCGATCGTCTGCGGCGTCGCGCGGCAGCAGCTTCAGCGCCAGCGCCCGCTCGGCGACCTCGAGCTGCGCCTTGTTCTCTATGAGTTCCTCGGCCGCCATGGCGCGGAGCTCCTCGTCGGCCTCGTGCGTCATCTCGGCGAGCGAGGCGGCCTCGTCGCGCAGCCGCCGGACCTCGCGCGCCGCCTCGGCGACCGGCTCGATCTCGGCATAGTCCTTGGAGAGACGGACGAACGACTGCGGATCGAGATCGCCCGCGGCCATCGCCGTCTGCAATTCCTCCTTGCGCGCCTCGATCGCGGCAATCCGTTCGGCGGAGATCTTGGTCATTTGCGCGGCGTCCGGCTTTTATCGAACCATTGGAGGCCCGACAGAGCGTTCTCGACGGTGTGTACCTCGAGGCTCGGATCAAGCTGCCTTACCCGAGCAAAGATTTCCTCGCTGAGATCCACCGCCAATGTTGCCCGAGGCGATATCTTTAGCGCTTTGTCATAGCGCTTCTTTTCCGCGCCTTGAGCGAACAGCTCGGCCGAGAGACCCTTGCGTCGCAAAGCTGCGATGGCCTCCACCCCTTCGCGCTGAACGACGTCCTTTTCAACGATCACAGCGACATCAACACGCTCAGGAGCGGGCGCCTCGATCATCATCGCCAGCCGCTCGACCCCGGCGGCCCAGCCGATCGCCGGGGTGTGCGGGCCGCCGAGGCTTTCGACGAGGCCGTCATAGCGGCCGCCAGCGAGGACCGTGCCCTGCGCGCCGAGGCGGTCGGTGACGAACTCGAAGGCGGTGTGGCGGTAGTAGTCGAGGCCGCGCACCAGACGCGCGTTGCGGGTCCACGCAACGCCGGCGGCGTCGAGGCCGGCGGTGACCGCGGCGAAGAAGTCGCTGGCCTCGCTGGTCAGGAAGGCATCGATGTCCGGCGCGCTGTCGGCGATCGGACGGTCGCGCGGGTCCTTGCTGTCGAGGATGCGCAAGGGGTTCTTGTCGAGCCGGGCGAGGCTGTCCTCGGAGAGATCGCCGCGATGCGCCTCGAAATGCGCGACGAGCGCCGCGCGCCATGCCTCGCGCGTCGCGGCGTCGCCCAAGGTGTTGAGCTGGAGGGTGATGCCGTCGGCAATGCCGAGCTCGCTCAGCAGCTGGTCGGCGAGCACGAGCAGTTCCACGTCCGCCGCCGGGGCGTCGGTGCCGATGATCTCGGCGTCCAACTGGTGGAATTGGCGGTAGCGGCCCTTTTGCGGGCGCTCGTAACGGAAGACCGGGCCCCAGGTGGCGAGCTTCAGCGGCGCGTGCTGCTGCCAGCCTTCCGAGAGATAGGCCCGGCACAGGCCCGCGGTGAATTCGGGGCGGAGCGTGATCGAATCCCCGCCCTTGTCCTCGAACGTGTACATCTCCTTGGAGACGACGTCGGTGGTCTCGCCGATCGAGCGGGCAAAGACTTGCGTGTCCTCGAAGACGGGGATTTCGACCCGCTGGAACGCGTAGAGCCGGCGCACGTGATCGAAGGCGGCCGTCACCGCGTGAAAGCGGTCGGCCTCCTCTCCCCAAATGTCCTGGGTACCCCTGATCCGTTGCGGACCCTTGCTCATCGGCGCGCCCTTTAGCAGTTTTGCGCGCCGCGGGAAGACCTGCATGATTTTTGTGCAGGTGCGAAGAAAGCGGTTCGCCTCGGCGGATTCCGGGCGTATAGGCGCGCCCATCATGAACATCGACCTCATCCCCGTCGGCGACAATCCGCCCGAATCGATCAACGTCATCATCGAGGTGCCCACCGGCGGCGAGCCGGTGAAGTACGAGTTCGACAAGAAATCGGGCGCGCTCTTCGTCGACCGTATCCTGCACACGCCGATGCGCTATCCGGCCAATTATGGCTTCGTGCCGCACACGCTTTCTCCTGACGGCGACCCGCTCGACGCGCTGGTCATCGCGCGCTCGCCCTTCGTGCCCGGCTGTGTCGTGCGCGCCCGCCCGATCGGCGTGCTGAAGCTGGAAGACGAGGCCGGCGGCGACGAGAAGCTGATCTGTGTTCCGGTCGACACGACCTTTCCTTATTATTCCGATGTCGGCGAGCGGCAGGACCTGCCATCGATCGTGCTCCAGCAGATCGAGCACTTCTTCAAGCACTACAAGGACCTCGAAGAGCAGAAGTGGGTCCGCATCGGCCAGTGGGGCGACGCCGCCGAGGCGCGGGCGATCGTCCTCGAAGCGATCGAACGGGCGAAAGAAAAGGTGAAAGCCTGATCCACTCGTCATCCCGGGCTTGATCCGGGATCCATCTGCTCTCCTGTGCCGCCTCCAGAAAGAAGGTGCGTTCCGGATCAAGTCCGGGATGACGCAGGGGCGTGGATGGGCTGGACGATTCCTCTCCGTCTTATATGACGAAGGCTCCCACGCCCCGACGGAGCCCTTGATGCGCAGCCTTCTTCTCGCCGCAACCGCGATCGCCCTCGCCGTTCCCGCACTCGCCCAGGTCGAGACGAGCCGGCCGCAGCCGCTGCCGGTCGCGCAGTCCGTGCCCGAGGCGCGCGACATCGCCTATCCGGGGACGATCCGGCTGGAGGTGGACGCGACCGACACGGCGCGGGGCATCTATCGCGTCACCGAGACGATCCCCGTCGAGCCGGGCCGCCTGACCCTGCTCTATCCGCAATGGCTGCCCGGCAATCATGCGCCGCGCGGACCGATCAACAGCATCGCCGGGATCACGATATCAGCGGGCAACCGCACGCTCGCCTGGCGGCGCGACCCGCGCGACGTCTATGCCTTCCACATCGACGTGCCGGAGGGGGTGCGGTCGATCCAGGTCCGGTTCCAGCACCTGTCGCCGACCGCCGGCAATCAGGGGCGGATCACGATGACACCCAACCTGCTCAACCTGCAGTGGGAGAAGATGTCGCTTTATCCGGCCGGATACTACACACGAAACATCCCGGTCGAGGCGAGCGTGACCATCCCCGAAGGCTGGACCGCAGCGACCTCGCTCGACGTCGCCGCGCGGCGCGGCAACCGGATCAGCTACCAGACCGTGCCCTACGAGACCCTGGTCGATTCCCCGATCTTCGCGGGGCGCTACAGCCGGCGAGAGCGGCTGGCCGAAGGGATCAACCTCAATCTCTTCGCCGACCGGCCGGGGGACCTCGCTGCGACCGAGCCGCAGCTCGCCGCCCATCGCCGCCTCGCCGAGCAGACCATCCGCCTGTTCGGCGCGCGCCACTATGACGAATATGAGTTCCTCGTCGCGCTGACCGAGGATCTGGGCGGCATCGGGCTCGAGCATCTGCGCTCGTCCGAGAACAGCCATCCGCGCACCTATTTCACCGAATGGGACAAGGGCTCGGCCGGCCGCGACCTGCTCGCGCACGAATTCACCCACAGCTGGAACGGCAAGTACCGCCGCCCCGCCGACCTGTGGACGCCGACCTACAACACGCCGATGCAGGACAGCCTGCTCTGGCTCTACGAGGGCCAGACCCAGTTCTGGGGCAATATCCTCTCCGCCCGCTCGGGCATGATGCCGGCCGGGGACGTGCTCGCCGAGCTCGCCCGCACCGCAGCCTATTACGACATCCTGCCGGGCCGTTCGTGGCGCCCGCTCATCGACACCACCAATGATCCGATCGTCCAGTCGCGCCGGCCGCAGCCCTGGCCGACCTGGATGCGCGGCGAGGACTATTATTCCGAAGGCATGCTGATCTGGCTGGAGGTCGATGCGCGCCTGCGCCAGCTCAGCGGCGGGCGCCGCTCGATCGACGACTTCGCCCGCGCCTTCTTCGGCCAGCGCGACGGCGACGAAGGCATCTCCACCTACACGTTCGACGATATCGTCGGCACGCTCAACGCGATCGCGCCCTATGACTGGGCGACGTACCTCCGCCAGCGGGTCGAGCAGACCGGCCCGGCGCCGCTCGCCTGGATCGAGGCGGCCGGCTACCGCCTCGTCTATCGCGACACGCCGCCGCCCTACTTCACGTCGCGCGAGCGCGACCGGAAGATTCTCGACCTCACCTTCACCATCGGCATCACGGTCGGCGAAGGCGGCGTGATCGGCGGCGTCGCCTGGGATTCGCCTTTGTTCAACCAGGGCGTCACCACCGGTTCGACGATCCTGGCGGTGAACGGCGAGGCCTATTCGAACGACCTGTTCAAGGACGCGATCACGGCGGCGCGGGGCGGCCGCGAGCCGATCCGGCTGCTGATCAAGCGCGACGACCGCTACCGCGAGGTCGCACTCGATTATCATGATGGCCTGCGCTACCCGGTGCTGGAGCGGACGGGAACGGGGGCGTCGTCGCTCGACGCGTTGCTGGCGCCGCTCCCGTAAGGGAGCCTTGCCATGCGCGCCTTCGCCCTTGCGCTTGCCCTCGTCTCGACGACCCCGGCCGGGGCGATGATCCAGGGCGCGACATCCGGAACCGCCGAGGGCCGCGCACGCGACGCCATCGACCGGATCGAGGCACTGAATCCGCGCCTCAATGCGGTCATCGCCGTCGATCCCACCGCGCTCGATCAGGCCCGGACGCTCGACAGGATACGACGTGCGCGCGGGCCGCTGTTCGGCATGCCGATCCTGATCAAGGACAATATCGAGACGGCAGGATCCTTGCCGACGACCGCCGGCAGCCTGGCGCTCGCCGGGAATGTCACCGGCCGCGACGCGCCACTGGTCGCCGGCCTGCGCGCGGCCGGGGCCGTCATTCTCGGCAAGGCGAACCTGTCCGAATGGGCGAACATCCGCTCATCTGATTCGATCTCCGGCTGGAGCGCGGTCGGCGGGCAGGCGCGCAATCCCCATGCGCTGAACCGCAACCCCTGCGGATCGAGCTCGGGCAGTGCAGTGGCGGTGGCGTCGGGAATGGTGCCGGCGGCGATCGGGACGGAAACGGACGGATCGATCACCTGCCCGGCCTCGGTCAACGGGATCGTCGGGTTCAAGCCAACCGTCGGCCTAGTCAGCCGCACCCATGTCGTTCCGATCAGCCACAGCCAGGACACGCCGGGTCCGATGACCCGCAATGTGCGCGACGCCGCTCTGGTCCTCGCCGCGATTGCGGGGACCGATCCCGCCGATCCGGCGACGATCGAGGCAGATGCGCGGCGCGAGGACTATGCCGCGCGCCTCTCGCCCGATGCCTTGCGGGGCCGGCGGATCGGGGTGATGCGCTTCGCCACCGGCTTCGGCACCGACGCCGCGTTCGACGCGGCGCTCGCGGTCCTGCGCGCCCGAGGCGCGGAGCTCGTCGAGATCACCGAATTCGAAGGACGGGAGGAGATCGGCCGCAACGAGCTCACCGTGCTGCTGGCCGAGCTGAAGCACGATCTCGACGCCTATCTCGCAACCACCCCCCAGGCCGTCCGCACGCGCACCCTTGCCGACGTCATCGCCTTCAACCGCACGCATGCCGATGTGGAAATGCCGCTGTTCGGCCAGGACCTGTTCGAGCGCGCCCAGGCGACCGGCGGCCTCGACGAGGCCTGGCGCACAGCGCGCGAGGTTTCATTCCGGCTTGCCGGGCCAGAGGGGATCGACCGCCTGCTCCGCGAGCATGATGTGGCCGCCCTGGTCGGCCCCACCCGGTCCGCCGCGTGGCTGATTGACGCGGTGCTTGGCGATCAGAGCCCCGGCGGGGGCGGGGGCAGCCTGGCCGCGGTCGCCGGCTATCCTCATCTGACGGTGCCGATGGGCGAGGTGCGCGGGCTTCCGGTCGGTCTCAGCTTCATCGGCCCGAAATGGTCGGACGGGCTGATCCTTTCCCTTGGCTACGCCTATGAGCAGGCCGCCGGCCACGATCTGCGGCCGCGCCTCCTTCCGTCGATCGAGGACAGCGAGGCGGTCGCACCGCATCTGCGGCCTGCCGGCCGCTAACCCGGGCCGCCGGCCCAGCCCTCCCAACCCAGCATCGCGCCGCGGGCCACGGCTTCGAGCGCCTCGCGACCGGCGCCGTCGCGGGCGAGCACCGACATGCCGGTCTGCACGCTGAGATAGAAGGCCGCCGCACCGCCCACATCGAAGTCCGTCGGCAGCTCACCCGCGGCGACGGCACGACGCAGACGGTTCGCGAGCTGGCCGAGATTCTCCCGCCGAAGTGCCCGGAGCTCGCGGTGGACCGCATCCTCGTCGCTGCAGCCATGCTGCGCGCCAAGCACGATCAGGCAGCCGGGCGGATCGGCGGGGTCGGAGAAGGCGGCGGCCGTCGCCAGCAGCAGATGCTCGACCGCCGCCTTGGCGTCCGGAATCTCGTCCAGCTCCTTCCAGAAGCCCCCGCCCGCGCGGTCCGAATAATGGGCCAGAGCTTCACGGAACAGGCCTTCCTTGCTGCCGAACGCCGCATAGAGGCTGGGCGCGTTGATCCCCATCGCCTCGGTCAGCTCCGCGAGCGAGGTCCCTTCATAGGTCTTCGTCCAGAACAGCCGCATCGCCCGTTCGAGCGCCTCGGTGCGGTCGAACCCGCGCGGCCGGCCACGTTCCGCCATCCGTCGTCCTTTCTGTAGTGTTCGTTATATATTCCTCTTGACCCGCTGGACAAGCCGCCGATATCTGTATCGATCGCTACAGATATGGAGGTACGCATGACACGTCTGACTGGCAAGCGCGCCCTCGTGACAGGGGGCAGCCGCGGCATCGGTGCCGCCATCGCACGGCGGCTGGCGGCGGAGGGCGCCGACGTCGCGCTCACCTACACCGCCTCGGCGGATGCCGCCGAACAGGTGGCGGCGGAGATCGTGAAGGGCGGCCGCAAGGCGCTCGCGATCCGCGCCGACAATCGCGACGCCGCCGCAATCGAGTCGGCGGTCGATCAGGCAGCCAGGGCGTTCGGCGGCCTCGACATCCTCGTCAACAATGCCGGCATCTGGGCCGCCGCGCCGGGCGAGGCGCTGAGCCTTGAGGCGTTCGACGAGACGATCGCGGTCAATCTGCGCGCCGCCTTCGTCGCGGTCCGCGCGGCCCTTCCGCACCTGGGCGAGGGCGGGCGGATCATCGCGATCGGCAGCAACCTCGCGATCCGCTCCCCGCATGAAGGCCTCGCCGCCTATGCCGCCAGCAAGGCCGGGATCGCCGCGATGAGTCAGGCACTGGCACGCGACCTCGGCCCGCGCGGGATCACGGTGAATACCGTCCACCCCGGATCGACCGACACCGACATGAACCCGGCCGATGGCGAACATGCCGCCCCGCAGGTCGCGCTGATGGCCCGCAAGAGCTACGCAAAGGTCGACGAGATCGCCGCCGCCGTCGCCTTCCTCGCCTCTCCGGAGGCGCAGTCGGTGACCGGCGCTGCGCTTACCGTCGACAACGGCCAGAATGCGTGACCGGGGCTTGATCGGGGATCATGCTCGCACGGAGGCCGGGCCTAGACCCGGGCGCGCCGCGCCCGGGCGATGTTCCACAGCGCGATCAGCCCGAGCCCGGCCCAGATCACGTTGACCACCGCCGAGGGGTAGGCGCCGTTGACGCCGCTGTTCACGATGAAGCCGGCCGCGGCGGCGACGTTCATCCACTGGTAGAGCGGCGAACGTGCGTCGACCCTGCCGCTGTTGAGCAGGCCATAAGCGGCAAGGATCAGGACCGCCCCGATCCAGCCCAGCGCCTCGACGAGAATGTCGATTGCGCTCAGGCCGCACCCCCGCGCGCCAGGTTCCGCAGCACGTAGTGGAGAATGCCGCCCTGGCGGTAATATTCGAGCTCGTTGGCGGTATCGATCCGCACCCGTGCCGGGAAATTGAAGCTGCTGCCGTCGGCCTTGGTGACCTGCACCGCGATCTCCTTGCGCGGGGAAAGGTCCGCGACGCCGGTGATGGTGAAGGTCTCGCTGCCGTCGAACGCGGGCACGTCGCCGATGAACTGGAGCGGGATCACGCCCATGCCGACGAGGTTGGAGCGGTGGATGCGCTCGTAGCTCTCGGCGATAACGGCGCGCACGCCGAGCAGGTTGGTGCCCTTCGCCGCCCAATCGCGGCTGGAGCCGGTGCCATATTCCTTGCCCGCCACGATGACGAGCGGGGTACCCTCCGCCTTGTACTTCATCGCGGCGTCGTAGATCGGCATCACCTCACCGTCGGGCATATGCTTCGTGATGCCGCCCTCTATGCCGGGGACCATCCTGTTCTTGATGCGGATGTTGGCGAACGTACCGCGGGTCATGACATGATCGTTGCCGCGGCGGGCGCCGTAGCTGTTGAAGTCGGCGCGACTGACCTGATGCTCGGAAAGATATTTCCCGGCCGGCGAATCCAGCTTGATCGAGCCGGCGGGCGAGATGTGGTCGGTGGTGATGCTGTCGCCCAGGATGGCGAGCGGGCGAGCACCGATGACGTCGGACACCGGCTTCGGCGTCATCGTCATGCCCGCGAAATAGGGCGGGTTGGCGATATAGGTGGAACCGGCCGGCCAGCCATAGGTGTCGCCGCCGCCGACCTTGATCGTGCCCCAGCGCGCGTCGCCCTTGTAGACGTCGGCATAGCGGGTGCGGAACATGTCGCCGTTGACGTAGCTGTCGATGTAGGAGCGGACTTCGTCGTTAGTCGGCCAGATGTCCCGGAGGTAGACGGGCGCGCCGTCGCTGCCGGTGCCGACCGGATCGTTGACCATGTCGCAGCGCACCGTGCCCATGATCGCGTAGGCGACGACAAGCGGCGGCGAGGCGAGATAATTGGCGCGCACGTCCGGACTGACGCGCCCCTCGAAATTGCGGTTGCCCGAGAGAACCGACGCGGCGACCAGGTCGTTGGAATTGATCGCCTTCGAGATCGGCTCGGGCAGCGGGCCGGAATTGCCGATGCAGGTGGTGCAGCCATAGCCGGTCAGGTTGAAGCCGATCGCGTCGAGCTCGGCGCTGAGTCCGGCCTTGTCGAGATAGTCGGTGACGACCTGAGAGCCCGGCGCGAGGCTGGTCTTGACCCACGGCTTGCGGGTCAGGCCCTTCGCCCGCGCCTTCTTCGCGACGAGGCCGGCGGCGATCAGGACGGCCGGGTTGGACGTGTTGGTGCAGCTGGTGATCGCGGCGATGACGACGTCGCCATGGCCGAGATCGTGGCTCGCCGTATCGACGGTGCAGCGGCCGTCCGGGGTCTTGCAATTGTACTCGCCGGCAAGCGCGGCATCGAATTCGGTGTGGAGCTTCGAGAGCGGCACCCGGTCCTGCGGCCGCTTCGGCCCGGCGAGGCTCGGCTCGACCGTCGACATGTCGAGGCTGAGAGTCTCGGTGAACACCGGCTCCGGCCCGTCGGCGACCAGCCACATACCCTGCGCCTTGCAATAGGATTCGGTGAGCTGGATATCCTCCTCCGGCCGGCCGGTCAGGCGCATGTAATCGAGCGTCTTGTCGTCGATCGGGAAAAAGCCGCAGGTCGCGCCATATTCCGGCGCCATGTTGGCGATGGTCGCGCGGTCGGCGAGGCTGAGCGCCGAGACGCCCGGACCGTAGAACTCGACGAACCGTCCGACCACGCCCTTGGCGCGCAGCATCTGGGTGACGGTGAGCACGAGATCGGTGGCGGTGATGCCTTCCTTCAGCGTGCCGGTCAGACGGAAGCCGACCACTTCGGGGATGAGCATGGAGACCGGCTGGCCGAGCATCGCGGCTTCCGCCTCGATCCCGCCGACGCCCCAGCCGAGCACGCCGAGGCCGTTCACCATCGTCGTGTGGCTGTCGGTGCCGACGAGCGTGTCGGGATAGGCAATCTCCTCGCCGGAGGCCTTGTCGACCGACGACCACACCGCGCGTGCGATATATTCCAGGTTCACCTGGTGGCAGATGCCGGTGCCCGGCGGCACGACCTCGAAATTGTCGAACGCGCCCTGGCCCCATTTCAGGAACTCGTAGCGCTCCATGTTGCGCTGATATTCGAGCGCGACGTTCTCCTCGAACGATTGCGGAGTACCGAAGGCGTCGACCATCACCGAGTGATCGATAACGAGGTGGACGGGGACGAGCGGGTTGATCTTCTGCGGGTCGCCGCCGAGCGTCTTCATCGCATCGCGCATCGCGGCGAGATCGACGACGGCCGGGACGCCGGTGAAGTCCTGCATGAGGACGCGCGCCGGGCGATACTGGATCTCCTGGTCGGACTTGCGGTCCTTCTGCCAGTCGACGATCGCCTGGATATCTTGCGTTGTAACGGTATCGCCGTCCTCGAAACGCAACAGGTTCTCGAGCAGCACCTTCATCGAGAAAGGCAGGCGGGACACATCGCCCAGTTTCTCGCCCGCCTTGGGCAGCGAATAATAGGAATAGCTCTTGCCGCTGACCTTGAACGTGTCGCGGGTCCCCAATGTGTCCTGTCCGACGGCGGTCATGTGTGCGCTCCCCTGCTTGTCGCAATGTCTACTGGATCGGGCAGAGGCAGCCGCCCGGTCGCTCTCGGCGGGCCTTAGCAAGAGCGGGGGCGAGGGGGAAGGTGGATGGGCGGCAAATCATCGTGACGGGCCGGGCTCGCGATTCGCCCTTTGCCCGCCGCCGCGCGGCTCCGCACTTTGTTGGATAATTGTTGGATTTGCCCAGATATTCCCGGTTTGTTCTACAAGGAGGAACGACCATGGCACCCAAGATCGAGTATCTGTCCGGCGGAATCGGAGCCGAGTTTCGCCCGGTTGCCGACAAGCTGGCCGACATCGTGAGCGTGAAGGATTTCGGCGCTGCGGGCAACGGCACGAACCAGGATGGCGAGGCGCAAGCCGCCTATGACGCCTTGATCAGCGGCGGCGGCGGAACGCTCTGCTTCCCCCGCGGCGACTACCGCCTGGAGTTGTCGGCCGTCAGCCGCACCACGGGACTCGAAGGCGAGGGCCGTCAGTCAAGCATCATCAAGCCGACCACCAACGACGGGGTTGCGCTGCAGTTCGGCTTCGCTCTGGCGGGGACCGACGGCCCCAATATCGCCAGGCTGGGCCTTGCCGGCGTTGGCGCCCGTCAGGGCACCGGCATCCGCTGCGGCGGCCTCATCTATAGCGAGAATGTCGAATATGTCGGCTTCGGGACACTCGAGAAGCTGCATGTCCGAAACTTCGACAAGGGCTTCCATCGGCCCTGGGGCAATATCGGCTTCAGCCTGACCGATTGTGTCTTCTATGACAACAATTACGGCCTCTTCAGCGTGGCCAACCCCGGCAGGCTGCCGCCCGACGAAACCCGCTTTGGCGATCCGATGCACGCCGGGTGCCTCAACATGCTCCGGGGCCAGATCCAGTTTTCCAGGAAGGCTGCCGTCTATATCGACGGCAAGAGCGTGATCGGATCGGGCCAGATACTGTTCGACAGCACGATCTTCGAAGCGAACCCCGGATGGGTCTTCTACGTCAAGGATTTCAACGACCGCGACCGCGTGCCCGCGCCGAGGGTGCGGGATTGCTGGAGCGAGACGAACAACACGGCGCCGTCAGTCGACGTCGAAGGAGATGTAAGGCAGCCACGCTACGGCCATTTCTCGGATGTGCCTTACTGGATTTTCGAGAACACGCCTGTCGGCTCGCTCGATCTTCGCAAAAGCCAGATCGTCACCAAGGACTGTCCGCTCGACGCAATGGAGGCCGTCGACATGGACGCCGAGTCGACGCTGTTCCATGATGGAGCGCGGCTGTTCACCGGAACCGCGTTCGGCATCGTGCGCTCGATCGGCGGGATCGACAATGTCGATGCGGACAACAACAATACGCCCTGGTATCCCATGCCGGTCCCGAAGGCGTTCCGCAGGCTCGATCCGTCGCGGGTGCTGTTGCTAAGTCATGGCCAGGTTCCCGAAACCTGGACGGGCGCAACACTCCTTAGCACAACCACGGTGTCAGACGATCCGGCGCTTTGTGGTCTTCCGGACGTGCAGCAGCTGACGTGCACAACGGGGCCCCAAATGTATCCCTCGACCGCGATCCAGTTCCCGGCCGGGAAGTGGATCGTCTCCCAGATCGTGCTTCGGCATGTCGCCGGGAGCATCACCCGAACCGTCCCGTTGCTGGGCGCGTCCGGCCGCGGTGGTGGCAGCTGGAATCGCAATGCTGAATGGCGAACGATGACGTCCATCGTCCGCAACGATACGGCGACGGCCGGCTCCAATTTCTTCTGGCATTTCGTGGGCGCGGACAGCGTGCTCCGGTTCGCCGGCTATGCGATCACCGCGTGGGACAGCTTTGAAGACGCGCTGGATTTCGCCAACAGCGGCGCCTTCCCGGCACCGCCTGTGCAAACCTACGCCGTTGCCAACGCCGTCGCCAGTCGTGCTTTCGATGCGGATACGGTCACCACCGCCGAGCTCGCCGATATCGTCGCCACCCTTGTTGGCGATCTTGCGTCGCGCGGCATCGTCGCACGATAGCCCAGAAGCGCGGGCAGCTGGCTTCGTTTCGGCGAGGCCGGCTGCCCGTGGCCTCTTCGATCGCTCCGGCAGGAACCGGATTCCACCCTACCCACCCATCTGTTCGTCCAACTCAAGCCGATGGTCGAGATCGGTCTGGCGGCTGCATGCGGTACTCCGGACCGGCAACCGCCAGATGTGATCGTCGGCCCATGGCCTGGAGTGTCATTCCGGCCTGATCAGAATCAGACAGCCGAGACGATTTCCGCGATGCCTCGCCTTACCAGAAAGTTAATCTCCAGACGGAACCTTTTCAGATAAGGAGAGAATATCAGTAAACACTGTCAGCAATTCCATCTATAGGTTCATCCACAGAGCGATTCTTGTCCTTCATATGCGAAAGTGGCGGATGAGTTCGTGCAAATCGGGCAAGGTGGCAGGGATATCGATGTCAGTCCGCCGAAAATACCTCAGTTCACGATAACAGTCCGCGACAATGGGTTGTACGACCCTGTTGCCGAATGGAAGAAATTCCTGTCTCCACTGATGCACGTCGACAGGCTGATCACAGACAAGTCCAATACCTTCCCTGCTTCGGCAACCGTATACCATCTTGGTACCGCAATTCTCCTGTTTACGCGAAGCAATTCTGTCCGTTACAGTCGATCCCGCTTCAAGGTTCGACGCGACGACCTGGATCATTTCATCCTGCATATGCCCCAATCGGGTGCTGCGGCGTTCGTGGCCTCGAACATGGCGCTGCGATTACGCCGCTTCGACATCGCTCTGGCGGGATTGGGCGATCCGCTCGATATTGCGATCGGCGCAGGCGCGGCAGTGAGCCTCATCCTGCCGCGTACGCGGCTCGCGCCGTTGCTCGAAGGCGCAGACGAACTCCATGGCCTCCGTCTCGCCGGCACAACTCCGGCCGGCGCGCTGCTTGGCAGGCACCTGCTCACCCTGGCCCGACATGCGTCGAAGCTGCGTGTCGACGAGGCGCGCGCCTGTGCCGAGGCGACCGCGCGCCTCGCAGCAGCTTGTCTGACCGTGCGCGCGCCACGCGACACGGTGCCATCGTTGAGCGCCGCCCGGCCCGGGCTCGCACAGCGCGTCCGTGATCACATCGAGGCGAACATTCACGATCCGCGGCTGGGCCCCGAAAGGCTGGCAAGGGCATTCCACCTGTCACGCAGCCAGCTCTATCGGTTGTTCGAACGACGGGGCGGCGTCCATCACTATATTCGCGGCCGGCGCCTGCATCGCGCGCTCGATCTCGTCTGCACGCACGAGTCCCCCGCCCGCCGGATCGGCGACATCGCCTATTCGCTGGGCATCACCAACGAAGCGCATTTCAGCCGCATCTTTCACGAGCGCTTCGGCCTGTCGCCGCGCGCCGCGCGCGCGGCAGCACGCCGCGGCGATGCCGAATGGCTGCCGGCCGAGGCGGCGGGCGGAGAGGGCAATCCGCTGGGCCGGTGGCTGCAGGAACTGGCCGTGATCTAGACTACATCCACAGCCCGGGACAGATGAGCAAGTTTTCGGGACACATGTCGCAGGACAGGTGCACCGATTCGGCCCAATATCGCCAACGATCCGCCTCCGGTCATCGAAGAGCGTCATCCCATCCACGCGATCTCGTCGATCGGTGGCGTGATCCTGTCTCGCTTAAACAGAACCAGTCGTGACTTCATCTGTCACTTTTCGGGAGAGTATCATGGCAAAGCTGCACATCTACAAGAAGGTGGTGAACACCTGGACCAAAATGGCCGACGGCGACGGCACGATCGACGACAGCGCGGCGTTCACGGTGACGCTGAGCAAGGGGAGCGTGGCGAGCGGCAACACCTACGACATCCGTCAGGGCCAGGCGGCGACCGGAACCCTGTGCAACTGCACCGCAGTCAACGGCAAGGCGGCGACCTTCACCGTCAGTCCGGGGCAGACGCTTGCCGTCCAGAATTTCGGCGCCGCCCAGCAGTCCCTGGCGAACTTCTATGCGGCACTCGACGCCGTATCCAAGAATGTCGACATCCTGATCGACGTCGACGACCTGTCCGAGCTCAAGACCAACAACTACGCGCTGTGCTTCGCGAAGAAGGTCCAGTCGGGCAATGACGCCGGCAGCTACAATGTCGTCTGGCAGTCGCTCACCAACTATCTCCACAGCACCGGCTTCTCGTGGACGCCGCAATATTCGCTGTTCGGGACCAACACCTTCAATGCGAGCGTCACGGTGACGGCCGCGACGAACCCGCAGACGATCGGCCTCGGCCAGCAGTGCCTGCTTGATCCTGCCGGCAACCTCGAGGCGGCCAGCACCGGCGGGTCGGCGACCGGGGTGACGATGATCAACCAGTTCGGTTCGATCCATCCCGCACTCAGCCAGATCTCGACCCTCAACGGCACGGCCGCGGTGACCCCGCTCTATGTCGCTCCCTACGCGATGGTCACCGGCACGGCGACGTTGACGCCGATCGACACGGTGCTCGTCTGGTTCCAGCAGGACATCGAGACCTCCACCATGTTCAGCTCGGCGCGCTCGATGTCGGTCGAGATCGATCTCACCACCACCAACAGCGCGACCCGGCTCTACAAGGGGCAGCAATGGGTCACCCCCTAGGCCTCTCCGCCTAGGTCCCCCGCCGCCGGCCGGCCTCCTTCTCCGGCCGGCGGCCTTCGCTCGAGTGCGCGCGACAGGTCCCTCTTCTCGGTCAGGCCGGATGCCGCCTGACCGGCATCGCCGAGACGACGGACGAACCGCCCGGGTGGACGCCGAGCCGTCTTTCTCTGGCCGCGGATGGCGGGTTGTGCTGTGACGGTCCTCGTTGGGTTTGGACCCAGGAACGGGGAATGCGTCCGTGATCAAGCCATTCGTCTTCATGCTCGCCTGCCTCGCCACGTCCGCGGCACCGGCCCAGGATCTGGTGCTGCGGGGCGGCACCCTCGTCAATCCGGACGGCAGCGCGCCGCTGGCCGATACCGTCATCGTGGTCCGCGGGGGCCGGATCGCCGAGGTCGGGCGCGCCGGCCGGGTCCGCGTCCCGGGCGGGATCCAGGTGATCGATGCGGCCGGCAAGTGGATCGTGCCGGGCTATGTCGACGCCCATGTGCACTTCTTCCAGTCGGGCGGACTCTACACGCGGCCGGACGCGATCGATCTGCGGGCCGCCACGCCCTATGAAGCGGAGATCGCAACGATCCGGAGCCGGGTGGACGACGTGTTCGCGCGCTATCTGGCGAGCGGGGTGACCGCGGTCGCCGATGTCGGCGGGCCGATGTGGAACTTCGACGTGCGCGAACGCAGCGCGGCCAGCCAGCGTGCGCCCCATGCGGCTGTCGCCGGGCCGCTGATCTCGACCTGGCGGCCACCGGTGCTGAACGACGCCGCCGACCCGCCGATCATCGCCGCGACGACGGCTGACGAGGCCCGCGCGCTCGTCCGCGCCCAGATCCCGCGCCGGCCCGATTTCGTGAAGATCTGGTACGTCGTACGCCGCGGCGAAACGCCCGAGCAGTTCCTGCCGGTGATCCGCGCCGTCATCGAGGAAGCCCATGCGGCCGGCATACGGGTGGCGGTTCACGCCACCGGGCTGGAGACCGCACGAGCAGCCGTGCAGGCCGGGGCGGACATTCTGGTCCACGGCGTCGAGGACCGCGAGGTCGACGCGGCATTCGTCGCCTTGCTGCGCGAACGCGGCGTGATCTACACCACCACGCTCGACGTCTATGGCGGCTACCGGCGCACGTTCACCCAGCAACCGGGCTTCACCGAGCGCGAATATGCGCTGGCCGATCCGCGCGTTATGGGCACACTCGGCGACCTTCGCCACCTCCCCGACGCGATCGTGCCGGAGCGGATCCGGCAGCTCATCGGAACCACGCCGCAGCAGGCGCCGCTCGATACGCTGCTGCGCAACCTGAGGGCGATGCGCGATGCCGGCGTCACGATCGCGATGGGCACCGATGCCGGCAATATCGGCACGCTGCCCGGCCCCTCCATTTACCGCGAGTTCGCACTGATGGTGCGCGCCGGCCTCACTCCGCGCGAGGTGCTGGCCAGCGCCACGATCAACGGGGCGCGGCTGATGGGGCGAGCGGACGAGATCGGCCTGGTCGCCCGGGGTCGGCATGCCGACATGGTGGTGCTCGACGCCGATCCGCTCGCCGACGTCGCCAATCTCTCCCGGATCGCGCTCGTCGTGCGGGGCGGCCACGCCTGGCGCCAGAGCGAGCTCGTGCCTTCGACGGCGGCCGATGTCGTCCAGCGCCAGCTCAACGCCTATAATGCACGCGACCTCGACGCCTTCATCGCCACCTATCATCCGGATGCGCGGCTCTACGATTTCCCGGACACGCTGCTGCGGCAGGGGCATGATGCGCTGCGTGAGGTCTATGGCCGCCTGTTCACGCAGGTGCCGGCCCTTCACGCGCAGGTTCCGCGCCGGATCGCGATGGGCGACTATGTGATCGACGAAGAGGTCGTGACAGGCCTCCCGGAGGGCCGGACCCTGAACGCGACGGCGATCTACGAGGTGCGCGACGGCCTGATCTCGCGCGTCTGGCTCATCGACGGCACCGCCCGGCGCGCAGAGGACGCGCCAGCGGCGCCACGTGAATAACCCGATCGGGGGCCGGCAGCTCGCCTACGTCGTACCGGGGCCCGCGATCGTGCCGTGCCAGGCCAGCGGCACGGCGATCGCGGCGCCGAGCACCCAGAGCGCACAGATCATCCGGGTGAGGCTCCGGATGAGGCGGCGACGGGCGGCGGGATTCGCCCCGGCCAGCGCCGCGCCGCCACCGCGCACGATCAACGCCAGGCAGAATCGGGCGAAGAGCGGCGCAACCGCGAGCGCGACCAGCAGGAAGGTGACGGCGAAGAACGCTGTTCCCGTTGCGATCGGCGCCAGCGCGAGAGCGATCCAGACGCCGTCCACCACTGCGGCATAGCCCAGCATGGTGAGCCCGACGAACCAGGCCGTACGCGGCAATGTGAGTCCTTCCCGATGGAGTGGCGGGCCCGCTGCGCGAATGGCAGATCGGGGCGCCGCTGCACCCTGCCGTTGCGACGGACGATCCCGCTCATGCGACCGGGATGCCCACAAAGCCCGGCGTCCGGCGGGCCGCGCCCGATCCGCCTCGATCAGGCGCCGCGCCGTCAAAAAAAAAGAGGGTCCGCCGCGACCGTTGCGCGGCGAACCCTCTCGCCCGGCACGCTCCTGGGGTGGGGGGATGGGGCGTGCTCGAGGCGAGTGTCGCGCAATCTGGTTAATCCGCTGGTAACCATCAACCTCGGGAAAACACCGGGGCGGATCAGGGCTGTTCGACGGACATGGTCCCGGCGCCGGCCTCCGCTTCCGCCGCGGCAGTTGCACGCGCCGAGTCCGCCCGCATCCGGGCAGCGGCGCGAAGCGCCGCATCGTCGTTCTTCTCGGCGACCCGGGCGAGCGCTGCGGCATCGGCCGGCGCGTTTCCTTCCTCGGTGCCGCGCAAGGCGAGAACAAGGAACAATGCCAGCGCGAGCGCGAAAGCGGTGGCGCCGGCGGCAAGCGAGCGGCGAGCGACCTTCATCGAAAGGCTCCGCCGCGCAGGTCGGGCAGGCGGCGCGGGGGCCAGCCGCGCCAGGCCTGCTCGGCGCGCTGCCGGGCCGCCTCGGCTTCGCTCAGGATCAGCGCCTGAAGCGCCTGGCTGTCGGGCCGGCCGTGAAGCAGGAACGCCATGGGCGACAAAGCGCGCAAGCACCCCGGGCGGTTCCACGCGTCGCGCAAATGGCCCGACCCGGCGCGATCGGGTGAGGACCGATGTTCCGGGCGCGCCATGGCAGGCCGGCGACCTCGAACGGCGTTCATCTGGCGTCCATGCAACCTCGGCGCCGGCTGGCCGTTGAAATGCCCTGGTTCGAGTTTGAAGGAGCCGGAACATGGCGACGAATGTGCTCGAGGACCGCGGCGGCAGCCTGGTCCCCCCGGCCGCGCAGCGCGGCTATCATATCGTCTATCGCGATGCCGAGACCAACCACTGCCCGGGGTGCGGGCGGGCGCATTGGTATGTCGGCCGGATCATGGCCGAGTGCGCGTTTTGCGGCACAGCGCTGCCGCTGGAGAATGCGGCGCTCGTCGCCGGCGGGCAGATCATCCGCACCGTTCGCCGTTATCCGTTCGGTGAGCCTGCCGAAGCACTCCACTGACGGGCCCTCCCCTGCCGCCGGCGGTACCAGCGGCAGGATCCCGCCCGCCCTGGGCCTGAAGTGCATGGCCAGGAGGCGGCTGGCGTCCGCCGGAGAGCGAGGCTTCGGCGGGCGCCCTTTTTGCGAGGTGGCCGCTGCCCGCCCGGATGCTGTTAACCCGGCTTTGGGAGGCAAGATGCCACAAGCAGCGCCATGTCGAGCGGCAACATGTTGTTCTGGGCGGGCGCGTTGCTCATCGGGGCAGTGCTGGTCATGCCCGATCCACCAGATGGCAATGTCCTGCCGCCGACGGACGCGGACGCGGGGAGGAAGCCGGCAGAAGCCAGGCGCCCGCCAGTCCCCGGTCCCGCCCGTCACGAGCTGCGCCGCAGTCCGGACGGGCATTTCTATGCCGAGGCGCGGGTCAACGGCACGCCGGTCCGTTTCCTCGTCGACACCGGGGCGAGCCTGGTCGCGCTCAGCGCCACCGACGCCGCACGGGCAGGGATCCGGCCGGGCGACGCACGTGCCGCCGCCATCGCCGCGGGCGGCGAGATCGAGATCGCGCCGGTGACGATCGAGCGGATCGAACTCGGGCCGCTCGACGCGCGCCGTATCCGCGGCGCGGTGGTCAAGGAGCTGCCCGTCTCGCTGCTCGGCCAGAGCTTCCTGCGGGAGGCTGGCGGCGTCGAGATCGGGGGCGACCGGATGGTGCTGCGCTAGGCTGCGCCCGCCGGCTCAGTGCTTCTTCTTCACCATGTGCAGGACGGCGACTATGATGCCGCCGACGATCAGCCCGACGATCCCCGAGCCAATCGCGCCGACGATCCAGGTGACCGCCCCCTGTGCGAACGGCACGGCATGGCCGGCCACCTCCGCGCTATGCTCGACCCAATAGGGTATCGGGGTGAGGTGGAAGACGTGGAGCCCGTGCACGATGATGCCGCCGCCGACCCAGATCATTGCCGCCGTGCCGATGATCGACAGCGCCTTGAGGAGGACGGGCATGGTCCGGACCATGCCCCGGCCGAGCGCCTGGGCACCGCCATTGGGTCGACCGGCGAGGTGGAGGCCGACATCATCCATCTTCACGATCAGCGCGACCACGCCATAGACGCCGACGGTGATTGCGACGGCCACCGCGGCCAGCACCGCCGCCTGCATGACCGCCGACTGCTCGGGCAGCTCCGCCAGCGCGATCGCCATGATCTCGGCCGACAGGATGAAATCGGTGCGCACCGCGCCGGCGACCTGGCGATCCTCCAGCTCCTGCGGATCGGTGATCTCGACCACCTCGGCGCCATGATCCTCGCCCTTCGCCGCCTCGAACACCTTCTCGGTGCCCTCGAAGCAGAGATAGGCGCCGCCGACCATCAGGATCGGCACAATCGCCCATGGGGCGAGCAGACTGAGGCCGACCGCGGCGGGAAGAAGGAAGAACAGCTTGTTCTTGAGCGAACCGCGGGCGATCTTGGCGATGATCGGCAACTCGCGGTCCGGCGAGAGGCCGACGACGTAGCGCGGCGTCACCGCGGTGTCGTCGATCACCACGCCCGCCGCCTTCATCCCCGCCTTGCCCGCCGCGCCGGCGACATCGTCCAGCGACGCAGCCGCAAGCTTCGTGAGCGCCGCAACATCGTCGAGCAGCGCGACCAATCCCCCGGGCATGCGAATCCTCTGATCGTGTAAAGCCGGAGACTGGCTAGCGGGATGTGCGGCCCGGCGCATCCGAAAATCCGCGATTGCCGGCGCGGCGCGACGATCAAACTGTATTGACTGGCTATGACAGGCAAATTATAACAGTGCTTATGCATTATCCGCCCGCCACTCTTGGAACCCTCTTGCGGCGCCTGATCGAACATCTCGATGGCGCGGTCGAGGCGAGCTACGCCGGGGACGGGCTCGACTACCGGCCACGCTACACGCCGATCGTCCGCGCGCTGATGCGGGATGGGCCGGCCACGATCCGCGACCTCGCCGCGCGCACCGGCGTCACCCATTCGGCCGCAAGCCAGACCATCGCGCAGATGGCGGAGCGCCGGCTGGTGACGCTGGAACCCGGTGCCGACGCGCGCGAGCGTATCGTTGCACCCGCGCCGGCCCTGGCGGCGATCCTGCCCGGCCTCGAGCGTCGCTGGACCGCAACCGAGGCCGCTGCCGGCACGCTCGATGCCGATCTCGGCCTGTCTCTTGCCGATCTGGTGACGCGTGCGCTCGACGCCCTCGAGCGACAGCCTTTCGCCGAACGCATCCGTCTTTCCGAAGCCGCTCAACCGGAGACCTGAAGATGACATCCAGGACCGCCATCGCAGCGATCGCTGCGCTGATACCGCTCGCCCCGATGCCGGCCTCCGCCCAGCGCGCGACCCCGACCGCGGTCGCACGGTCCGATGCATTGACCTCGCTCACCGCCGGACAGCGTGCCGCCGCGGTCGAGGCCATCATCGCGGCGGTGCGGGAGAAGTTCGTGACCCCCGAGCGTGTCCCGGCGATCGAGGCGCGGCTGCGCGCGGGCGTCACCAGCGGGCGCTACGATACGGAGTCACCGGGCAATTTCGCCGAGCGGATCACGGAGGATCTGCGCGAATCGAGCCAAGACCGCCACATGTATCTCAATGTCGACCCCGCCCAATATGCGTTGGCGATCGCGGCGACGGGCACGCCGGAAGAGGATCCGGCGATGGCGGCCTATTGGCGCCGGCTGGCCGTACGATCCAACCACGGCCTGCCGGAAATGCGCATCCTGCCGGGCAACATCCGCTATCTGAAGGTGGCCGGCTTCACCTGGGTCGATGACGAAAGCGGGGCCGCCTATGACGCGGCGGCGCGCTTCCTCAGGGACGGCGACGCGATCGTCATCGACCTACGCGGCAATGGCGGCGGATCGCACGGCGCGGTCAATTACCTGATCAGCCATTTCCTGGCGCCCAACCGGCTGGAAATGACCTTCCTTCAGGGTGGCGAACCGCCGTCCCAGTCACGCAGTCTCGGGTATCTCCCCGCAGGCCGGCTGACCGGAAGGCCGCTCTATGTCCTGATCGATGGCCGCACCGGATCGGCCGCAGAGGCGTTCGCCTATGACGTGCAGCAGTTCCGGCTCGGCCGGCTGGTCGGGGCAAAGACCGGGGGCGCGGCCAACAACAACGGCTTCACCCCGATCGCGCCGGGCTTCATGCTGAGCGTCTCCTTCGGCCGGCCGGTACATGCGGTCAGCCAGTCGAACTGGGAGGGCGTTGGCGTCAGCCCCGACGTCGCGGTGGCGCCGCAACAGGCGCTGGACACCGCCCTCTCGCTGGCGCTGGCCGATCTGGAAGGCCGCGCCGGTGCGAACCCTGCCGACCGGGCCGACTGGGCGTGGGCTCGCAGCGGGATCGATGCACGGCTGCATCCGGTCGCGATTCCCGCCGACCGGCTGCGGCCGCTTGCCGGCACATACGGGAGCAACCGGGTCGTGTTCCGGGACGACACGCTCTGGCTGGAACGGGCGGAGCGCCCGACGGCCCGGCTGATTCCGATGACCGGCGACGGCCTCTTCCTGGCGGAAGGCTATGACGACGCGCTGAGAGTGCGCCTCACCGGCCCGACCATGGAGATCATGTGGATCGACGAGCCGACATCCCGCATCGTTCCACGCTCCGGAAGCTGACTCGCTTCGGCGGCGCCATAATCACGGCTGCACAAAGCCTAGGCCGGCATCACCGGCAGATTGTCGATCAGACGGGTGCGGCCCATGCGGGCGGCGGCGAGCAGGCGGGCCGGGCGATCGAGCGCGGCCAGCGGCGTCAGGCTCCTGGCATCACACAGGGTAACGTAGTCGATCGGATCGAAGCCGGCCGACGCGAGTCGGGCGCGGGCGCGCTCCAGCACTTCGGTGACATCGCCGCCCTCGACGATCGCCTGCGCCGCCTCGCCGAGTGCGCGCGGCAGAGCGCGGGCAGCCTTGCGCTCGTCGTCCGAGAGATAGGCGTTGCGGGAGGAAAGGGCGAGGCCGTCGGCATCGCGCTGGGTCGGCACGCCGACGATCTCGATCGGAAAGTCGAGGTCGCACACCATGCGGCGGATGACGCAGAGCTGCTGATAGTCCTTCTCGCCGAACAGGGCGATGTCGGGGCGCACCTGGTGGAACAATTTGGCGACCACGGTCGCGACGCCGTCAAAATGGCCGGGGCGCGCGGCGCCGTCGAGACCTTCGGTGACGCGGGCGACGCTGATCGTCGTGGCAAACCCGTCCGGATACATTGCGGCCACGTCCGGCGCCCAGAGGATCGCGCAGCCCTCGTCCTCCAGCATGCGCGAATCGCTCGCCTCGCGGCGGGGATAGGTGGAAAGATCCTCACTCGGCGCGAACTGCATCGGATTGACGAAGATCGATGCCACGACATGCGCGGCGCGGCGACGGCCTTCGGCGACCAGCGCCATATGGCCGGCATGGAGCGCCCCCATGGTCGGCACCAGCGCGACGGTACCGGCGCCCGCCGCCGACCCCGATCCAGGGTCGGCGCGCAGGGCAGCGACGGCCGCCCGCAGCGCTTCGATCTCACGGATGATTTGCACCGCCTGACGGCCTCCGATAGAGGGACGTGAGCGCGGCTGTTAGGCCGCGCCGGCATTCAAGATCAAGTCTGGGGCAGTGATCGACATGGCCGGAACAGGGCCGCATCTCCTCGTCTTCGCCAACGAAAAAGGCGGCACCGGAAAATCCACCACCGCGGTTCACAGCGCGGTGGCGCTTGCTGCGCAGGGGCGCAAGGTGGCGGCGCTCGACCTCGATACACGCCAGCGCACGCTGGGGCGCTATCTCGACAACCGGGCGGCGACGGTGAAGCGGCTCGGCATCGACCTGCCGATGCCGGTCCACGAAACGTTCGATCCGGCCAAAGGCGAGGACCTCGAAGACGTGATCGCGCGGGTGTCGGCGGGCGCGGACGTGCTCGTCATCGACACGCCGGGACGCGACGACCCGCATGCGCGTGCGGCCATGGTGAAGGCGGACACGCTGGTAACCCCGATCAACGACAGCTTCGTCGATCTCGACCTGATCGGCGAGGTCGATGCGGAGACCTACCGGGTGCGCCGGCCGAGCTTCTATGCCGAACTGGTCTGGAACAGCCGCACGCAGCGCGCCAAGACCCAGGGCGCAAGCGTCGACTGGGTCGTGCTGAGAAACCGCATGCAGCATATCGAGGCGAAGAACATGCGCCGCGTCGGCGAGGCGATGAACGAATTGTCGCGGCGCGTCGGCTTCCGGGTCATTCCGGGCCTCGGCGAGCGCGTCATCTACCGCGAGCTCTTCCCCAAGGGCCTGACCCTGCTCGACCTCAAGCAGATCGGCGAGGTCGGCATCGCCCATATCGCGGCGCGGCAGGAGCTGCGCGAGATGATCGCCGGCTTCGCCCTGCCCGAGACGGACGGCGCAGGCCTGTCGCGTCGGGCGGCCGCCGGCTGATGCTCAAGCTGGTCCTGCTTCTCGCCCTGGTGGCGGGGGCCTGGTGGTGGTGGCAGAACGGGCGCAAGCGCCCGGCCATGCCGCCCGCCGAGGCGCGCGCGCTGCTGGGCGTCGGCGAAAGTGCGACGCTCGCCGACATCCGCGAGGCGCACCGGCGGCTGATCCAGAAGGTCCATCCGGATGCCGGCGGATCGGCTGAGCTTGCCACACGGGTCAACATGGCGCGCGACGCGTTGGTGGCTGAGCTGCAGCGGCGTACACCCCGCCCGCGCTGATTCGGCGGCTTGAACGGAGTATCCATGACCCACCAGTTCCATCCCACGTCCCTCCGCGAATACGATATCCGCGGCGTCGTCGGCAAAACGCTCGGCGAGATGGATGCCTACGCGCTCGGCCGCAGCTTCGGCACTCTGGTGCGTCGCGCCAGCGGCTCGAAAGTCGCGGTCGGCCGGGACGGGCGGCAGAGCTCGCCGGAGATGGAGGCGGCGCTCGTGCGCGGCCTGAACGAGAGCGGCGTGGATGTCGTCCGGGTGGGGCTCGGGCCGACGCCGATGCTCTATTTCGCCGCGGCCGAGCTCGATGTGGACGGCGGCATCATGATCACCGGCAGCCACAATCCGGCCGACTATAACGGCTTCAAGATGGTGCTCGGCGGCAGCGCCTTCTATGGCCAGGACATCCAGGGCGTCGGCAGGATGGCGGCGGCCGGCGACTGGGAGACGGGCGAAGGCGCTGTCTCCGACGAAGACGTGATGGATCGCTATGTCGACCGATTGCTCCAGGGCTTCGACGGCAAGGCGTTCCGGATCGGCTGGGATGCCGGCAACGGCGCCGCCGGACCGGTCCTCGAGCGGCTCGTGCAGAAGCTGCCGGGCGAGCACCATGTGCTGTTCGCGGAGGTCGACGGGCGCTTCCCCAATCACCATCCCGACCCGACCGACGAGGCAAATCTCGCGGACCTGAAGCAGCTGGTCCACGCCCACGGGCTCGATTTCGGCATCGCCTTTGACGGCGACGGCGACCGGATCGGCGCGGTCGACGGGATGGGGCGGGTCATCTGGGGCGACCAGCTCCTCGCCATCCTCGCCGAGCCGGTGCTGAAGGCGGTGCCGGGCGCGACGATCATCGCCGACGTGAAGGCGAGCCAGGCGCTGTTCGACCGGGTCGCGGAGCTCGGCGGCCAGCCCTGCATGTGGAAGACCGGCCACAGCCTGATCAAGACCAAGATGAAGGAGACGGGCGCGCCACTCGCCGGCGAGATGAGCGGACATATCTTCTTCGCGCACGATTATTACGGCTTCGATGATGCGCCCTACGCAGCGGTGCGGCTGATCCGGGCCGTGTCGGAGCTCGGCGGCTCGCTGACCGCCCTGCGCACGGCGATGCCCGATGTGGTGAACACGCCGGAGATGCGTTTCCAGGTCGACGAGACCCGCAAGTTCGCGGTGGTCGACGAGGTGCTGGAGCGACTTGCCGCGGACGGCGCCGACGTTGATCGGACCGACGGCGCGCGGGTGAACACGGATGACGGCTGGTGGCTGTTGCGTGCGTCCAACACCCAGGATGTGCTCGTCGCCAGGGCCGAGGCCAGGGACGAGGCGGGGCTCGACCGGCTGGTCGCGCAGATCGACGATCAGCTCGCAAAGTCGGGCCTCGAACGGGGGCCGCAAGCCGGGCACTAGCGGATCGGTCATTGCACCGCGCCGGCTTTCGGCTATCGCGTTGCGCCGATGCCCAGACTCAACATCGACGCCCTGCTCTTCGCGCTCGCCTGGGCGGCGCTGGCGATGGCGGCCGGGGTGTTCGGCGGTTTTCTGGCGGGCAGCGCGCTCGCCTTGTCGCTGCTCCTCGTGGTGATGCCGGTCAGCGGGCTTGTCCTCTCGAAGACGGGCAATTTCGCGCTGGAGCGGCAAGTGCGCTGGGCGATGCTGGGTGCCGCGGCGATTGGCGTTGCCGTCATCGCCGCCACCTAGTCATCCTCGTCCTCATAGCCCACGAGGTTCAGCTCGCGCGCCTTGATCTGGCGGGTCATGCACCAGTGCTTCAGCGCGTCCTCGCGGCCATGCGTGATCCAGACCTCGCGCGGGGCGAGCTCGCGTATCGTCTGCGTCAGCTCGTCCCAGTCGGCATGGTCGGAGATGATCAGCGGCATCTCGACCAGCCGCTGGCGCGCACGCTGGCGGATGCGCATCCAGCCCGACGCCATGGCGGTGATCGGATCGGGCAGCCGCCGCGACCAGCGGTCGTTGAGCGTACCGGGCGGGGCGACGACGATCCGGCCCTTAAGTTCCTCCTTCGATACCCCGGTGGCGGGGCGGAGGTCGCCGAGCGGCACGCCGAACCCGGCATAGAGTTCGCAGAGCCGTTCGAGCGCGCCATGAATATAGATCGGATCGTGATGACCGCGGCAGCGCATCTCGACGATCAGCCGTTGCGCCTTGCCGAGCGCATAGGCGCCGACCAGGATGCAGCGGTCGGGATTGTCGTGGAGGCGCTGGAGCAGGCGGTCGATCTCCCCGGCCGTCGCCGGATGGCGGAAGACGGGCAGGCCGAAGGTCGCCTCGGTGATGAACACATCACAGGGCACCGGCTCGAAGGGCGCGCAGGTCGGGTCCGGCCGGCGCTTGTAGTCGCCGGAGACGACGATCCGCTCGCCGGCATGGTCGAGAACGATCTGGGCGGAGCCAAGGACATGGCCGGCGGGAACGAAGCGGATATCGACCTCCCCGAGGCGGACGGTCTCGCCATAGGCGACGGGATTGCCGGCCTGAGGTCCGTAGCGGCAGTCCATGATCGCCAGCGTCTCCGGCGTCGCCCAGACCCGGTCGTGACCACCGCGGGCATGATCGGCATGGCCATGCGTGACAAGCGCCCTGGCCTTCGGCTGCGAGGGGTCGATCCACGCATCGGCCGGGCGGACATGGATGCCCTCCGGACGCGGCTCGATCCAGGCGCCGAGCCGCGTCATCGGGGCCTCCGTCCGACGATGGCGAACGCCCCGTGCGCCGCCCGGGTACAGACGTCGGTAAAGCCGTGCGCCTCCATCGAGCGCAGGACGGTTCCGGTCGATTTGGCCAGGTCCGCGTCATAGAGGATCCACGCCTCGCCGCCGGCGCGCAGGCTGGCGACGAGATGCGGAAGCGCGACTCCCGGCCTGGTCCAGAAGCTGTTGACCCGGATCGCGAAGGCGCGGTCGAAGTCGCCGGGCGGAACCGGCGCGGTGTCGATGTCGCCCGGCCAGACGTCGGCCCGGCCTGCGGTGATGGCATCGGCATTGACGATACGCGCGCGGGCGACAGCCGTGTCGGACCGGTCGATTGCGATGACCTTGGCGGAGGTGCGGGCACAGATCAGCGCCGTCGCCTGACCGGTGCCGCAGCCGATCTCCAGCAGGCGCTCGCCATCCCGGGGCGCGAGCAGATCGACCGCCGCCACGATCCGGGGCGAGACGGCAGCATGAAAGCGCTCGATCCGGGAACCGCGGGAGGCCATGAAGCCTATATGGCCGCGACGCCGCAAAGTTCCGAGTCCCCGGCCCTGCCCACCGTCCTCGCCGACTGGTTCGCGGGGCGCGGCTGGGCGCTCCGCCGGCACCAGCTGGAGATGCTCGCGGCGGCGCGCGCCGGGAAAAGCGCGATGCTGGTCGCGCCGACCGGGGCGGGCAAGACGATGGCGGGATTTCTGCCGAGCCTCGTCGAGCTGATCGAAGCGCCGACCGAAGGCCTGCACACGCTCTATGTCTCGCCGCTGAAGGCGCTGGCGGTCGACGTGCAGCGCAACCTGCTCGACCCGCTCCGGGAGATGGACCTTCCGGTCCGGGTCGAGACGCGCACCGGCGACACGCCGGCCGAGCGCAAGGCACGCCAGCGGGTGCGGCCGCCGCAGATGCTGCTGACCACGCCCGAATCGCTGAGCCTGCTGCTCAGCCACGAGGACAGTCCGGTGCTGTTCTCCGGGCTCAGCACAGTCGTGGTCGACGAGATTCACGCCTTCGCCAGCGGCAAGCGCGGCGACCTTCTGAGCCTGGCGATGGCGCGGTTGCAGCAGATCGTGCCGAACCTCCGGCGAGTCGGCCTCTCCGCCACCGTCGCCGATCCCGAGGCCTATCAGGGCTGGCTCGCCCCGCACGGCGATGCGCAGGACGTGGCGCTGGTCCGGGGCGACCCGGGCGCGGAGCCCAAAATCCGCATCATGCTGCCCGACGACGAGCGCATCCCCTGGTCCGGGCACAGCGGCAAATGGGCGGCGCTGCAGGTGATGAAGGAGATCGAGGCGCACCGCACCACGCTCGTCTTCTGCAACACGCGTGGGCTCGCCGAGCTGATCTTCCAGGAATTGTGGAATGCGAATCCGGCCAACCTGCCGATCGGCATCCATCACGGCAGCCTCGCGGTCGAGGCGCGGCGCAAGGTCGAGGCGGCGGTGGCGGCGGGCAAGCTCCGGGCTTTGGTCTGCACCGCCAGCCTCGACCTCGGTGTCGACTGGGGCGATGTCGACCTCGTTATCCAGATGGGGGCGCCCAAGGGCGCCTCGCGCCTGATCCAGCGGATCGGCCGCGCCAATCACCGGCTCGACGAGCCCTCGGAAGCCATCCTCGTCCCCGGCAACCGCTTCGAATATCTGGAGGCGCGCGCCGCCTTCGATGCAATCGACGCGGGCGAGCTCGACGCCGAGATCTTCCGGCCCGGCGCGCTCGATGTGCTGGCACAGCATGTGATGGCGGTGGCCTGCGCCGGGCCGTTCCGCGAGGACGAGCTGCTCGACGAGGTGCGCGCTGCGGCGCCCTATGCCGGGCTGGACCCGGAGACCTTCGCGCGCATCCTCGGCTTCATCGAGAGCGGCGGCTATGCGCTGCGCGCCTATGACAAGTTCAAGCGGCTGACGCGCGAACAGGACGGGAGGTGGCGGGTCAGTCATCCGCGCTTCATCCTCCAGCACCGGCTGAACGCCGGCATCATCGTCGACGCGCCGGTGTTGACGGTGCGATTCAGAAACGGCCGCAAGCTGGGCACGGTCGAGGATTATTTCGCCTCGACACTCAGCGTCGGCGACACCTTCTTCTTCTCCGGCCTCAGCCTCGAGGTCGAGCGGATGGACGCGGCCGAGATCGTCGTACGCGCGACCACGAGATCGGCGCGCATCCCGACCTATGCGGGCACGCGCCTCGCGATGACGACCCGGCTCGCCGACCGGGTCCGACACTTCCTCGCTGACCCGGACTCGTGGCGGCGCTTCCCGGACGACGTGCGCGAATGGCTGGAGGTGCAGGCCTGTCGCTCGGTCCTGCCCCGACCCGATCAATTGCTCGTCGAGACCTTCCCGCACGAGGGACGGCACCACATGGTCGCCTACAGCTTCGAGGGCTGGAACGCCCATCAGTCGCTCGGCATGCTGCTCACCCGGCGGATGGACACGGCCGGGCTGAAGCCGCTGGGCTTCGTCGCCAACGACTATGCCCTCGCCTGCTACGGGCTGGAGCCGGTCACCGATCCCGCCAGCCTGTTCAGCGCCGATTTGCTCGAGCACGAGTTCGTCGACTGGGTGCAGCAATCGAGCCTGCTGAAACGCGCCTTCCGCGAGGTGGCGGTGATCGGCGGGCTGGTCGAACGCCAGCATCCCGGCCAGCGCAAGTCGGGCCGGCAGGTCACCTTCTCGACCGACCTGATCTACGACGTGCTCCGGCGCTACGAGCCCGATCATCTGCTGCTGCGCGCCGCGTGGGACGACGCGCGCACCCGGCTGACCGATGTGGCACGGCTCGGGGCGCTGCTCGAGCGGGCGGCGGGAACGATGCTGCATGTCGATCTCGACCGCGTCTCGCCGCTCGCCGTGCCGACCCTGATCATGATCGGGCGCGAGACGGTGCCCGCCGGCGTCGCCGAGGACGAGCTGCTGATCCAGGCCGGGGAGCTGGCGGCCGAAGCGATGCGGTTGACGGATGACGCGCGGGCCTCTTGAATGGGGGCTCACACGATCCGGAGACACCCCTCGATGCGCTTCGCCCTTGCCCTGCCGCTTGCCGCCCTGTTCGCCATCCCCGCATCTGCGCAGGGTGATCCGGACGTCACGCCGCAGATCCGCGAGCTGCACGAGCGGGCGATCGTGCTCGATACCCATCTCGACATCCCGTCACGCTTCGACGACGGCCAGTGGGACTTCACCGAGCGCCACAATTTCGACTGGGACGGCAGCCAGGTCGATCTCCCTCGCATGGTCGAGGGCGGGCTCGATGGCGGCTTCTTCGTCATCTACACCGGGCAGGGCGAAAACACGCCCGAAGGCTACCGCCAGGCGCGCGACCGCGCGCTGGTCCGCGCCACCGCGATCCGCCGGGTGATCGGCGAGAATCGCGACCATATGGGCCTCGCGCTCACCGCCGACGACGCCGAGCGGCTGGCGCGCGAGGGCAAGAGGATCGCCTTCCTCTCGATCGAGAACAGCTGGCCGCTGGGCGAGGATCTGTCGCTGCTCACCACCTTCTACGATCTCGGCGTGCGCATGGCGGGCCCGGTGCACAGCCGCGACAACCAGCTCGCCGATTCGACCACCGGCCAGTCGCGCTGGAACGGCCTGTCGCCGCTCGGCCGGCAGTGGGTCGCGGAGATGAACCGGCTCGGCATCATCATCGACGGCAGCCACTCCTCCGACGCGGCGATCGACCAGATGCTGGAATTGAGCCGCGTGCCGATCGTGCTGTCGCACCATGGCCCGCGCGATCTCTATACCCACCCCCGCAACACCACCGACGAGCGGCTGCGGCGCGTCGCGCAAGGCGGCGGCGTGATCTTCATGAACACCCTGTTCCTCGCACCCGACGATCGCTCGCCGGAACGCAGCCAGGTCGAGGAGCGGCAGGGACGCTGGGCGACGCTGAGTCCGGCCGAGCGGCGCCAGCTGCTCGCCGACAAGGCGGCCCTCGACGCCCGTCAGCGCTTCACCCAGGTCGATTTCGAGCTGTTCATGCGCAGCGTCATGCATGTCGTCCGGCTGGTCGGCGCGGACCATGTCGGCCTCGGCGCCGACTGGGACGGCGGCGGCGGCGTGATCGGCATGGAGGACATCGCCCTGCTCCCGCGCGTCACCGCCCGCCTGAAGCGCGAGGGCCTCAGCGACGCCGACGTCGAGAAGATCCTCGGCGGCAACCTGCTGCGCGTAATGCGCCAGGTGCAGGCCGGCGCCGCGCGGCCGGCCGCCTGAGGCAGCGTGCGGAAACGTGTGAACGGGTTTCCGCGACAACGATGCGATGACAAGGGCTTGCAGCATCATGCGCGTTCGTGAATCGGGCACGATGCTGTAAGGCTTTTTTCATGCCCCTGAGGCAGTTAGGATGACGCACCAGCGTGGAAGGAGAGCGATGAGCCTCCGATGAAGTCGATCCTGCCCCAGCCGGTCGCCAGCGCGCCGGGCCTGCCGCTGCCGCCGGGCGGCAATGCGTCGGCGGCCTGGGCGCATGACTGGGCATCGACGTCGCTGGGTCCGCCCGAGGGCTGGCCACAATCACTGAAGACAGCGGCGAGCATCGTGCTCGGCTCCAACGTACCCATGTTCCTCGCCTGGGGGCCAGAACTCGCCGTCCTCCACAACGACAGTTATGGCGAAGTGCTCGGCGACCGGCGGCCGGCGCTGGGCCAGCCGCTGCCTGACATCTGGTCCGACATCTGGGACCAGCTCGACCCGCTCAAGGTCCGGGTGCTGTCGGGTGAAACGGTCTATGTCGAGGCGGCGCCGCGGCCGCGGCGGCGCGACGGCGTCGCGGAAACGATCTGGGTAACCTCCTGCTACACGCCGGTCTGCGGTGAGGACGGCAGGATCGACGGGATTTTCGGCGTCGTCACCGGGATCAGCGACGAGAGCAGCGAGAAACGGATCAGGGAGAGCGAGGAGCGGTTCCGTCTGATCGCCGATTCCGCGCCGGTGCCGATGTGGGTCACCAAGCTCGATCGGCAGCGCGGCTTCGTCAACCGCGCCTATGTCGACTTCCTCGGCATCAGCTACGAGGAGGCCGTGGACTATGACTGGCGGGACATCATCCATCCCGAGGACGGACCGCGTATCCTCGCCGAATCCCTGGCCGGCGAAGCCTCGCTGGAACCGTTCGTGCTGGAGGGCCGCTTCCGGCGCCATGACGGCGAATGGCGCTGGCTGCGCTCGATCTCGCAGCCGCGCTGGGGTCCCGGCGGCGAGCATGTCGGCTTCATCGGCGTCGCCCACGACATCACCGACGCGAAGGAGGCCGAGCGGACGCTGCGCGGCGCCAACGAGACGCTGGAGCGCAGCGTCGTCGCGCGCACGACGGACCTCGGCACCGCGATCGACCGGCTCCAGGCCGAGGTGATCGAGCGCGAACGCGCCGAGGAGGCGCTGCGCCAGGCACAGAAGATGGAGGCGGTGGGCCGCCTGACCGGCGGCATCGCGCATGATTTCAACAACCTGCTGACCCCCGTGATCGGCGGGCTGGAGATGATCGCCCGTCAGGTCGACGACCCGCGCCTCCGGCGGATCGCCGAGGCGGCGCTCGAATCCGGCCGGCGCGGCGCCAAGCTCACCACGCAGCTTCTCGCCTTCTCGCGCATCCAGCGCCTCAGGATGGCGCCGGTCGCGGTCAATCAGGTGATCGGTAACCTGAAGCAGATCCTGGCCCACACGATCGGCCCGGACATCGACGTGCGGAGCGACCTCGACGACGCGGCGGGTCACGCCCTGTGCGACGAGAATCAGCTCGAGAACGCGATCCTCAACCTCGCCATCAACGCCCGCGACGCGATGCCCGAGGGCGGCGTGCTGACCATCTCCACGACATGCATCGACGAACCCGGCCCGGACCCGGTGCCCGGCCGCTATGTACGCGTCACCGTGTCCGACACCGGTCACGGCATGACGGCCGAGGTGGCCGCGCGCGCGATCGAACCGTTCTTCTCGACCAAGCCGTTCGGCAAGGGTACCGGCCTGGGCCTCGCGCAGGTCTACGGCATCGCGCACCAGTCGGGCGGGGCGCTCAGGATCGACAGCCGCGACGGCGAGGGCACATATGTCCATATCCTCCTGCCGCGGGTCGACCCGGACGACGCGGAAGGTGCCGACGCGGGCCCGCTGCACGATGCGCTGCTGGGACGCGTGGCGACCGCGCACGTTATGGTGGTCGACGACGATACCGACGTGCGCGCGTTCATTGCCGTGGCGCTCAGCGAGATGGGGCACCGGATCACAGCCGAGGGCAGCGGCGAAGCGGCGCTGGCCGCGCTCGCGGACGGCCTGCCCGATCTGGTGCTGGTCGATTTCGCCATGCCCGACATGAACGGCGCGGAGTTCGCGGCTGCGGCGCGCGCGCGCCATCCCGATCTGCCTATCCTGTTCATTACCGGCTTCGCCGAAAGCGACCAGATCGATGAGGTGCTGGGCGACACGGCGACGGTGCTGCGCAAACCATTCGGGATCGACGAGCTGGCGCGGGTGGTGCGCGGCGCATTGACGGCGGCGCGCCTCAGTCCCTGAGCGCCGCCTGCAGCCAGTCGGGCACGATCGCGTCGCCGAGATCGTCGACCCGGCGATGCTCGACCGCGAGACCGAGATCCGGATAGTGGATGCGCGCCCGGTCGCCGGGCGCATCGGTCGGGACGACGACGAGGCGGCGATTGACCTTGTTGCGCCAGTTCATCCGCGCCGTATTCTCCTGCCCGACATAGCAGCCCTTGGCGAAGCTGACGCCATTGAGCTCGGCGGCGTTGCATTCGAGCCAGAGCGTCCTGTCCTGACCCAGCTCCGCCGCGCCCTCGGTCACACCGAGCGAGAGACGGTGTGCAAGCCAGAGGGCGTCTGCGCCAGGCTCCCCCGATGCCGGCGCCAGCCAGCGGCGGCCGAGCGCCGACAGGCGCGGATCCTCGACACCCTCGCTGCCCTCGTTCGCCCAATGGACGACAAGATCGGGCTCGCGGTCGATGCGGATCGCACGGCGCAGCCGGTACAGCGTCAGGCGCCGGGCGAGATCGCCCGCTGCCGCACGCTCGCAATCGATCAGCACGTCATCGTCGTGGGCCCACAGGAGGAAGTCGAACAGCGCCTTGCCCTGCGCAGTGAGCAGGCCCGCCCAGAGCGGCCGGTCTGGCGCGAGCAGGGCCGTGTCGTTGGTCACGAGCCCTTGCAGGAAACCCCGGACATCCTCCCCCGAAAGCCGGAGGAGCGCGCGATTGATGAGGGTGGTCCCGGTCATGATCCGCAGTTAGGGAGGCCGGAGCCGAAAATGAAGAAGCCGAGATGACCGAATCACAGCGCCTCACCCTTCGCCGCCCCGACGACTGGCACGTCCACCTGCGCGACGGGGAGATGATGCGGGCCGTCGTGCCCTGGACGGCACGGCAGTTCGCGCGGGCGATCGTGATGCCGAACCTGGCGCCACCGGTGACCGATGCTGCGGCCGCCGAGGCCTATCGCGACCGTATCCGGGCGGCCGTGCCGGACGGCATCGACTTCACGCCGCTGATGACCTGTTACCTGACCGACGCGGCCGACGCGGCGGAGATCGCCCGCGGGTTCGAGGCCGGAATCTGGGTGGCGGCCAAGCTCTATCCCGCCCATGCGACGACCAATTCGGCGCACGGCGTCACCGACGTCGCGAACCTGTATCCGGCGCTGGAGGCGATGCAGCGGATCGGGATGCCGCTGCTCGTCCATGGCGAGATCACCGATCCGGCGGTCGACATTTTCGATCGCGAGGCGGTGTTCATCGAGCGCGTGTTCGTACGGCTGGTGCGCGACTTTCCTGGGCTCAGGATCGTCTTCGAGCATATCACCACCGCTGACGCGGTCGATTTCGTGACCGGTTCCGGTCCAAACATTGGCGCGACGATCACGCCGCAGCACCTCATCATCAACCGCAACGCGATCTTCGACGGCGGCCTGCGGCCCCACGCTTACTGCCTCCCCGTCGCCAAGCGCGAGGCGCACCGCCTCGCCGTACGCCGCGCCGCCGTGTCGGGCTCGCCGAAATTCTTCCTCGGCACCGACAGCGCGCCGCACGCGGTGGAGAAGAAGGAAGCGGCCTGCGGCTGCGCCGGCATCTTCAACGCGCCCTATGCGCTCGAATCCTACGCAACCGTATTCGACGCGGAGGGCGCGCTCGACCGGCTGGAAGCGTTCGCGTCGGAAAACGGGCCGCGCTTCTACGGGCTGCCGCTGAACGAGACGCGGGTCACGCTGGAACGGTCACCGGTCGAAGTGCCCGAAACCCTCCCGGCCGCAGGCACGCGCATCGTGCCCTTCCATGCCGGCGAAACGCTGCCCTGGCGCTGGATCGCCTAGAAGGGCAGCCAGCGGTTGCGCTCGGAAAAGCGCATGTAGCCGGCATTGACGCCGAGCCGGACGCCGACACCGAGCCGCACCGGGATCAGCACCACGTCGCCGCGCCGCATATACTGGGCGTTGAAGCCGCCGACGAAATAGGCGTGGCCCTCGGCGCCCGGATAGCGGCGGAACAGCTCCTGGCTGTCGTGAAGGTTGTAGACGAGCACGAACACCTTGTTGGCGTCGGCGCCGACGTCGAAGCCGATCGACGGGCCGGTCCAGTAGACATTGCGCTCGCCCTCGATCTGGTGATGCATCAGACCCGAGCCGTAGCGCACGCCGAAGACGAAGGCGCCGCTCGCCTCCTCGCCGGCGATATAGGCGACCGGCTCGCCCTGATCGCGCAGGATGCGTTCGAGCATCTCGCCAAGCCCGCGCGCGCCGCGGCCGAAGACGCCCTCGGCGGCGCTGAACACGTCCTCGCGGGGAACGGTGGTGCCGGATCGGGCATAGGGATTGGCGGGCGCGGCATAGGCGTCGCGCGGCGTCGCGGAGCCGTCGGCGGCCGGGGCTTGCGGCTCGATCGGGGTCCAGGCCGGGTCGGACGGGTTCGTATCGGTATCCGCCGGGACGGGATCGGATTCGTAGGGCGCGGGCTCCGGATAGGCGGGCGGGCGCTCGGGCGCGGGCCGATACTCCTGGTAGGCCTGGTTGGGATCGACCGTCTGGACCTGGGCGAGTGCGGGCACAGCCGTCGCGAAGGCCGCCGCGGCGGCGAGATTCATGAAGGATTTCAACATCGCAATAACCCCCAAACGCTCCTTGGGGGAAATAGCGCGCGCGAAGCTTGCCCGTCCATGAACGGTCGGCGAGCCGAGTCGATCCTGCGACCAGGCGAGTCGATTCCGGGCGGTCGACCTTCGGAACGCCCTGGAAGGCGGCCTCAATGAAGTGACCGGCCGCCGTCTGCGGTCCAGGCCGCGCCGGTGACGAATGCCGCCTCGTCGCTCAGCAGGAACGCGGCGACGGCGGCGATCTCCTCCGGCCGGGCGATGCGGCGGAGCGGAAACAGCTTCATGAAATCCTCGAAAGTGCCGCTGTCGTGCATCGACTGGAAATTGGGCCCGGTGAGTGGTGTATCGGTCGGGCCCACGACCAGGGCATTCACCCGCACCTGCGGCGCCAGTTCGGCCGCAAGCGCCTTGGAGAACAGGATCTGCCCGCCCTTGGCCGCCGCATAGGCGGCGCTCGAAATGCCCGGGAGCAGGCCGGCGACCGACGCGATGTTGACGATCGCTGAGGAGCTCTCCCTGCGCAGGGCGCCGATGCTGGCGCGGCAGACGAGAAAGGTGGCCGTCATGTGAACATCGAGCAGCGCCCGCCATGCCGCGAGCGACGTCTGCTCGACGGGGCCCATCGTGGCGAAACCGGCGCTGTTCACGACACCGTCGAGCCCGCCAAGCGCGGCGATGGCGGCGTTCACCGCCCGCTCGACCTGGGCTTCGTCGGTGACGTCCGCGGTCTCGATGTGCGCGCCGCCGACCGCCTCGGCAGCCTCCTCCAGCGTCCGCGGCGTCCGTCCGAGCAGGGCGACCCGTGCGCCCTCCCGAACGCAGACGGCGGCGATCGCGCGGCCGATGCCGGAGCCGCCGCCGGTGATCAGGATCCGGCGGCCGGCGAAGCGTGGCGCAGGCGGAGCGCTCATGCCGGCATGCTCCGGAGGCGGATCATCGGTCCTGTCTCCGATCGGCCGGAAGCCCGTCCTGGCCATCGACACCCGACGCTTCAATCGCCGCCAGGGCGTCGATTTCCCGCCGGACCGGCGCGCAGCCCAGCCGCAGCAGCAGCGAGGCCAGCGGCATGAAGAGCGCGAAGGTCAGCACGATCGACCAGCCCACCATCTTCGGATCGGCGAACACGAACGTGGTGAGGAAGGCCACCACCGACGGACCGACCCCGAGGCCCAGCAGATTGAAGGACAGCAGAAAGGTCGCGGAGACCTGACCGCGATATTCGTTCGGCGTGACGATGTGGAGCACTGCGGTGGCGACGCCCGTGAACGACGACATCACATGATAGCCGCCATAGAGGGCCAGGAAGGCATAGGGATTGTCGACACTGATCGCGACGAGCACGATCACCGGCTGGATCAGGGCGGCGATGGAATAGAGCCGCATGTGCGCGTCGCGCGTCCCGCGCGCGAACCAGCGATCGGCGATCGCGCCGAGCAGCGAGCCGCCGAACACTCCGGTCAGCATCATCAGCGCGGTCAGCGGACCGACGATCAGCATGTCCCAGCCGAACACCCGGTTCATATAGGCCGGCGTCCAGATCAGAATGCCGTAACCGCACATCGAGTAGAGACCGAAACCGAGGAAATGCGGGCCGAAGACGCGCCAGCGCTGGGCCATGAACCGGGCGGCGCCGTTGCCCTTCGCCGCGGCGCCGATCCGGCCGCGCCGCACCGGATTGACGGTGGTGAAGATCAGCCAGCCGACCAGCAGGCAGGGCAGGCCCGTCACGAGGTAGATGATCTGCCAGCGCGCGAGGCTGCCCAGCAGCAGGACATCCATACCGGCCTTCGGCAGGACCCCGACGAGGACGCCGCCGATCGCAAGGGCGAGCGCAGACCCGACGACGGCGCCGGTCGAGTAGATCGACAGGGCGAGCGCCAGCCGTGCCTTGGGGAAGGAATCGCTGATCAGCGAGAAGGCCGCCGGCGACAGGGCCGCTTCGCCGATGCCGACGCCGATGCGCGCGATCAGCAGCTGCCAGAAATGGCGCGCCAGCCCGCAGGCCGACGCCGCGATCGACCACAGGGTCACGCCGATGAAGATCACGCGGTGGCGGGAGAAGCGGTCCGCCGCCCAGCCGAACGGCAGGCCGAACAGCGTGTAGAAGGTGGCGAAGGTGAGTCCCTGGAGCAGGCTGATCTCGAAGTCGCTGATCGACAGCGCATCCTTCACGTCGTCGACCATCAGCGCCAGGATCTGGCGGTCGATGGTCGATGCGACGTTGAGCAGGGTCAGGACGACGAGCAGCCAGATCGCCTGGCTGATCCGCGGATAGGGAACCGCTCCGGCCCGATCGATCGGATGCCCCGCCTCAGTCACCGAACGGGATGCGCAGCTCGATGCCGAAGGTCCGCGGCGGCCCGTAATTCTTGGTGATCGGGCCAAGGCCGTTGATCGCGATACCGCCGGTATAGTGGATTTCGTCGAAGGCGTTGCGCAGATAGGCGGCCGCCGAGAGGCGCGTCCCCATCATGTCGTTCCACTCGATCCGGAAATTGACCAGCGTGTAGGGCTGCGCAATGCCGCCCACGACGTTGAAGTCCTGCAGCTGCATGCTCGACTGGGAATAGACGTCCGCCTGGAATGCGAGGTCGCCCGCTTCGCCCGCCAGGGGCTGCGTGTAGCGGATCGTGCCGCCGCCGGTCCATTCGGGGGCGAAGCCGATCCGGTTCGCGGAGAGATCCTGGACCACGCCGCCGGCCAGCACCTGTTCGAACCGGTCATAGCGCAGCCGCGAATGCGCGACGTGGCCGCCGATCTCGAGATGGCGGGTGGGCCGCCAGCGGATCTCCGCCTCGAAGCCCGACACATGGGCGGTCGCCGCATTCACCACCGTCGTCACCAGCGACGCCGTGCCGGGGTCGACGAACGTGATGTTGCGCTGGATGTCGGTGTACCATTGATAATAGGCGGCGAGGTTCGTGCGCAGGCGGGTGCCGCCGATGTCCCAGTCTGCCTTGAAGCCGACCTCGACATCGCGCACCAGCTCCGGATCGAACGGCTGGAACTGCGCCGCCGTGTTCGCCCGCAGGTTGAAGCCGCCGGACCGGTAGCCGCGCCGGTGGGCGATATAGACGAGCCGGTCCGCGTCGATCTTCCAGTCGAGCCCGATCGTGTAGGTGAAGGCGCCGAAATCCTTCTCGAACACCGGCCCGATGCAGGTCGGCTGCGACGCCAGCGGACTGGAGCAATTGTTGTTGAGGAGATTGCGGCCGAACTGCTGCAGGCGTCGATCGTCCCACGTGTAGCGCGCACCCGCGGTGAGCGAGAGCCCGTCGAGAAAGCCCAGATCCAGATTGCCCTGGGCGAAGACCGACTTGCTGGTGTTGCGGACGGTGCCGGTGCGGATCAGGTCCTGCGGGATCGTCACGATCGTGCTGCGCTGCGTCTGGCTACCGGTCTCGCGGAAATAATAGGCGCCGACGATCCAGTCGAGGCGGTCGCCGAACGCCGTTCCCAGGAGCTGGAACTCGTTGGAATATTGCCTCTCCCGAAGGCTCTCCGGGGCGAAGTAGATGAAGGCCGGCGAGCCGTCGAAATCGATATTGTCGCTCCGGCTCTCCACCCTGCGGTAGCCGAAGATGTTCTTGATCGTCACGTCGCCCACGTCGAGCGTGGTGGTGTTCGCCAGCCCGATCACGTCGGCATAGCTGCCGCGCACGGGACTCCCGTTCCCGGCGATGCGGCGATCGCCGGCGCTCGCCAGGAACGCGACGAGTTCCGGCCGCGCGCCGAACGCGCTGTTCGGGGCGAAGCCGGTCAGCCGCCACCCGGTGCCCTGCTCGTTGGCGTGATAGCCGTTGACGATGAGCGTGTTGGTGAAGGTCGCGCTCGGCGCCCAGCGGAGCGTCGCGCGCCAGGACTGGTTGTCCTCGTCGTCAAAGTCGCGATTGGCGGCCGGGCTGTAGGTGTAGCCGTCGCGATTGGCGACCCGGCCGGCGAGGCGCAGCGCGAGACCTTCGGCGATCGGAATGTTCACCGCGCCTTCGACGATGATCGTGTCGTAGTTGCCGAACGTCGCGTTGACATAGCCCTCGAGCTGGCCGGTCGCGTTGCGCGGGCTGAGCAGCACCGCGCCGCCGGTCGTGTTGCGGCCGAACAAGGTGCCCTGGGGGCCGCGCAGGACCTCCACTGCGGCGAGATCGAAGAACGCCGCGCTGGTGCCGTGCGCGCGCGCCTGGATCACCTCGGCGAAATAGACCCCGACCGACGGGTCGAGGGTGATGAGCTGCTCGAACTGGACCTGGCCGCGGATGGTGAATCGCGGCACCCCGCCGCCGAACCCGCCCTGCGAGGCGGTGAACCCCGGGACCACGCGGGTGAGGTCGAGGACCTGCTGGATCGAGCGGCTGGCAAGATCGTCGCCCGAAATGGCGGTCACCGCGACCGGAACGTCCTGCAGCCGCTCCTCGCGGCGGCGCGCCGTGACGACGATGTCCTCCAGCCCGTCGGAGGCGACCGGCGGTGCCGGCGGCCCTTCCCCAGCCGATGCCTCCTGGGCCTGCGCATTGCCGGCCAGCAACACCGTCCCGCCCACCATGCCCAGGACGCCGAGCCACTGAGGCTTCATCATATCCTCCCCTCCCTTTTCGGCCAGCGCGGTCTTCTGTGACGGACTCGATCGATGGCTTGGACGTTTAGATATACCTCAATTAACCGATTCGACAATCCAGACTTTCAGTCTCTTAGGCGTAACCCTCTCGAAAAATGCATTTGAAGTATATCTTTGTTATTCCCGGGGCATTTGGAGGAGCGACATGGAATCCCGTCGCCTGCTGACGGCCCTGCGCCGGTCCGGCGAAGGGCGAACGCTTCGCGACCGCGTAGCTCGCCGCCCTCGATATCGTGGGGATGTCGAATCGGTCCCGCGTTCAGGCCGCAGGGCGACGTCCAGTCGCCTGTCGGCCATTGCCGGGCTGAAGACGGGACAACGGAGGCTGGGAAAGAGTCGATTCCCGGGCCGTCAGCGACGGCGGGGTGACGCTATGCCGCGATGGCGTGCGGCTCGAGGAACTGCCTCACCAGTGCGTCGACCAGAATGTTCGGCATGATCCGCGCGGCGGCGTTCACCTTGACGGGATCGTACGGCAGAGTCCTGGCCGCCGTCGCCTGAAGCAATGCCAGGAACTGCCGGGCGATGGTCGCGTGATCGCAAGGCGCGGGCGACCATGTCGTTTCGAAATAGGTCGAAAGCGCTGCCGCCATCGGGCCGAATATCTGCTGCTCATAGGCGGCGGCGAGCCAGGGAGGCGCCTCCCGCACCAGCGAGAGATAGACATCCTGGTGCCGGGGATCCGCGAACTGGGCCGAGGCTGCCTCGGCGAAATCCGTCAGGGCGGCCTCCGCGGGCAAATCCGCCCTGACGCTCGACGGCATCAACGGCGCCAGTTCCGCGACGAGCATCGTGTGCGATACCTGGAACAGCTGGGTCGTGCTGGCAAAGTGGTTGTAGATCGTCCGCCGCGTGAGGCCGGCCGCGGTCGCGACCTCTTCCATCGAGATCGCCTCGAGGCTCTTTCTCCGCAGCACGACGCGCATCACTTGCAGGATGGTCGCGCGGTTGTGGCGCCGATGGCGCACCTCATCTGTCGATCGTCTCGTCACTCGGGACCCGCATCCTGCGCCTGTTACCCCACCCGCGCCGTGCGTCTTCCGCCCGGGCCGGATTGAGGAGGGGGGTTGCGACGAGCGATCGGCTGCGCATGTCCAAGTTCGGAACCGAGCGACAAACGGTCATGATCCGCCGACCAACTGCAATCGACAGACGGCGCCCATCATGTAAACCGATGGGAGATGCGCACCCTCCCCCGGGGCCTGCGCGCCGTGAACAGCTTACGGGATTCCGAGATGAACCTTCGTGTCCTGATCGTCGACGACGAGCCTCTGGCGCGCCGCAGGATGGCAGCGATGCTCGGCCAGATGACCGGCGTCGAAGTCGTCGGCGAGGCCGAGGACGGCGATGTCGCGCTCGACATGATCCGGACGCGATCGCCGGATGTCGTGCTGCTCGACATCCAGATGCCCGGGCGCAACGGGCTGGACCTCGCGTCCTCGCTGGAGGGGCCGGCCGCGCCGCTGGTGATCTTCGTGACGGCGTTCAACCGCTATGCCGTGCGGGCCTTCGAGGTCCCGGCGCTCGACTATCTGCTGAAGCCGGTGGTGTTCAGCCGGGTGCGCGAAGCGCTCGAACGCGCCCGCATCGCCCTGCAGAATCGCGATGCGCAGGGCCGGCTTGCCGAGATGGCGGCCGTGGTGGCCGTCTTGCGGGCGGAATCCGATCGACAGGCGGATGACCGTTATGAAAGCGAGTTCTGGCTGCCGAAGCGGGGGGAGCATGTCCGCCTTGCGATCGACCGGCTGGACTGGGTGGCCGCGGAGCGGGACTATGTGCGGCTTCATGCCGGGAACGACATGTTCCTGCTGCGCGAGACGATGAACCGGATGGAGGGGCGGCTCGATCCGGCCGACTTCATCCGCGTCCACCGTTCCGCGATCGTGCGGCGCAGCCTGATCTGCGCCGTGCGCCAGCACGGGTTCGGCGTTCTGCGGGTGGCCCTCGACAATGGCCTCGAACTTCCCGTCGGGCGATCCTATGCGCGGCGGGTGCGCGAGCTTCTCCCCGGTACGGAGGGCCTGCGACGGCCGACGCGTCATCCGGAGTCCGGCGCCCTGTCGGATCGGCCCTGCGGCTGAGTGCCGCGACCGGACCTGCGTGCGGCTGACGACCGGGGGTGACGCGTTTTCTCGCGACCTGGGAGCTCGGGCTCGGCTACGGCCACGTCGCCAGCCTGATTCCGGTTGCGATCGCGCTTGGCAGCCAGGGGCATGAGGTCGCGCTGGCCGCACCGGACGCGCGCATCGACCGCAGGCATGCATCCGGCATATTCGGAACCATCGTCCAGTCTCCGGTCCATCGCGGACCTGCCGCCAGCGAGACGCTGACCTACGGCCAGGTCATCGCCGATGGCGGCTATACCGATCCTGAAACCCTCGACGCCCTGATCCGGTCCTGGCTGACCCTGTTCGAGACGATCGCGCCGGCTGCGCTCCTCGTCGAGCATGCGCCCGTGTCGCTGCTCGCGGCGCACCTGGCCGGCCTTCCGGCGCTGCGGCTCGGGCCGACCTTCACGGCGCCGCACGCCCACAGCTCCCATGCGACGCTGCAGCCCTGGATCGGGCATGGCGCCGACGCGATCGCCGCGGCCGCCGGCCTCGCCGACGGGCTGGTGCAGGCCATGTGCCGCCGCTTCGGCGCGCCGGTGCTGGACGGCCTTCCGGAACTCCTCGCCAGCGCGCCCGGCTATCCCCTGACCTGGCCCGAAGCCGACCATTACGGACCGCAGCCGGGCGTGCGCTACTACGGACCGCTCGGCGGGCTTCCCGCCACCGCGCGCCCGGCCTGGCCGACCGGCCCCGGCCGCCGCGTGCTGGTCTATCTGCGCTTCGACCGGCCGGCGGGAGCGGCCGTCGCGGACGCGCTCGGCCGGCTGGGATGGCCGGCCCTGTGGCATGCGCCGACGCCGCCGCCGCGGACCTTGACCGCGAACATCGCCTGGTCGGCCGCGCCGCTCGATCTGATGGAGGCGGCGCGCGGCGCCGACATGTTCATCGGCCGCGGCAGCCACGGCGCGAGCACCGCCATGCTGTGTGCCGGCCTGCCCCAGCTGCTGTTCCCCGACACGCTGGAATCCGTGCTGCTGACCTGGCGGCTGCGGCAGGCCGGCATCGCGCTTTCCCAATCCGCCCGGGACGGTATCGAAACGATCGCGAGCAAGATCACGCTCCTGGCCGAATCCAGCCATATCCGGGAGACGGCATTCCATCTTGGCGAAAAATACGCGGCCTATGATGGCGAAACGGCTGCAAACGCCTTGACGAAAGACATGCTAAGCCGCTTGAGTTTTTGAATCACCGACATAAAGTCGTGAGTTTTCCTCTAATTACACGCGCCCGTGAAGTTAATTCGATGGTGCTTCACGCCACCGCCGATCAATATTTCTCCCTGCTCTGTTCCGGGCCGCACGCCGTGCGCGCCCGTCAAATTGCCGTGGAGGATTTTGATGTCGCGTTCCCATTCGCGTTCCGTTGCCGGTCGTTTCAAGCTGTCCGGGCGCTCCAGCCTGCTGCTCAGCAGCGCGAGCCTCGCCATCGCCTTGTCGAGCTCGCCGGCCCAGGCCGAATGCACCGCGAACGGGAGCGTCGTGACCTGCCTCGGCACCACCGATGGCTATGTCTCGACGGTGAACAACCAGCTGGTGACCGTGACCGCGGGCGCGCGGGTCAACGGGGCTCCCACCACCAATGTCGGCATCGATTTCACCACGGACGGCAACCTCGCCGTCGACGGGTCGATCGTGTCGGCGGCCGGACCCGCAGTGCGGCTCTCGGACGTCGGCGACTATCGCCTGGCGATCGGCTCCCAGGGGTCGATCACGGGCACCTCGGGGATCGCCGTACCGGACGATGACGATTTCCGCGACGTCACGATCGACAATAGCGGCCGCATCGAGGGCACGTCGGGCTCCGGCATCCTGCTCGGTGGCGGCAGTGTCCACATCGTCAACCGCGCCAACGGGGTGATCCGCGGCACGACCGGCGCGATCGTCGTCAACAGCAACACCGATTCGGAGGTCCGGATCGAGAATGCCGGTCGGATCGAAGGCGACGTCATCACCGCCTTCGGCTCGGAGGACAGCTTCTACCAGCGGATCGGCGGCACCGTTACCGGCGCGATCGTTCTCGGCGGCGGCGACGATTCCTACTGGCAGGAAGGGCGCGGCAACGTCGTCGCGGGCGGCGTCGCCGGTACGATCGACGGCGGCACCGGCGACGATATCTTCGGCATCCGCATGACCGCCTCCGGCACGGTGCAGTTCGCCGCCGCGCTGCCGGCGGGCTTCGAGCGCTACGGGCTCGATCTGTGCGGCTGCAATACGGAAGTGACGATCGCGGCGGGCGACTATGCCGCGCCGCTGACCGCGTCCGGCGAGGGCCGGATCGTCAGCAACGCCAATTTCACCGCGACCGGCGCCACGCCGGTGCTCGTGGTCAGAAGCGACGACGAAAACGACAATGACGCGGCCTTCGGACTGGTCTTCGTCAACCGGGGCACGATCACCGGCGTCGGCACCAATGCGAATCAGTCGCTGGTGGAATCTTTCGACGGCGCAGGAGGTTCGACCCAGTTCATCAATGAGGGCGTGATCAACCTTTCGGGCGTCTTCGGGTACGGGATCGATGCGTCGGGGGGCCTCTTCGGGCCGGGTGGCGAGGCCTTCGTCAATCGCGGCACGGTCAATGCGAACGCCGCCGAGCCCGGGAGCTTCGCCGTGCGGGCGATCGGGGCGATGGTCAACAGCGGCACGATCGCCGCGACGGGCGTGAACGCGCGCGGCGTCTCGGTCAGCAATTTCGGGACCCTGGTCAACGAAGCCGGCGGCGTCATCCGCGCGACCGGCGTCGCCGTGAGTCTGGATCCCAATGCGACGGTCAGAAACGGCGGTCTCATCGAATCCGCCCAGTTCGAAGGCGTCGTCCTCGGCAGGAACGGGACCGTCGTGAACGAGGCCGGCGGGACGATCCGCGGCAACGGCTTCTCGATCTATTCTCCGGTCATACCGGGAAATCCGGGGTCGACGATCGTCAACAAGGGGACGCTGGCCGGCAGCGTCCTGCTCGAGGGGTCGGGTGCCGACACCGTCTGGCTGGCCGAGGGCAGCGTCGTCCAGGGCAATGTGAACACCGGCGATGGCGCCGACCGCATCATCGTCGACATCGGCCGCGTCAGCAGCGCCGGCGCCGTGAACACGGCGGGGATCGTCACCGGCACGCTCGATTCGGGCGCCGGCAATGACGAGCTGTGGCTGCGCGCCGGCACGGACACGACCGCGAACGTGGTGACGGCCGCCGCCGGCTATGATGGCGGGCTGGTCTACATGGCCGCGGGCGCCGACACCGATCTCACGCTGCGCGGGCCGCTCGACAGCCAGGGCAATCCGGACACGCTCCAGGGGCGGCTCAGCGTCTCGGGCAGCGGCACGGTCACCGTCGACATGAACATCAACAATGGCGGCACGGCGACCCAGTCGTTGCGTGTCATCGAGGCCCCGAGGCTCGGCGAGGCGCCGGCGGCGGGCGTGAACCTGATCATCAACCGCGGGATCAACGCCGGTTTCGCCAGCGTGAACGTCGATGCGGCGGCTGCACGGCGTGTCGAGCTCGCCCGCGGCGCCGGCGATATCAGCTTCGTCGGGGGCACGGGCCTGCGGACCGGCGTCGGGACACAGGTCGTGCTGGAGGCCGCATCGCGCATCCGCAACATCGGCAGCAGCACGGCCTTCAACGCCACCAATCTTGTGGCGTTCGGCAGCGACATCATCAACCGGGGCAGCATCTTCGAGGACGCGGATTCGCAGGCGACCGCGGCGAACATCTCGACCGGCGTCGTCCTGACGAACGGCTCTCTGCGCAACGAGCGCAACAACGACGGCATCGGCCGGATCGACATGATCGGAACCGCGGTGGTCGCGTCCGAGGCCGAAATCTTCAACAATGGCGCCATCGTCAGCAGCCGGGGCGATGCGATCCAGGCCGCCAACACCAGGATCGTGAACCAGGCCCAGGGCGTGATCAGCGGTCATACAGAAGGCACCAGCCTGTCCGGCACCGCCGGCGCCGCGATCACCGGAAGCGCGGATGCGGAAACGCGCGAGACGGTCGAGAATGCCGGTACGATCAACGGGAATGTCCTGCTCCGCTCCGGCAACGACGCCTATGTCGCCACCGGCGGCACGCTCAACGGCAGCCTCGATCTCGGCGCGGGGAACGATACGCTGCTGACCCGCGGCACCGCCGCGGTCGGGATCACCGGCGCGGTTCAGGGCGGCGACGGCTATGACGCCATCGGCCGTTCCTTCGCCGCCACCGGCACGTTCGACCTCGCGACCAACGTCATCCCCGGCGGCTTCGAGGCGCATGGAGTCGAGGCGCTGGGCGCGGCGACCGAGGTGACGGTGAGCTCGGCCACCACCCAGACGGCCGGCATGCGCCTGTTCGGCGACGGCCGGGTGATCAACACGGCCAATGTCAATTTCGGCACCGTCGCCGGCGCCCTCAGCGCGGTCGAGATCGAAACGCTCGGCCGCGGCCTGTCCGCGCTCACCTTCGAGAATCGCGCCACGATCGAGAGCGCCGTTGTCGGCGTCTATTCGGATGTGGAAGGCCTGAAGAGCTTCACCAATTCCGGCACGATCACCGCCGCGCGATCGGCGCTTCTCGTCAACGGCACCGGCAACGATGCCTTCGTTTTCCGCAACACCGGGGCGATGCGATCGACCGGGAACGGTCAAATCGCTGTCGATCTGCGCACGGACGGGGCGGATGACAGCGGCGTGAATCTGGACTTCGCGAATGGCGGTCAGGTCACCCAGGCCGGCCAGAACGGCACCGCGCTCTACCTGAACAGCGAGTTCGGTCTGGCGCGGATCGCGAACACCGGCACGATCGCCGCCTCGGGTTTGCGCGGCGAGGGAGCCTTCATCAGCGCCAACCGGCTCGCCCTCACCAACGGCGGCACGATCGAGGCGACCGGCGCCGGCGGCACCGCCCTCGCTCTCGTCTCCACCGGCTTCGGGTCGCTGGTGGTCAATGCCGCGGATTGCACGCCCGGCGAGGATCAGGTCCTCTTCGCCGTGACCAATGGCGGCACGATCCGCGCCAATGGCGGGAGCGCCCCCGCCAGCGGGGCGACCTATATCGCGTCCGCGGTTGCGGCCCATCTGACCGGCGAGAACCTCACGACCCGCCTCGTCAACGCCGCCGGCGGCGTGATCGAGGCGACGGGCGCCGGCTCGTCCGCGGTGATCGTCACCGCCGAGGGCGGCGGCTATGGCGATGCCGACGTCGAGGACGCGCTGCGCCGGTTCGAGCTGGACAACAGCGGGACGATCCGGGGCGCCGCCGACACGGTGATCGCGGCCGGCGCGGACGTCCGGTCCGGCGGCGACACCCAGATCGGGCAGATCGGCCCAAGTGATGCGCAGCGCGTCATCGCCGGCGGCATCCAGACGGTGAACAGCACGGATCGCATCCGCAACCTCACGGGCGGCCAGATCATCGGCAATGTCGATCTCGGCAACGGCGACGACGTGTTCGAGAATTTTGGCACGCTCACCGGCGACCTGCGCCTCGGCGAGGGCAACGACACCTTCGTCTTCGCCGCCGCGTCGACCCTGACCGGCACCGCCTTCGGCGGCTCGGGCACGGACATCCTGCTCGTCGATCTCGCCGGCACCGGCTCGGTCAATTTCGACCAGTTCCGCGGCTTCGAGACGCTGCGCCAGCGCGGCGCCGGCACCGTCACCATCCGCGGCACCACCGATCTCGACACGCTCACCATCGCCGGCTCGAACATCACCGTCGCCGCCGGCACGACCTTCGACGCGCAGGGCGAGACCGTCCTGCTCGGATCGGCCGAGGCGGAGACCCTGGTGGTCTCGGGCACGGTCGGCGGCTCCGTCGACATGGGTGCCGGCGCTGACCGGGTCACGCTCAATGCCGGCGGCCGAATCGAGGGCAATCTGCAGATGGGCGCGGGCAATGACCGCGTCGATCTCGCCGGCGGCACCGTCACCGGCACGATCGACGGCGGCGACGGCTCCGACACGATCGGCTTCCGGATCACCGGCGACACCAGCGCGCTGCCTGCCGTCCTGAACTTCGAATCGCTGGACGTGGACGGCAACGGCCGCGTCACCCTCGCGGGCCAGAGCTTCGACACGATCACGCTGCGCGGTGGCGCCGATCTGACCCTCAATGCCGGCGCCACGCCCGCCACGATCGGCAACATCGTCGGCGACGACACCGCCCAGGACGTTGTCATCAACACCCGGCTGACCGGCGGCGTCTCGCTCGGCGGCGGCGATGACGCGCTGTCGCTCGTGCTCGCCGGCGTGCTGTCCGGCGCGCTGGACGGTGGTGCGGGCACCGACACGCTGAACCTCAACCTGACCGCGGCCTCGTCGATCACCGGTGGCGTCAACGGCTTCGAGACGATCAACGTCGCCGGCAGCTCGCCGCTGACGCTGGGCGGCACGATCGCCGTCGGCCAGGCGCTGAACTTCGACGGGTCGGCCAACAGCCTGATCATCGACGGCGGCTCGATCCTCGGCAGCGCCGATGGCGGCGCCGGCCGCGACAGCCTGGCCTTCAACAGCCAGGCGGGCCAGACGAACACCGTGAACCTCGTCACCGTGCGCAATTTCGAGGATCTCGTCGGCAACGGCGCCGGCACCCTCGCGATCACGGGCGACGGCGGCTATCAGACGATCACGATCAATGGCGGCCGTCTCACCATCGGCGAGAATGCCGACGTGATCTCGGGCGGCACCACGTTCGACGGTGCGAACAACGTCCTGACCCTCGCCGCGAACGCGACCCTCACGGGCGCGATCGACGGCGGCGCCGGCACCGACCGGCTGGTGCTCAACCAGGCGGCGACCCAGGTCCGTGACCTCGGCTCGGTCAACTTCACCGGCTTCGAGCAGCTCGAATCGGGCGGCCCCGGCGAACTGCGCATCGATCGCAACGCCACCTTCGAGACCGTGGACCTGCTGGGTACGCGGATGACGGTGGTGGCCGGCGCGACCCTGACCGTGCCGACCCTCGCCGGCGGCGCGGCGGCCAATACGCTGGACGTCCGCGGCACGCTGGCCGGCAACGTCAATCTCGGCGCGGGCGACGACCGCCTGGTGGTCGCGGCGCTGAACTCGGTGACCGGCACCCGCAGCGGCGGCGACGGCAGCGACACGCTCGAGTTCCGCACCAACGGCACCGCGGCGGCACCGGTCGCGTGGAACGGCACCGGCTTCGACAGCTTCGAAAGCCTCGCCGTCTCCCAGGGCGTGCTCTCGCTCACCGCGAGCACCAGCTGGCAGGGCGTTAACGTGTCCGGCGGCCGCCTGATCGGCCAGGCGGGGACCACGATCACGTCGGCCTCGACGATCGAGGTCGCCCGTGGCGCGACCTTCGGTTCGGCGGGCACGGTCCGGGGCAACATCAACGTCGCCGGCACGCTCTCGCCGGGCGCCTCGCCCGGGACGATGACGGTGGTCGGCAACGTCGCCTTCCAGGCGGGGTCGAACCTGCTGCTCGAAGTGGCACCGACCGGCAGCGACCTGCTCAACATCTCGGGCACGCTCACCGTCGCGCAGGGCGCCGCCATCGACATCACCGGTGCGCTCAACTCCGTGCCGGGCGGTGCGCTCGACCTGGTCGTGGCACAGGGCGGCATCAACGGCGGCTTCACCACGATCAACAAGTCGGCCACGGTGTTCGGCTTCGTCGCCACCCGCGGCAACCGCATCCAGATCGTTGGCGAGTTCGCCAACAGCAATGCCTTCGGCACGAACATCCAGTCGTCGATCGAATATGCCAACGACGTGCTCGGCGCCGGCCGCAAGGTGCAGGACTTCACCCGCGCCCTGCCGCAGCTGGTGACCGCCGCGACCGGGGCCTCGAACCCGCGCGCCTTCGCCCAGCTCACGGCCGAGGCTTATGGCTCGGCGGGCGAGCTCGCGATCGACAACGGGCTTGCCGTTACCGACACGGTTCGCGGCCTGCGCTATGCCGCGCCGTCGCGGACCGGCTTCTACGGCTTCGTCCAGAGCGTCGGGCAGCGCAACCGGCTGGACGGCAGCGCCGTCACCGGCGCCTCCGCGGCCCGGTCGAACAGCCGCGGCTTCCTCGGCGGCCTCGGCTACGGCGCGGAGAACGGCCGGATGGGTGTCTTCGTCGGCACGCTGGACAGCAGCCAGAGCATCGCCGGTCTCGGCGCCTCGACCGATGCCAACGGTGTCGTTGCCGGCGTCTTCGCCGAGGCACGGCTGGGCGGCCTCGGCCTGAACGGCCTGGTTGCCTATGACGCCTCGGAAGCGGACACCCGCCGCGACCTGCCGACCGGCGACGATGCCCGCGCAAGCTACGATCTCGGCGGCTGGATCGCCGATTTCTCGGCCGACTATACGCTCAGTCTCGGACGTCTCCAGGTCGCGCCGCGCCTGGGCCTGACCTATGTCGCCGGTCGCCGGGAAGGGGTGACCGAGAGCGGCAACCCCTTCGCGCTGACGGTGCGCGGCGCACGGGCCAATGCCTGGTTCGGCGATGCCGGGATGACGTTCGCGCTTGACGGCACGCTCGCCGGCCAGGCCTTCAGACCCTATCTGGAGCTGGGTGTCCGCCATCAGCTGAGCGGGCGCGACGCCCTCGCCACCGGCGCCTTCACCGATACGCCGGCGGTCGGTCCGATCACCGTCGCCGGTGCGGAGCGCGGCGGCACCGCCGCCCGGCTCGGCGCCGGCTTCGGGCTCGATCTGTCGAGCCGGGTCCGCCTCAACGTCGGCTATAGCGGCGAGTTCTCTGACGAGGCCCGCCACAATCTGACGGGTGGAATCACGATCGCCTTCTGATCGTGGTCTGCGCCGGCGGGCTCGGGGGCGGGCCGCCGGCGCAGGTTTGACGCGGGTCGCGCCGCGTGGAATGGCTCTTCCGGCCCGGCATCGGCGTGCCTGGCCCGGAGGAGCGCGGTTGGTCACAGACGATAGCCTGGAGGGGGCCGCGACCAGGACCCGCCGCTGGGCCGGGTGGCTGAACCTCGGCCTGTGGACGGCCTGGCTGTTCCTCTATCAGGAGCCGTTCTGGTATCCGTTCCCGATCGGCGGCACCGGACTGGCGATCTCGGCCCTGTCGTGCGGACTGGGAATGGCCGGCTGCTGGGCCTGGCTCCAGCTGGTCATGCGCTGGCGCATGCACGCGCCGAGGGCGCTTCTCTGGCGCTCCGCGGGCGCTCTCGCCGCACCGATCGCGGCCTCGGTAGTCCTGACCGGCCTTCTCAGGGACGCCCTGGTCGCGAACATGCTTGTGGTCGGTGCAGCCGGCGAGATGGCACCCAACCCGCTGGGGTTCGAGATGCTCGACGCGTGGCTCGGCCAGGCATGGGTCTTCTTCCTCTATGCCGGCGGGGCGCTGGCGCTCCTCATGCTCTTCGATGCCGCGGAACGCGAGCGGCGGCTGGCGCGGGCGCTCATTGCGGCCAGGGAGGCGCAGCTGATCGCGCTGAAGCTCCAGATCAGCCCGCATTTCCTGTTCAACGCGCTCAACGCGGTGAGCGAGCTGATCGCCGGGGATCGCCATGATGAGGCCGAGGCGACGGTCGCGCAGCTGAGCGGGCTGTTTCGCGCGGCGCTCGCCGAAGCCCCGAGCGAGCTCGCGCGGCTCGAGGAGGAGTTCGAGCTCGCCGCCGCTTACCTCGCCATCGAGCGGACGCGTTTCGCGGAACGGCTCGCGGTGGAAATCGATCTGCCGGCGCCGCTCAGAAGCGTCTCGACGCCCCGTTTCCTCCTGCAGCCGTTGATCGAGAATGTCGGCAAGCATGTGGTTGCGCGCTCGAAACGGACCGTCACGGTGACGGTGAAGGCCCGCCTTGCCGACGACAGGCTGGTGCTGACGGTGGAGGATGACGGGCCCGGCGCCAGCCAGGAGGGGCGCGCCGGCCATGGTATCGGGTTGCGCAGCGTCGCCGCGCGGCTCGAGACTCTCTATGGCGATCGCGCTCGCCTCTCCACGACGGCCCGCGACTGCGGGTTCCTGTCAAAGGTCGAACTGCCCCTGGAATGGGCCGCGCCGGACGGGCCGCGTGACTGATCGGCGATACGATCCCGAAGCCCGAGCCCGGCGACTGGCGCTCGGGCTGAATCTGGCGATCTGGTTGGTGGCAACGCTCCTCCACCATGGGCCTGCGAGGCTCTGGAACAGTGTCACCTTCCACAAGATCGCATTGATCACCGGAACGGCCGTGACGGGGTTCCTGCTCTGCTGGCTGTGGTTCGCCCTGGTCGCGCGGACCTGGCGATCCGGGTCGCGATACCATGCTCCCCTCTTTGTCGTCAGCCTCGCGCTTCTGGTCGTCGGCTATACGCTTGGCGCGGCGCTCCTCTCCGACGCGCTCGGCGACCTGAGGCAAGTGCACAATGGCGAAGCCAGGGTCATGCCGCTGAGCGTCTGGATCGCGACCACCTGGAGCGTGATCGGCTGGGCGCCGCTCGCCTATGGCGCCGGCGTGGCGACGATGATGGCGATCTTCGCGATCGAGGAGCGGGAGCACAAGCTCGTCCAGGCACGGACGCAGGCGCGGGAGGCGCAGCTTGCCGCGTTGCGGCTGCAGATCAATCCGGATTTCCTGTTGGGCGCCCTCCGCTCCGTTTCGGATCTCATCGTCGCCCGGCGGAAGGGGGAGGCGGAGCAGCTCGTCCTCGATTTTTCCGACGTGCTGCGCTCCGCCCTTGCCAATGCCCCCGACGAACTCATCCCTCTCGGCGAGGAGCTCGAGGTGGCCGAAGGCTATCTCGCCGTCGAGCGATGGCGGCTGAATCGGCCGATGGCGCTCGTGATCGACCTGCCCGACGCGCTTCGTGGCGCCCTGGTCCCCCACTTCCTCCTCCAGCCCCTGATCGACGAGGCGGTCTGCGACATTGCGGCCGGATCGCGCGTGACGACGACATTGACCCTGACCGCGGCACGACAGGATGCGCAGCTCGTTCTGACGTTCGAGCGGGCTGTCGGCGGCCCGGCGGCGTGGCACGGGCTGGAACGCGTCGCCACCCGGTTGCGCGGCCTCTATGACGACGGCGCGGCCGTGACATCGGGCCCCGCCGGCAATGGCAATGCCGCAGCGATCCGGCTGCCGCTGCGTTTCCCGCCCGGCCCTGCGGGCAACCCGTACGCGGTCGACGCGGCATCCGGCGCCGGGCCGTAGACGTTCCGATGATCCTGTTGCCTGGCTCGCCACGGGACGAGGCTGCGGGGTTCTCAGGAGGCTGGCCGGGGCCTGCAATCAGGGCTGCCAAATGCCGCCACCCAGGCTGTTCGATCATGTGCCGGAACGATCGCGATGTCCGGGTGTGACCGGTGAAACGTGGCAAGTGCCGCCGTGGTCCGATCCCCCTCGTCCGCGTCGGCTTCCAGGGTCGATCGGAGCGGATCCACTTTCGGCAGGCCGCGTTCCAGCGCCTCGCTCATCCACGCCGCGTCGCCGACCAGAAAATAGCGCGCCCGTCCCGCATTGACGAAGAAGCCAAGCCCGCCGGGCGTATGCCCCGGCAACGGAACGGCGACGATGCTGCCGTCGCCAAGGACATCGGCGCTCCGCGAAAACCCCAGATAGGGCCTGTCGGACAGGGCGAGCGGGCGGAAACGGCTGCGCAAGGCACGCACGGTACTGGGCGCGACGATCGTCGGGCGTTCGATCTGGCGATCCAGGAACGCAATCTCGTCAGGCGTCAGGAGGATGGGCAGCCCCGGCAGATCCTGCGCGCCGCCCAGATGGTCCAGATGTCCGTGCGTCGGCAGAACGGCGTGGAGCCGCTCGACCGATACGCCAGCCGCGGCGAGCGCCTGCGCCGTCGGTGTCGGCCGCGGGGCCGCGCGGACGATCCTGTCGGTCATGGTCCGGCCCGGCTCGATCAGCTCCGCCGCATGCTCCAGATAGTCGGTGCTCCACCCGGCCTCGATGAGCACATCGCCCCGGCGGGTTCGGACGAGGAGGCTCGAATTCGTGGTGCGCCATGCTTCGGCGCGCAATCCCGCTGCGGCGAAACTCGGCGGCGCCTCGCCGGAATTGTATTCGATCCAGCAGAGCTCCGGCGCGCTCCGGACGGTGCCGTTTGCGGGCGCAGGCCCTTGCCATCCAAGCAGCAGCGCCGCGTTGAGACAAAGGACCGCTCCCAGGCGTCTGTTTCGTGGCGACGTCCGCATGTCCTTGCCTCCCTCCCATCGGATGCTCCGGCGACGGTCGTGTCGCGCTTCGCATGGATCCGATGCGGCTAACGGGCGGAGGCGCTGCGCTGCGCAAGGCTTGGAGCGGACGAAATGACATTCGCGACGGCCCAACGCACCTCGCCTGCCCTGGAGCAGAACGGCTTGGCGAGGATGGGCCTCGCACGGTCCAAAGGACGAGGGATGCTGGCTCATGCGGCGAAACGGGGGTGCCGGCATGGGTCGGCTGGTCCGGGGAGGGGCCGCGAAACCGCGCACCATCGCATCCCGACGCATGTTTGTGCGGTAAACCCCCGACGCCGACCACGTCGCCGCGCTCGACGCGCATCACTGTCGAAACCGGAAGGTGAGAGAACCCAACCAGTCCGGTTGATCCGGGCCGAATCCCCTTCTATAGCCCTCCGCCGAAGAGCCTTCTCCGGAGACGTGGGTGAGTGGCTGAAACCAGCGGTTTGCTAAACCGCCGTAGGGGGATTACTCCTACCGAGGGTTCGAATCCCTCCGTCTCCGCCAGAAGGCCAATTCACCCCCCTTCATCGCCCGTCATATTGCTTGGAGGCCCAAGGCTTTCCGGCTATTCTCGGGGGTATGGAGCCGTCATCCACCGTCATCCAAATTCACGCCGG